>Ga0210247_100205_pt1 | contig 53043 bp, 42 predicted proteins | sample ChrtobMetP3_16mM_FD_155449 | JGI IMG/M metagenome (GOLD analysis project Ga0210247, IMG submission 155449) | Chrysochromulina tobin associated microbial communities from unialgal haptophyte culture, Seattle, Washington, United States - P3_16mM | ecosystem: Host-associated > Algae > Haptophytes >... | reverse complement strand
CACATTCGAATCGCGGGGCTCCGGTGCGTCGAGCTCAGCAAGAAGCACGCACCGCCGGGCTGCGCTGTGAGTGCAACGCTCGACACGAAGCGCGTTCGCGATTGGCGAGGGCCGCCGGGAAATCGACTCAATCGGACTGCTTTCAGCAGACCAGTGCTGGGACCAGGAGATGCAGAAGGAATCCGAATAGGCAATCACACAGATGCCGGTTCACACTCGAGAACTTCCTCAAAGACCATCCCACAAGGTGGATGGCAGCGGTCGACTGGCCGCTATATTAAACAGCCCCGTCGAACAGCCCCGCGTGGCAAAACCATAGTCCATACTCCCGCGTCCACGAGGTTGGCAACGTAATAGTCAACGTTACCCGCCTCCCAATATATACCTTAGGAATAGCTATTCAGACAGTCTAACGCTCACCGTATACCCCGGGCTCCCTAGCATGTGATATAACTTGAACTGACCACTTATTAAAACACCGAAACATGCTGATGAGATATAACCGTTGACAATGCCTTCTTCTCCGCTCTCCCCCGGTCCGCCCACTGCTACCTCCGCCCATCTGAAGATGCTCACACATCCGCGATCGCCGATCCGGGTGCGTCCCGGAAAGCAGAAGCAGAATGAAGGCAAACACGGACATTCAAACCTCCATCTCACTCATCCTGCCCACCTGCCCTGCGCCGATGTCGTCCTCTGCCCAGCGCACGCATACGCACATGCGGCCCACCTCGTCGCACGCCTCCGCCTCGAGCCAGTGGAGACGGCGCTGCATCGGGCGCTGCTGGTGTGCCGGCCCGCCGCTACCGCCCGCGCTCGCGCCCGTGGGCTGGCGCTGTGTTGGGCGCGCCCTTTTGAGTGCCCCGCCCGACACTGCACTGGCGCCGCTCCCAAGGGTCTGCTTGAGCGACGATGGCTGGGATGACAGCCGATCCGACGATGATGGCGGGAAGTCATGCAGGTGGAGGCCGAGAGCCCGTACATCGGCGGCGCGCAGTGAGAAGCCAGAGAGAATCGGAGGGTTTCGAAACTTGCCCTGCACCTTGCCCTGCTCGCACATGTAACTTACATGCCCCTTGACACTCACGTCGATCCAGAAGCCGTCGACTCCTTTGTGCGCGCCGCGAGCCCTTCACTTGTGTACGGCAACCTGTTCCACAATGTCAGCGGCCGCGGCAACCCGAAACCATGGTGCCATTCAACGCACGGCAGTGCGTTCCGGCTCCAATTCAGCTGGTTTACGGGCGGCAGCGGCTTGCTCATCCCGGGCTCCGTGGTCAACATGTTGACAGCCAACGTGAGCAATGCCATCACGTGGGCGTGGGCGAGTGGCAGCTGCAAGTGTTTTGACGTGCCACTTGCGTGTGCGCTGACCGACCTTGGGGTCGGCTTCAGCCACCAGCCGACGCTCTTCCTCGATTCGTGCCTCTCGTGTGCCGATTGGCTGCCCACCGCTGAGCGGCGCATCCTCGCGTGCCACGCCGTCTCCGCCTTCCGTTCGTACAATGTACACGCAAAGCGCAAGGCGCGACGCGATCGCGAGTACGTCAGGGACCATTTCGCCATACGCAGTCCGCGTGGGTACCATTGGCCGTCGAATCTGAGCCATGTCGAGCCGATCGACCGCATGGACGAGCTGCGCTCCAACCTGTGCGCACCGCGACCTCCAACGCATGCGAACACCGCCATCATTGCCAAAACGAGCACCCTTGGCCGCAGGCTCCACGCGCAGCATACCAGCCGCGTGCAGGCGACAGCTCGCCTAGTCCAGTCCTTGGGCACGCTGCACGCGACGACGCTCAACCCGGACATTCAAGCCGCCTTGGGCGGGCGCTGTGGGCTCACGACCTGGAGCAGGGACGGCTTTGGGCACCAGCTCGCTGCAGCGCTCAGCTGCGAGGCGTGGGCGATGGCGAATGCAAGCTACATCTACGTGCGCAGCAACCACACCGCCCTCGAGCACCGCCCCAGCAACGCGAGCACCTTGCTCGGCTGGCTCAATCGGCACACAGGCAGCGCTGCGGAACAGCACCAGCCTCTCAGCGTACCAGAAGCCAAGTACCACAGCAACTGCCCCAAGAAGGTGAGCCCGTCCGGGGACTTGGTCCTCCCAGCCTGCTCACCTGGCATCATCACAGTCTGCGATAATTGCTTTGGCTTCGTCGCGCCGGAACGGGCGGAGCAGTTGCAGATACGCAAGAGGCTCGCAGCCAAGCTGCAGCAGAGTGTCGCCGCGTCCTTTGATCACGGCGAGGCCTGCCAATCGCGACGTTCGCATGTGTGCATCCACCTTCGCGGCCAGGGCGACCCCGGGCCGCGGACGACGAAGGACGTCACCTCCATGTTTGCCGAGCGAGATGCGGCCCGACAGCGTCAGAAGCGATTCCCCGCTGCCTGGTGGCATCGTGCGCTCACAGCGGCTGCAGGTGCTCTAGGAAGCGCTGCACCTCGCTCCCCGGAAGCGCTTCTCGTCTCAGTCCACACGAACTCCAAGGCGCTGGCATCCACCATCTTTGGCAATTTAAGCAGGCTCGCCGACGGCACGCCAATCCAACTGCGAACCTTCGACGAGAGCTTCCCGCTGCTGCAGCTGCTGCACGAGCTCCTCTTCTGTTGCGACGCACTTGTGACCAGCGACTCGTCTCTCTCTTGGGTGGCCTCGCTCGGCACACGTGCCGTGGTGGTCGCATCGACGCCGAGCGAGAGCCACATTGGGTTCCACCACCAAGGGATCGTAGTGCCTAGAAGCTAGATCTTCCACGATGGATTTTGTGTCGCGTCGTAGACGAGACTCTTTAGGTTTAGTATTCTTTTCGCCACTCTCCTCTGTCCTCTCTAGCTTTACACTCTTGGCCGCCCTTGCAAGGAGGGCCCTGTACCTTACCTCTTCTTCCCACGCACCTTCTTGTCCTTCTTGTCCTTGGTGCCGGCGTCGCCTCGTCCCTCTGGAGCGTCCTCGCCAGCGGCAGCAGCCTGGGCCCGCAGCGCATTGTTCGTCAAGCGCGTCGGCACGGCGGACGCGGGGTCCTCTGGCCATGGATGCTTCTTGTACTTATCACGCAGCTCGGCCCGCGCCTGCAGGTAGCCGTTGGACCAGAACGAGGGCAGATCGGACGTCACAGCGAGCGGCCGGCCTGCGGGGGATAGAAGTTGGAGCTGCACAGGCAGCCGCCTCCCGCGGCTCGACCCAACTGTGGGCGTCTCCGTCGCTCCAAACCACTCTTGCAACTTGCAGGCCAGAACGGGTGCAAGGCGTTCTAGCGCCTTGTCATCCCACTCCTCGCCAGCCCCGCCGCCCACCTTGGCGACAGATTCGGACTCGGCTACGCTGTCCGCGACGCCGCGGCCATCCTCGCCGCCGCCGTCCTCGCCGCCGCCGTCGCCGTCGTTGAGCACATCATCGCCGTCACGCACGTAGAGCAGCTGGACGCGCGAGCCAGAAGGCGCCTCAAGGCTGACCGGTGCGCCCTCATCCAACGCACGCTGAAGCTCGTACGGGAGTGAGCGGAGGAGGAGGGCCGCCGTGTCGGTACGCGCCAGCTGCTTGAGGCTGTCTGCGACTTGAAGCGCCGGCGCGAGCCAGCCGTTGGCCGCCGTCTTGAGCAAGGAGCGCTCCGTCCAAAGGGGCCAGCCATGACTCGGGTCGAGTGCCCTCATCAGCCGCACGCGTGCGAGTACCTCGAGGGCCGGATGGTGGCGCGCCGCAGCCCCGTCACCGCCAAAGAGGGCGCGTCGCAGCCCACGCTCTCGCAGCGCCTGCAGCAGCAGCTCCTGCATCTGCGCGCTGCCCGCGGTTGGTCGCGCGAGCGGCGTGGAGCCCACCTCGAGCGCCCCCACACGCGTGACGCGCCGCGCACGCACAGAGCCATCCGAGGGCACCACGTACGCCTCGTCACGCGTGCGCACGTACGCCGGTGGCACTGCGCGTAGCAGCTGCTCGAGCGTGAGTGGCAGGGCTAGCTGCAGCCGCGCGTTGCGCTTGTCCGAGCCATCAATCGCGAGGGCGACCAAGTAGTCGGCTTGGGCGAGCGGCTCGTCCGACGAGGCGAAGGACGCCTGTCGCCCGTTGGCGAGCAAAAAGGTGTTCTCCTTGCCAGGCTGCCGCTGGGCGCACCGCTCGAAGAAGCACGCCGCGCTCAGCTCGGCGCTCAGCTCGTCGAGGCTCGGCGGGGACTTGGAGGTGACTCGTGACGCCTGCAGAGCCGTAGCGAGGCTGGTGGCCGACACAGCCGCCGGGACGACGTCGGCGGCCTCGGTCCTGCTGGTGTCAGCGCTCGTCACCTCTGCCGCGCCCTCCCTCCATGCTGCCACCTCCTCGTCGGACGCCGCTTCTTCCGCTTCCACTCCCTCCACCGCCACCTCATCTTCATCCACCACTACGGCGCTCACAACCGCCCCGGCTGCCCGTCGCACGCGCTGGCACAGCTCGGCGCACGTCGCCCGCGCCCGCTTCCATGCCCCCATGTTAACTCCCTGCATCCCATCCCACTTCAAAGGATCCGATGTCTTCCCGCTCGAAAGGATCGCACGGAGCCGGGGCCGTGCGTCGCAGCCGTGGGTACGCGCTCCCCCCTCGAGCACGTCCCTCTCCTCGATGAGGGCCACGAGAGCGCACGCCACCTCCACGGGCGAGGTGGCGGCGTACTTTTCAGCGACGGCGACGTACTGGCTACGCTGCTCGAGCGCGAAAGCGGTGAGCAGCGCGTGCGCGAGGCGCGGGTGCGCTGGCAGCGCGGCAAGGGCGCGCCCCCTCGTCGTGAGGCGCCACTGCAAAGGTGTACCCGCGCCCTCTCGAGCGCCTTCGCCCTCACTGGCGCTCAAGGCGCCGAGTATGACGAGCAGATCGCGCGCGCGCTCGACGGAATGCGCTGGCGGCGGATCGAGCCACGGGAGCGCCACGAGCTCTGCATCACTGACGCAGCCCCAGCGCGCCAGAGAGAGCACCATGGGGGCGAGGTCAGCCTCGACCATCTCGGGCGGCGCTTGCTCGACTAAGCGCAGCTGCTCGCTCTCACTCCACAGCCGGTACGCAGTGCCCGGCGCCACGCGCCCAGCGCGCCCAGCACGCTGCGTGGCAGAGCTCTTCGAGATCGGCCGCGTCACGAGCGCCGCCATGCCCGTGTTCGCATCGTAACACGAACGCCGCTGGAGCCCGCAGTCAATGACGATGCGCACGCCGCGGATGGTGATGCTCGACTCGGCGATCGAGGTGGCGAGCACCACGCGACGCCTGCCGTCGGGGTCCTCGTCGATCGCCTCCTTTTGGCGCTCAAACGGCAGCGCGCCGTACAGCGGCAACACGCGCAGCTTCGCGGCGAGCACCGCGGGAAGGCTCTCGCCCAGACGGCGCTCGAGACGGCGCTCGACCCCCCGAATTTCTCTCTCCCCCGGCAGGAAGACGAGGAGATCGCCCGACGGCGCGGAGCGCAGCGCAGTGAGCACGGCTTCGCACACCTCCTCCTCGAGCTCCCAGGGAGGCGCGGCGGCCGCGAGGAGCAGCGGGCGTGAGCTCAGCTGCACGACGTTCACGGGAAAGGCGCGACCTTCCGACGTGAGCACCGGGCAGCCCCCGAGGAGTTTGCTCACGCGAGGCGCGAGGTCGCCACCCAGGGTAGCCGAGGTGACGACGAGGCGGAGGCTCGGGCGCAGCGCGAGCTGCACCTCACGGCACAGCGCGAGCAGCGTGTCGGCCTCGACACTGCGTTCGTGGAACTCGTCGAAGATGATCGCCGCTACCGACTCGAGGGACGGGTCGTCTTGGATGCGCCGCAGCAAGATTCCCTCAGTCACGACGAGCAAGCGCGTCTGTCGGCCAGCGACTCGCTCACCTCGCACACTGTACCCCACGCGTCCGCCCACGCGCTCGCCAAGCAGGCTCGCCATCCTCAAGGCCGCACCACGCGCAGCCACGCGCCGTGGTTCGAGCACAAGTATGACGCCGTCCTCGCGCCAAGATGCGTCGCGAAGCAAGGCGAGCGGCATCGCCGTTGTCTTTCCGGCACCAGGAGGCGCTTGCAAAACGAGATTGGGCACGTCACGCAGCGACTCAACGATTGACGGCAGTAGTGGTGTGATGGGGAGGTCCTCGTCGGCCAAAGCGCCAGCCATGATTTGTGGGCAGGCCCGGTTAACATGTTGCAACGAGCGCAGATAGCGTGGTGCTAGGAGCGCGGCCGATATGCTTACAGCGTGTATGAGAAGCACGATCAGCATCGCCGCACCAACCCTTCCAGGATGTGAGCCGATCTCGTCGCGCGTGAATTAACACATCCGCGTCATTCACAACACACTTCACAGACGCGACTTGTGTGGTAAGAGCTTTCTTGTTCAATCTGTGTCGGTCAGTTTCGTCGCGGTCCTCCCGCGCTCACCACACAGTCTCAAGGGACACTTGAGACCGCTTACAATGTACTCGGAAATCTATGGTAGGGCACGCAGGATTAAAAGGTCTTTTGGTGTTGAGGAGCGGCGTGGGCTTACATCATCAGAAGACACCGGGTAGCCGGGAAACACATATGTCGATGCGATACCGATCGGACGATCAAGAATACGGGGTTACGGGCGTTTCACCCCCATAATCAGTGAAAGGTTCATGTGAGTTTGCCCTGCAGCGACCTGATGGAGGCCCGGGGTATCGACGGCTTGGATAGAGGTAAGAGTTTGCTGGGAACCACGTAAGGATCCTGAGTACGAACTCCGGCACATGCCGGTGCGAATCACCGAATCTTTGCCGTGGTATAGATGCTCGGAGTAACTGATGATTGACCGTGCCTGCAGCACCCAAGGCGCATTGACCCAAGGGCAGCACCTGCGCACCTCCACATGAGTAATATACGCGGTGGATATGTAGGAAGGACCAGTGTGACAAATAACTCATGCCTGGATCTCTGTCGTGTGACGTCGGAGCTCGGGACGAGCATCTCTCTCGACCCCGACGCGCCCGACCAGTCCCCGCGATTTCTAATGATTTCAGCGCGCGTGCACCATATTTTGGATAAGCCCCAGGATTTTAACTACACTACACATAGACGATGCTGACGGATCATGTGACGGATTCGGATGGTTTTGGATCGAGGCGAGGGGGCATTTGGCATTTCTGATTTCATTTTCAAGAGTGAAGAGATCTGTTGGCAGAAGTCGGTCGGTAACTGTACGCACTGTGTGCGGATCCCTGGTCGGCGACTAGGTAACGCTGAAACCTGAATTTGGAGGTAAACACACACGACCGCGTCGGCCAGGGACACGCTTCATGGGCGGCCCAGCAGGGCGGAAGCCCAGAGCCAGACTCAGACCACGCTCCAGACCCTTTCTCGCTGGTCGCTGCCAGCGTCTACCTGCCGGCCCACAGCCGCGATGTTATCGCACGCGCCGTGCCATGCCCTGCATGCCTGGCAGCAATATTTCGAGAAGAAAGCGTTACCTATTGCGCGCCGCGTCCACGGCCGGCACCGCGGAGCAACTCAAGCAGCCGCTGCACTGCCGTCCGCCCGGTGCCGCGGTTTTTCTCGTCACCAGGCGGCCCGTCCTTAGAGTCGGAGTGTCCCAGCGATTTGGTCGGCGCGAGGATATCGCGCACGCGCTGCTTGAGTTCTTTGCTCTCTGGGAATCTGTCCTCCTCCGTCCGTGACCAAATCATGTAGTCATCCCCGTCCGCAGCGTTGAGTACACACTCAAACGTCCCGGTGCCCTCGTGATTGGGTACGAGCGCCACCTCGGCAATGGTGCCGTTAAAGGTTGTCAGGATCTCCTGCGCCATCCACGCACTCCGCAGCATCCAATTGCATCGCGTGCAGTACTCTATGGAAAGCCGAGGCGTGCGCACCTCTACAGCGTCCATGCTGGGTGTGTGAGTGCGAACCAGCCCCGCCGACGGCAGTAGTGGCGCGCTTGGCATCATGAACGCCAACAACGGAATCACGAACGTCGGAAACACCATGGCGGTGGTAGCACCGATTTTGCGACGCTCCACACACCCCTCCGCGAAGCGCCCCGCGGCAAAGGTACCGGTAGAGCGCCATTTTGAGCGTTCGCGCCAGTTGATTCCAAACTCAGAAGCTCGCTGTACATGCACATGCGCAAATGCTAGGCCACAGGCAGTCACGCGGCCTGGGACTACGTAAAGCAGCACTGTACTATGTACGGTACAATGTACAGTAGGATAAGTTGTGCGTAGACACCACTGCCGCGCTCAGGGAGACTGCAAAGGCCTCGCAGGTTAATCTTCGTATTCCGGCTGAACGTACGTCTTCGTGTTCAGTACGTACCAGAACCACGCGCCCACAAAGATGCCCACGCTTTTGCGCACGTTGCGAAAATATTGCGAGCCGAAAAAGTCGAGGACCTTGCTGATGGGGCTGCGGCCAAGAAGGTCGGCCTCCTCGCTTTGCTTTCGGCGCTTAAGGTGCGCGTGCATATCTTTGACGATGCCCTCGTTGGCTGCCTGCCAATCCGCGGACGGAGCTGGCCGCTCATCCATGGCATCAAACACCCCGCTGCTGCGACGACTCGGTCGGCTTGAGTCATCCACGCCACGCACCGCTGTCTGCGAGCCGCTGCCGCCACCATCGTCGTCAGCCGACGACTGCGACGAAGTGAATGGCCGCTTGAGCGCCGCGGTGCAGCCGAGCATCGCCGCCAGCAACAGCACCACAGGGAAGGTTGCGCGTCGTCGCATAGCAATTGCGAAGATAGGGTGCGCCGCTCTAGCCCATCACACCTCGTGGAGTTTCCCGTGAAGGAGATGCGATGAGATTTTTGGGGATGGCCACGACACTTTATGGCGCACATTCCCCCTCCAAGAATTCGCCCCATGACCTATGGATATGGCACAGGCCAAACTAGGCCACAGCCTTGTGGAAATATGAAATGGTGAACCAAGAAATCAAAATATGTGCATGATGACCAAATTTGATACCGTACCTGGTCGGCATTTTGAGAATTTTCAACACGTAAGGGACAGACAGCAGTGGAGCCCGGCGGCCACGCACGCACGGCCAACACATCATAATACACAGGTGCGCCCGGTCCCCACCCCGGGGGGTCCGGACACCATCACATGCCCATGCCCATGCCCACGTCATGGTTCTGGACAGCTGCCTCGTCACACGTCGTGGTCGACGTCGTGGTCGCCAATGGACCTTCCAATCGTCTCGAAAACCTCCTCCTCCCCTTCCTCGACAAAGTCGGCCTGTGCCATCGCCATCGCCGCGGCGGCCGCGGCTGCGGCGGCCGCGGCCGCGGCTGCGGCCGCCGCGGCCGCGACCTCCTTTTCGTGTTGGGCCTTGGCCTTGGCCTTGACCGCTTCCGCTTCCGACGTCGCCGACGCTGCGGCGACCGTACCAGGCGACAACGGCGGAGCCTGACCGTTGAGATCCTGCAGCTCCTTGTCCGTGAGCTGCCTAGTGAGCGTGGACGCAGCCGGCGAGGCAGTCGGCGCGTCGGCCGCCCCGTCCGTGGCCGCTGCGGCGCTACCGAGGTCCCCAGCCGCCACCACCTGGCTGGCTACCACCTGGATGGCTTGAAGAGCCTGCAGCTCGCGCTTGAGGCGCGCATTCTCCTCGGAGAGCTTATGCACCCGAACCTCTAGCAGCGACTGCGGATCCTCGAGCATGATCTCGGCGCCGCGCGTGTAGTAGGCCGTCCAAGGCTTGAGCGCCGAGGCGGAGAGGTTGGGCATGAGGATGGCAGCGTCGGGCACGTACTCTTGGTTGAGGAACTCGGGCCCGTCAAGCTCGGCCCAGAGCGAGGTGGCGCACGTGGGCAGACCCAACTCCACCCGCTGCCGCTCGCAGTTGCACAGGAAGGTGCCATGCTCGCAGCTCGTCACGTGATAGAGGAGCGTGGCGAGGTAGCGAGAGTTGAACTCGAAGGCTTTGGGAAACTGCTGCGAGAGCTGCCAGACACACTCGATGTACTGCACGAAGACGGGCGACATCTCCTCATCCGAGGGCGTGTGGTGGCCGCGCTCGAGGGGCGCGAGCGTGCCGCAGCGCAGCGCGAACTGGTGGCCGAAGGAGAGCCACTCCTTGACGAGCAGCTGCTGGAAGCCAGCGATGGTGCGGTAGTGAGGGTCGAGCATCAGCTGCGCGAGCGCGGTCACCTGCGGCGTGCGATCCCAGCCGTCCGAGCAGTGCACGAGCACCGAGGCGCGGTCGACCGAGATCATCTTGACCACCGTCGCCGTGGTGCGAATGATCTTCAGGATGTGGCCCATCCAACCGCTCTTGTCGAGGTCGCTCAAGAAGGAATCCTCCTCCTTGTACAGCTCGCCCGTCTTGGATGCGTTGAGCGTCTTCGGCTCCAGCAGCTTAAGGAAGGTTTTGAGCGACGCGCGCATCACGTGAATGTTCTCGATGCTCATAAACGAGAGCTTCGTGTTGATGTACTGCGCCTGATGCTCGTACCCCTTGCCCTTCGCGGCGTTGAGCTCCGCGTTCACACGTGGCCGGCAATCGATGATCTGCAGCCGCTCGTTGAACGGGTTCGTGTCGGCGATGGCCTGGAGCAGCGCCTCGTCCTGCGGCGAGCGCATCTTGGACACGCCCACGCACGGCTGCGACGAGCGGCTGATGGACGCGACGCCAAACGGGTCCTTCCAGCACAGCACGGGCACGCGTCGTCCAGAGCGGAATTGAGCGGCCTTGTGTAGATCATCGTCCTTGACCGAGCGGGGAACGACCAGCTTGGCTGGGTAGGTGCCGCACAGCTGATAGTCCGCGTTCTGCTCCGAGACGCGCCAGTGCGAGAGCGGGTTCAGGAGCCCCATCCGCTGGTAGTCCGCGCTCGCATCGTACGTGGAGGTCCACCCCTTGAACGCATTCGAGTGCGCCTCACGCTGGACCGTAGGGGCGAGCTGGCTGCCGTGCAGCACGGCGTACGAGCGCTGCACATTGGCACGCACTTCCATGGGGTTCGCGGGCGGCTTCAGGTGGAGGGTCAGAGATGCAGAGATGCGCGAGCAGTCGCTCTCGCTGAGCCCGACCCGCAGCGCCGGGCGGCTATTGTACTTTTGAAGCAATTCGAAGATGACGCCCGCCTGCGAGCGATATATTTTTTTGCTCACGATCGAGTAGAGCGGCACCGAGAGCAGTCGCGGCGTCTCGAGACCGAGCACCGCCGGCAGGCCCGCGTATGCCTCGTTGGCGCCTTTGGCGTCGTTAGGAGCCTGCAGCGGCTCCCAGATCATGCGCAGATTTGTCAGGTAGAGCGTGCCCGCGCTTTTTTCGTGCAACCCCGTGAGAACGCACTGCGCGGCAGCCGGCCGGTCGAGCTGCGCCTCGCCCACGTGCAGCGGCACCCGTGGCGATTGCCAGCTCGGCGGGTCGCCTGGCGGCGGCGGTGGAATGCCGCTAAAGGTCGGCGGCGGTGCAATTGTGGCCTTTAGCAGCATTCCGCCGCCAGGCGATCCGGCGGACGACGAGAGCGACTCCGAGGAGGATCCTCGTGGCGGCATCGACAGTGGGTTCTCTATGGGCCGTACCGAGTCTACGGCCTCACTCTTGAACAGCTCCTCAGCCTTTCGGGCTGCCGCCGCCGCCTTGGCGGCGGCAGCGGCCGCAGCCGCCGCCGTCTCCGTCGCAGCGCTCATCATCGAGAGCGGGTCGTCATCGACGACGCTCGCCTGGACGAGCGGGTCCGGGGCGGCCACGGCCGGCGGCGGCGGCTTGAAGGCTTGCGGTGGCTTGAAGGGCGACGCCGGCATCGGCTGCGAGGCCTTTGAGGGAGCTGGCGCGAGAGGGTCACCACCAAAGAGAGGGTCGTCCGCCCTTTCTTTGTTGGACGTAAAAAGCGTGGCGCCCGACTCCGTAGGGCTCTTTGCGGGGGCGACTCCGAGCGCGGCGAACAGGGAGTCCTGCGAAGCCTTCTTCTGCATCGATGCACAGGCCGAAGAGAGGGCTATTGCGGCGTCACCGACCTTCTGAAGCGATGAGGAGGCTCAGGAGGGACCAGAGTTTGGGCTGTGAACAACTTCGAGGGGAGAGTGTGTGCACAGTACTAGTATGTGGGTGATACATGTAGTGAGTGCAGTCGGGGTGAGATTATCGCGACGGCGTTTTGCTTCACACATATTGCGTTCCCCAGAATCGCCCAAGACCACAGGTCAGCAATGCTCTTCGGCCACGTCGTCAGCTCTTACGACGCTAGCGACGCCGCCCTCAGCCACGCTGCCTGGCTCCAAGACGGCGGCTGGTTCCAATGGGCCTCTCCGGCAGCACAGCGCGCCCATGCAATCGCAACTGCACACTTGGCCTGTGGCTCGGGCGCCATCGCCACAAGCTCTCTGAGCCTGCTCTTCGTGTCCCTGCGCGCAGGGTCTTCTAGTCGCCAGCCATGGCGCCGAAAAAGGCGGAACCGAAGATGAACGAGAAGTCCAGCAGCGGCAAGGGCAAGAAGAAGGTGCGTGCCACCCCCCTCCCCTTGAAGTTGCCCAGATCGTCATGCTGCTGCTCCGGCGCGACCTTTGTCATGAGCCAATGTGCCGTGGGCTTATCATCGCGACCGTGCCAAGGCCTGCGCCCGCCGACGCCGCGATGCTGCTATGGCCGCGACAGCCCATAAAACTTGCGATGGCGCCCGGCTGTATAACGCTGGCTCTGCGTGTACGCGTTTCGCCCATCATGGGGTCGACCTTTCCGACCGCCGCTTGCTCGCCTGCTCTTACTGCTCGCAGAAGTGGAGCAAGGGCAAAGTCAAGGAGAAGCTCGCGAACTTGGTGCTCTTCGACAAGATTACGTACGAAAAGCTCTTCTCCGACGTGCCCAAGCAGCGCCTCATCACGCCCTCCATCATCTCCGAGAAGCTCAAGGTGAACGGCTCGCTCGCGCGCAAGGCGATCAGGGAGCTCTTCGCCAAGGGCCTGATCAAGGACATCCTTATTCATAAGCAGCAGTCCATCTACACGCGGGCGACCAACGTTTGAGCTCCATGTTTCCATTTTACTCCCCGAGCGTCTATGTATGTCACTGGTACCACTTTCCTGTCTTTAGTCAGCAGTGTGCGTGCTTAAGAGAAGGACACTGTTTCAAAGCACGCTGCGTAAATTATTTGTGGGTTTCAGCCTGACGCGTGCGATTTAACATGAACCTATCAACCAGGCCCAGCCGAGCGGCAAAATCGCACAAAGAACACAGTGATGCCGCCACTGCCCGCCGGGGACGCCATACACCACAGTTCTCCAGGCAGCGACGTAATGACCCCTCTACCCACGAGCGTAGCTCGCGGTAGGTCCCGCACCACCTTCGGGCATTGCGAAGCGCGCTGCCGCCAGGACTGCGCAGGCAGTCCCTGCCGACTCCAAATAACGGATTGCCCTGTCCCGACTCTCCCAGTCGACTGCTGCTTATTGGTTGGTGATGGGGTCCTGGTTCTGCGCCGCACGGTACTTGGCCGTCGCCGCCGCCCACGCCGGCGTCAGCGTACGCGGCTTACGGCCTGAGATCCAGGTGAACCATGCGCCGCCGATCGTGAAGCCAGCAACGCAGATGCCCAGGGTGCCCATGATGACCTGGTTGCTGTCGTTCTTGAGGATGCCTATGGGCGGGGCACCGGTGGTGGGGTGAGGAGAGAGAACGCGCGAAATCGCCCGAGCTCCGGCTGCGCAGCTGGCAGAGCGCATCAAGGGCGGCGGCGAGGTTCAATTTTCAGAATGGCCGCGTACGATTGCACATGCGGCCCGCGCCCATGCCAAGGCCCATTGCTTCTGCGAGTCTGCGAGGGGGTAGCAGGCACGAGACGCTGTGGTCAGTACGGCCGTGCGAATGGCAGGGGCTTAGGCCTGAGCAAGAAAACAGAGACAGACATAAGCAGCTCGTTGCCCAGCACGGCGTTTTTTCTCAGTCGGAGGCGCCGTCACACATGCGACACTGTGGACCCGCCTCAAACTTCTGAGTCAAAACCTGTCGGGGGACTCCAGGGCTGCCTGCTCGGCTTCCTCTCGTTAGGGCACCCAAAAATTTCTGTGCAGCTCATCATGGATGTCCTCGGGCCGCGCCTCAACGCGCTGGCGTCGGCCGTCGTCTTTCAAAATCGGGGCAATGCGTTCGCGAAGAAGCCGCCCAACTCCCCCAACTCACACATGAGCCCCTCCAAGGCGCCCAAGGCATCGCCCAAGGGTAGCTCTCCCAAGAGCACGCCCAAGGGAAGCGCAGACAACGGCAGCAACGCAGAGGTGCTGGAGAGCAACCGGACCAAGCGCCGCGCGGCTGCACAGGGGAAGGCAGCCTCAGCGGCCAAGGAGTTCGCCGAGAAGGTCAAGGCCGCGGAGGAGGCGCTCGAGAAGAAGCGGCGCGAGGCGGAAGAGGTCAAGGCAGCCGTGATCAGGAGTATGAAGGAGATGGAGAAGGTGCACAAAGAAGCGGCCTACAAGAAAGCTGCAAGGACGCGTGAGGAGGCCGCACAGCAGGAGCGTGAGTACGCGGCGGCAGCCAAGGCCGATGTGCAACTCAGCCGCGCGGCGGAAGAGGCAGCCAACAGGATTCGGATCGACGAGCAGCGCGCGCAGCGCAAGCTCGACGAGGAGCGGAGCCGTCGAGCCCAGGAGGAGTTGGCGGAGAAGGCGGAGGCGGCGAAGGCGGAGCGCGAGCGGCACGAGAAAGAGCTGGCGACCGAGCTGCTTCGGCGAGCCGAGGCCGCCGCCGCACACCGCGCTGAGCGCTTTGCCCAGATCCGTGAAGCCGAGTTTGAGCGCGCGAAGCAGGTGATGAAAGAGGCGATGACGAAGAATAGCCGTTATGCAGAGGAGGTGCAGGAGCAGGCGCGCCGGCGGGAGGCGGAGATGTTTGAGGCGGCGCGATTGAGGGCGGCGCGTCAAGCGGCCGCTGAGGCGCCTCCGCTGTGGCAAAAGAAGTTTGAGCGGAAGGCCGATCGCGCGCCGGTGGCGTCTACCCCTTCAGCTTCGTCCTCGTCGGCGAGTTGCGAGGCGCCGCCACAAGCGTCGTCTAATTCCTCGGACTGGAGCCAGGACGAGGCGGTCGACGTGAGCGGTGATGACGGTGATGAGATCCCGCCTGTGGAGGCGCCTGTCTTGGAGCCAGCAGTACCGATGCCGCCACATCCGCCACCGCCGCCGCCGCAGAGTGGGTGGCGATGGCCTTGGGATGATACTGCAAGAAGTGATGCCACACATTCCGCCTCATCGTCCGCCGAGGCCTATACTGCGAGGGCAAGCCGTGGCACCGCCGAGTACCCGCAGGCCTTCGTTGAGAGCGATGCGGGCGAGGAGGCAGCGGCTGAGTTGCTCGCGCGAGCGCGGCTCACTTGCAAGGAGGAGGGTGGTTCGAACGATCGCGATGAGATGGCTGTTGAGCGCGACCTCGCCGTCCAGCGCGTGATGTCCAAGAATAGCAAGACGCTCAGGGACGCGCTCGGCCTCAAGCCGCTCGCGACCGACCAGCAGGTGAGCAAAAGGTTGCGGCAGCTCCTTCGGCTGCTCCACCCAGATGCGAGCATCAACCAGCCGTTGAAGGGTACCAAGCATCTCGCGCGTATTGAGGGGGCCTTCAAGAAGCTCTCGGCGTTGAAGATGGACGCGAAATTGTGATGCTGGCTCATCATGTGTTCCCTATTTCAGAGGTTGCAGGGTGTGCACGTCAGAGTTCGTCAGAGGACAGAGCGGCCGGCGGCAACGCCGCTCCGCGGTCGACTATAGATCCAAGCGATCGGATCGTGCGCGTTTCGGAGAGGCAGAGCTCCGCGGATGGCGTTTGTTATTGCGAGGCATGTTGTTGCATGCACGTGTGTGTTAATGTTGGTCCGCTTCCCGCGGTGCGGCGAGATGTGGTTGATGATGATGTGGTCCGGTCGTGTCGCGCACGGCATCGCCGCGCGCCGGCGCTCAGAGTACGCGAAACCGAACTTTTCGTATATTACGCTAATACCGCGGTCCCAGATGAGTGTCAGTGTGGAGTACCCGGAGCGCGACCGCGAGGATTCAGGAGTCCCAGCGCCAGCCGAGCGCCTCCGCCCATTTCAGAAGCCCAGCACACCCCGTAACCACAAGCCGGCGTTCTGACACGCCGAGAAAAGGTCACCCTTTGCCACACACAGTGATATCAAAGTGCGAGTCGCCCCGAGCTCCCCTTGTGCAGATGCTCGAGTTAACCAGCGTTCCGCTTCTGCTGCTGCTTGGTAGTCATGAGCCTGGCTCAGCTTTCGCAGCGCCTCCATTTCATCATAAGCTATGCGACCGAGCATGCATTGTGCTCGCGCGTGGCCTGCCTCAGCGGCCTGTCTCAGGAAACGTTTTCCCACGGCCGTGTCTTGTGATGCCCCGTTTGTACCAAAGTAGTAGGAGGTGCCCATGTCGAACATGGCATCCGGATGTTGTCGTCGCTCAGTTATATCGAGCGACGCGACTCTCTGCTGATTAGCGACTGTCTTAAAGTGTCGCAGCGGCCAGAAGCGGAGAGCCACGACTCGCGGCATTGAAAATGCAACAAAAAGTCTACTCGAAATGCTGTGAAAAACGCGAAGAGCGGTGACGCCAGGTGACGCCCCAGGCGGACACATCGTTTGGCTTGAGCGCCGTGTTGTGCGCTTTTTCCAAAGTGTTGTTTGGGCTCAAAGCCAAAGCCAGAACGCACCTTCTGCTCGAGGGCGTTGGTTCAAGAGCGCGCGGGCTGTGCGAATGGGGCGCTGGCGGTATGCCTGCCCACTGTTGCTCACGCTGCACCCACCGAGCTGCAGCGGGCAAACATTAGTGTACCCGCGACCACCGCCTCCACCTTCGCCGCCATCGCCTCCGAAGCCACCATCACTACCACCGTGTCCGCCTCCGCCACCACCTAATCCGCCGCCACCTAAGCAACCGATTGGCTGCATGTGCAGGGAGACATGCAATTTTTCGCGGGACAACACATGCGACGACGGTGGGTTGGGCAACGAGTACTCCTCGTATTGCGAGTTGGGCACCGACTGCACCGACTGTGGGCCGCGCTGCAAATCACCCTCACCACCGCCACCCATGTTCCCGTCACCGCACCATCCTCCGCCGCCGAGCCCTCCCAGCCCGCCACCACCGCCCAAGCCGCCTCCCAAGCCTCCCAGCCCGCCACCGCCTCCCAAGCCGCCACCGCCACCCAGGAAGCCTCCCTCGCCGCCGCACTACCCGCCCGCTCCTCCCTCAGATCCGCCGCCGACGGTGTGGATGGGAATCTACCTCTCAAGCGCGATGATCCTAGTGACGGTCCTCGTCGAGCTGCGCGTCTTCATCGTGTGCGCCGGCGAGGGCGAGATCCAAACGTTTTTCCTCAACCTGCTGGTAGTGCTTGACCACGCGACTGACGTACTTGCCATGCTGAGCATGACCGCGCGCGGCTGCGGCGAGTTTGCCTTCTACTCGTTGATCATCATTGCGATCTCGGCGGCCATGGGCGTGCTGGTCACCGCTGGCGAGCTGCTCGACGACGAGCTCGAGGCCAAGCTCGCCGAGATCATCATCTCCTTCTTCAAGTTCGAATGCTGCCAAACCGACTTTTGGAAGAGGGTTATGGAGCAGCTGGTGGAAAACACCGAGATGGTGGCGATGCCCTTCGTCAGCTTGAGCGGGCTGATCCCGATGCTCTCGACGGCCGCCTCGTGGGTAGAGCACGACGCCGCCGCGAGTGCCGACGACAGCGAAACCGCGGCGACGCATTTGGGGCGTGCTCAACAAAAAAAGCTGCTGGCTGCGCAGGTCCGTATGACACGTGGCCTCGTGGGCTCGGCACCGCAGTGCATCCTCACGTTCGCGTACCTGCTGACCCAGAACAACTGGAACGACTTCATCGCGGTCCTCTCCGTCACTGCCTCGATGCTTGTAGCCGTGTACGCCGTCGCCGCCGAGGCTGAGCGCCCCGAGCTGGGCAACTTCGTCCTTGGTGGCAACTTCGTCAAGGGTGAGGAGGCCAAGGTGAAGGCCAAGGTGGCGCCGGCCACGCCGCTCCCGCGCGGGAAGGGCATTCAGCATCGGCCCACCTTCGCCCATCCATCTCCAGAGAGAATGAGCGCGTGGATCAAGGAGCGCGAGATTGAGATCCACGCAGATTGGCGCGACCAGCAGAAAGGACGGATTCTAATGGGGTACTACTTCCTCGATCTGGTGCTGCGTGCGCTTGCAGCTGCCGCATGCATAGCAAGCTGGAGCCAGTATGGCATGCTGCCCTTTGACAGCCTGACCACCGTACTCTTGGCCCTCTCCTACCTCATCGGGAGCGTCATGCTCTTCCCTGCCAAGAAGGATAGTGTGGGCTACAACGCACTCTCGACCAACCCATTCTGCGGCGCGCTGCTGCTGCTCTACGCGACGATCGCCACGCCCGCGAGTGCGCTGATCCTGTGCTTCCCCGCCTATTTTGTCTGCGAGTGCATGGCCTCCACGGCGCTGAGCGTGGGCATCACGCTCATCCATCTGCCGGGCCTCCTCAATCTCTTCCGACCACCCGACCTGCCGTGGCAAGAGGACACGTACGGCTTCGGCGACGCGGCCGGCGACGTCATCTCGATCATGGCGATCATTGCCGGGTGCGCGCTGGGCAAGCTCGCCATCGCATACTTCTTCATCTGGCCGCCCTTTGCGGCGGGAAAGCACACGAATTACCTCGAGTCCGTCGGGCCGCTCGAGTGGTCGGCTTATGTCGGCGGCGCGCCGCCCTCGCCGCCATTGCCCTCGCGCATCAGGGTGCGCTCGCCAGGCTTCGGCCGCTCGCCGACCTCCTCGCCCCCGGTGGCCACGCCGCCCGCGAAAGGCTTCTTTGGTCCGAAGGGTAGCTCATACACCGTCGGCGGCTACGCGCGCCAGATCGACGAGGAAGAAGACCGGCCGTCCCCACGGCCCGCGCCTGCGCCCGCGCCCGCGCCCGCGCCCGCGCCCGCGCCCGCGCCCGCGCCCGCGCCCGCGCCTGCCCCACGCAGCACTCCGTTCGGGCAGGCGGCGGCCTTTGCTATGCCGATGGCTGGGTTGGCAGCAGCGGGAGGCGTCGCAGCTGCCACTCGAGGTGGCGCGCCGCCGCCCCCGGTAGCGGTAGCAGCTGATGATGATGGAGATGATGACGACGACTACGACGATGATATTGTCGACGACGATGGCATCGTCGACGACGACCTCGTCGACGATGCGGAAGGGGAGCAGGCCGACAACGGCGGACACTTGGCCTACGCCATCGACGGCGACAATGCGCCCTTGCAGAGGGTTAAGACTTTCCAAGGCGGCTTGCCTTTGCCGTATGCTGATGATGATGACTTTGACAACGGCGAGGAGGAAGAGCAGGAGGGCGAAGATTACTACTACGACGACGAGGATGATGACGACGGGACGGGCTACAAAGCATGAGATGTGGGTCGAGATCAAGGGCGGGCTGACGGAAGGCTTGAGTCGGCGTGTAGCTGCTCGCTCATGAGCTTGAGGCATGGCCATGGGTTTCACCCCGCGCCCGGCGTCCGGCCACACGCGCCCACATGACGCAACAATCATGTACCATCAGAACATACAGTGTAAAAGTCGGGGTAACGGGAACCGGCGCGGACGCGACGTTCGTAATGAAAATTCGGATAAAAAAAATTATCGCCCTCGCCCGCCCGCAGGCGCCCTGGCGCAGCGCGCAGCCGCGGCGGCACCGGCGGCACGTCGCCCCGCAAGAACCCAAGAACCATCATGCCAAGAACGCGCATGTCCGCATCGACTCTCATCCGCTCACCGCCCGTGCATCTTGTGGTTTCTATTGACCGAGATAACAGCAATTTAAGAGGTACAGCAATTTCAAGGACTGTCGAGGCTCATACGCGCATCAGGCGCACCACGCGCGCACACCACGCAGTCACCACATTTACCCAGACCGCAGACGCCTCACCAGACGCCACGCCCAGCGCCGCCATGAGCACTCTGCTCGGCCATGTGCCTGCTGCTGCTGCGCGCGGGCCCACACGCTCTCTGTGTTCCCAATCTCTACGGCAGCGTCGCCTTGAGCGTCTTTTTCTGCTCGACCGTGAGTGTGGAGGGGAAGGTGACCTCGAAGCAGATGATGAGGTCGGCTCCGCAGATGCCCTCGCCCGGCACGGTCAGCGAATCGCCGGGCGCGACGATCTGCGTGGCAGGCACGGCGAGCTCGCGCCCGTCAAACGTGGGCACCGGAACGACCTTGCCGCACAGCGCCTCCTTCAAGCTCATCGTATGCTTGTACAGAAGGTTGTCGCCCTCGCGCGACCACAGCGGATCTGGCAACACCACGAGCATGATCTCGACGTCGCCGGGCAGGACGTGCACGCCCTGGTCGCCCTGGCCCTCAAGCGTCGCGATGAGGCCCTCCTCCGAGCCAGGCTTCACGTACAGCTCCGTCTCCACCGCCTCGTCCATCGTCGTGCCGTCCTCCTTGAGCAACTTCCGCGTGTAGCCCACCGTCTTGACCGCGCCGTTGTATACCTCCGCGAGCGTCACCTCGAGCGGCGCGACGACCACCGGCGCCTTGCTCTTCGTGAACGGCAGCTGCATGCCCGTGAGCTGGCCGTAAAAGGCGGGCGGCTCCTCGCCGGTGGTGCCGAGGATATCGGCAAACGGGCTGCTGGTACCAAAGAAGGCCTGGAAGATATCGAGCGCATTGTTGTGGTAGCGGTATTTGCCGCCCTTGACGCCGCCCACGCCGTCTGGGATGCCCTCCTTGAGCCCTCGCTCGCCATACTGATCGTAGATTGCGCGGCGCGCCGGGTTGGAGAGCACATCATACGCCTCCGAGATCGAGGTGAAGGTGATCTCCGCCTCATCGGGCGGAATGGTCGCGCGCTGGGGGTGGAATTTGAGGGCGAGCTTCCTGTACGCCTTGTTGAGCTCCGCCGGCGTGCACGTGCGCGTCACGCCCAGCGAGTCATAGTAGCTTGTCAGCTTGCTCGCCGGCATCCCTGCTGAAAAACAGCGCCCTCAACGACGGCGCGCCGTCGTGAGCGAGCGATTTCCCATGCATTCGAAAAGTGCACCACTCTCGCCTTGAGCTACCGCAGGACGGCGTCCACATGCGCCGGTCGTCATTTTTGCGCCGCCTCTCGGATTCGGACACGCTCCGTGACGAGATTTTCAACCTGCAGGCACGCAACGCGTCGCTTACCGAGCGCCTCTCGAGTCTCGTCGGCGGCGACCTCGACCTCCACGAGGAGGTGACGCAGTGCCGCGCGCTGCTCGCCAGAAAGGACGCGGAGCTCAACGAGCTCAACGAGCTCTTTTGTAGCATCGAAGACGAAGTGGCGCGAGCGCGGACCGAGCGTGACGATGCGCAGGCCCACGCCGCTCGCGCAGAGGATGCGGCGGCGGCGGCGGCTGGGGAAAAGGCGGAAGCGGCGGGGCGCGCGGAGGCCACCGAGGCCATCGCAGCGCTCGAGGCGCGCGGCCGGGAGATGGCGCTCGCGCGGCTCGCCGCGGAGCAGGTGGGATCGCGCCTCCTTCTCGAGGCACTGATCAAGGCCGACGGAGAGCTGCACACGCTCGGTTGCGCGCACCGGCAGGCGCTCGAGCGCTCGACGTCGCTCGAGGCTGCCAAGACGGCAGCGCTTGCGCGCGACGCGCACGGGCGCTCGGCGGTGCAGGAGTCGCTCGTGCATGCGCAGCAAGAGAATGCGCGTCACACTGGCACGATCCACGCGCTCGAGGCTCAGCTGGCCGCGCTCATGGCAGAGCTCGCGTCCGCGACTCAGCGGGCCGACCGTGCCGACGAGCGGTGTCTTGCGAGCGAGGGGCGTGTAGGCGTTCTCCATGTAGAGCTGCATGCAATGCGCGAGGCGTGCGCCCGCGCGACCGGCGACGCTGCGAGCGCGCGTGCCGCCGCCGACGAGGCGCGCACCGAGTGCCTCACGCGCGCGACAGCGCAGGCGGCGGCGACGGCTGAGCTCGCTGCGGTCCAGGCAGCGCTCAAGGCGACGCGTGTAGCGGCAGCCAAGGCGGCGGCGGCGAGCGAGGCGGCGCAAGCCGAGCTCAACGAACGCATGAGCGCTGTGAGTGCGCTCGCTGCCGAGAACGCCCGCGCGCTCGAGGCAGCACGCACGGGCGAGCTTGATGCGCGGGCAGAGACCGAGGAGATTCGACGCAAGGCGAGCGCGCTGCAGGCGGCGCTGTCGGCAGCGCAGCTGCAGGCACGCATGGACGCGCAGATGCAGGCGGCTGAGGCCACCAAGGCCGCCGAGGCGCAGCGCGCATCACTCGAGGAGGCGAGAGAGGCGTTGCAAGCGCGGCTTGAGAAGGCCGTGAGCGCGCGCGCAGCTCTAGAACGGCGAGCAAGCGACGCCGAGGCGGAGGCGCGCCGGCTGCAAAAGTGCGAGAAGCAGGCAGCGGCGCTCGATACACAGTGCAAGGCCTTGCAGACGGAGCTCGCCAAAAAGGCTGACGCCCTCGAGAGGGTACTCAAGCGACGTGGCTCCGCGCTGGTGCCGCCACCGGCGCCGCCGCCGCCGCTTCCGCTGGCGCCGCCGTCGCTGCCGCTGGCGCCGCCGGCGTCGCTGCCGCTGGCGCCGCCCGCTGCTGAGCTGCTTGCGCCGGCCGCGCCTTGCGCGAGTGAGGCCGCCGAGGGCGCGAGTGAGGCCGCCGAGGGCGCGAGTGAGGCCGCCGAGGGCGCGAGTGAGGCCGCCGAGGCGAAGCCCGAAATTCCAAGCGCTATGCCGACGCCGACCCAGACGGCGCCGCCGCTGCCGCCGCTGCCGCCGCTGCCGCCGCTGCCGGTCAAGGCGTCGCACGGGATGCGCCTAACCTCGCACATCGCAGCAGCGTCCTATGGGCCAGTGCTGGCCTTCGAGGACAAGCCCGCTGGAGCGCCGACGGCGCGGCCGACGGCTCGCGGCAAGGGCGAAGGCGGCGGCCTGGCGCTGGCGTCCTCCTCCAAGGAGAATGCCCCCAATGTGCGTGCTCCGTCACCCGGGCCCGGTCCGACCACGGTGAAGAAGGGAGGAGTCGTGTACAAGGAGGTCAGCTCACGCTACTCCTCGTCGCCAGCAAAAAATCACGGACGTGCCCTGTGAATCGATGTAACGTACATCGTAGCCAAAAGAGCCCGGCAAGGGGTTAAGCAAGCTAAGTTGCTTGTGAACATGTTCTAACGAGACGATGCCAAATTTGGAGACGAAGGTATACGAAACGAAACCGTGCAAAAGTCGCCTCCAAACAAGTATAGAGTTGAGCCCGCAAGATCATGGCGCGCTTCACCAGGAACGTCGTGGCCCTGGCTGAGTGTGAGGCACCGCAAATCAAGAAAACTCTACGTGCTTGCCTAATTGATCCTCGGTTGATCCTCGAAGCCAAGACAAAACAGGACCTCATCGACCTTGCTGAGCAGAATGGTATCTTCTCCACACTCGACGAATGGACCATTGAGATTATGAGGGCTGCCAAGGAAGCGGGGAAGAGTCCGCTCGACGCTATGCTACAGGCAACCCGCGAGACGCGGGGCCCATCCAAAAAGGCAGCACATAAGAGCCCAATGGCTGCGGCGCAAGCGGAGCTGGCGTCTCTTAGGAAGGATATCTCGAGAAAGGCCGACGAGCTGGGGCTGGACGTGCCGGGGGACAGGCTAGCGTTTGCGGCAGACTGGTCGCGCGGGCCGGCGGGCAAGTATCAGACCATGGAGATTCCAGCGTACCAGCCAGCGGCCGGCCAGCGCAAGCATACGATGCAGGATGAGGATCTGCTCGTACAGGATGAGTACACATCTATCGTGGACAAGAGCTACCGCCCCGCTACCGCGCACGCTGCTCTTGGGCATGGCTATGAGGGCAGCACCTACGTCAGCCCGATGGTGCAAGCACACATCAGCGCCCGCCTGAGTGCAAAGGAGTCGGCCCGCCTCAGCGCACAGGAGTCGTTGCCGAGCTTTAGAGGCTCAGCCGAGAAGACTAAGGAGTCCAAGAAGTCGGGCGGGAAAAAGGGCAAAGCGGCTGCTACGACGCGTGAGGCGACGCGTGAGGCTCAAGGCGGGCAGAGCAAAACTGGCAATGCCCCAGCTTCGAAACGCGGGTCAAAGGGAGGGAAGCGCCACACTCCCCCTCAGTCTACTGCTGCCTCCGCGCGCCCCACCACTGCCTCAGCGGCCTCCCTCTCAGCTGCCCTAGCCCCGGCCGTGGTGGCGGCCGCCGCCCCCGCGGTGATGGCGGCAGCAGCGGCGCACCTTGGATCTAAATCCGGTGCCGCTCGCCCGGCTGCAAGCATGAATGAATTCTTTGAGGCGGCAAAGGCGGACGCTGCCAAGGCTGGGCCGCGAGGGGCTCGGGGGTATACACCGCTCACCTCGATAGGCTCACGAGGAGGTGACCTCTCAGCTGCCCTAACCCCAGCCGTGGTGGCGGCGGCCGCACCCGCAGTGATGGCGGCAGCAGCGGCGCACCTTGGATCTCATGCTGAGCAGGCTATGCCTCTTGATCGCACGCGGCGCCAGCCGCCAGCCTTGCAAGCAGCCAGTGTGGTGCGTCAGCAGAGCACCGACTCGCTGAACATCTCAATGTCATCTTCGGCCGAGTGGGACGACGTCTTGTTTCGCGGACAAGTTCCATCATTTGTGGAGCGGAGCGCCCGATCCTACCCTGTGCCCAAGTCTTCAATCCTCGCGGACGACGACAGTAGAGGCATGCCAGAAGAGGTCTTCGGACGCGTGGTCGATCAGCACGGAGTGCGATCCAAGCCCAAGCCCAAACCGTTGCCATCGCCCACGAAGGCTCCAGTCACTGATCGTGAGATGTACGGTGAGACGATGCGCGAATACGGCCTTGATATCGAAGACCTCAAGACGGCGCGCAAGGCGGCGGCCAAGGCGGCACAAGAGGCGCGTGAGACTGCTAACCTCAACCGGGGATCGTCCACCGACGACCGCGGCGGCAAAGGAGAGCGCATTGCAGTGGCAGCAGCGATGGCGGACCTCGGCCTCTCACTCGACGAGATCCGGAATGCGATGAGGCATCGAGGGACGTCGACGCTTGAGGATGAGCCCGAAGATCTCCTGCGCAAAGCCGTCACTTGGGACGAGGAAGTAGCCCGAGCGAAGAAGTGGGCACTGCGCGGAGCCCAGACGAACTGGGCAAGGTTTGACTGAAATCGAGACGATTGAAATCGGTAAGGTTATAATTACACTCAATGGTTGTTACAATGGTGTGGTCGAATTGTGGAATCGGAATTCACTCATCCCTGCGGGCGCCAGACCGAGGACCGCGCGGCGCGAGCCGCGACCGCGCGGCGCGCGGGACCCGGGTCCCGGCGGGCCCGGGATCGTATATCGGAATATGATCCCGCCCCGTCGCGCCCGGCCGGGGGCCGGCGCGTCGCGTTCATCCAAAGCGGGACAGGCGATTCAATGATTACCGAGCGGGCATCCCCTGCCTGCGCACATTTAAAGAACACTGATCCGAGCACCTGCGCCTTCTCGAGAGCCAGGGCCGCGCCAAGCATCCGGGTCGTACAGCTACAGGAACACCCCTGCTCCCATCCGATTACCAGCATCCTCGGCATGAGTACTTTCTCCCCGACCCACCACGCTGGCACTGATGCACTCTCATCGCACAAGCATGGGCGAGTCTGATCGGCTAATGAAGCTGCTACGCCGCCAGCCAAAGCGCTCGATGCGCACCTCCTTGTAGCTCACGTCTGCGGCCTGCTTCTCCTCAGCAGCAGCGAATGAGCTGCGCCTTGTGAGGACGCCAGAGGACTGCCGGTCGAAGAGTGTCGCGCCTGCCCTGCCGAAGAGCGTGGGCGATTGGCACGCTTTGGACTTCTCCTCAAACGAGGCCTCGTCGGCGGCTGCCACATCGCGGCTGCTCACATGAAAGAAGGGCAAGGCCGCGGATGGCGCCTTTGGCTCGGAAGCGATTGGACCGTTTGCCGCTGATACGTCTTGGGTACTCGGCGCGCGGCGCGGCTTGCTCGCCGTCTGTGGGCCCCCGCCCTGCTTCTGGCCACTCTCGATGTTCTGACTGTTGATGGAGCGCATGGCCATTGGCTGGCGCGCCGGTGGCGAGTTGTCGGGGGGAGCGGGCGGAGGCGCCATTTCGGACGGAGGCGCCATCGGCGCAGGTGCCTTGGGCGGCCTCTTTGCGGGCGTCGGGCTCGCGTTACGACTCTCACTCGAGCTCGGGTTCGAACGCTGGCTACCGGCCGAGCGATTGCTGCTGCCGGCGGGCGGCGCGAGCGACGCGAGTGATGAAGGCCCCACAGGGCTTCCTCCACTGCTGCGCCGCTGCTGCCCAGGCTTGCAGAGCACAGTGGGGGGACGCATGCCAGCCGACGCCTGGACGCGTTGGCCTGGAATGGGAGAGGCATTGCGGCTGCTGGGATGGCTCGAGCCGGTATTCGTGCGGTTGGACGTTGGTGACGGGTTGCTGACTGCGCCTGCTCTGCCGCCGGTGGTCGCCGGCGAGACGGACCGCGAGGCGTTTGAGGAGCGCCGCGCGGCGGGCGGCTTGGGTGCCGCCGCGGGCCTCGCCGGAGAGGGGATCGGCGAGTCGCCCGAGGCCGAGCCGCTCGATGAGGCACCACTCATGCTACGCTTCGGAGGTGCCGGTTTTGCCGGCCCGTACCCCGACGATTTCACAGGTTTCTTGGCGCTCGCGTCGTCGACCACCACGTCGCCGATTGCCTGCACAGGCTTGCGCCCGGGAGGAGGTTTCACCGGCGGTGACGCATCCCAGCCTTTGGTCGCGACCGGCGCGCCCACGGCAGCGGGCGCAGCGGCGGGCGCGACCGAGGGCCGCTTGGGTTGAGCCCCTGTGGACGGCCGGAACTTGTTGTGCTTCCCAAATTTGGCATCGCCCAGTGCATGCAACTGATCGAGCTCATTGGGCGGGGGCGGCGACGGTACGGGCGGGGCACCGTTGAGGACGGACGGTGCATTGTCCTCCTCCACCTCACTCGCAGCACTCTCGGCGGCGGGTGCGGGCTTGTGCGAGCCGCCTAGCTTACTGAAGTCGAGCGATGGGACGGGAGACTCCCGCCCCGCTAGGCGCTCAAAGGGCGACACACGACCAGCCATGCGCTCCGCCAGACGCGCTGCGCCCGCTTCCACCGCTGGTGGATCGGCGCTCGGTGCCGAGCCGGCTGACGCATCGGCCGCTGGCTTCACGCCGACCTTGACCACCGGCTTGCTTCCCGCCTTGGCCACGGGCGCGGCCTCAGCCGCCTTCTCAGCCGCCTTCTTCGCCTCGAGGATCTGACGAGGATTGAGCTGCGGCTCCTTTGCCTTGCCCTTGGGTGCAGTGGCGGGCGCGGTACCCTTGGCAACGGGTGGCGCGGCCGCTGCCGGCGCCTCCTCGCGTGGGCTTGGCCCCTGCTTCGGCAACGAGCGCTTGATCGTCTGTGGTTTCGCTCGAATGTCCTTACACTTGGCGATGTGGCGCTCCGCTGGGAGCGCCGCGAACTTGCGCCCGCAATGAGGGCACGGCACGCGGTCATCATCATCTGCCTCCGCGAGCATCGGCGCAGTCGCTCCGCCGTCTTTGGCCGCAGCCGCCGCGCGTCTTATCTGCAGGCTCTGCTTCTGCCACTTTTTCCGCTTCGCCTCTCGCTGCGAGGCCTGTGCCTCTGGGTCGGGCTTGTCGAGCAGGCCGCGCTTGACCGCGTTCTGAACAGCCTGCTCGGCATCGGCATCGCCCTGCCAACGCTGTGCACGCGGGTCGAAAGCCTTGCGCTTCTTCTGCCTTTCCGCTGCACGGCGGCACGCCTCCTCGTGCCGCGGCAGCCGATCGAGCCTAAAGCGTCTGTTGCAACAGGCGCATTCAGCCATGTCGGGCAGCGGCGCGGCCTCATCCGGTTGCCGCGCATCGTAAATCGCGGCCGCATCGCTCTGCGGCTCCTCGTTGTCAGCGTCTACATCCTGATCGGCCTTGGGAACGGCCTTGCCGGCCACGCGCGGCGTCGGGTCAGACCGATCGGAGAAGAGCTCGTTGGCGGTGCGGTAGCTCTCTTCTGAGAGGTCCGCCGCAGCGCGAGGCGTCGGATCCGATCGGTCCGTGTACTCGTGCTCAGTGAAGATCTCCTCCTCCTCTGGGTCATCTGCGTAGCCCTCATCCTCGTACACATCATTATCATCGCACGGCACGCACGGCGCCGGCGCAAGGTTGTCGTCTTCGTACGCCGAGTCGTATTCTTGTTCCGGATCGTCAACCTCGTACGGATCCGCGATGATTGCGTAGCGGGGAGGAGGTGTCGCCATTTGTCGGGCCGAGAGTCCCAAAACCGAGGCCGAGCGCTCGATACTATTGTATTGGCTTAAGATGAGGTCGCAATCAAACGTGTCTGATCCTTTAAGGACTCCTCGACTTACAGTTCTTGACTTGACTTATGCTGTTTTTTTGCTCGAAGGCGCCGTTCTGAGCGCTTCTCGCGTCACCTCCGACGCGTATTTCAGCTTACAGACCGGCGGCGGTCACTACCTGTTTGATAATGAGGTGCTCGTCGGTCCTCGCCGTCTTGTTGCTCTCATCGTCGGTCGACGGCCTGAGGATGCCGCTCGCCGCCTGCAGCAATGGCCTTAACAGCAACAGCTGCCGACGCAGCGTGCTCGCGGGTGCCGCTGCGTTTCTGACACTCGGACCGCTCGCTCCGGCGATGGCGAACACGGCACCGATGCTTGACAAGCCCATGGAAGGGTTTGGGACGGACGAATCGAAGCGCTCTGCCTTCAAGGAGAAGCAAAAGAAGTACAAGAAGGCGTGGCGCAAGTCGCTCTCAGACCTTGAATTTGCTACCACCGACGCAGAGGCGATCACTGCCGTCGACAACCTCTATGCCCTGATCAAAGAGAACAACTTCGAGGTGCCGGAGGGCGTGCGGAAAATGGATCTGGACCAGGTTTACAAAACGGTGCAGCCTAAGATTGGCAAAAATGCGCGAATGAACTTTCAGAAGGTGAGCCGCGCATGATCGAACATGCTCGTCATACGCCAAAATCGTATCCTCTGCACACCTGCGTCATGACGACACTTCTGACGCATGCTTGGTCGTGTATGCCTTTCCTCAGCTCGACCTGATTGTGCGAGACATTACGAGCGTCAAGGGGATGCCGAAGGATGATCTCGGCTACTGAGAGTGCCCCCAAGGGCTGCGCCAGGCGAGCGGCAGCAGTTTCTGGTTTCCTGGCGGTGGCGCGCATGTATGTTCCGCATCGCATGTGTTGCGAGTCGCGCCGCACTCAGCAAGTCCCCGCAAGCTGTCGCACTCCGCTGAAACGGCAGAGCTCGGCCCACAAACTGAAAGGCGACACTGTTATTTCACACTTTTACATTTACTGGATTACTGCCCGCACTATAGTAACTAACTTAGTAACTTTGACCCAAGAAGGGGGTTCCCGTCACGCGATTCGTGAGCGCGGGGGCCGGTCGAGATTCAATGATTGGCGGGTACCTACCGTATAATTATGTATATAGCGCACGCATGTTCCTGTCTGGATTCACACACTATCCCCACCACCTGATTTGAACTCAGTGATTGACCCAAAGGCGAAAGGGGTACGGTAGTCGGTAGAGGGGGAGGTTTTCCTTCTGGCATTCACACAATATCCCGTGTGACCACCTGATTTTTAACTCAGAGAACCGAATGCATCGTAACGCGGCCTAACGTCCCGCTAAACCCGCGCCGATCGTTCGACGTTCTGCGCCCCGGGTCACCTATTTGTGCGGATCGGATGGTATCGTGCGCGGATGGTATCGTCCACCTGTGAGCCGCTGCAAGTGGGGTGGCGTAAATCCGTGCGCATGCACTGCCTTGCAGCGGTAGCGCCCACGCTCTACGTGCAGCGTGCCCTTCCACGACGTGTGCCACTCGGCACGCGTGGCGTTTTCCTGGACGTATTGCAAGCCGGGGCAGTAGTACTCCTCGGGCAGCATCAGAATTCGCAATGACTGATGCCCGCTCATCCATTCTAAGCGGATCATCTCCTGATCGCCTTGTCGGACACCACGATGTGCCTTTCCTATGAGACGGGAGGCTGCACCGAAGAAGAGCTCGTGAACCGCGATGGCATTACTGTACGCAATGAAGCAGCCGCAGATTGGTGGAATCGGCGAGGTCGAATATGGCGGAAAGAAGCGGCCCACATCGAGTGGCGACGCTAAGTCCGCGATGTTGAGGGTTTCGGTGAGGAGCCCGTGCGCGAGCGGTGGCCACACCACGAGCACGTCCTGGTCTAGGTACAGCGTACGCCTGAAGGGTGACTGCAAGAACGAAGCGAGCTTCCACAGATGGACATTATTCGTGCAGCCCGTATCTCCTGCTGCAGCGCACGTGGCCCAGCTCGAAGGCAGGCTCAAGAGGCTGCTACTCAAATTGCTGCCTGCGGTGGCGTGTTGCTTGCGCCATCTTGTTCTCAGCCACGGCTCAAATTCGGCACATAAGGCCAGTGTGCGCGATGCGTCCCACCTTCCGGTTACTGGGAAGCCAGCGGCACTCAGTGCTTCAAGTGCAAACGGATTGGCGGCGAGCATCGTTGGAAATGTCGGTCGCATGACGTCATGCAGGACATCAGCCGCCGTGACAAGTTCAGAGGTAGCTCGCCGTGCGTCGGCCACCGTGCGCCGCGGCTTCAGGAGATAGAAGAAGTTGAGCACACCATACGAAAGCCGATCCTTGAGCGCTCCGAGCTGATGCCACCTCACTTCATGGGTTGTCGAGCAGCTAGAGGGAAGCGTTATCCTCGTGCCTGCTCTGTCGTCACGCGGCATTCGAGCGCGACCGCGACCGACGAAACCCTCGTGGTCATGCCAAATCCAAACGCCGCGAATAGCGCATACCCAATACCCTCGCAAATGCTCTCGCCTATTCACGCCCTCTGTGGACGCACGAAACTTCACCGTTCACAGCATGGTCCGTGTAAATCCGCGTCGCGAAAAGCTCTGGCTCATCTCCGCCATGTTGGCATGTTCGGTGTTGCGATCGCGGTTTCTAGCCCTCTTCGCCGGCATCCTTCGCGCGTGCGCCAACCACGGCGAGAAGGTCACCGGCACTGGTGCGTGGAAGATCCCCGCGGGTTTCCGCTACAACCTCGATAGTTCGTTCGCCGATGGCATCGCGGCCGTCGCAGGCTTGAACGCTTCGCTGCTTGATGTAGGAGCCGGAAAAGGCCTATACGTGCGATACCTGCGCGCGCACGGCCTGCGCGCCAATGGCGTGGAGGGCGTTGAAAACATCGCGGCGCTGACCGGTGGCCTCGTGCGGCAGCAGGACCTGACCAAACCAATGGCATGCGAGCCAAACGACTTGGTCATGTGCCTCGAGGTCGGCGAGCACATCCCGTGGCCGTTTCAGTACGTGTTCTTGCGCAACCTCAACTGCTCGACGCATCCCACGACAGGTCGACTCGTGCTCACCTGGGCGCCGCCGGGCCAGTACGGCTCCGGGCACGTGAACAATCGGCCAGCGAGCGCGATTCGCAATTGGCTCACGAGCAACCACTCGTGCCAGAACCAGAGTGGATGGTCTGGCCAGGAGGTGGTCGGTTGCGATTGGCAGCAGCAGCTGCCGGGCTTTGGGTTCGAGTTTGACGCCCCCACGACCCAGTACCTGCGCGAGCTGATCGGGCTCGGGTACTTCCGTGCGAACGCGCTTCAAGTCTTCCGGCGGCCTAGTGCGCCACCCGCCAAGCTGCTGCCGATCCCGACCCCGCGGCGCGCGAGCAACATGACGACTGTCGCAGTGCGCTACTTGCGGCGCAGCCATGCCGTCGCCAGCGCGATGGCCGCCGAGGCGATGGGCTTGATGCCACCAAAGGAGCACTATGACAAGACTGGACGCGTCGGCATCGGGGCGGTCAGCCGAGAGCTCCGAAATATAGAGAGCCATCTGGCTTTGCTCTCCAGCTTGGAGCGCCGAGAGATGGAGGCCGGTTGATTTCGCAATAGAGTTCACATCTCGCAATAGAGTTCACGTCTCGCAAAAATCTCGCAATAGAAACTTCACATCTCGGAGATCATCCGATCTCGCTCCAGTCGTTTGCGCAGCGGCACAGGCGTGCCCGCAGGCGGCTGCTTCCGCTTGCGGCACTCAATTGGAAGGGCCGCCGGCGGCACGAGGTCAACGTGGTGACGTCCGCGGCTTGCGCCGGCGCCCGCGTTGCATGCTGCGCAACATCCCCCTGCTCGGTCGCAAGCAGCGGGAATGGGCACGAACTACTCTTCACAGCCAATGTTTAGAATTCGACACCCAAGTCTTCACAATGTACAGAAACGTTTTCACAGCCAATGTTTGTAATTCGACACCCCCATGAATTTGATTACGCCGCGTGGGCTGCTTCTCATCGCGGTCGCGGCGGCGGCGCTGCTTGTTACCTTCACGGGCTCGCTGGACGTGACATCAGTGTCCCGACCGATGACGTCACGCTCCGTCGAGCTGGTGAACGCCGATCCGCAACGACCTGTGCAGATTGGAGGCACAGTCACGGCGGCGCCACAGGATGACTCCGGCTGGCTGCCTCCACCACCACCACGTGTAGCTGCAGCGGCAGTGGCGTCCACGCGCCGTGGGACGACGACATTGCAGTGCCCAGCCTACGCCGGCCCAATGTTCTTCCCCTACTATCCGGGTGCAAAGAGTGTGCCGCGGCACGCAGTACAGTCCGTGGCACTGCCGGGTCCTCTGGAGGAGCAGCCGCTCGCCTCGCCAGCGCAGCGCGTGCGGCTGAAGCCGTTTGCGCTGCCGGACGTGCGCCTCGAGCCGAGCTCGCGTTTTGGCGTCTCGCAGCGAACGAACGCCGCCTTTCTGCACAAGCTCGACATCGACAGGCTCCTCTACTTCTTCCGCAGGCTCGCTGGGCTGCCGCAGCCGCGCGCGGACATCAGCCCGTACGGAGGGTGGGAGTCACAAGGGAGCGGGCTGCGCGGAGAATTTGCCGGCCACTACTTGCATGCCGCCGCCGCCGCTGCCGCAGCCACCTCGGATGCGATCCTGCATGCACGATGCGAGCAGATGGTCACCGTGCTCGAGGAATGCCAGCAAGCCCTCGGCCAGAGCGGCTACGTGAGCGCCTTTCCGTCGTCCGAGTTCCAAACCGTCGAGGATTTCAGCTCGCGCTCGCCATGGGTGCCATATTATGTGATGCACAAGCTCCTCGCTGGGCTCATCAGCACGCACGAGTTGCTGGGATCGAAGACGGCGCTGCGCGTCGCGCTTCGGCTCGGTGCGCACCTACGCACGCGCGTCGAGCGGCTCCTTGCCAGGGGCCTTTCCGTTTGGCACGACTTTATCAACCAAGAGGTGGGCGGCATGTCGGAGGCGCTCGCCGACCTCGCGCGCGTCACCCGCAACTCGAGCTGGCTGCAACTCGCCGCGCTCTTTGAACGGCCGTGCTTCGTGGGCCCCCTCGCCCTCGGCGATGGAGCAGGCGCCATTGAGCGCGTCCATGCCAACACGCACCTGCCGCAGCTGCTGGGTGCGATGGCACGCTATGAGGCCACGGGCGACGACGCGCTCCGGATGGCGGCAGAGGTCTTCTGGGACGAGCTGAGCAAGCATCACCTCTTCGCCACCGGCGGCTCGACCACTGGGGAGGTGTGGCTGCGGGCGGGCTTGCAAGGCGACGCCGTCGCGCATCAGCGCAAGGACAACTACTGGGCGCACGACCAGGCGGAGACGTGCGTGGCTCACAACTCGATGCGGGTCTCGCGCCGGCTGCTGCAATGGAGCCCGTGGCCTACCGGCGCGGACGCGTCGCCCGCCGAGGCGACGGCGCGCGTCCTGAGGCATGCATCCTACCTCGAGCGGACGCTGTACAATGCGGTGCTTGGTACCCAGCGCGGAACGCTGCCCGGCCAAATGCTCTACATGTTCCCGCTCGGCTCGGGCGTGAGCAAGGCTGGTATCCCCGACGCCCCCCAGGGCCATCACTGGAGTGACGAGGAACATCACTTCTGGTGCTGCCAGGGCAGCGGCATAGAGGCTTTCGCGCGCCTTGCGGACACGATCTTCTGGCGACGCGACGGAGGCAGCCCGCCGCTCCTCTTCGTGTTGCAGCTGCTGCCGAGCTCGCTCATCTGGCGGGAAGCTGCGATCCGCGTGGCCGTCGGTGGCGACTACCCAGGCTCCAGCGGCGCGGGCGTGCCACTTCGTGTGCACGTGAGCTTTGAGAGGTTGGTGAGCGATGGAGTCAGCGGTGGAGCGAGCGGCGGCGAGGCCAACAGGGCCGGGGCACGCGGCGGCGGGGTGAGCGGCGGCGGGGTGAGCGGCGGCGGGACGGCGCCCGCGCCCCTTGACATCCTCCTGCGGCTGCCGCAATGGGCGAGCCATTTGCGGCTCGTCTCCACGGGAGCGCTGAGCACCCCGGGCAACTCACTTGAGATGGCCACAGCTGGCTCGCTGCTACCCTTACGCCTAGCGCCAAACGCCAACGGCTCGCTCAGCGTCGAGATGATGCCCACCATCAGCTGGGAGAAGATCAAGGACAGCCGACCCATTTTTGCGTCGCTCCACGCGGTGCTCTACGGACCCCTCGTCCTCGGTGGTTTCACCTATGCCGAGCGCTCGCTCCCGCTCGGCGCCGCACTCATGCCAGTGCCGCCCGCCGTGCGCTCGCAGCTCGGCTCGGTGCGCGTGCATGTGCCCTCATCTGTGGCGGGCATGGGCATCGTCGATGGATGCCTCGTGAGCAAGTGGAAGAATGTGTGGGTGGTTCACAAGGACCGGACGCGCTCGTTCATGCCGCAGGGCCAAGTGCCGGCCGAGTGCCTCACGCGGGCTACACCCATTGAGGATCAGCTCGCCGATTTCCCACAGGCGCATGGTGGTGGTAAGGGGTATACTCTCGAGGCGGCGCAAATAGCACACGCGTGCGCGCGGCTCGACGGGTGCATCCTGCCCGAAGGCACGAGCGCCTTCGCTTCCGGAAAGCTGTTCCTGATGCACCTAGGGGTGGGCAGCCCGGCGGTGCTCGCCGCGCCACCGCCGACAGTGCCCGGCACGCGGCGCGGCGGTACGGACGCGGCGAATGCTGCGACCTGGAGGCTGACCGACTCACCCGTCGGACTGGACGCACCCCTCGCATCCGGCCTCTACCTTGAGAGTTTCGAGCTGCCTGGACACGTGCTCACCTGCACGAACCTTCCCGCGAGCAGCGGCACCGGGGCTTTCCGGCTGGAGCTCCAGCGCGCGCGCCGCAACGACAAGGCGCAGCTATGGCTGCAGACGCCTGCCGCTGCCGGCAGCAGTGGCGGTAGCAGCAGTCCTAGCGTCGACGCAGCCAAGCTAACGTCGATGCTTCTCGAGAGCGTCGGCAGACCGGGCCATGTGCTTGCCGTCGAGCCCCGGAAGGAGCCTGCGGGCGGCGGTGGCAAGAGCGCCCCCGGCGCGCCGCCGGCGGGCCTTGTCGTGCCGCACCGAGGTGCCGCCGTCTCTCGCGAATGGGAGCCTGTGCTCTCGCCGAACCGCGATGAGGCCGCCGTCGTCGATATCGAGGCATCATTTGCCGAGTACGCGCCCACCTCGTTCTGGCTGGCGCGGCCATCGCATGCTGCGGAGGCCGAGCCGCCTGGCTCACGCCCCTTTCTATTGATGCCGCTCAATGAGTTCCAGGACGAGCACTATAATGTGTATTGGTGCAAACCCGCAACGGTAGGGGAAGCGGCAAAGCCTCCGAGGCATTGCGTGTGAGCCCTGAGCCGTGCTCCATCGAGGTATAGCGCCGTGCAGAGCACCTGCAAAATAGTCAAATCAAGTCACTTCGAGCACAACAGACTGCTTGACTTGTCTTGTCTTCAAGTTCAAGTTCGAGTTCAAGTTGACTTAACCCGAAATTTTCAATCTGGGTGAATCACAACTTCTTTTTTCGCGACTTTATTCGTTGCAGGGTTTGTGTCATTTTTGGTCTTGCCCGAATACACCAAGCGTTTGGGCTGCAGGCCTAACAAATGCCGCCCAAGAGGGGCTCTCCCGCGAAGGACTACAACAACTCCGGCGGCTCCCCCCCGAAATCGTTCATGCAGGACGCTTCGCCGCTGCTAAGCAAGAACGCGCCCAGGAGCGACGCCCTTGCACGTGCCGGGTCCCCAGCCGCCGCTGCAGCCAAGAGGGAGCCGATTGGATCCAACATGGAGATTCAGGATGACAGCAGCGCCCCCAGCAGCTTCGTGAAGTACGTGACGCCTGCGTGCTGCGCCCTCGCGGTCCTCGCCTTTATGGCGGTTGCCTACGCGGCGACCTACCTAACACGCGACGATGAGGATACTCCTGAGTTCACCGCTGTCGAGAAGAGCCTCGGCATCTATGCTGCCGTCGAGAGCTTTGTGCCCTGGTGGTTCGGCAGCGATTCTGAGCCGGAGACATGCAAAGACGGCCTGCTGATCACGGGACCCGTGCAGACGCCCGCGAACGCCGCGCTCTTCCTGACGATTCTGCTCTGGATGTTCCTCGCAGTCGCAATCGTGGCCGACCTCTTCATGGAGGCGATCGAGGCCATCACCTCGCAGGAGACTACGACGCGCACGACGCTGCCAAACGGCCGTACGAAGTCCGTGACGTCGCGCGTGTGGAATCCGACCGTCGCCAATCTCACGCTGATGGCCCTCGGCTCCTCCTCGCCCGAGATCCTGCTCTCGATCATCGAGATCGTGAGCTCGGGCTTTTACGCGGGCGAGCTCGGCCCGTCGACGATCGTGGGCTCGGCCGCGTTCAACCTGATGGTCATCTCGGCGGTGTGCGTGATGGCGATCCCGAATGGCGAGGGGCGGTACATCAAGGACACAAACGTCTTCTACATGACCGCCACGTGGTCTATCCTGGCGTACATTTGGTTGTACGTGATCCTTGTCATCGCCACGCCCGACATCGTCACGATGTTCGAGGGTGTCTTCACCTTCGTCCTCTTCTTCATTTTCGTCCAGCTCTCCTATATGACCGACATCGGCGCCTTCAATAACTTGTCTTTCACCGCCCTCTCCAGGCGTTGCTGCCGAGGCAAGAAAGTCTCGGAGACTTCCTGGAAACGTATGCGTCGCGTGGAGACTTCCTCGAAAGCCACTGCCGCCACTAAGAAGTCGTATGCCGCGTACCGCATCGGCGCGACGCGCGAAGCGACGGGTGCGGCGACGCGCGAGGACATTGCCAAGGAGTTTGGACTGTCTCTGCCCCACGAGAACCTGAACCAAAAGAGTCTCGAGAACAAGGGCGTCTTCGAGTTTGCCCACTCGAAGGTGATGTGCAACGCCGCGTCCACCGCATTCGAGCCTTGGGTCGACGTGCACGTGGTGCGCCACGGCAGCGTGCTGGCGCCCGCGTCAGTCTCGTACACGTGCACGGAGGGGGGCGGAACAGTCGCCAAGGGAACCGTCGAATTTGGGCCGGGCCAGCTGCTTGCCAATCTGCGGTTCGAGATTTCGGAGGAGGACAAGGCGAAGCCGAGCAGCAGCGTGATCTTCACGGTGGAGCTCTCGGCGCCGTCCGCGGGCAACATGCTCGGCGCGGTCACCATGTGCGCGGCGCGCATCAAGGACGGGAACGCGCCCGGTGTCTTCATTCTCAACAAGGACTTAATCGAGGTCCCGGAGCACAAAGGCAGTTATTCCATCAAGGTGCGGCGCATCGACGGGAGCAGGGGCACAGTGAGCTGCCTTGTCTCGACGCAGGACGGCACGGCAATCGCACCGAACGACTACGAGCCCATCGTGGACCAGCTGCTTGAGTTTGGCGACGGTGTGACCGAGCGCTCCGTCACCGTGAACATCGTCAACGATAGCTCCTTTGAGGGCGATGAGGACTTCAAGCTGATCTTCTCAGGCGCCCAGGGTGGCGCTCGTTTCTCGGAAGAGTGCAACGGCGGGCCCGAGCGCGCGCTCGCGACGGTCAACATCAAATGCGACGATCATGAGGTCGGTTGCGAGGGCCTCCTGGTGCGCCTCGGTATCAACGCCGATGAGATGCAGGTTGTCGGCTTCTCGTGGAGAGCTCAATTCGATGACGTGATCCGCTACGACGGTGAGAGCCCAATCGAGGCGCTGCTGTACGTGCTCGCGATGCCCTGGCGCTTTATCTGCGCCTTTGCGCCGCCGCCGCGGCTGCACGGTGGCTGGACGTGCTTCTGGGTCGTCCTGTCCATCATTGGCATCCTGACCGCCGTCATCGGCGACGTTGCGGCGCATCTGGGCTGCTGCATGGGCATCAAGGCCTCGACGACCGCGATCACTCTCGTCGCGATGGGCACCTCTCTGCCCGACACGTTTGCGAGCAAGACCGCCGCCGCGAATGAGGAGTATGCCGACGCGTCGATTGGCAACATCACCGGCTCCAATAGCGTCAACGTCTTCCTCGGCCTCGGGCTGCCCTGGGCCATGGCCGCCGTCTACTGGGGAGTCCTGTTCAGCCCCGACAAAGAGGCCAGCTGGCGCGCGCGCTACTCTGAGGAGCCGTGGTACTCGCCTGGCATGCCCGTTGCGTTCGCAGTGCCCGCAGGCGATCTGGGCTATTCGGTGGGCGTCTTTCTGATCTGCGGCACCACGACCCTCGCAGTGCTGCTGCTGCGCCGCGCCGTGTTGGGCTTCGAGATCGGCGGCCCTCCCCACCTGGCCATGCTCACCGCGGGGTTCCTTGTCTTGCTCTGGTTCCTTTACATTGCACTCTGCGTCACCAAGTAGAGCGACTCCATGGGCACGATGAAGAGGTCGGACGTCCAGATGACCGTGGAGACGCGAGCGATGGACGCGCGCGCCGCGGTTGTACACAAGAAACTATTTGCCTTCTTCCATCCCTATTGCTCTCCTCGTATTGTGCCAATTTCCTGTTGCATATGCTCCCAAGGCCCATATGCCTGCACAATCGAATGATGAGCCTTCTGAACGGATGAGTGACGTTGCCTGTCGTCCGTCGCCGTGCTGAATTGCGGCGAGAGGGGCGGCGTGTCATGGACAGCACAACTCGGTGTAACGGAGTCTGTGGGTGTGGTATTCTTGATACAATCGGTGTACTAAGCGTGTTTGTGTTAGTGATAGTGCGATACCGCATGCAGTGTCGTATAATAATGGTGTGTCGCAACCGAATCGCAATCGATCATGAAATCTCAAGCTCCGTGTCCAGTCCGTCCGGGGTCCTGACCTCCGGTCGGATCCTGCAGGATGGTCCGGTCTAATAAGCAAAAGCATCCCCATCGAAACGCATCATGCCGTCAGGCAGCGGAGGCGATGCAGCGGGGGGCACCGCCTCTGCACCCCACGTGGGTGCCTCCATCTGAGCTTTCCGCTCGGCAATAGCCGAGGGCTTGCTACTTGCTGGTGGATCGCCCTCGACCGCCACGCCCTCTGTGACATTGTGCGCGATGCCAGCGGTCGATGGCATGTCCCTGAGCACATACCCCCGCCACAAACGCCTCGCGTACTCTTCGCGCTGACCATCGAGGCGAGTCGGTGCAAAGATACCCTCGAGCCGCAGGGTCTGGGTCGCTACGTAGGTGCGATAGTATTTGAGTCGACGCTTGAGCGGCCGTGGCATACGCTCGAGCGCCCGCTCGAGGTCCTGGCTCGAAGTTTTTGAATCGTGGCCATGCATCCGCACGACTGGTATCGTCGGCAGGTGCCAAATCCGCGAGAGCGCATAGCGCACCCATTCTAGCCCCCACCAAATCGCCGATGGCACGAAAAGTGCCGGTCGCTCACCAGTGGAGCCGCCAGCCGGATCGTTCCCACCACTACCTTTGTGGCTGTCGCCGACGGCGTCGCTTGTGCTGCTCCTTCCCTCACCGAGCCGCCCGATGCCATAGCCAGGCCATCGCTTCGCACGCGAGCCGAAGTCATACACGCGTACTGTGTAGCCGAGGGCCAGAAGGAGAAGCATCTCAGCGTCGATCGACTCGAGCACTCCATAGTAGTCGCGCGCTTCGCAGTGGGAGCTTTGGATGCGGCAGAACCGGAGCGCCTCGAAAGGGATGCCGACTGCGCTCACGAGAGAGGTTAGCCCGGGGAGCGCTTCGATGCCGTTGGTCAAGTTGAGGAAATGCAAGGGCGCTGAGCGCGCCGCGCAAGCACCGGCCGCCAGCCGAAGTGACGAATCCTGTGACGAATCCCGTGACGAATCTTTGTCGTCCTCCTCCTCATCGCCAGCCAAAGTCGCCGGCGGAGCTGTGTCCATTGACGAAGTTGACGAAGTCGCCGGCGGAGCTGCGTCCATATTTGTCGTAACCGTCGGGAGCGCGCCAGCAGCGGGAGGTGCGCGGAGATTCCCATCGCTCGCTTGGGCTGTCTCCGCTGCGATCGCCGCTGCCCTGTCTCGCCTGCCTCCCCCTTTCCTCTTGCTCCTAGTGTCATCCGATTGCCTCCCTTTGGCCTCATTCTCCTGCTGACAATCGCCGCACACTGCCTGCATCGCCGCATCTGGCGAAGCGCCGTCTCGAGCGCCGCGACGCCTTTCCGCGTCAGCCTGTGCCATCTGCCCAAAGAGGGCTTCCAAGGCGGCCAGCCGTTCTTGCGTGGAGGCGAACTTATCGTTCGCATGGCCGACGGCGAAGGCCAGAAACTCGTCACTGACGAGGCGGGTCAGGTCGCAAGCTGCAGAGGGATCGACCCCTGTGATAGTGCCTGCGCCATCGTTGCTTGTGAGAGCTAGCGGCATCTCAAGGCCGTACGAAGTGGTTCGAATGGCAAGCATGACCTTGCCCGACTCGGAGAGCACGATCCCGCTCTCGTGGTAGTTTGCCCGCTTCGCCACCTGCAGTAGCCGCTTCGCCGCATCTGTGTCCCGGCACTGCACGTGCAAGATGGCTGGCTCTACTTTGAGCGAGACGACGCCCTTCAAGGCGGATGGCGGCGCATCCGTCGCGCTAATCGCATTTTTGGATGCGGTAGAGCCGCCATTGAGCTTTGCAGGCGAGCTGGCAATGCCACTGCCCATCGCGCCATTGCCGCTTGGCTCTGGCGTGCCACCGTGGGCGACTGCTCCACCGCCGGATTCGGGGCTGTCAAACGAAGGAGAACCACGGAGGGCCGACTCAACTGCCGCGACATCGACGGGACCGTGACGCACGAGCAGCCAACGGCCACCACGCGTGCCGTTGGCTGCAAAGAGCACAATGCGCCCTGAGCAGCACGACGTGGTCACAAAATCGGGATGAGCGTTCAACCCGTAGACGAGTGCAGCAATTGGCACGTCGAGCGAGCCCTTGGGTGACTTGTCCAGCTTGTGGAGCGCATTGCGCTTCGACACGTCGAAGAAGTTGGACGGCTTGGACATTTTCGCCACGAGGCGTCCTCGAAAATGTCCAAGGAGCTCGCTCACACCACGACATTTTCGCCGCGACGAGGACGCCACACACCCCCCTCCGACCTGGTTGTAGAAAATGTGTCGGCCACGCCTCCGTCCATTGCGATAGCGGCCCCCGTGCTTGGGGGTCCGGAGAGCGCGCGCGTTGTGTGTTTCACAGCAGCAGCACCGCGACGAAACTGACTGACATGCTCTCGGCTTCGCTACAGCTCCTGTGCTTGCAGGCTGCCAGCGCTCTCGTCGTGGGCTCACGCGCCCACCGCATCGCTATGGCTGCACCCAGCACCTCCAGGCCATTTAGCTCGCCCGAGGTCGCGCCGCGACCGGGCTACTCCAAGGCCGACCAAGTCGCAAGGTACGCCGCTGCCCAGAAGGAGAACAATGCGCGGTACCTCGATATCGAGACAGTGTACGACGGCAGCTACCTCAAGGGCAAGCGTGTTTTGATCACGGGCGGCAACCAGGGCCTCGGCCTCGCGCTCGTCAAGGAGCTGCACGCGCAGGGTGCCGAGGTGATCGTTGTCGGCCGCCGCTCGAGCCCAGAACTCGATGCGCTCGTGGGCGTGCAGGTCATCACCGGCGTCGATGTGACCGACACGGCGGCGGTGTCTGGCAAGATGATCGACGAGCTGAAGGGCGAGCCCGTCGACTACATCATCAACAACGCCGGCTACTTTTGGGAACCTCACGAGACGCTCGAGAACATGAACTTCGAGGAGCAGATGAAGCAGATCGACATCTGCGGCCTCGGGCCGCTGCGCGTGAGCTGGGCGATGATCAACAAGGGCCTCGTCAAGGGCTCCATCATCATCGTCACCTCGCAGGCCGGCTCGGCCGAGTGGCGCTTCACGCAGAATCCTGAGGGCGGCGACTACGGCCACCACATGAGCAGGGCCGCATGTAACATGGGTGGCGTGCTGCTCGCGCAAGAGATCAAGGGCAAGGGCATCCCGGTACTGCTCATCCATCCTGGCTTCAATCGCACGGGTATGACCTCCAAGTTCAAGCACATCTGGGACATCGAGGGCGCCGTCGAAGCAAGTGTGGGCGCCAAGCGCGTGCTCCACGAGGTCAAGGGCGCCACGCTGGAGCGCACAGGCATGTTCGTCAACGCTGAAGACGGCCTGCAGATCCCATTCTAAACCTGCAGTTCCCGCTCGTTAGTGTGTATGGGAAGTTCAGGCGTGCTGGTCGTAGTATCAGAAAGCTGTGGACGAGACACACAGTGCCCCACAGCGCATTCGAGATTCGTGATTCGACCGGTCCACAGGACCAGCAACGCGGACACGTGGCCGCACGCACGCCACACCCCGGCCCGCGCCCAAGCGAAGCCGGGGCGGGCGGCCCGCCCAGCCCGCGGGGGCGGGCACGGCCGGCCGGGACGGCGAGTCAAAGACACAGTCAGATGTCAGACGACAAAAGAAAGTCCCAACGCAAGTCAAGCGCTGACGAGTCCCTCTCATACAATGAACCCCGCGAGCGCGACGAGCTGCCTCGATATGTCTCGAACTCTCGATTCACAGGCTCGTGTTACATTTGCAGTTCACACTGAATCTTGCACACTGTCCGCACAGCGGGGGTGCCCGGGTCAACCGGTATTTGAAGTCCCACCGTTGGCACGCGTACCGGTGCACGGCGCTCGCCGCGCACGCTCGCCACATCCAAACTTCGAGTGCTGGTGGGCACGCCAGGATATTCTTCGACGTGCCACTGCTGCCGCTGCAGCCCACAACATCGCACGCCTCGTAGTACGCGTCGTACAGCCCGAGCAGCGTGTCGGCCATGCGCCTCGACGTCACAAAGTGGTGGTCGATGTGACCGCGACCAAGCACATCGTTCGCGGGACCTGCAGCGAGGAGTTGCCACGAGCTATGACGGATTCTCGCTTCCTCCATTTGGCAGATGGTCGGATGCGGCGCCTCCCAGCGCAGATCCGGGCGCGTCCTGATCACGTGCGTGTACTTGACGCCGCGCGTCGCCTCAACCATCTCGATGGCGCGGTGGCACTGCGCCCACGACGCTACTTGACTTAGTGCGGCACTCATACCCTGGTCCGCGAGAAAGCCGCCTGGCGCGAGCCGCACGTCGCACGTCGCATTGCTCATTGCACGATCGACACCATCGGCCCACATCGCGACGACCCGCGGCCGAAGTGCTGCCAACGCGGCATGCGCCGCCTCGGCCGTCGTGTGCATCCGCTCTTGCCGCTGCACCCAACTGCTATTGCAGCCTTGACGTTTGTGAGCACTCCGCTGTCGAGAAGGCTGATCACCGCAAAGAGATCGGCGCATCGCAAAGGATGAAGTAGATTTGCAGCGATCGACGAGTAAACTGGCCGCTCCGTGAAGCTGCGCAGCGCTCCTGTCATGCAGACGGCAACGCGTGAATCCCTTGTCCCGTTCTGGCACTCGCACGCGCTGCTGCTGCTGCTGCTGCTTTCCGCAGGCGGCGGCGACGGCAGATTCATGCATGGTGCGGTACCAGACACACGCGTGCAGCCCTTTTCATCGTAGACGCAGACTGACGAGAGGTTGGAAGCGAAGCCAAGGGTCTTCATGTGTGCAGGGCACCCAGGGTCTTTCTTCTAGTCAAGTCAAGTCAAGTCAAGTCTTTCTTTTTTTGGAAGGTGTGGAAATTGGTGTGAGGCCAGTTCGCGCAGCCCCCGCAGTATCCCTGTTTTCACACACACGTGCGACTCAAAAAAACTTTGCATGCGCTGGAACTTGTCTGAATATTACCGTTCGACCGATGAGGTGCACGATGAGGAATTTTTTTCTCATGCGGCTGTCAAGCTGTGCGACACCTCTCCGCCTATTCGACACCTACAGCGCTGTCGCGTCGTGAATGAATAATTTTCACGTGACTTCATCGGATGATGTTCGCCTCGGTGGCAGCAGCAGCAGCAGTGACAATGGTGGCAGCACGTGCACCTGCTGCTGCGCTCTTATCAGGCGAGCCATGGCGGTCGCGGTCGCGCTGGCATGCCTCGGCTCAATTGCAGTCAATGCGGAGGTGCTCAGCCCGCCTAACCGCTTTGAGTTTGGCCACTGCCAAAATGACTCGCCCATCCTGATTGGCACCCACCACAAGACGGGCACAGTGCTAATGCGACATATCCTACGCGAGGTCTGCCCAATGCTGCAATGGCGGTGCAGCGTGGACGACGTGCCCACAACGTGCCGAACGCCCGAGCAGGCGCAGACGGCCGGATTGCAGCTGTGCTTCCAGCAGCATGCGATCCGTCTCAAGGTTCAAGGTAGCCAGACGCCGTACCGCTTCGTGCACGTGATCCGCGACCCGCTCGAGGTGGTGCTCTCAGGCTACGAGTACCACCTCAAAACGACCGAGCGCTGGGCGCTGCGGCCCGATAAGCGTTTCAAGAACAAGTCGTACCGCAGCTACCTCAACTCGCTCTCGCTCGCCGAAGGGCTCGCGGCAGAGCTCAAGCATTCTCTGCACGATAACCTGAAGACGATGCCACGCGTGCTGAATCGGACCGGAGGCCGGCCATGCACGCTCACGCTGCGGCTCGAGGACTTTGAGCGCGATTGGCGCGGCACGACGGCGCGGCTGTGGGACCTCTTCGGCGTCGAAGGCGCTGGCGTGTCGGCCAGGCTCGATAGAGAGATCGCCAAGCATAATGTGTACCAATCCAACCGGCCAAGGCTGACCAATGCGCACGTGGGCAACGTGACGAGCCGCGGTGCAATGCGAGCTGTGGTGCGCAGCCTGCCCGCGGTCTATCAAAAGATCCAGCACGTCCGCAAGCAGATCGGCTTCCCGGATGTCGGCAAGGAAGGCTTGCCGTGAGAGGCGAGCGACTAGCCCGCCGTACCGTACACGTAGTCGGACCAAAACGACGTCAAAAGGTAAAGCACCTACTGATTAGTTTGCAAAGGATGGTAAGCTGCATACGGCATGGATAACGGCATGGATATCTGATACTGTCAGTCACACGTAGGACACACTCGAGTCACGACCGGACCACAAAGATCGAACCGACGCCGGGACGCGCGTGCACTGCTTGACTCGCGCGCGCCAGCGCTCGCCCCGCCGCTCGCCGCTCGGCTCTCGCGCGGCACGCCAATCCAGCGTGCACCGTGGACCGTGCTTGACGCTGTGCTCGGCCGCGCGCCGTCGCGCGGTGCACACCGACACGAAACCGCGCTCCAAACCGAGAGACAGCGGACCGCGCGCGATCACCAATCATGCGTGATCAGCACCGTGGCCCCTGCACATTGAGGGCACACACCGGTTCCGCGCGAAAGGGCAAACTTCACATCATGCCTACGGACCGCATGTTCTCCTCTCTCCTGCAGCGAATCTTCCTTTCCCCACGCCTCATCTTCCGACACTCCCATGCCGTGCCTTCGCGCCGATCGTGCGGAGTGTAGGACCGTATCAGTCATAGATGGGGCAGAAGACGCCCATTCCCTCGCAAAAGATCCCTGGATCGTTAAAGCGTCGCCCCTGGTCTAGGCTCGCCATCGCCGCCATCTGGGCATCGCTGAGCACAAAGCCGTCCAGATCGAGATTCTCGACGAGGCGATCGGGTTTGGATGACTTGGGTACAATCGACAGACCGCGCTGCAACGCCCACCGTAGCACCACCTGTGCTGGGCTCACACGGATCTCCGACGCCAACCCGACCACCGTCGGGTGCTGGAGTGCCGAGTCGCCGGCCGTCGCACCGCCCAGCTCGATGTACGATCCAGCGCCCAGAGGTGAGAAGCCCGTGACAGCGAGGCCGTTCTCGGCCGCATAGCGCAGGAGCTTAGGCTGTTGGAGGTACGGGTGCAGCTCCACCTGCAGCACCTCGGGAGCGATGGTTGCGTACGAGAGCAGATCCCGCAAGCCGGCCGTATTGAAATTGCAGACGCCAATATGCTTGGCTAGTCCTTTAGGGATGAGGCCCTCCATTGCCCGCCACGTCTCCGAGAGGGGCACGGGCTCGAGCTCCATCGTTGGCTTGGCGGCGCCGGGATCGAAGATCCATTCAGGTGGGTAGCGCGTCTCGAACGGCACGAACTTGAGCGAGATGGGGAAGTGGATGCTGCGAAGGTGTGAGTCGATCGCAAGGACCATCACGGAGCAAGCCACGCGCCAGGGTGTGGCATCTGCATGCATATGAAAGCGCACGGCCCCCCTCACAGGTAAAGGTCGACGTAGTCAAGTCCAAGGTCAGCGAGTGTTTTGCGGCAGGCAGCCTCGACGTGCTCGACGGCATGGTACGTGTTCCACAGCTTAGATGTCACCCACAGCTCGTCGCGCGTCACCAGCCCCTCGGCCATAGCCCGCCTGATCCCCTCTCCCACCTGAACCTCGTTGCCGTAGTCGCAAGCCGAGTCAAGGTGACGATAGCCCGCGCGGATCGCACATACGACAGTATCGGCGCACACGTCCTTGGGCACCTTCCATAGGCCGAGGCCGATGGCAGGCATCTTGGCACCACTTCGCAGCGTCAGGCTGCGTATGGTTGGGGACAGCGCTCGTGTCAGCCCCGCGTGACCGCTTTCATCGGACGCGGTCCACGGCGGCAGGGCCGCTAATGGTAGGTCCTTGCCAGGCGGCGGTGCCCAGAGCGACGCGAGCACGCGACGAGGCCCCTCGTAAGATTGTCGTGAGTGGAGGGCCTTTCGGTTGTCGAGGAGTAGGACATCACCGGCCTGCCAAGGAAACGCGACGCAATGGTCGCGCAGGTACGCGCCAACGCTCTCGAGTGCCGCCCGTGCCTCCGCATCCAGCGCCGTCCCGTCACCGTACACCACCGCCTTGGCCGGGTCGTTACGGACGTCGATCCAGCCTTGCGTCGCGGCGACGACCGCGTTGAAGAACATCTCGCGGCCGGTGGCGTCGTGGTGCACGAGAGCGGGCATCCGTGGAGTCACAGTTCGCACGTCGCCGCCGTCGAGCCACGTGTACTCGATCCCCGCCGCCTCCATCGCCGCCTCCGCCTCCTCGCGACTATTCGCCATATACGATGCCCGCCAACCCTTGCCGAGGGGCGAGCTCGGGTCATTATGCTCGGGAAGCGTGCGCACATAGCGCACGCCGAGGCGGCGCAGGCGGTCAGCGACGGCCGAGTGGTGGGCTTGCAGGTGTTCCGCAACGGCGAAAGACGGGATGATCGGTGTCGCGCCGCCCGAGGCTGCCGGCCGCTCGCAGAAGAAGAACACGTACGCCGGCGGCTCTATGCACTGTGCCATCTCGTGGTGGAAAGGGATGGGCTCCGAGGGCGGCGCCTCGTTGGCGGTGAAAACGCCCGGAGCGACATTCGTGCGCGGCGCCGCGCTGCATCCCATCGCAAACGGCCCGAGCTCGAGGTTCGATGCAAAGCGCGAAAAATCCATCGCTGTCGCAGAACCCCCGAAACCTCGCAGCAGCACCGCATCGTACTTCTCGATGAGGGCCAGGAGCGCGCCACGATGAGCAGCACTCCATTCGGCGAGCGAAGCTGTCATCGCCTCGGCTGGAGCGATGGTCAACGGGAATGTTCGACCCTCAAAGCTGCGCTGCTCGGCGATGCTCACAGCTTTGCAGCCCACCGTAGCGGCTGCTCCATCGTCGTCCGCGTGCCCGGACGTAATGTGCTCGACGCGTCGAGCCCCTGCTGCAATCTCGTAAGCGTTCCGTGTGCGCGGCTTTACAGGTGCTGGCATATTTGGCGGAGGGGTCCGCATGGCTCAAAATTTCGAGCCAGGCACGAGGACGTCTGACTGATTGGTTCTGGCGACCGGGTCGGGTCCTGGATTGCGCGAGAGGTAGCGATCGCTTTTAGGACGAGTTTTTGACGAAGCGCATAAATTGACGAAACACAAGGGCGCTGCGCGAGTTCGTCAGCTCTTTTTGGTTGACACCTGAGAGAGCCTCTAACCCTCTCGCACTGCCTTGCATGCACCACGAATATATGAAGTTTTCGTCGTTGCGCCCGTAAAGAAGAGCGACCTTCCCGAAGGCACGGCGGGCGGCTAAGGGCGGCGGTCGACCCTTCGAACGTGAACGTGGACGTTGTGGTCCGGTGTGGCGTTGGGGAGCGTGTGAATGGTATTCGTTTCTCGGCGCGAACAGCGCACATCCCCAACGGCGCGCTGGGCGAAGCTGAGGACCTATGCGAAATCGCTCGCGGCGGTGTGCATCACCTTGGCCGATTGTCCCAGCCTGAAGCCGCCAGAGCCGCCTCGCCGGGGCGGCAGCGTACAACAGCACTCTGGGTATATTGACAAGCTGCGCACTGGTGTCAAGGGCATGGGAGCTCTTGTTGCATTCGACATCAAGGCAAGCACACGGACAGCAGCAGTAGAGGCCGAGCAGTTGTTGGATGCGGGAGGCGTTGTGACCTCCGTTGACGATGCTGCTGACCTCGAAAAGACGGAGTACTGGCAGCAGGGCGATGCGAGCCTCGCGACCAAGGAGAAGATGGAAGCGCGGCAAGCGCTTCGGTATAACAAGCACGTGCTGGCAGCGCTGCAGCTGTACTGGGAAGCAGCACAGCGCAGCTTGCACTCGGGGGGTGACCCTTCCGCGAACGAGCTGCATCAGGAGGGCCATGCCCTTATGCTGCGGCGCATCTACCGCGTGATGATCAAGGACTTCGACCCTGCAGATTGTGAGCGCTGCATCGCCGAGGACTGGGCTCGCGACGCCAAGGGAAAGGATCTGCTGACTCGTAAAGCATTCTGCGACGCGTTCTTCGAGCTGGCGGATACGTGGACGGCTGGCATCGACGCTCGTGAGTATGCGGCATTCTTGCGGACTCTCTTCGACTCTGTCACCATCCAACGACAGGTCCGCGGACCCGACGGGCAGGTGATGATGGTCGCCTTTGTCTGGAAGGACGAGGTCGAGTGTGTGTTTGACGAAACGTACGCAGAGGAGGAGGAGGAGCAGGTCGAGGAGAGGAAGCCAGTGAAGATCGACGAGGGGCAGGTCGCCGTGATCCAGGAGAGCGGAGAAGTCGTCGAAGCCTCTTGTGCACCAAGCTCAACAAAGCAGGCTCCCGTCGCGATGAAGCCACCTCGGGTTGCCAAGGACGAGAGCGCCCCAGAGCCAAAAGTCGAACAGACTACAGGCGAAGCTGAACCCACCGAAGCTCCCGTCGCGAAGAAAAGGTCGCCGCGGAAGGCCAAGGAGAGCGCTCCGGACGCACCAGATGGCAACGTACAGCCAACCGATAAGCCCGTGAAAGACTATCGCGCGAAGGCCAAAAAGAAGGGAAGCAAGAAGAAGAAGGACGAGGAGGAGACGAGCACTCAGAGTAAGGCAGTCATAGTTGTGCAGTCGATGCAACGTAAGAACAAGGCCGTGAAGAAGAAGAAGGAGCGCGAGAAGGCAGTCGTCACCATCACGAAGCATGCTGCCGCGAAGGCGGAGAATGTCAAGAAGAAGCGTTCAACCCAGCCGGAAGGGCCGGTCTTGTCCGAGAGTCGGAACCGCGAAATGAACGGCGAAGGGAGTGGTGTCGCTGGTACGCGCGGGCAGTTGCAGTACTGGGCGCTCCGCAAGGGGCTACCGCCTCGGCTACAGGAAGTCTTTGATGAGCTCCCTACTCAGGATCAATTAGCGGTGGCCAAACTCTCACAAGAAAAGCGACTCAAGTTCCTCCGCATCCAAGCCATCAATGTGGAGAGTTTCAACTTCACAACTGAGCAACGGGCTCAGCACGTCGAGGCGCGCAGAGGGCTTGATCCTCGTCTGCGAGCGGTGTTTGACGACCTGATGAGGGCCGATCAGCTCGTCGTCGCATTCATGACGCTTGAGAGGCGTGTACTCTTCCTCCAGCGGCGAGCAGACTTGATCGACCGCGGCTTCGGATGGGGGCTCAGAACACAAAGGCCGCTCCGTGAGCGCATGTTGCAGCGCGCTGTTCTCTGGGCGCAGGCCGAAGGCGGCGCGGTTCAGCACGCGATCAGCGCCGCTCTCTATCGAGCCTTCTCCCTAGGTCTTGGAACCGGTAAGGATGCTGCCAGCAAGGACGGTACGATCGAGTCACCCTCGATTGGCGTCCAGATGGCGGGAACGGGGGCGCTCGAGCACGCCAAGTTGAGCCCACGCGGCTTTGCTTCTTACGCGGTTGGCGTCGGGTTCACTCGAGCCATCAAACGTGGTAGTGTCAAGGGGGGTGCAAGCAAAGGAGCCGGCGTGGACGCTGCTATCGCATCCTGGATGGGCGTCCCGGTAGCGCTTGAAGACGCTAAGTTCAGCCCACTCGCCTTCGCGTCTGCGCTGCGGCCCAACCGCGCAGCAGCAGCGCTGGGGCCGTTGGCAGTTGCTGCAGCGGCGCAGCAGAAGGCAGCTAGTTCCACGAGAGCTCCGGCACCGCCGGACGAGTTCCCTTGTACCTCGGTCACCAAGGAGATGCTTGACGGGGCGAGCCTACGCCGATTACTCTTCCAGACGGACCATGCGCCGTCACCCCCGCAGCTCCCACGACAAGAGCGCCCCCGGAGCTCGAGGCTGGCCCGGGGTCACGACGGTCCTCTTCCATCGCCACTCCACGCCTTCACGGCCTTCAGCAGTCTCAACTTCAGCAGTGGTGCTCGTCGGCATACAGGCATTGGGCCGGAAGGCAAGGTGATGATGACGTGCTCTCAAGCCGGCACTTTGCTTGAGCTGGATCGGCGTGCTCGATCCTCAAGCGTCCACTCGAAACTTTCGTTCCCACGGCCCACCATTGTCGACATAGACATCGACTCACCTCGGCCCATTGACGAAGTTGACGAAGCTCGCCGCCTCAGTACACCCTCTCCCAGGATCACCACCACTGCACCACCCACCGACGAGGACGTCGACGAGTTGGTTGACCTGCAGCACGAGGCCCCGATGGGCCATGCCTTGGTTAGCGAAGATGGGCTCCTGCCTTTCATCCAAGCACTTGGACCTAGCCCTGGCACCTCGGTGCGCCGCCCTTCCGCCCTGCTCCCTACCATCCTTCCACGTTCAGCGCGCCCTACTACGGTACATCTAAGGACGAATAGCGGATGTGCCGTCCAAAGCGGTGCATACCGACGGACGTGCGCCTATTCGACAAATACGTCGCTCTCCGTGTCTCCGCACTCCGCGCGCTTCCTGGCCCAGGGTGGACCCGCAGCGGTGGGCCGGAGTGGTGGGCAGACGGCTAAGAGCCGCATGGAACCACGAGTAGACGCTAGCGACGCGTCGGCCCTTTCCATCTCTCCAGGCCGACCCCCAGGTCGGCCTGAGTCGGCCATCAGGTACGCAGCCTTGAGCGGAATTAGCAGCCGTCGGGAGCTGCTCGCAGAGAGGAGGGGCGCGGAGGCACACGAAGGGGATGTGATTCTGAGTCGCCCTACCTCCCCACAAGCGCGGCCTATGGATCCAGCACTCATGTTTTACTGGAACCGGCCGGGAAGCCCCGTGGGTGGGTTGCTTCCGGAACGCCGAGCAAAGTCCCCCCGGGCGCCGAATGAGGAGCCCTCGGCGGCGGATGCTGGAGCGTTGTTGCTGCGTGTGGCTCACTACGCACACGGCGTGAAGATGAGCGTACCACCTGCGCCACCAGAGACGTTGTACAGCGTGGATCTGGAGATGCAAAGCCCTCTCCACACATGCACAACATTCTTGGACGAGTGGCGTTTTGCGCGAGACGAGCTGCACTCGCCGCTCTATCCTCAGCCAACGTCGTTCACCGAGCCTGCTCCAGCGGCCTCTCTCACATCCGAATCAGTGGTGAGCTTCTTCGAGACCTCCGAGAAGCGGCAACGAGAAGCCATGCTCAAGACAACCGCAGCAGAGATCGCCGCAGAGATCGCAGCAGCGGCGATAGAAGAGGATTCGTGCGTGCAGATGGATGTCGAGCCGCTGTGGCAGCGACATCTCAGAAATCATGCACTACGGCAGGGCCTCCCTGATCATGACCTTGATGCTCGTCATCAGCTCTTGCTCGGCAAACTAGCTGCGTGGAAGCCAGACTGAAATACATGCACTGATTCTGGTATCACGCGTCTGTAGAGGGGTATTCTTTGCGACTGTGAATCGGGTTCAATTGTACAATGTAATGTCCCAATCTCGCCGAGTCTCGCCGAACGGAATGCATGCTTCCGAAATTTGTGGAAACTGGCTGTGCAGAAACTGGCGACGCGTGGAAGAGATAGTCTCGCAGCACGCACACACGCTGCACAAGCAGCCAGTCACGTTCCAAGTAATGCCGCCAAGCTTGAGTGTAGGCGACACCGAAGAGCTGAAGCGGAAATCTGCCCATCAGCTCATGCAACTGAGCCAGCTGCTGATGGCGCGCGATCGAGAGCTCGAGGAACTCAACGAAATGGTGTCCCTTCTCAAGTCCCAATTGGGCATCTCAGGTGCCGAGGATGCAAAGGAGGTGCTGAAGGCCATCGAGGCCCATGTTCGAGCAACCGAGGGCAAGCTGCAGCAAGCGGTACGGGAGACTGAAGTGCTCAAGCAAGGGGAGGAGGCGGCGGAACAGTCCGTGGCCGAGGCTATGGCAGCCGTTGAGAAGGTGGTTGCGACGGCAGAGGCGGCCGCAGCAAAGGCGATCGCTGCGGCGGAGAAACGGGCTACGGATGCGGCGGCTGATGCGGCCGCTGCGGTCGCCGCGGCGGAGGAGGGCGCAGCAAAGGCGATCGCTGCGGCGGAGGTTTGGGCAGATGAAGAGATCCAAGAGGCCAAGGAGAAGGCCGAGGAGCTCGTACGCCAGGCCCAGGCCGAGGCAGCCGCACGCCGGGGCGATCTCGAGAAGGTCCAGAGCAGTGCCCAGAGCGCGCTGGAGCAGCAGAATAAGTTCCTCAAGCAGTCTGAGGATGCGCTCACACGGACGCAGCAAAAGCTCAAGAGAGCCGACGGCACCCGCTCGTTGCTGAAGAAGCGCGACGAGCTCATGCGGATTCAGGAGGCCATCCATCGGCTTCAGGCGATGGATATGG
>Ga0210247_100203_pt1 | contig 53254 bp, 31 predicted proteins | sample ChrtobMetP3_16mM_FD_155449 | JGI IMG/M metagenome (GOLD analysis project Ga0210247, IMG submission 155449) | Chrysochromulina tobin associated microbial communities from unialgal haptophyte culture, Seattle, Washington, United States - P3_16mM | ecosystem: Host-associated > Algae > Haptophytes >... | reverse complement strand
ACCGCCACCATCCTCGCCGCAGCCACCCCCGCTGTCGCCGCCCTCGCCGCCGCCACCCTCGCCTTCGCCGCCGCCATCGCCGCCGCCATCGCCGCCGGCGATGAGCGTCGTCGGATTCACCCTCGAGCTCGCCGGTGACGTCTCCTCATTCACCCCAAGCGTGCGGACCGAGATGAAGGGCGCGATCGCGGCGAGGGCGAGCGTTGATCCATCGGCGGTGGAGGTGGCTGTATCGCCGGGCAGTGTCATTGCCGATGTGAGCATCCAGACGTACACAGTGACGGCGACCTCGGTGCAGTCAATGATGGCCATCGCGACGAGCAGCCCGAGCAGCGCGACCGGCATGCTCACGAGCGTCACCGGCGTCTCGATCGTCGTGCTCGCGGTCGTGACGCCGCCCACCGTCGCAGACATCCCACCGCCACCACCGCCTTCACCATCGCCACCGCCACCCATGTCACCAATGTCAGCCGGTGAATCGGCAGTCGAGACGAGCGGCTCCACGAGCGTTGTAATCGCCATCATCATCGCCCTCGCCCTCGCCCTCGCCCTCGCCCTCGCACTCATCATCATGTGCCGCCTTCGTTGCCGTCCCGACAAGAAGCGGCGCTCGTCGATGACTGACCCGGCGGAGATAGCGAAGGAGGCTGGAGTCCTCCCCGCCGCGCCGCCCGGCGCCGACTGGAGGAGTGGGGCAGACTGGCGGAGCGGCTCTCCCAGCGGCGGCGGCGTTGAAGGCGGTGGGAGCGCTGGGGGAGGGCAGTGGTGCGGGTACAATGGCGGGCACGGAGCCTGTGCCGGCTCGCCGCCCCAGCTCCGACCGGTGGTTGATGGCCCCGTGGTTGGTGTCCCGGTGGTTGGTGACTCGCTCGAGGAGGCACTTGAGTGGTTCCGGCGCAACTGGCCCGTCGCCACGCCCTCGCCGCTCACGACGCCGCGAGCAGCCAGCCTGCCGCCGGGCGTCGCCGTCATCTCTCGCAATAGGAACGCCCCAACCGGCGCGCCAGGCTTCGCCCCACATTTCCAGATACCAAGTGTGCCAGGAAGGCCGGTACACACACCACTGGCGCCCTCGATGGGCGTCGTTGGCGCCCGACGACCCCAGCTGGGGGGAGCACCGTGCAGGCAATGCTGAACACTGTGAGTCCAAAGCCGAAAGTCCAGAAGGAGTTGGGCATCAACGCTACAGAGAAGCGCATCGACGATCGCTTAGACGAGCGCATGGACAACGACGGGCAACGCTCTTTCCGGAGTAGCCAAGGCAGGTCGTTGCAGGCCAAGAAAGGCAAGGCCAAGGAAAAAATGGCACACGGTACTGAGGTCATGTCGAGTGACCGTAGCTATGGTCGTCCGTACTCAGGCAATCGGCCCGTCGCCTCCGAACACGCCTTGGGTCGCCCCAGTGGCTCCACCTCGCGCTCCACCACCTTGAGTTCCTCTACCTCGCGCAGCTCCACCTCGGAGTCAGCGCAGACACTTGTGGGGTTCGAAGTAGGCACGGCATTCGACGCTTGAATTTTGCCCGGGAACTGGGCTTCAAGAAACTTCAGCCGTGACGAAACGAGCGTCGCCCTCGAAAAGCCTCCAGCCACCACCCCGACGCGGCGTTGGACACATGATCAGTGCGTGGGTCATTCTGTGCGTTGCAGTTGTACAAGTGTGTCTCTCATTTACTGGCGGCGTATTCACATTTGTGGTGGATCAAATCTTCTTATATTTTGCATGCATTCAAGAATAGATGCATGCATTCCCAGCGATGAGGACGTTGAGGACTGCATATGAAAAGGTCAGCTGAATCGTGCTTCTCACGCGTCCAGCAGCGCAGACTTATCGACTATCCATTCGATCCACATGGATCGCCTACCAAGCCACTGCGGCCGAGACGAAGGTGCTCGTAGTGACAGCGACCCACGCATCGCCGGCTTCATACGCACCTGCGCAAAGGACGTCGATTTCCTTGTCTTCGCGCTGCGCTCCATTTGCAAATTCGCCTTTCCTCTGCTTTCGAGTGTGACCGTTGTCTTCCCTGAGCATGAACGATCGCAGCTCGAGCCGCTGTTGCGCGGCGCATTTCCTTGGGTGACTGTACGTCCAACAGATACCGAGGTGCGGATCGCCGCCCAGTTCTTGAACCTGACGGGGAGGCAGGCGGACATAAACCGGGCTGGCCATAGCTTCATGGTGCCCGGCGTGGGGTACCATGCAGCTATGATTGACAAGCTGAATGCCGATGTGCTCATCGGCTCCAACTATGACTATGTGATGTTCTGCGACTCCGACAACCTATTCACTCGCACGCTGCGCATGTCTGATCTGTTCATCGGCAATGGGGTCGTGAGGCCTCGTCAAGCGCCTGTGCTGCGCATGCTGGCGTACAAGTACGTCCCAGGATCCCAGCATGAGAATGCGTGGCGATCTGTGACCGCGCGGCTGCTGAACCTGACTGTCGACGAGACTGCCCACAGTTTCATGACGCGCGTGGGCGGTCTCACGTTCCCGCTGTGGATCTACGAGCCGCTCCGCGCACACCTCCATCGCGTCCTCTTGGGCTCCACTGGCGAGACTGATCTGTACCAGTATGCGGCACGGCTGATGAGCCCAATGAATCGTGGGCAGAAGCACTTCATCGACTTTGAGCTGATGGGTGGCGCAATGTACTATGTGTGGGGCGAAGGCAACCAGTCACACTACACGCTCGAGCCTCACCAGCCTACTGCCGATAATCTTCGGGAGCGTGTCTCCCGCGGCGTTGCGTTCGAACTCGCGGATTCCGCCGAGGTCGCCTCCGGCCGCCGCCGCCGCTTCCCCGCGCTGCAGATCACGAGCTGGCATGGGCCGCCGCCGCTACGCGTGCGAATAGTCTACGAATGCATCCTCGGCGCAAGCAGCCGCGAGGCCGAGGAGTTTGACTTCGCCCGATGCCAGAACAACCTGCACGGCAGCCACTACACTGGCAGCTCAGAGGCTATCAAGTGTGCATGCGAGCGTAATCGGACGAGTGTGAGCGGTGCACGGAAGGTGCACTGAGACCCCTCGTAATTCTGATTGATAGTAACACACGCCTTGCGGCATCGAGTCACGTGGCGAGGCCGTGTAGGCCTGTAGGGTGGCGGGATCAACCTCCCAACACCTCCCAATCATCTTACGTCATGAGTGTGTAAATCATGTGCGTGGTGCTGCGCGTCGTATAGACACCCTCTACTTTCTTATATCAAACTCGTTCGGTTACATCGTATGCGACTCAGAAGTGGACTGCTTGACCCAAGGCGGGGGAGTGGTCTTACTATTTTTCATGTTTATAAGGCCCCACCCCTACACCTGTTTGGGAAATGAATGGTTGACCCAAGGGGGAGTGGTCTACTATTTTTCATGTTTATAAGGCCCCACCCCTACACCTCTTTGGGAAATGAATGGCTCGTAGTCCCCTATAGCATCGCGAACACGTTCACGTTTTTGGCCAACACTGCCGCTTTCTGCCACTTATTCTGCCGGCCTCGCGGCGATGGCGTTCCTCCGGCCTTGGCGGCCGGCGGCGGCACCGGCTGGTAGGATTGTGAAGCGGCCTGCGGCTGGCTGAGCGATCCGATTTGGCTCGCGCCGCGCAGCGCGTGCGCGGTCGCGGTCTCTGGCTGATTCTGCGGCACGCGTGATGGCGGCCCGTGCTCAACGACGCCTGTGCCTCCGGCATAGCTGCTCATGAGAACCACGCCCGACCCGGTCGCCTCCGCCGCAAACGGGTTTTGCTGGGGCACCACGGCCATCTGGCGGTGAACATCCTCGGCCGCGTCTAATTGCTTCTTCAAGCCCGGCTCCACGTACTGGCCCTTGCGCCGCGCACGCGCCTGAAGCCCCTGGAGGCCCGCGACGATGCGCATGCTCGTCCCAGCCTTGGCCTTGGCATCGGCGGGTCGGCCAGCGAGCTCGAGGCCGCACGCGACGAGCTCCTTCTTGAGCGCCTCGATGGCCGCGGGCATTTCGGTCAGCGGGACACGCGCCGAGCTGGGCTCACGCACGCTTGGCCGCGGAGGTTGCACGAGCTTATCGGCGCCCTGCCCGCCGGCGACGGCGTGCCGCTTCATAGCGGACATGCGACGCGGCATCTGGCCAGGCGCGCCGGGCACGAGCCACATGCCCAAGTACTCCTCGCCGTCACCAAAGTGGAATTGGCCCACGCCGCGCATCTCACCATCTGCGAAGCCGCCGTGGTAGTGGTCGCCGTAGACGCCGTCCCACTCAGCCGTATCGCCGTGGCGCACGCCGTCGCGGTAGCCGCCGTTGTATGCGATGGGCGCCTCCTTTCGCGAGAGACCGTCCTTGAATGCACCGTTTCCCGCCTTGAAGTCGTGACTGAAGGTCCCTTTGAAATTCGAACCGTCCGGGTACTTCTGCTCGGCCTCACCCTCGCGTACGCCATGCCGCCACTCTCCCACCTGGCGCACGCCACCGTGCGAGGTGAATGCACCCATGCCGTGGCGCTTGCCCTCGTAAAACTCGCCCGTGTACACGCCCGTCGCGTCGGAGCGCTGCCCCTCGCCGTCGAACTTGTCGAACGCAAACTCGCCTTCGTACCACTCGCCGTTGGTGCTCACGAGAACGCCGAAGCCATGGCGCATGCCGCGCTCAAAGGCACCGTCGTACACATTGGCTCTCGTCTTGAGCGTGCCGACGCCGTGGTAATAATCCTCTTTCCACTGCCCCTCGTAGTGCTCGCCGCTCACGCCGTCCCACACACCGCGCCCTTCGCGATTGAGAGGCCACTCGGGGCATTCGTTCGTCGGAGCGAACTCGCCGACGTAGTGGCCCACCCACCGACCGGTAAGCTCGCCGTACGGCAGGTGGTCGGACTGCCACTCGCCGCTAAAGTAGTGGCCCTGCGTGGACGAGAGTACGCCGTGCCCGTGCCGCTGCCCCTCGCGATACCGGCCGCGGTACGACCAGCCCATCGTCTGCCGCTCCGTCTGATCGTACTTCCCGATGCCGTGGCGTAGCCCGTCCTCCCACTGGCCGCTATACGTGCCGTGGTTGGTCGTCTCGACGCCATGGCCGTGCCGCCGGCCCTTACGGTACTCGCCTCGGTAAGTCTCGTGCCATTCGAGCAGCCCGTACCGCTTGAGCAGGTCGCGCTGCCGGTGCGATCCCTGCCCATTCAGCACGCCGGCCTCCCAGCTCCCCTCCATCACGGAGCCATCGGCCAGCGTACGCGTCGCCTGCCCGTGCAGCCGATTCTCCCGCCACTCGCCATCGTGCGTGCAGCCCTCTACATCCTCGAGCACACCGCGCCCGTGCTGCAGTCCCTGCCTCCACTCGCCAACGTAGCTCGAGCCATCAGCCCACACAATCTCGCCGTGACCTTCGAAGACGCCCGCGCGCCATTCGCCCTCGTATGTCGACGCATTCCAGAAGACCATGCGCCCGCGCCCGTGAGGACGATTCTCCTCGTCCACGTCGCCACGGTAGCCCACGAATCTGCGCAGCCGCCGCCTACGTGCGCACGCCTGCAGCACGTTCGCCGCCTTGAGCTGGCGGCGCTTCTCCTCCTGCACCCACTCGCGCGCCTTGCGCTTGCGGCTCAGGCGCCGGAACGCGTGCACCATCACGCGCGCCGAGCGCTCGAGGAGATCCGTCAGCGCAGTCAGTTTCTGCTCTCCCGACAGCGAGGCGTACACGCTGGGTACGTTGACGAGCCCCTTTCTTACCATCTCAGCCGCGGCCTTGCGTTGCCTCTGTTTGTCTCTCTCAGCGGCGATACGTGCCTCCGCCTGGATCTCCATCTGAGCGAGATCACGCTTGGCCTCGGCCTCTTGGGCCTTCTTCACCTCCTTCTTGCTCATCTTCGGGTTGTAGATCTCACCATCCTTCCGCCACTCCTCCTGCACGCTCATGGCTCGATGAGGGCCATCGCCCTCACCGGGAGTCCTCGGCTTCTCACGACCCCCCTTGGCCGCCGCCGCTGCCGCCGCCGCCGCCGCCGCCGCCGCCGCCGCTGCCGCCGCCGCTGCCTCCCCCTTGTTGCTCGGTGGCTTGCCAATCTCCCCGAAGCCAACTGACTTTGGGGCTGTCGGCTTCTCGATCTCCTTCTGGGGCGGAGGCTGGGACGGCTGTGGGGGCGGGGATTGGGGCAGTTGTGGCGGCGTCGGGGGCGACTTGATTGTCACCGGAAGGTCAACCTCCTTCGTCGCAGTCGACGTCGACATCTCAATCGCAGGCGGAGCTCGCAATCGGCGCCTCTCAGCCGCCGCCCTCCGGCCGACCTTCCCGCGCTGTGCCGACTGGATTTGAACGGCCGCAGATGCCTCCGCCGCCGCCTTCTCCGCTGCCGCCTCCGCCTCCGCCGCCCGATTGGCCTCTTCGAGCTCCTCCTTTGACATCGGCGGCGGAGCCTTCACGTGCGTCATGCTGAGCGTGAAGCTGATGCTCGCTGGAGTAGGAGGCTGCTCCTCTGGGTGCCTTAGCGTCCCCTGGGGCACCTCGCACAGAGGTACGCTGAACTGCTGCTCGTGGTCGTCGGCGCCGGCGACGAGCTCGAGCTCAAAGGAGCAGCGCCCAAGCAGCCCGGAATGGGCGTCCCCGCCAGTCGTGGACTTGCTATCATACACGGTGATGTCGATCATGGGATAGGCCGACTGCCACGACGAGGCCCGAACAGAGTACGTCAACGGCCAGCGCACCATCGGAACGCGTCCATCGAGTGCCGCTTTGAGGTCCTCGGTGCGCGCGAGCTCCACGCTCCCGTAACGAAACACGACGTACGGATCTGCGCCGTCCTGGGCGTCCGTAGGTGTAAGACCGTGCGCTTCCAGCTTGGAGACGGTGAGAGTGAACGTCTTGTCGGCCTCCTTCTTCCTCGCCATCGCCTTGTCCTTGTCCTCCTTCATCTTTGCCTTGGCCGCCCGATCACGCTCCTCCCTCTCCGCCTTCGCCTTCCGTTCACGCTCCTCCCTCTCCGCCTTCGCCGCCTTTTGGCCCTCCTCCCTTTCACGTTTGCGCTGCTCCCTCGCCTTCTTGTGCTCCTCCGTCTCCTCCTTCACCTCCACTTTGCGACGTCGCGCCTCGGAGACACGCCGGCGCGCCAGCACGGCGCGCCAGCGGGTCTGGATGTACCTTGCAGCCCAGAACCTCGTCTTCAGGTCGGGACCCGAGCTCTCTTCCTCCTCCTCTTCGTCCTCCTCAGGCCCGAGCTCTTCCTCCGTGCTCTTCGGCGGATCCGTCAAGCGCAGCTTCTCCGGGCGCGCGCGCAGCTCCCTTTGCATCATTGCCGCCGATTTGCGCGGGCCGAGCTTTGGCGAGCTCGTCGAGCTAATGGTAGCGCGGATGCCTCGGCGCTCCAAAGCCCGGCGAGCCACCGCTGCTTTATCTATTGCGTCCTCACCGTCGTCGTCGGCCGCAGTTGCTGCTGCTCTGGGTTTGGGGGGGCTCGCCGCTCTAACAGCGGCGATAGCCACCTCCTCCGCCGCATCGGCTGCCTTTTTCAAAAGGGCCGCGCGACCAGCGTCTGTTATTGTCAAACCAAAGCCCGACGCTGTTCGTGTCAAGCCACTGACAACGTCGTGCCGCCCGTCGGGCTCCGGAGATGCAGAGCGCTGCCGTCTCTCTTCTAGCTTCTTTTTGCCCTCGCGGTGATATCGGCGCCGTGCTTGGATGCCCGCCGCCGCCTGCTTGTGCACTATCTCCTCCTCCGCCTTGGCGTCCCTCTCGTCCATCTCGTCCCGAGCTGGCCGGTCTGTTCGCCAACTCCACACGAGAGGGAGGGGCTTGGACAACTTCGTCCGCCACCACGGCGCCTTGGCTTGGCGTGTGCGTTCGTGGGTCGGGTTGGTTGTGAGGTTCGTCCGTGTGATCCGTGTGCCCCCTGTGTCCGGTGTGAGTCCCGGTTCCCGAACCGTACATGTTATTAGTTATAAGTTAAATACATGGAACATGCACCGCGCTACGGTAGTCGGTAGAGGTTCCTACACGCTGTTAGATGTACGCTGTTACGCTGTTACGCTGTTGCGCTGTCAATGCGGAAGTAGGATCGTGCCAGCGGAGATGGGACCTCGTTGCAATGCCTCTCTCGTCTCCTAGGGAAAAGCCAACGAGGCGCGGCGACGGCGAGCGGCGGATGCGTTTTCAAAGCGCGTCAGCGGAAGCTGGCGGGCTGTTTGACGCCATAGCTGTTCCAAATGTTGAAGATCCTCTCGCGGAATTCGGTCGTCTCATTCTTGGGCTTTCTGTGCGGCGATCCCACCTGCATGCGGCTCACCCACTCGGGATCAGACGATGGGAACGCCCGCTGGGCCTCAGTCGAGAGCACCGGCAGCCCGCGTGCGGCCGTCGCCTCCTCGATCAGCTTTCGCGTGGCCACGCGAGTGCCAAGATCGAGCCGACGCTCGGACGCAATCAGGCTCGTTTGTTCCGGGATGTACGAAGGCATTTGATCCCCATTGGGTGCTGACACTGAGAATTGCATCCGGGGGATGAGAGCAGTGGCTGGCCGCAGTGTGTCTGGCGAAGGGCCTAGGTCCCAAAACGAAGATGGCTGCACCGCTCCGCTGTAGTTGGATAGCCCGGGCGCGATCCCAGGGCTTGTGTACTGCTGGCGAAAGGTCCTGGCGAGTGCCGGCGGCGGATTCTGGCGTGGCGAGAGCTGGTTGAAGATGTTCGCACGCCGCTCAGAGCTTCTCATCTCATTCATAAAGTTGAGCCGGCGCGCATCGTAGGGGTATCCGTGCCCGCCGATGTTGCTCATTCCCGGCTAACGCCGTGCCGCCGTCACACAGGGCGAGGAGCGTCGCGTCGCAACAAACATTCTGAACTTGGAACTTGAAACGTTTTAGGAAAGTGCACAAAGTCTCTTCTTACCGGCTTTCCGGTCAGCAATGCTGTTTCGTCGCTGACCGGCTATCCGATTGGACATGTCTGACATGAGATGATGGCGACCGGGGCGGGACGGGGACGGGCGTCGGCACTTCTGGCGTTAACGCCGCGTCGGTCTCGTCTCGTAAGGCCGCGTGAGTCGGATGGTAGACTTGAGAGTCGACGTGGGCATTTCGACTCCGGCCACGCCATCTAGCACGCGGTACGTCTTCATGATCTCGAGTCCCTCGACAACACGGTCGCCCTCTTCGGTGGTGGCCCGCCGCCATCGGCGCTGCACTCGCGTGGCGTACGTCACGTCGAAGCTCGAGCCGAAGGCGCTCGTCGTCGTCGTGACACGGATCAGCTCGTTCGAGCCCCAGCCCTTTTCGTTCGGCAGCTCGACGTTTCTCTGCACCACCTTGAGTTCCGCCGCGGAGCCCGGCCCTCCGCTAGTCCTCGCATACTGGAGCAGGTTGGGCGCGCGAGCATCCCAGCGGACCGTCGCTCCGCCGGTGCGCGACTCAATCTCGAACCCTCGGTCAAAAACGTCACCGTAGTACCTCTGGCCGTCCAAACCGGTCATGGCATCGCTCGCACGCCTCAGGTCGATGAAGCGCACCTGGTACCTCTCTGTGCTCTGCAGGTCGCCAGTGCCGCCCAGCAGCTTCCACGCGCCCTGCGCCTGCCCAACATCACCCTCAACACCTGCTACACGGCGCTCGCACACCCACGAGCCGTTGAGCGATGGCGGGTAGAGGACGTCAATGTTGGCGATGGGCTGGTCGCTCAGCATGTCGAATCCGCCACCGATGCCCTCGACACGTCTGGGCTCGAAGCCAGGCGGAGCGGTTGAGGCTGATGCGGTCTGGCACGTTACAAAAGCATGGCCAGCGAGTGTGTAGCATGCCCACCGAGCGACCGTGTGGCGGCGGCGCAGGTGATTCGCCACGTTGACCAACGACGACGTGGAGAGCAAGACGGCAAGCATGCGAGGAGAGAGACAACAGACTCGCGCGAGCAAGCTGTGAAGTCAAGAGTTGCAGTCAAGTCAAGTCAAGTCAAGACAAACCGCTCGCCGGCTTCCCGAGATTCAATGCGTCCGTTGAGGACGACAAATCACAAGCGCTCGGCTTTCCTGATTTGGGTGTGCTCGAATTCAACGCGCCGAAAATTGAAAACCATCCCGACACATCAGACGTCATGGCGAATTGTGTGCGTCCGAATTTCAACTACGAATTGGGCATTCCGTCGGAGATCAAGTTCCAGGCCAACCAGCTGCCAACGGGCATGGCGGCCACCCTCCCCGTCTTCACGTACCAGCAGCTCCAGGCTTTCAACCAGCCAACGCTCAAGAACAAGGCGCGCAACCTCGTCGACAAGATCGGTGCGGAGGCGCTGCCTCCGCTGAACGTTAACAGCGAGGAGGGCCTGATCGCCTACATCATGGACGTGCAGATCTCCATGTGCGCCTCCGCCTTCGGCAAGGTTCTCACGCCGCAGAACTTTGGCGCGCCCGCTGACTTTGGTAGTGCGGACGACAAGGGCTACTTTGGCGGCGACGGCACGCTCGCCATGAACGTCAAGAACTACATGGAGGCCGACTACCGCAAGCCGATGCATATGATTCAGCCGGCGCACCGCGGCCTGTCGAAGGAGGAGTCCGCGCAGGTCAACTTGGACGAGGCCAATGCGGCTTTCGAGCGCACGCGCGCGCGCAACCGCGGCAGCGTGATGCTCGGCTAAGCCAGCTGGAAGAGACGCATGAGGGACACAAGAATGCGGTTCATTATGGGTGTCGAGGACCTTCGCAGCGCTTCTTTGCCGGCGGCGCGCGGGGTCGTACTGTTTCTTGAATCTGCGGGGATTCGTCAGCGTCGCGCCCCGCCGCGCCGCTGGTCGTGCCCTGCACGCTGCAGAGTGTCCAGTAAGCCATTCAAATGTAGTAGGTAGAGAACATTGGAGGTGAGCTTCAGCTTGGTTGTTTTGCAAACGTAGCCCAAAGAGTTCAGAACAGTTTCTATCGATCTCGTCGTACGGTGTACTGGCCCGCAATCTACATGATTGTTGTATCGGCCTTATATCGGCCTAGCTCGCGCGACCCGCCGAGACCCGGCGGGTACCGGGACGTTCCGGGTACCACCAGTTGTCGCGTGTACGTGCGCGGGCGGACCCCTGTAGTCGCGGCCGTTTCACGCGCGGTACACACACTCGCGCCGGGGTCGTCGCCGCTACTTGCTCCATAGCTTGCCTGCCTACTGCGCGCTCCCACCCGTTTGCGTTGCCGGCGCTGAGCTACGCCCGCTCGCTGTCGCTCTAGCCCTTGGCAGCCGGGTCCTGTGCCGCTCATGTCCCGGTCTCGCCGACCCTGTGCTCTCGCCCCTCAGCTCGCGCGCTCATGCGCGAGACCGATGGTGAGGAAAGGGCTCAAGATGCTCAGACCATTCGAGAGCACGCGCGGGCGCGGCTCGGGCGGCGGCAGGCCGAGTGGCGCGAGCTTGTGCTCGCACCAGTGCTCGTGCGCCGCGGCAATGGCGATGGCCTCAGCGGCGGTGTCGGCAGTAGCTCGCGCGGCGAGGATGGCGGAGGCGGCGACCATCGACTTGCGGTAGAAAGCAAAAGGCACGCGCGCGTACACCTCCGGATCGTCGCCGTGGCGCGAGGCGAGCTCGAGGAACTTGTGGTGCCACTTGGCGTAGGTCGCACTCTCATAGTGGAGCACGCACGCCGTCTCAGGGCCGATGGGATATGTAATTGGCGACGTGTTGCCGCCGGCGGCGAGCTCGTTGCGAAAGTGGTGCGGCCCATGCGATCGGAGCGTCGGTTCGTCGAGCCGGCCAATCGACTTGCCGTTGGTGTACGAGACGTAGCGTGTCGGGAAGTGGCGAAAGACGGTCGCTTCGCTAAAGGGCGAGCTGCAGCTATCGTGCGGCATGAGGGCTTCGATGTTGCACAGGTGACAGTCGGGTCGGCTTGGGGGCGCAACAGCAAGCTCACCGAGGAGCACTCCAATGCCGGCTGGGCAGAAGAGCAGCTCGTCGTCATCAATGTGCAGCAGGTGCGTGAGCCCATCGGCCCGCGCGCGCGGCAGCACGGCGGCTATGTGCGCGGCCTGCCTGTCCATCTGCGCGAAGTAGTCGCGCTGTGTGTGGTCGTCAAAAGAAGTGACGACGCATCGGTCCCAAGGGGGCGTCGCGAGGAGCGGCGCGAGCTCTGGGGTGTCCTCGACCTTGAGATAGAAGCGCCGGATGCCCAGCCCGACGTAGTGGTACGTGAGCCACGTCGGCAAGTCGAAGGGCTTCTTCGTCATCATCACGATGCCGAGCTGCACGCCTGCGCCGCCGGGCAGCGGCGGCGGCGGTGGTAGAGCCGCAAGGATGGCGCGCGCCATGGCACTCTGCTTGGAGACAAAGGGTGCGCCCGGCGGCCCGTCGGGCTGCGCGAGCAGAACCGGCTTCGGGTCGCCCGCTTCCATGTAGTAGGTGGTGCGCAAGGTCTTGTAGGGGGAGGCGCTCGGGGTGACCGGTAGCTCCGAGAGATGCCAGGCTGGATGCCAGGCTGGCGCGGCTGCCAGGGTGGGCGGCAAAAGTGTGCCGAATGGGCTGGAAGGGAGGCTGAGGGGGAAGGGGGAAGGGGGGAGGGGGAAGGGGGCCGCGGGGAGGCTGTACGCAGGCATCCGTGGGAGGAGAAAGCTCGCGGGGAGATGGAAGAGATCTCTGGAGATCTCGGGGAGATGGAGGCCGCTGCCAAGCCCACTGGTGAGCCCGAGGGAGCTCGCGCGGGGCATACTGGCGAGGATCTCGTCGGGCGAGCCCGGCGAGTATTGCATCGGCGAGAACTGCATCGGTGAAGGTATCGGCGAGAGGGGCGCAAGATGCGTCGTCGTGGGCGGCTGCTGGACCAGCTGAGGGTGCTGCGGCGACGGCAGCAACGGGTGCTGCTGCTGATGCGGCGGCGGCGGCGGTGGCAGCGTGCTCGAGCTTGGAAGCGGCTGCGCTGGCAGGGAGAGCGCCCTGTCCATGGCCGCACCGCCCATCGCCGCAGCGCCGGTGCTCGTGCGCTGCATCTGCTGCCGCTCCGGGCCCGGCGCCAATGCTTCACCGATCGGGCCGAGCCCCGGCGGCGCCTGCAAGGATCGCTTGCGCGAGGTGGCGTAGGCTACGCCCATCGCAGCTTCCGCTGGGCCGTACCCCGGGCGCCGTGGGCGGCGCGCGGCGGACGCGGTCGTTGCACCCGCGCATGCGGAAGCGTAGGCAGCCGCTGCCGAGGCCGCCGCCGCCGTTGAGGCCACCGTCGCGGCGACAGTGGCCAGATCGGCAGGCGAGCAGGCATCCGGCAGGGCGAGCTTTGGCAGCTCGATGGTGGGAAGCGTGATAGTTGGCGCGGTGTCGGTGGTCACGTCCATGGCGGCCGCCGGCACCTCCACCAGGCTGTGCGCTTCAGCGAGGATGAGCTGGCGTCCCTGATGCAGGAGCTCGGCGTGCGCGACGATGCGGCAGCCGCGACCGGCGGCACGCACGATGTTGCCGCGGTTGTCCTCGCCTTTGTAAATGTTGGTCGTCTCGCGCAGCTGCTCCAGCACAAAGTCATCCACCTGCTGAGACAACGATATGACGCGGCCTGAAGACTTGTCGATGCAGAGCAGCGTCGCCTTCTGCACGCCCCCTGTGGCCACCTCGATAAGGTCCGAGCGTTCGATGATCACCCGGGACATTGCGCCTTCTGGACCGTGGCGCCACCGTCGGTGGCGCCACCGAGCGCGTTGCTCGGCATGACTTGCAAAGGTGCTCTTTCACGCAAGAAAGTTCTTCAGAAAGTTCTTCATTTCTGACCTGTAATGGTAAAGTAATGGGCTTCCCCATCATCGACTCACAATCAAGATTCACGCAATCGCGTGTGGAATTTCTCATTTACAAGTTTGACTGGCCCCCGCGGTCCCGCTACTGGTACCCGCTTGAGGCGAGGCCCAATGCCACGCTCGCCGCTTACGCCGAGGACACGCCAGCGGCGGATCATATCTGGCCGCCAGCGCTTCGAGGAGCTCAAGCGCCAGCGCATCCAGCGCATGCGCGAGGACCTCGCGGATGACGCCCTCGCGGACGCGGAGACGGTTCAATCTCTGCTCGTGCCAACCTTTGACGAAGGCGAGTCGTCCTCGCAGGGTGGTTCGCTCCCTCCGTCAGACGTGGAGGACGACGACGAGAGCGGCGACGATGTCGACCTCGAGTTTGCCAGGATCACAGCGGCTCCAACCGCCTCGCCGGCGGGGTCGGCGTCGGCCTCGAAGCCACTCGTCAAGCCAATCCCCACCAACCACGCCGACGCGCTCAACGCGCTCAACGCCACGCTCAGCGCGCTGCGCCGGGCAGAGGCGGCGCGCGCGCACGCCGAGGAGGAGCGCATGCGCGCCGAGGGGCTGCTCGAGCTCGCCCGCGACGAGCACCGCGAGGTGCAGCAGCAGCTGACCGAGCAGCTGAGCATGGCGACGTCGGATCTTACAGCGATGGCGGCGGAGGTGGAGCACTACCGCGCGCGCGCGTGCACGCTGCAGGAGTCTGAGACGTCGCTGCTCACCAAGCTGCAAGTCAAGCGCAAGCGCATCGCCGCCGCCGAGCGCAACCTCGAGCAGTTGCAGCGGGAGATGGCCCGGCGCCCTGCCGCCGCGCCCGCTGCCGTCGAGGCGCCGCCAGCGGCCCTGACTGCGGCGGAGGCGGCGAGGGCTGCCGCCGCCGCCAATAACGAGGCGGTTGAGATGGCGCGAGCCGAGGCCCAGGCGGCACGCGAGGAGGCGGAACGCGCGCGCGCGGAGGCAGGGGAGGCGATGGTGGCGACGATGGCGGCGCGCGCGGAGATGGGAAGCGCGCGCGCCGAGGCGGCGGCTGCCAAGGCCGACGCCGAGCGCCACGCTGAGTGCTCGCGCGCCGAGGCGCAGAAGGCCTTGCACGAGGCGGAGGCGCGCATCGTCGAGGCTCTCGCCCGCGCGACAAGGGCGGAGGCGGATGCTGCGGCGATGCGCCAGACTACCGCGAGTGTGAGCGAGGGCGCTGCGGAGCGCGCGGCCGCCGCGGCCCGCTGGGCGAGCGAGCAGGTGGCGCACGCCGAGCTCGAGGCGGCGCACGCCGAGGCGGATAAGGCAGCGGCCGAGGCGCGCTGCAAGCTTGAGGAGGCCGAAGGCGAACGACAGAGCGCCCTCGAGTGCGCGGCGGCGGAGCGCGCACGCGCGCGCTTGGACGCTCTCGTGATTGCCACTGATTGCCACTGATTGCAACTGATTGCAACTGATTGCCACTGATTGCGTCCCTCATCAGGTGCGCGGCGGCGGAGCGCGCGCGAGCGCAGCAGCTCGCGAGCACCCTCCGGGAGAGTGAGGCGAAGCTGCAGCGCGCGCACGAGGAGCTCGAGGGTGCGCGGCGCGAGGTGCGCGAGGCGTGGCAGGCGGCGACGCAGGCGCAGGCGGACGCGCGCGCCGAGGCCCAGGCGGCCAAAGGGCAGTTCGAGCGCGCGCGGGCCGAAGCGGATGCGGTGCTTCATCAGGCAGCCGACGAGCGCGAGGCGAGCGCCAGCCAGCTGCGCGAGCGCGAGGCAGCGCTGGTCACGCTCAAGGCCGATCTCGCTGCCGAGATGGGCGCGCGGCGCACGGCCGAGGAAGCCGCCGAGGTTGAGCGGAGCTGCAGCCATCTGCTGCAGGCCGAGCTCGAGGCGATCCGGAAGGCGGCGCGCGCGGCGGACGAGGCGCGCGAGGCCGCCATCCTCGAGCTGTGCGCCGAGCACGAGCGCGCGCTCGAGACGGCGCGGTGCTCCAACGCCGCCGCCGCCGCGGATGCGCTCGAGACGGCGCTGTCCGAGGAGCTGAGCGCTCTGCGCGCCGAGCTGAGCAGGGCCGAGGCACGCGCGGCCGATGCGCTCGAGGCGGCGCGCGCGGCGGCGGCTTCGGAGCAAAGCGCGAGTGAGCATAGCGCTCGTGCGGTGGCTGACGCACGCTCCATTGCGGCGGCGGCGCGTGCCGAGGCCGCGGCCGCACGCGCCGACGCGCTCGCCTCGGCACGCGCCCAGGCGGCGGCTGAGGAGGCGACGGCGGCGGCGCGGGCGGCGGTCGTGCAGGCGAATGAACTTGCGGTGGCGGCCGCGGAGGTGGCGCGTCGCGAGTCGTTGGCAGGCAACGAGCTCGCAAAGATCGTCATCAGCGAGGCGCAAAAGGAGCTCCAGATGTCTCATCTCTTGGAGGCCGCCGCGGCGGAGGTCGCCGTGTCCCCCGGCACGTACCGCCGGGTGGCCAGCCGCCTCATCGAGCGCCGTACCGAGCGCCACGGGCCCGCGGAGGCCGAGGTGCGAACGCCCGCGACGGCGTCGGCCTCGCCTCTCTCACCGGCGATCACGGAGGCGACGCAGGCGGCCGAGTCGGCCGCGGCGGCGGCCGCGGCGGCCATGGAGGCGGCTGCGAGCGAGCGGGCAGCGGCCGCAGCCCAGGCGGCCGGTTTGGCGGCGGCTCAGCAGACCGCTGCCGCAGAGACGGCGGCGGCGGAGGCGGAGGCGAAGGTGGTGGAGCTCGATGCGCGCTGTCGTGAGCTCGAGGCGCGCTGTCGTGAGCTCGAGGCGCGCTGTCGTGAGCTCGAGGCGCGCGTCGCCAGCTTCGCGGCCGCTGCGGAGCTCTCCGGCGCCCGCGCCGACTTGCAAGGCGCCAAGCTGGCTGAGGCGGCGGCGAAGGCCGAGGCGTCGCTGATGCGCGAGGAGGCGGCGGCCAAGCGCGAGGAGGAGGCCACTCGGAGATTAACTCTCGCGGAGGAGGAGGCCGCTCGGAGATTAACTCTCGCGGAGGCGGAGACGGCTCGGAGATTAACTCTCGCGGAGGAGGAGGCCTCTCGGAGATTAACTCTCGCTGAGGAGGAGGCCACACGGCGGCTGCGCGAGGCCGAGGCGCACGCGCGCGCGCTGCAACAGGAGCATGACGCGCTGCGCACGCGTGTGAACGCCCTCGAGCTCACGACAGCGCGTGTGAACGCCCTCGAGCGAGCCAACGCCGCAGCGGCCGAAGATCGGAAAGGCCTCCTCGCCGAGCTCACGACAGCGCGCATGGAGGCGGCCGAGGCCGCGGCGCTGCGCGGCACAGCGCTGGCCGAGGGCGAGGCGGCCAAGGCGGCGCTCGCGATGGCTGAGCGCGTGGCGCGTCTGCGGCAGGCCCAGCTGGACGCGCATGAGGCCGAGGATCAACGGCTACGCCACGACACCTCGGGCACCGTCGCCGCCCTTGCCAAGGCGCAGGCGGCGCTGCAGCTCGTCTCGGCGGATAAGGAAGAGGCGATGCGCGAGGCGCACGCGGCGCGCACCGAGGCGGCCGCCGCGCGCGCCGAGGCAGACGAGCACCGGCGCATCGCGCAGACAGCGGACGACGAGTGCGCCAGCCTCCGCTCGCGCCTCGAGGCAGCGGCCGAGGCGCTTCAAGACGCGCGCGCCGCCACACACGCCGCGTCCGCGCACGGCTTCAGCCTCGAGCGCGAGCTGCAGCAGGCCCAGGCGAAGGCATACGAGGCGGACGCGGCCGCGGCCGCGGCCTCAGCCCGCGAGCAAGTGCTCGCCGAGCGCAGCGCGAGGCACGAGGAGAGTGCCGCCCAGGCACGCCTCGCTGCCGAGAAGGCCGAGGCACTCCTTACCGCGGCGCTGCGCCAGCACGAGGCGCTCGAGAGGGCGCTCGAGAGCCACGCGGCCGAGCCGGGCGAGCAGATGCAGCGGCTGCAGGCGAGCGTGGGCGCGCAGCAGCAGCGCGCCACCCTCGCTGAGCGTCGCGCTGCCGAGCTGCACAGCTGCCTGGTCGAGATGGCGTCAGGCCTCAAGGCGCACCGTGCACACGTGGCGCAGCTCAAGGGTCTGCATGCCGAGCAAGCGCAGCAGGTGCTCGAGCGTGCCGAGCGCCCATCGGCTGAGTGCCATCTGAGTGCCATCTGAGTGCCCTCTGAGTGCCATCTGAGTGCCATCTGAGTGCCATCTGAGTGCCCTCTGAGTGCCATCTGAGTGCCATCTGAGTGCCTCCCCCCTCAGGTGCTTGAGTGTGCCGATCGCATTCGTGAGCTCGAGCGCGAGAATGCAATCTTCCTTGAGCGCGAGAACGTGCGACTGGCCGAGAGTCGCTTTGCGCAGCAGACGGGCCACCGGCACGCCCACCACCACCACCACCACCACATGCAGCACCACGTGCAGCATCCGCTGCCGTCACACTCGGGTGCTCTCTCGGGTGCACTGTCCGCGCCGCCCGCGCCGCCCGCGCCGCCCGCGCCGCCAACGACAAGCGCAGCTGCCGTCGCCGCGGGAGCTGCGGTGGCGTCGGTGCCCGCCTCCGCCACCAGCATGCACGCCCACAACGGTGCCGATGGGCAGAGCGCCCTCCACTGGGCTGCCGTGAGCGCCGAGACGGGCGCCCAGTACAGCGCCCCACCGAGCGCGAGCAGTGGCGTCCCCCTATCGAGCAGCAGCGGCAGCAGCAGCAGCAGTTGTGCAGCCGCGTGCTTGGTTTCGACTTCGGAGCCGGCGGTCTGGTGCGGCTCCATCGGCCGCAGGGCGGCCGTCGCCGCCACCACCGCCCCCCCCACCGCCGCCCCCCCCACCGCCGTCCAGGATGTGCCTCGCCCCGCACCGACGCTCGATACGGCGCCTCGCGAGCACGCAGCCGAGCGTGAGCGCTACCTTGGCCAGCAGAGCCTGCCGGTGGAGCGCTACCACCAGCTGCTGCCGCCGCCGCCGCCGCCGCTGTCGCCCCGGACATCCCCGCTCCGACGCGAGGTGGCCCCGGCGCCGGCGCTGCCCCAAGCGAGCGTCGTCACGAGCGCACCGACGCCAACCGCCGCGCCGCAGCAGCTCCAGCAGCAGTTGACGGCGGCGCAGCAGCATCTTCTGCTCCAGCAGCTCCAGCAGCTGCAGCACCTCCAGCAGCTCCAGCAGCAGCAGCACCAGCAAATGCAGCAAATGCAGCAGATGCAGCACATGCAGCAGCACATGCACACGCACACGCCGCCGCCGCCGCCGCCGCCGGCCCAGGCACCTTCTTCGCAGCCGGCCCAGTCGCCTCCGCAGCCTGCCCAGTCGCAGCAGCAATGGCTGCAGCAGTTTCGTCAGCGCTCGGACCTCCAGGCGCAGCAACAGCGCCAGCAGCGTTCCGAGCGCCTCGCGCGCCAGCAGAGCCGCCGGCAGCCCTCAGCGGCCCCCGGCCGGCAGGCACCCCCTCCCCCCTACGCCCCCGCCGGGCAGCCCTCCACAGCGCCCCCCGGCCGGACGCAATCACAGCCGCAGCCACAGACGCAGCAGCCGCAGCCGCAGCCGCAGCCGCAGCCGCAGCAGCCACCGCAGCCGCCGCCGCTGCACGCCACGGCTCACATGCTGCCACTGCCACCGCGTCCGAAGCTCGCACAGCCGAGCACCCAGCGCAGCAAATCCGCACCTGACGAAACTGCACCTGACGAAACCTTCGTCAGCAAATCCGCACCCAAGCTGCCTTGCATGCAAGCGCTCACCACAGCGCGACGCAGCAAATCCGCACCCAAGCGCACTGGCGCGCCTGCTGCGGCGGCTGCAACGGCTGCGGCTGGCACGCGTATGCCTCTCTCCTCTCTCTCCGTTTCGTTTGCCAACGACGCCGCCGCTGCGGCTCCGGGCGCTAGGGGGACTCCGCGCAAGGGTGTCGTGGCGACATCTCAAGGCTCGACATCTCAAGGCACCAGCGCGCTCTGTGCGGCGGAGAAGGAGGCGGAGGCGAGGGCGGTGGGGAGGGCGGGAGCGACGAGGGCGATGGCGACGGCGGTGGCAGCCCCGGCGATGGTGGCGACGGCGGCGACGGCGGTGGCAGTGGCGGCGACGGCGGTGGCGGCGACGGCGGCGGACGATGCGACTATGCGCGAGCGCCCGCCGCCTGCCTCACCCTCCAGGCTGACCTATACCAACGCGCCCCTCTCCGACAGCACCCTCGGCACCATCCCCGAGGTGTCCACCGACATAGGCTCCATACTGGGTGCGAGTACGCGGCGGGCTCCGGCGGCACCAGCGCCAACGACGGGCAGCGCGGGCGGTGCGGGCGGTTCGGGCGGTACGAGCGGGCAGGGAAATGACGCGAAGATCCAGCAGCTGATCTCGACGTGCTCGTATTGGGCCTCGGTGCTTCAGGCGGCGCAGGCGGGGCAGGTGGCCTCGTGATGACAGGTGGCCTCGTGACGGCGCTCGTGACGGCGCTCGAGGAGCGCTCGGCGGGGGGATCGGGGGCGGCGGAGTTGGCGCCTGAGCGCCGTCACGAGCGCCTGAGCGCCGTCACGAGCGCTTGAGCGCCGTCCTGGTGGACAGATTGGGAGCTCACGGGCGGGGGCTCGTCAAGCTTCGTCAAGCTGCGGTCGCTCGCAGCCCGAGGGACGCGAGATGTGTGGCGAGATGTGTGGTGCATTAGGGTGACTGGATGGCCAATGGGGGTGGACCTCATCTGGCGTCCTCCGCGATTCGATGCGGTGGGAGCTGTGTCGGTTGACCAAGGGTCCGGCGCGTGGGATAGCCGGGGCATGCTGCGGGGCACGTGGAGCGGCGTCACACGCCTCACGTCCCTAAACTGACGCTTCCGGATGTGCCTGGCCCTGGGGTGTGCATGACGCATGTCGGTGACGGTCCCCAGACCCCACATCGGTGACCAACACATGTGGATTTGCGGGATGGGGGCGCGGATGCAGTAGCTGCGACCGTCGGGACTGTGCGGTTATGCGTGTACAGCTGGTCTCCTGCCGTGAAGCGTGACCGTGTCCGTGAGGGTGAGCGCGCGCGAGGACCGCGAAGGGAAAGCTAACTAGGCGAGGCGCGAGGAGGTCGACCCTGGCGGCCTAGCCGCGGCGCAACGCGACGTGGAGGGGCTTGTCGAGGTAGAGGGCGAAGGCGCCATGGGCGCGGACTTTGTTGCGCACGTGGTCGTGCCCGACCAGACTTCGACCAGACGGCCACATCGAGCAGCAGGCCGTCCTCGCGCGGCGCAAGCAGGCACAGCTCGATCTCGGATCTGCTCAGACACTGCACACTGGCGGTGGCGGTGCATCGAGCGAGCCGCCGGCCGAGGTGCAACAGGTTCACCTGAGTGAGGTGCGCCGGCTGCCGCCAAGCTGGTGACGAGGACAGACCGCTGTGTCATCTTTTATAACCATAATTTTGGTTCCTTTACGGCCCAAATACGCGAGGTCGAAGCAGGTCCCGGGACCGGAGCCGGTTCGGGAGATTGGAGCTAAGTATGGAGAGACACCGCGCATTCTCAATTCTGCAAACCATACTTAGTGCCGTTCGACGCGGCGGCTTTCGACTCGCGGCGGACCCCTCGGGACGTTTTACCTACGAACCGCCCACACGGTACACAGTCACTGAGCGTGAGCGAGCCGAGCAGCCGAGGCACGACGCCGAGCCCCCGAGCGCACGTGGCGCTGTGTCGCGGCTCGCGCACCGGGGCCCACTGAGCACGCGCTGGGGCCCGAAGGGGGACACACACACGGCAGGAGACGCAGGACGGCGAGGGTCGTCCTAAGCAGTGCACGCCAAGGGCGTGCCGCTCACCCGGACGGCCACGACAGCGGTTCAGGTCCGAAGGGGTAGCCTAACAACTTTTTTTTCCCACTCGCACGAGCCCCATCGGCTTCTTTAGCAGCCGTGCCGGTGATGATGGCAACAGCCGTGCCCGTGACGACTAATGGGGGCCGTGCCATTTCCACGCTCTCGCTAATGGCCAGATTGGTTCCAACCGGAGTCCAACCGGTCTGAGCTGAACGTCCCTTGCGCGAACAATACACGAGGAGGATGAGAATTGCGCAAAGATTGGAGATCATCAACAGAAGTACCACAGCTCCGAATGCGGGTGATTGGGCTGAATACCAGACGGGCGGTGGTGGCGGTGGTGACGGTGGCGACGGCGGTGAGGGTGAGGGCGGAGGTGGCGGACGTGGCGGAGGCGAGGGCGCCCACCACAGCCCGTACTTACCGAGCAATGCATTCGTCCGATCTTGGTATCCACCTAGACAGTAAAAATTCCCATGGCCAGACAACCTGCAAAAGTTTATACATCTGTTGGCGCCTTCGATGTTATCCTTCGGCACTACATAGTAACAGCTCCTTCCCCAACTTGGTCCGCGACATTCTTGAAAAACTGGGTCCTTGAGGAAGCAAGCGATGACTGAGAACCGACTTGCGTAGTACGCAATGTCGTGCTGCAATTGCACGGCAAAGGCACGTCGCTTTTCCAGATCGGTTTCCTTGCTGTGACTAGCCAGATACGAGGGCACGTACTTTGAGATCGGGGCGTGCGCTTCCTGCAGGGCGCGCGCTCGAGCCAGCAGAAGCATTCGAGCCAGCGAATTCGAGCCTCCCGCGAATCCTGAGGCGTACAGCAGATGCAAACCTTGTTCGATGTCAGGGTCGATTCTTTCGTCGCAATTCGGACCGCCCCAATCTGCTGCGCACGTGTTGCACTTGTCGGTCGGATCCCAGTTGCCCTCGCAGGCGCACCTGTCCCGATACCAGCCGTAGGGCCCACTGCACTGCCCATTTTGGCCGGACCAACTGTTTCCCGCGACGACGCCCAATGCATCTCCAGGGAGCGCCGTGCATGAGGGAACGCAGAATGCCGTGTGATTGCCACATTCACAATGATGCTCATCTAGGCGAGTCGAAATTCGACCTGTCCCCACACAGAGCGTGTCTGATTGCTGACAGTAAGGCGGCGCAGTCGTGCCGCCGCAGGGCCTCCCATGACATTGCTCAATTACATGAGAACAGTTCGACTGAGGCGTCACAAAATAAGTCGTAATTTGCGTATCGTATCTTGTAGTAGCACTGAACGGCGTCGCTCTGGTCAAGTTGGCCCAGGTGGTCCACATGTCGGTACCGGTAGGTCGAATCGTCCTCATAGCTGCGTCCATACCTTGCCCGGTCAATTGACTTTGCCAAGTCCATTCTGACCAGCCAAAGGATGGATATATACCAGAGCCTCCGGACAATGTCCACGAGGAGGGCGAGACGCAGACGCGTGCCACGTATGCCATCCGCGGAGGGGCAACCCGGCTGGCTCGCTCCCGGGGACTTTTTACTATTGTAGGGGCCTGCCTCCTATTCTGTGATCGGTACGGATACACATGTAAAAAGACACCGTGATCGGTAAAAAGACACCGGGGGGAGCCGGGACACACACGGGACACGCGGACGCACAAAGGCACACGGACCGCACAGACGAACCTCACACACGGTACTGTGAATGGCCCCACGAAGGGGACCCCTGGAAAATGGGAAGGAGCACACCTTTATAGGGGTGGCTGTAAAGGTGTGGCTGTAAAGGTGTCGAAAAGTCAAAGTACATTTAGCGTGGTTTGAAGTCATGAAATTCCCCACAGCTTTTCGCGCCCTTTTCCAATTCCTTTCATGTCTAGCATCCTGAAGACATTTTCGGACGATGATGAGGATGCCGAGGTTTCTTCTCTGGCGCATCAAGCGGAGCAGCCAGTGCCAGCGCTACCTCCGATGCTACCGGCACCGCAGCCGTGTCTAGCAACCCGTGAACCGAAAGATGGAGCCGAGGTGACAGACTTCATTGATCCGGAAATAGACACTGCGAGCTCCATCTACCACGGCGAATTAGCTTGGTGCGGACTTCCTCGGAAGGGGAGCAAGGCACGGCCACTGGCACACGGCAAGGGTATTCTCACGCTCAGCAACGGCAGCAAGTACGAGGGCTCGTTTCAGCGGGGCCAGAGGCACGGCTACGGAAGGTGGGCCACGGACGATGGCGATGTCTACGAAGGCGATTGGCGCGAGGATGAGGTGACTGGGGCCGGCACGCTCAACTTCGGTGCTGGTGGGTCCTACAAAGGCGAGTGGGTGCACGGCTATCCGAACGGGCAAGGCACCAAGGAGGAATGCGACGGCACCAAGTACGTCGGCCAATTCCTCAACGATCGCCGCCACGGATGGGGCAAGCTTTACGACCCGCACGGTGCGCTCGTCCGCGAGGGTGACTGGAAGGACGGCAGAGAGTACAACCCGCCGCCGAAGCCTGCCTCAAAGAAGAGGGAGTACAAATTTGTCGGCAGGGTACGCCCCAAAAGCCCGAACACCCTCCCGTGCACACATGTCCTTTCTCGGAGCTCATACGCCCGCTGAATGAACTCATGCGGCGCAGCTCGACGATATGGGCGATTACTATGTGCTGGTCGCCAAGGAGAATGAGACAATCGGTCAAATGGCCAAGGAGCTCGACCGCGGGTGCTCGCCCGAGGAGCTCATCGAATTCAACGCGAAGAACCTCCCATGTCTGACGAGCAAGTCCAAGTTCAGGACCGGGTGCGAGGTCCGGTTGCCAACACTGAGCTGCGCCTACTACCTGGCCGACGCCAGGGTAGCCAAGGCAGAGACCGAGGCTGAGGCAAGGGTGGGCGACGCCCATCGTGAGATGGAGGTGGCCAAAGCAGAGGCAGCAAACGCCAAGGCCGAGGCGGCGAACGCCAAAGCAGAGGCGGCGAATGCCAAGGCCGAGGCGGCAGCAGCAAAGGCCGAGGCCAAGGCCCTCAAGGGGGCATCGGAGCAGGCGACCACCTCTTCGGAGGCGACCACCGCGGCCGTCGGCTCCAAGCACCAGCCACGACGGCCAGCGGAGGCCGAGGTGGAGGCTGACGTGGAGGATGAGGCGCCGAATGCGTCCGCCATGGTGGCCAGGCTGACGCAGCTGGACGACGCAGTGAGCAAGGAGCAGGCTAAGTTCAGCCAAGGCCGTGCGCAGATCGATGCTGTGCGCGATGGCCCGCTCGCCTCGGCGGTGGCACTGATGATCCCAGAGATGGAGAGCGCGCTCCAAAAGGTCCGAGAGGAGCTCGAGCGGCGCGACGGCATCAAACGCGCGCTGCTGCAAGCGCAGCAGGAGCACCACGCGGCCACTGAGGCAGAGCAGGTAGTGAAACGGCGGCGGCTGTCTGCCCAGACAGCGCTCATGGCGGCATGGCATGCGTCGAGTGCATGTAAAATATACAAAGACGACTAAGTGTGTCTGCGGACCCGGTGAGTCTGTTATGACTTATGTTCTGTTATGTGAATGACATTATGAATGGTGAATGACATAATAGATAATATGCCGCGTATCGCGTATAAACTTACTGAAAAGACCGCGTTGAACGTGAGAAGACAAGTCCGAGAGTCCCAAGATGTCAGATCGTCGAGGATACTTAGACTTAAGCTCTTAAGGCGCGCACGCACCCACCATGTTGACACCCACATCGCGCACACGAACCCACCACAGCTATGAGCTAAGAGCTTTCCAATGACGATGTCCTTCATTCTCTCTGCGCGACGGCGAGGCATACGTCGAGATGCGAATTGATCGCACTCAGAGGGATGCTTGCGCCACACACGGGGCAGGTCGCCAGGGAGCAGGAGCGTTCCGCGGCGCGCTGCTGCGCTTCCACCCGTGGTGGCGACGGCGCGGCTGCAGCTCGATCTGATCCCGCCGTGGGAGTGACGAAACCCAAAGGGGGCGTGGGAGTGACGAAACCCAAAGGGGGCGTGGGAGTGACGAAACCCAAAGGGGGCGTGGGAGTGACGAAACCCAAAGGGGCCGCCTTGCGCACGAACTGTAGAAGTGAGGGCTGGCCTGGCTCAGCGCGCTTGCGCTTTGCGGCCGCACCCGTCGCCGAACCCGATGCCCCGCTGTCGGCATACACGAGCACGAGCACCAGACGGCTCACCCGAAAGGGCTGGGTGCCGACTGCAGCCTCGAAAGTGCGCGTGGCGAGCGCCGCGATGGCGTGCGCATCCTCATTCTTCGCGGGCGGCCAAGCCACCTGAGCCTGACGGACTTCCTTCGCGCTCGGGAAGAGTTTCCATTTGACCACGAGCTGCGCGGGCCGGCGCGGGCCGTACGTGGCCACGTCATCCTCCGCGCGGGAGAGGAGCATGGGCGCAAGATGCACGAATCCATGATGCACGTGCTCCAGCCTGGTGGCGGGCTCGTGATCAGTCGGCCGTACGGAGCACTCCACAGAGAGGCTACGCGGCAGCTGGAATCGACTTACGGTGCTGCCGTCGCACGCCGTGCTGAGCAACGAGCCGAGCGCCTCCGCCTCGGGCGCGCCGAGAGCGGCGGCAGCGCCGTGCGCCTCCTCCTCAAGCCATGCGCGCGCCTGAGCGAGCGTCGCCGCCTCGCCGAGGACGTGCTGCAAGCCGAGGCGCGTCGAAGGACGGAGCCCGTGCAGCCCGGCACCGCAGATCTTGTCGACTCTTGCCGCGTCGAGCAGTGCCCTCTCCGGTGCGGCGCCCACGCAGCAGTACATGCCGTTGGGCTTGGCGTGCTTCGTCGCGAGCATAGAGAGCAGCTTTGTCCGAGCGAGGCCGACAGAGCAGCGCAGCCCAGTCGCTTGCAGCACCGCTGCTCGAAGCTCGTGAGCCCACGCCGTGGCAGCCTCCACTGAGGCCAACCGCTCCGGTAGCTGGACGAAAAAATCATCAAAGGAAGAACGCTCGACTTGACGGCCCAGCCAGCTGGTGGCTGGCAGGCCGGGCGGGTCGAGTGAATGCATGACGCACGTGAGCACCGCCTGCCCAGCGCTTCGGTACCGCTGCATGGCATTGACGCCATTGTCCCCGCGAACTAGGACCAGGTCAGGGCAAAGGCGCTTTCCCTCCGCCACCGAGATCCTGTTGTACAACCCAAATGCGCGCGCCTCGTAGTTGACTGCTGCGATCTCCATATTCTGTTGGACGCCAAGCGGACGGCCACGCACTGAAAGCCGCACCTCTTCGACTTGCGCGAAGAAGCAATCGACGTCCAGGTGGGCGATCATATTCGCGAGACTCAGGACGCCATTTTTCGGCGATCGTGCGACGAAACACCAAGCAGTGCATTTCACACCAACCTGTAGGCGTTCACACAACAGGCGGCAACGGTCCTACCACAAGGTCCTCTCTTAGGTTACCGTTTGCAGACATAATTTAAATTCACAGTTCAGTGCTGTAACTTTTCTCCCCCAACAAAATGACTGATGGCCAGGAGCGCGTGCGCTTGCGGGCGCGCGAGGGCGAGGCTGTCGAGTGGACGCGCCGGGTGGCCCAGCGAGCTGGCACGCTCAAAGACATGATGGACGACGCTCCAACGGAAGATGGCGTCTACCCGGTGCCGATGATTGCGGCGGCAGAGCTGGCAGTGCTCCGGGAGATGTGCGAGGCCGACTCCATGCCGGTGAGACTCGAGCAGTGCTCGATCTCGGAGCTCTTCAGGCTCGTCGAGGGCGCCAGCTTCCTCGATGCCCCCGGGGCGCTCAATCACGCGCAGCGCGCCCTCGCCACACGCCTCAACGGCAAACGCGCCGATGAGCTGAGAGAGCTGCTCGGCGCAACGGATGACTTTGGCAGTGCGGAGAATCGCGTGGCGGCACTCGCCGAGCCGGCGTTCTCGCCGGGGGGGCAGCTATCAGTAGCCACGGTGGGCTCTGCGGCGGGGCCACCCGCGCTGCAGCCGCAGCCCTCGCTGTCGGGGATGGCAGTCACAGACGATGCCATGGAGGAGGCGCTGGGCATGGTCGACGTGGGCACGCTGGCCGAGCTCAAGGGCGTGAGCCGATTGTGGTTGGTGCTCGCGCGGCGCGTGCTCTGCTCCCGCCTCAGCCGCTGCGAGGGTCAGTCCGCGCCCACTCAGCTGGCTGAGATCACCGATCTCAACATCAAGGTCCTCGTCGACGCGGGCCGGCCATGGGAGGCGGCGGCGGCGGGGAGGATGCTGCCCAGCCTGGCCCGATTGCGCTGGGAGGGCTTCACAGTGAATGTGGCCGCGGTCCGCGAGGTAGATCTTGACGAGGACGAGGACGAGGATGAGGACGAGGACGAGGATGAGGACGAGGACGAGGACGAGAGGCCGTTCCTTAGAGGCCCTGCCAAAACCGCTCTCCTCAGCTGCATTGAGGGAGAGGGCGAGGCGACGCTCAAGCTACTGCTTGCAGCTGTTGCCTGCGCCGGCTCTGGCGAGGTGCGCGGCATACCGGTGCAGATGATGCGCGACGACTCCGTCTCTGAGCTCATCCTGAGTGAGCAAAACATCGGCGTTCAGGGCGGCATGCTTCTTGCGCATCTCGTGCCTATCATGGGCAGGTTGACGAGCCTCAACCTCTCCGGAAACCAGCTGTGCGGCCTCGATGATGATGATCTTGGAAGAGGAACTTTCACTGCAGAGGGCATCACAGCAATTGCCGACGCTCTGCGCGTCAACGGCGGTCTGACGAGCCTGGACCTCTCCAACAACGCACTCTGCGGAGTGGCCCAAACCTGGGAAGGCCAATATGGCACCTATACCACAGAGGGCATCACTGCAATCGCCGACGCCCTGCGCGTTAATGGCGCGCTGATGGCCCTGGATTTGTCGTCCAATGACCTCAAGGATGAGGGCGTATGCGCAGTCTGCGAGGCCATCCAGAGAAACAAGGAGACCAAGCTCGCGTCGCTCAACTTCAGGAACAACGGCATCGGTCCAGTTGGAGCAAACGCTGTGGCGGCTATGGTAGCTGTCACAGGCGCGCTGACAATGCTGTCGCTCGCCCAAAACATGTTGGAGGAGGATGGCACCAAAGCCATCTGCGAGGCACTAGAACAGAACACGACGCTTAAGGAGCTCGATTTGCGTGGCAGCAACATTGGTGGTTCAGCAGGAGCCAAGCACGTGGCCAAGATGGTAGGCGTCAACGGCGCGCTGACGAAGCTGTCGCTCGCCCATAACAGGTTGGAGAAGGAGGGCACCAAGGCCATCTGCGAGGCTCTCAAACAGAACAAGACGCTCAAGGAGCTCGATCTGTCTGGTAGAGCTATTGGCGGGGAAGCAGGCGCTAAGCATGTGGCAGACATGCTTGGCGTCAACGGCGGGCTGACACGCGTCGACGTCCGCCGTAACAACATCGCGGGCGACGGCGCTGCGCAGCTCGCAGCCGCTGTCCTTGGCAACCTCAAGATCGAGATGTTCAACGAGATCCCGATCAAGGAAATGCGCGCCAACTCGCTCACGGAGCTGGACCTGAAGGGGAAGGACGTCGGAGTCGAGGGAGTCATGGTCGTGGCGGGACTCATACCCGTCATGGGCGGGCTGACCAAAATATCACTCGCCCAAAACAAGTTGGAGGAGGAGGGCACCAAGGCCATCTGCGAGGCACTAGAACAGAACAAAACGCTCAAGGAGCTTGACATCAGCGGCAATGTGTATGGCAGCAACATTGGAGGGTCAGCAGGAGTCAAGCACGTGGCCAAGATGCTTGGCGTCAACGGCGGGCTGACAAGCCTGGACCTCTCCAGCAACCAGCTTTGCGGCCTGGATCGTTATGGGCGTGGAACTTACACTGCAGAAGGGATCACAGCAATTGCTGACGCTCTGCGCGTCAATGGCGCGCTGACGAACATCGAGTAAGTTTGACGCTCAAAATCTGACAAACTTGATTCGTAGCAGCCACTAACTTGCTGATTGCCAGTTGAATGCTCTCATTTGCTCTCGTTTGTTGCGCAGTCTCAGCCACAACTGGCTTGGTGCAGAGGGGGCAGCAGCTCTAGCTCCAGCACTCGCTGCTAATGGCGTGCTGACGAAAATCAAGTAAGTTTGTCCCCCCCAAACCAAACTTGAATTGTCACTGCCACTTGCCTTGTTGATGGCCAATGCGGAAGGAAGGATACTTCCACAACCTTCCTGTCTGCATCCTGTACAGGCTGTCAATTAACTTCATTGGTGAGGAAGGGGAGGCCTTGATTCGTAAGGAACTGCAAGGAAAGGCTGGATTTGAGCTGCTTTTCTGAGGAACAACTTTATGCGCACGAACAATGACGATCTGAAGGCGCTCATGACGGGCAGTCTAGCTGAAAATGGAAAAAGTAAGTGTGGGGGTTCAAGAGGACGGCCGCGACCCCATGCAGGCGACCCGTGGGTATCGACCGTGGGTATGTCTATCGCCGCTCTTGATCGATTGGTATCTAATGCATTAGTCTAATTGCAGCACGCACCCCGTGCCGACGATCGTGTTGCCGATGCCAACGGCTGTGGCGACGGTACGGTGGCGGCGCGAGGCTGCGGTCGGGTGAGGTCATGGGTGAGGTGCGTGTGCGTCACCGGGTCCGACGGTCTCGTTGGCAGCTTTGATGGAACAGATCCAACAAAGCGCCCATGATTGTGCTGCCGAGCGACCATTGTGCATCAGTGCGGCAAGTACAAGAAGGAGGGCGAAAAGGGGCGCGCCGATCGCGGTTCGATCTACCCCGAACAGCTGAGCGACAAGTGCACGTGTATACACCAACACCGTTATCTGCGCGGTGCATCGTTCCTGAATGCGTAAATGGTTCGCCCAGTTCATGCATCATTCAACGCGTCGAGCCACTCGCGCGGCAGGCTTCGCATGGGATCACCCAGTTGGCGCACCCAGAGCTGTGCGACCCATTTGGTGGTACGCGCGGGCTGCGCCTCGTGCCACAGCCTCTTGTCAAGGGTGCCATCGAGCAGCCCAGGCGAGAAGAGAATCGCGCGTCCACGCCGCGGCTGCACGCGCACGCCCACGTGCTGAAAGTTGGTGGCACCGCCGTCCTCCTGCGGCAGACTGTTGAGGTAGATGAGCAGCGTGGCGACACGCTGACCGCCACCGCCGAAAAAATTGGGGGCGTCCGGCTCATGCGGGTCGGCGCCATCAAAGTGGCCTTCGTATCGCTGCCCGGGTTCGTACCGAGCCACTTGCAAGTCTTCGAACTCAGGAAAGCCGCGGTGCATCGAGCCGCTGTTGCACCTTGGGAGCAGGCGAGCCGCTCGCTCGAAGACCACCAAGCTGAGAGGCGCGTCGCGCGGCAGGAAGCCCGTCGAGCTCGTACGGATCTTGGTCACCTTGTCCGACGTCTTCGACGGCTGCAGCAGCGGCGGCGCCAAACGCATCAGTGCCTCGCACTCGACCGCCGTGAGGAAGCCATCGATCGTGCAGATGGGCGGCACTTCAATAAGGCTCGTGAGCCCGGGGTAATCGTCGGCGACGCAGAGCCGGGGCCTTTGGTCGTCGTCAGCTTCGTTACGTGCGGCAGCGCGTGCAGCCACGAGCGCCTCATCGATCTGTCGCTGCCACTGCAACAAGTCGACGGCACCACTGCACAGCATCTGCGCCTCAGACTTGGTGACCCGACCAACCGACACATAATTTCGGTCGCAGCGAGGGCCGTGGCCTTGGCCGATCGTGCACAGCCCGCAGCAATGCGTCGGATGCCATGTGACTGCCAACCCGCAGCCAGCGGCACACGGTTTGTAGCGCCTGGGTATCGGGCGACCAGCATGCTTGCGGATGCGCCAGCGAGAGCACGTGCAGCTGCTGACACGCGACACGCTGAGCGGCGTCGGTAGCACAGCTGCCGCCATCTCTTACCGGTACAGAACAGTACAGAAAGAGAACTTTGAAACTTACCAAGCTACCTACACATTGGCAGGACCCCCTGAATTGCGGTGGGGGAATTTGAAGGGGATGTCGGCGTGGGAGTAAGGCGGCATGCGGCACAGAACAGTACATGTACCGGTACGTTGTTAGGGTTAGGGTTAGGGTTAGGGTTAGGGTTAGGCGTTAGCCCGGTGTCTTTTTACCAGTACGTTGTTTTGAAACCACCAAAATGAGGTCGGGCAGGGACGGGAGAGGTGTTCTGTGGGTTTATTATGCTTCGTTCCATACATCAAATTCAGCAGCCGGCTGCAGGATGACCGTTGTACCGGGCGCACTGTACACACGTTTGATCTCCTCGGACCTCGCCGTTCCCGTTGTGACTCACATGCCGTCCTCCACGGTAACAAATTGCCATTGGAGCTGCGCTCGCCGCCGGTGCGGCCACCATCAGCTCGCCCTACATGCGCATCGCTCTGGTGCTTGTCGGCGTCGCCTCAGTGGCTCGAACAGGACTCATCACCGGCATTCCCGAGCCGCCGGTTGGCGCGAAGAAGGAGTAGAAAGCGCGTAGATTCGTGTTGATCACCCCCACCCCAGAGAGCCTGCTCTGCACGTGCAGCCTCTCACGCAGTCGGACACCCAGCCCGTCGCGTCGTCCGTGTAACGTGTCGAGTCCGTCAAAGCCGGGTAGTCCGTTAACGAGCGTCGTCACGCACATCTGAGAAGCTCCACGAAATCTACGCAGTAGGCGCACGTTCACGCAACCGAACTGATACACCGATTTTAGAAATGACCAATGTGCACTCCGATTTCGGAGACACACGCTCCGAGAGAGCTCTCCGCGTCACAGACGAAAAAGAGACACAGTGTCGTGTGCGGCACGTCGCACGATCGGATCCCGCCTACTAAATGGTGGCGCGTCGACCATCACGGGGTCTTTTCTGCTGTGCCGACTGCACGTACGGTACGGCCATGCGAAGAGCCGGCTGGCCGGGCTCCCACGGAGCAGCGGCGTACCCTGAACCGCACCTCTTGATCCTCGTGAGTCGCATCGAATAATACATCTCAAAACACGCGCTCATCCCACGCCGCCGCGAGAAAGGCGGCGTCCACGGAGTTGTCGCGCTCCGCTGGCACGCTAGGGACCGCCCAGACGAACAGCGTGCCGCGCTGCGAGCCCGCGAGCACGTACTCATCGCCCGCGCTGAGCGCGAGGCAACGCAGGGGCCCAGGGCCTGCGGGGCTCTCCTCGCTCAGCGCTCGCAGCTCGTGCAGCACGCTCAGGTCATGAGCACGGCGCAGCACGACGACGCCACGCTCGCCCGCAGAGATGAGCACATCATTCGTCGAGTCGAAGGCGATTGCATGCAGCCGCTCGCCGGCGCCCGTTGAAGCGAGTGGCGGCTGCTGCCCCCGATGGTTGATCGTGAGCGCATGCAGGATGTGATCGGTGCGAGAGTAGAGCACCAAGGTCCCCACAGCGCTCAGGGCGAGCAGGTCGACGGGCGCACTCGCCGGATGCGGCAGGCTGCGCATGTAGTTGCCCGAGCGCAGGGTGTACACGATGGCCGTGCCGTCGCTCGAGCCACTCAGCACAATGTTCACGTCAGAGCTCGCCACGACACACGTCACCTCGTCATCATGCCCGTGGAGGACGTGGCGCGGCTTCTCGGGCAGAAGATTCGCTGACGAGGAGCGCGAGGCCGCGGGGATGAGCGGCCAGACCATTAGCGTCGTGTCGCGCGCGCCCGTGACGAGCGTGGCGCCGTCGCGCGTGAGCGCCAGGCAGGTCACCACGTCGGTGTGCGCGCGCAGCGATTGCAGCGACCGTCCGTCGGAGAGGTGGGAGCACCGTACGGACCTGATGAGGGAGGTCATCAGAGGCAATCAGAGGCAATCAGAGGCCATCAGAGCCCATTCGAGCATCGTAAGGACCTGATGAGGGAGGTCATCAGAGCCCATCAGAGGCAATCAGAGGCCATCAGAGCCCATTCGAGCATCGTAAGGACCTGATGAGGGAGGTCATCAGAGCCCATCAGAGGCAATCAGAGGCCATCAGAGCCCATTCGAGCATCGTACGGACCGGTCCCAATAGCCGCACGAGAAGAGGTGTCGCCCGTCTGCCGAGACGGCGAAGCGGGTCGCCGGGTGCTCGAGCAGCCCTTCGACGAAGGGAACACCAAATATGGGACGGCGCTCGTTGGCTGCGGAGCCGATGAGGACGTCGGCAGCAATCCTGCCCGGCGGCTCGAGCGGGCTGACGCCCGGCTGCCACTTGACAGTGCTGGTGCGCCGATCGGCGCCCACGCCGACGATACGCTCCGGCGTGAGCGCGACGGCGAGCAGCGGCGCGCGCGAGAGCGGTCGCTCGTGCAGCATGACGGCACACGTGGGCGCACTCGTGACCGTCGCGAGCGTCGTCGCGAGCGTTGCGGGGTCGAGGGGCGCTCGTGGCGGCGCTCGTGGCGGGTGCGCCTTGGTGAGCAGCTGTGCGGGCGTGTTGCCGAAATTGGAGATCTGTGCTTCGGTGGCTGCCCGCTCGCGCGGATCGTCCATCGCATCGAGGTCGACCGCCCCCTCGTACGTGAGGTAGTAGAAGACGTTCAGGCTCTTCTCCGCCTCGACCCCACGCTGCTTATAGCCAAAGACGAGGTCGACCCACTCGTGCAGGTGCGCGCTCACGTGCTCACTCTCGAGAGCCATCCGATGCTTCCGCACGAAGTCGTGCGGTCCGTTGGCCCAACGCGGGAGCAGCACATCGTCGAGATGCACGCCATCCTGGCGCACCCCGAGGTGGATGCCGTTCGAGTTGCGCAGGAACTCGGGCAGGTAGTAGAACTCGGGGATCAGCTCCTTCACGTCGGCGGTGTTGGTGCACGCGGCCTCGAAGGTGGCGCCGATGCTGTGGAAGAGCCGGTCCGCATGGTCGAAGAAGCCGCCCTGTAGCCGTATGGCGAGGGTCGTCATCGGCTCCAATCGGATCATGTAGAACAGCATGATCGAGGCGGACGAGTAGTGCGAGCCGTAATGGAACGGCGGGGGCTGCCCCTCGACGCCCTCCCCATGCATCTCCTTGAGCTGCTCGTACCTCACCTTCACCTCTTCGGCGCGCGCTGGCCGGAGCGCGCCCATCGGCTTCGAGAGGTCCCGGAAGGTCGCCGGGTTGTCGAGGTCGAGCGTCTCGCTGCTATAGTCCTGCAGCACCCAGGGGAAGACCGGGTACTGGTTCGGGTCGTTGTACGTGCGCCCGGCGAGCGTGTTGAGGCGCATCAAGAACTCAAAGTTGGAGATCTGGCGCGACTGCCAGCGGGCACTGAGCTCCTTGACCCATTTCGTGTCGGACGGCGAGATGACGTTGGCGCTCGGGCACGCGTAGCGCAGCTTCGAGAGCAGCCGGCGGCGCCCGGGCTTGTTGCGCAGGTTGAGGAACACGGGCGGGGCGTCGCGGAAGAAGAGCTCGATCGCGCTCGCGCGTAGCAGGTAGCGCCGTCGGTGCACCTCGCTCATCGAGCTCAGCTGCCAGTCCTTCTCCCGCGGCGGCTTGGTCTCTGGCTTCTCGCCGCGCTGGCGCACTTCCCATTTGGCGAGCTCCTCGCTCAGCTGGCGCTCGGCTTCGGCCAAATCCGGCACAAACGTGAGGCGCGTCGTCCCGAGCTCGAGCGTACCGGCGATGACGCGCTGCGGCGTCACCAGATCGCAGGCGAACTCGTACTGCACGGGACGGCGCGACTCCTCGGCAGCTGGCTGTGCGACATCCTGGGGCGTGAGCGAGAGCGCGCGTGCGAGGGGATCACCCTCGAGGCCCTCCGCCGCCTTGGCCTTCGTCTCGTCCCACTCCTCGCCGTCCGAGCCCTCGCAGAGCTTGCGCAGCGCCACCCCACTCGGCAGCAGCAGCAGACCCGCCCTCTCATCGAGAGACGCTCCCTGCGCTCCCTGCTGCGCCTCGTCCGCTTCAGCGACGGAGCGACGCGCCTTGGACGCGCTCTCGTGGCGCGTGCCATGCTCGAGCCTCTTGAGTCGGCAGCGCTGGCGCAGCGCGTTCTCAGAGCGGCTCAGGCGCACGAACGCCTCTGCCTTGAGCCGAGACTGCGGCGCCGCCCAAGGGGCGCGCTGATGCGTCAAGTAGCGCTGCAGCTTGAGCCAGAGGCGCGCCACCAGCCGCTCCTGATGCCCGTGCGAGCGCACGAGCTCATCACGGCGCGCCGTCTCCTCCTCATGCAGCAGCACCATGCGGTTCTGCCACACGTCGGAGCCGCGCTCAAGCTCCTGCGCTTCGCGTTGCCGCTGAAGCTCGTGGGAGGCGCGAAGCCGCTGCAGCACGCCGCCGTTGGTCGCCATCGCCAAGCCCGCGTCGTGGCACTGGGTCTGGTGATGGGCTCGCATCACCTGCTGCAGCAGCGGCATGCACGCGGCTTGCCATGAGATCGAGTGGAGATCGCGTGCTGCCGAGACGCGCTGCTGGCGCGCGAAGGGGTAGGGCTCGAAGAGGGTCATCAGCATCATCATCAGCTGCTCGAGCTCTCTCTGGCGCTCGGCAAGGGCGGTGCTGTCGGTCAGGCTGATGCCATTCAAGCGCGCTGTCGCAGCTGAAGCAGCGGTGGTGGGGAGGCTGCTGCCGGCGGCGGCGGGCACAATGTCGGCGAGGATGGCGTGCAGCCACGTGAGCGCGAAAAGCAGTGCGCCTTGGCAGCACGAGGCGTTGGCGGCGGCGGTGCCGGGGAGCAGCCGGCTGCACTGGCGTTCGAGGACGTCCGCTTGCCACTGGCCGCACATATATTGGAGCCGCTGCCGGCGCATCGTGAGGTTCGTGACCTTTTGGACGCGATGGGGCTGCACGTGTGTCGCAGGCTGCAGGAGCCGCAGGAGCTGCCCGAGCCGCGCCAGGTTGGCGAGCCACGCCGGCTGCGGCAGCTCATGCGAGGCCAGCGAACGGAGAAGCAACACGAGCGCCAACCAGTACAGCCCTCCCTCGAGCTCCGATCTGGGCTCGTCCTCGAGATCGGCGAGATCGGCCGCCTCGACGCCGCCATCCATCGGCGTGGGCGCCAGCGGTGTGGGCGTGGGCAGCAGCGCGCCGATGCTCCCTACTGTCAAGCGAGAGCTCGAGGAGGAGATCTGAGTACCTATGATCTCGCCGCTACTCCGTGCTGTCAAGCCGAGGCCGAGTGGCGGCGGGCTAATCGAGCCTACCGGCGTCTCGATGGCTCCTGCGAGGCCAGCCAGATCCGACCACGCTGGGGTGCCGGCGCCCGCGCCGGCGCCGCCAGACTGCCCTTGGACGATCGACTGCCCGTGGACGAGCGGCGGCGCGGCGCCACCAGCCGGCTTCCGAGGGCGTGTGGGCTGCCGCACCTCCCTCCCCACCTGAGCCAAGGTGTAGACCGTCCAAAGTTTGCGCACCGGCTCCCAGTCCTTCGCGGGCGCCGTGGTGCTCACGAGGACGCCGAGCAGGTGGAGCAGCAGCTCGAGGCACACCATCACCACGGAGAGATCGGCCACATCGAGCCGCGGGCTCAGCGGCAGGATCCAACTCCAATCTGGAACACTCTCGAGCTCCGCTGCCTGGGGCTCTCCACTGCCACCGCTCCCGCCACCGCCGCCCCCGCCACTGACACCGCCCCCGCCATTCTCGTCAAAGATGAAACGCTTCGCAAAAGTGAGGAGCTGTTCGAGGTTGTCTCCCCACACAGGTGGCTTGCCTGCCGCGCCCGAGCCGCTGTAGCGCGAGGGGGCGGGCGAGGCGGCGGCGCAGTGCGCGGGCAGCTTCGACATGAGTGCAGTGATCACCCCTTCTAGCATCCCCCGCGACACCGATCGCACGTGCGCCGCCGTGGTAGACGCACCGGCCGGCTCGGCGGCAAGGGGAGCGGCAGTGGTGGCGGCGGCGGCGGTGGCGGCGTCAGTGAGCACGATGCGCACGTATCCAAAGCTCTGCTGGAGCGTGCGCCATCCCGCCTCGCGATGGAGGAGTGCATGCAAGTGGACCACCAGCAGAAGGTCTTGCAGCATCGGGAGCAGCTGATCAGCTGCCTTGCTCGGCTGCGTATTGGGATCGTCGCGGAGCGCAACTGCCGGCGGCAGCCGGGAGGTGCCGCCAGTGCCGCCACTGCCAATCCCTCCGGATCCGGGCACGCTACTGCTGCCTCCATCCGCGGTGCCTTCTCGGCTCGCGCTGTCGTGGGCTCTGGACGAGGGCACCAGCAGCTGCAGCAGCGAGCGCTGCCACGCGGGCACATCGAGCATCGCGTCGCAGTTGGCGGGGTGCACGCAGCAGAGCTGCGTGAGGTGTAGCAGGGCCTGGCGCTGTAAGCTGACCGCCGCCGTCGGCAGCAGCTGCAGCACGGTGCCGAGCAGCTGTGGGAAAACGACGCGGGCCCCCGACAGATTCTCCGACAGTGTGGTCAGGTCGGGCGTGACCTTCGCAGCCTTCCCGATGAGTGTATCCATCAGCGCCGAGTACGTGGTCTTCGAGAGCGCCGCGCCGCCCAGGGCGAACGTGACCCGTGACCAGATCGCGGCCGGGGGAGGGAACAAGGCAGCTGAGGCGCCCAGAAGCAGCCCAAGCAGCCGAAGCGCCGCCAAGCGCAGCAGCTCAGCGTCACCGTGCATCAGATCGACGAGGGTGTCGTACATGGTCTCCTCTCCCAGCTGAGCGAGCTCCGTCAGTCGCGCCACGAGCGCCATCCCGCATGGGCTGAGGGCGCTCGGGATGGCGCTCGGGATGGCGCTCGGGATGGCGCTCGGGATGGCGCTCGGGATGGCGCTCGGGATGGCGCTCGGGATGGCCTCGCTGAGAGGCGTGAGCCAGTCAATTAGTAGCTTGAGCACGTCGATCAAGACCCACGCATCGCGGCACGAGCGCAGCACGGCCACGAGGCACTTGGCGTCTGCTCGTGTGAGCTCCGCCTCCGCAAGCACTTGGAGCAGGTTGAACACCTTGCGCCGCAGCCGTTTCAGCCCTTCGTGGTTGGGTCGCTCGCCAATGACCTCACCACTCACCGCGTGCCGAAGGGGCTGCCGAGCAAAGGAGGTCGCCGAAGGCTGGCGCCAGTAGTATACCTCGAGGTCGTCGAGCAGCCTCTGCAGGCTGAGAAGGGGCTCGCCGGAGGTCGCCGACGGCTGCAGAAAGGCGCTTGGCTCGCGCTCGATGAACGAGTGGAGGACATCATACACCTCGAGCTGCACCTCGAGCTGCGTGAAGATCCAGAGGCGCGGTGCTCCGAATAGGAGCCACACAGCCTCATGGTGAAGTGCCTCGGACGAGGCGAAGCAGGAAGTGAGCTGCACGCATGCGGTGACCGCCTGGACTGTCCAGATGATCGGCGGCAGCTGGCGCAAGAGGAAGACGAGAATAGCGAAGCCGTGCCGGCGGAGCATGAAGTGCTGGTCCGCGGCGGAGTCCCACAGCATCTGGCTCATCAGCCCAAGCAGCTGCACGAGGAGCTTCTCCTTCTGACTCCTGTCCAGCTTGGCTCCGGTGGCGCTCACGACGGCGCCACCGCTCGCACCTCCACTCGCGCCACCGTCAGCACTGCTGCTGCCGCTCGCACCGGCATCGCTGCTCGCACCGGCATCGGGCATCCAGTCCCGCGCCAGGAGCGGGAAGAGGAGCTGCACGCCGCCGAGGCAGCGCGCCGACTCGCGCACCGTCTGCGTGACACACGCGTGGCTTCCGACGGAGAGAGTGGCGGCCGTAGCGGATCGACCCGGACCAATCCCTCCTGCGGCCGCCGCTTGCTGCGCCGCGAGCCCGGCCTCGGTGCCCACGAGCGCCGCATTGTTGGGGAACTCGTCGCCATCTCGCGACTTGGGATTCAGGGCGAGGATGAGCGAGCCCATATTCGGCAGCTCGCCGCTGCTTGCAGCCAAGGCCTCCTCGCGATCGGGCACCCAATCGAAGCCCGCGCCGAGAGACCAGATCTGGTGCACGTGCTCGGGGTCCATGGGCTCGGAGAGGAGGTACACGGCGCCCACCTGGCCGCACAGCGGCTGCGGCCGCTCGCGCGCCGCGTCGAGCGCGTCGGCGTCGGTGGCGTCGAGCGCCGTCTCGAGCGCGTTGGTTCCAATAAAGCCGCGCGTGAGGCGCTCCGCTTGTGGGAACTTGAGTTGGCCGCTCTGTTGCAGCTGACCGTCGACAAAGAGCTTCGCGAGCGACTTGGTGAAGAGCCTGGACACCTCATGAGTCACGCCGATGTGGTACCAACGGCCGGGCTTGAAGGGGAAGCGGAAGTCGAGCACCTGCACCGAAGGCGGCGCACCGGCTGAGCTGCCTGCGCTCGTCGTACGCAGCTGCAAGTACGCGCACGCGTTCATATCGGCACTGGCCGTCGGCTGCCCGTCCGGCGTGCGCTCGCGCGCAAAGACGATCTCGAGGCCACGCCCCTGCTCATCATGCAGGGAGAGCAGCCGAGGCGACCACAATGCTGGCGCCGCCGCGTCGGCTGCGCCCAGTAGAAGAGGAGAGGCTCCCGCCCGGGCGGCTCTCGAGGCGCTGCCGTGGGCGGCGGGTGGGGAGAAGGAATCGACTCGTACCCACGCGTAGAAGGTGTAGCCAGTCTGCGAGAGACGGGGGATCGGCGGCAGCAGTAGGCCCGAGTGGTGCCCGTCGAAGATGAACGAAGCCGCCGGGCCGTGCTGCTTGAGCATCGACGAGATCGTCGAGAGCAGCTCGGAGTGCAGCCGATGCGCCGTGTTGGGCGCGCCCTCTGTCGGCGGTGGCTGCGCAAGGAGCGAGAAGAGCAGCTTGAGCTCCGACACGGAGACCGAATGCGAGGCGAGCGGCGTGAGAGCATGCAGCAACGCCTTCTGCACAGATTCGCTCAGCGGCGTGGCGAGCAGCTGCAGCATATGGCGCAGCAAGCGCAGCTCGGAGCAGCGAGAGCGGTTCAGGATCGATCCTTCGAGCAGCTTCCCCATACGCTCGAGGAGCTGCAGCTGCACCTCCTCCGCGCAGTGTGGCAGGAGGGCGATCAGGACCTTGGCCACCTCGCCCATCTGCACCGTTGCTTGGCGTGGGGAAGCCCACGCGCGCCGCCCGATGCGCGGCTTCTGAAGCGGCGGCGGCGCCGGGGACGGCAGCGTCGCTGGGGACGGTAGCGTCGCTGGGGACGGTAGCGTCGCCGGGGGAGGGGGAGGAGCGCGCGCGCCAGCCGCCCCCCCCATCGACGTCCCTATCGCCGCCCCCATCGCCGCCCCTATCGCCGCCCCTATCGCGGCAGCCGGTGGTGGCGAACCGTCGTCCTCTCCAAAGGTCAATTGCGCGGGCATCGCGGCAAACCAATTGAAGAGACGAATGATCGTTGCAAGGTCGACTGGCGTCCCCGCACGCAGCACAAGCTCGACGAGACGCTCTTGAGCCACGCTCGCGCTAAAGGAGGCCTGCGCCTGCGCAGCGCCCCACGTGAGCATTGGAAGCGTGTCGAGCACGCGTAGCAGCGCGGCACGGTACCGTGGGGTGCCTGCCTCGGCCTCGAGCCCCAGTAGGAGGGTCGCGTAGATGTCGCACTCGTTGAGCAGCTTTGGGGTGAGAGCCTCGCTCAGACACTGCTGCGGGTGGATGGCGCACGGCGAGAGGAGCGCTGCCTCGAGCCGTACAAGCTTGTCAACGCCCTCAACCACCATCCCCCAGAGAACGTGACCCTGCCGATGCCGCCTCTCCGCCTCCGCCGCCTCGAGGGACTCTGCAGGCGTGATGAGCTCTGGCGTTGCTGCTGCCTTTGGAGGAGCGCGTCGCGGCACCACCCATGCGTATCGGCGCGCCTCGTAGTCGCAGGCGCCCGCGCTGGTGTCCCGGCTGGCCGCCGCCGCCGCCGCCGCCGCCGCCGCCGCCGCCATCGACGCGAACGACGTTGAGTACACCGCCATCAGCTCGGCATCGCTGAGTGTGTCGCCGGGTTCTATGATGGGCCCCAGCACGCCAAGGTACGCATTTATGAGCTCGACGGCCGTGACCCACGGCGAGATGGTCGACGAGCCCATCGAGTCAGTGAAGCTCATCTGTCCTTGCAAGTCGCCCTCGAGGCGGCATTCAAACGCCGCCACGCACAGCAACGAGACCAGCTGGCTTGCCGCAAAGCGCGCGGCGCGGTCGCCGATGCTGCTGCGCGGATTCGAGTTCGGCTCGCTCGCGCACTCGTCGAAAGGCGAGCGCGTCGTCGGGGCGGCGGCAGAGCCATCAGTGCCGTCCGTCGTGCCGCTGGCGGGCAACATGGCCGCCACACCGTTCAGTGGCGTGGGCGCTGGGAGCACCTGGTCGCTCAGAGGAGACAGCATGAGCTCGATGAGCGCATAAAAGAGCACAGGCTTCGAGGGATGGGCCGCTGACGGCTGCAGCGCCCAGCGAGGCAGCGAAGAGAGCCGCAGCGTGCGCTCGCAAATGGAGCAGATGAGCCCATCGACCGGTAGCTTAGACAAGAGGGCCGAAGATTGAGGCATCGTGTGCGCAGCGTGGTCCACGCTCGGCTCGGCGATCGGCATGAGTCCGCCGCGCTGCGCATGCCTGCCTTCGGACGCCACGTCGGCGTCGGCCAGCGAGCGCACGCTACGGATCATCTGCGCGAGCGTCACCAGGTACGCCGCCCATGCGTCCGGCACCATGCCCGCCGGTGCCGCGTACGGCCGCGCGAGCGGTGGGACTGTCGCGTTCAAGGTGTCGAGCATTTCACAGAGACAGAGCCAGAGCGACAAGACGCCGTGCGCCGACGCGACCCTGCGCCTGGGCGAGAGGCAGGCTTGCAACGTACGGAGCAGCGTGAGGGCGCAGTCGGCGGCGCCGTCGGGAGTTGTGAGCCCAATGCTCCGCACGAGCGCCCTCAGGTGAAACAGACCGAGTTGCGCCAGCGGAGGGCGCGCGAGCGTCAGCGGCTCCGTGCTCAACTCGCCTGTCGACTGCAGGTACGCCACTGGGGCGATAATTGGCGGCAGCGATGGGAGCTGCGCAGGCCACCAGCCGTCACCGGGGCCATCGCACATCAGAAAAGCGTCCGAAGAGAGCAGCCGGATTGCGAGCACGCACAAACTGGGCGAGGGCAGAATGATGGACGGACCGTATTCGCGCAGCACGTCGAGGAGCATGAGGGCCCACAACGGCGCCGCCTCGCCCTCCTTCCCGTCCGCCGCCGCTGGTCCGGCCATTTTCCACGGCTTGGATGGGGTGACGCCGGCAGTGTTGGGAGCGATACCCATCTCGTCCAGGCTGCTGGCGGGGAGGAAGGCGCCGAGCAGTGCTGCCAGGAGGGCTTCATGTATGGGCGGCATCGGCGTCCCCATCACCCGTGGGAGCGAGTCGCTCGTGGCAGTGACGGTCGACTCAGCCGGCGTGCGTACAGCGCCCTCATCGTCGTGATCAACCGGCCCGCGATCTACCTCGTACGACGGTGACTTGACTTGACTTGACTTGGCCACGAGCCCCTTGCCGACGACGATGCTGCCGCCGCGCGCGGCGATGGCTGAGAGGCGTGCTCCACTGAGCGAAGCGCGCGCGACGGGCGAGCGCGGCGAGCTCAGGGGCGAGATGCTGCTGCGCAAGGAGGCTGGAGTGCCCGGGACAGCGCTCAGGTGGCTTTGCGCGCCCAAGGACGGCGCCCGGGACAGCGCGAGTCCATCGGAGTAGCAGCTCGCACACGCAGCGCGTACGAAGCGGAGGACGAGCAGCAGCTCGGCGGAGCTCAAGGGCACCGCCGCGCGCTCGGCCGCAACCGCCGCCTGCACCACTGGCGACTCAACGGCCACGCTGCCTTCGGGGTGCGGTGAGATGCGCGCCGTTCCGGGCGGCTGCACCACGCCTTGCGCCCACTCGACGAGCTGTGCGCTGCTGAGGCCGCGCGCTAGGAGAGTCGCCTCCGCCTCCACAGCCAGCAGCAGCCGCGTAGATGCGGACACATCCCCTCTCGCGTGCGCCTCCGGTGGCGCCGCCACCGCAGTGCCCGCGGTCGGCGCCATGTTTTGGGTGCTGCTGGGCACTCGGAAGACGTTGTGCACGTAGCTGATCAGCCGCTGCAGCTGCAAGGTGCCCTGCGCCTGTGCCCACTGCAAGCGCCACGCGCCCGTCTCGACCGGCGCGCTCTCCTGCGTGAGCACCAGCATGCTCTGCAGCTGCAGCTGGAGGAGATGCCGCTGCGACGATCGGAGCGTCTCTGCGTCGGCGACGACGAGCGGCGGCGCTTGGAGCCTCATCAAGCCCAGCAGCACGCGTACCCCTTCCTGTTGCAGAAAGGGCTCGTCGAAGGAGGGCGACGATTGGAGCAGCACGCCGAGCGCAGCCACGCCGAAGCGCTGCACGCGCAGCGTCGCGCCCCAGAGCGTCGTGCCGAGCACGAGTGACGCCTGCAGCTGCTGGCACAGGCGCAGCACGCGCAGCAACTGCTGGATGTGCTGCAGCGCTGCGCCGCCCACTCCGCCGCCTCCGCTGTCGGAGGCGGTGTCGAGCCCGAGGCCGAGCGCTGTCGTGGGCGCACGCAGCAGCTCCTCGACCGAGTCGGCGAGCCGCGGCAGCGACGGCCTTAGTTGGCCCTCTGGCGCGTGAACCGCCGCGAAGCCGGCCTGCCAGAGCGAGCCGAGAAGCACCACGCACCGCTGCAACGTGCCCAGGAGCATGAGCTGCTGCGCGCTCGTGTTGGCACTCAAGGGTCCGCTGCTGGCATTGCCATTGCCGACGCTGACGCCGTCGCCGTCGCTGCAGCCTCCGCTCACGATGCCGCTGGCGTCGGCAGAGCGCTGGAGCACTTGGATGCAATCGGCCAGGCGCGAGACGGTGTGCCTCACGTGGCTTGGCAGCTCGTGCTGCAGGAGGAGAAGCCGGTATTGCGGCGTCTGCGCGAGCTGCACAAAGAGCCGAGCGGCCGCACTGATCAGCGCCACGCCTGCCGCGCACTCGCGCCACGCCAACGCGCGCCCGCCTGGTGTGAAGTCGTCGGCCATCTCCGCTTGGTCCACATTTGCCGAGAGGACGTCGCACGCGTGCTGCACGTAAGCCAGCATGCGTGGGAGCACCTGCTGCTCACGCTCCCCGGTGCTGTGCGTGATCGACAGTACCGGTGGCAGCTCCGAGCATCGGAGCAGCACGCCGCACATGGGCTCGAGGCCACTGTCCTCGGGCTGCAGAGGGCACGCATCCCACATTCGCCTCAGCGAGTCATCACCGACGAAGAAGCAAAGGTCGAGGGCTCTGGCGGGCCGCTTCGTGGTCGGTGTCTGCGACGAGAAGGCTCTCGTGATGAGCCGCAGGGCGGACATCGGAGAGGAGGCTCCCCGGCGAGCGAGGAGAAGTTGGAACAAGGAGCCTTCTCGTGCGAGAAGAAGAGGTGTGAATTGGCTGTTAATAACCGTCAGTTGGCTCGGTAGGGCACGCACCAGGATGTTTAGGTGTTCTAGAGGAGGACGATGTGAACCATTCACAAAGAAAAATCCCGCCTGCACAAGCAGGTGGTTCTCCCTTTAAAGATGCGGGCATCAGGTCCCCGCCGTGCGCCCACCTCGCAGGTCCCTGTGGCCATCTGAGCTCGCCCTTACCTCTCGAGCCTCTCAGGCCTCTGGTCTCTCTCTCGCATTATCATAAATGTTTGGCGATACCGAACGTCGATCTGCTCCCTCAAATGCGCTCGAGATAGCCCAGCCCGACGAGGGCGAAGCCCTTCCTGAGCGTCTTCTCGAGCGCGATGAGGAGTAGCAGGCGCGAGTCCTGCGCCGGGTCGCCAATGACCTTGCACTCCTGGTAGAACTTGGTGAAGAGATTGCACAACTCATAGAGGTACTCGCAGATGAAGTTAGGCTGGAGCGTGCTGAGCATCAGCTCGATGATTTCCTGGAAGCGCAGCAGCTCCTTGCCCAGCTTGAACTCGGCCGGCTCAACGAGCACGATGCGCGCACCGCTGGCGAGCAGCGCATTCATGTCCACCCCCGAATTGCGCACGATCGAGGCGATGCGCGCGCCCGCGTACAGCAGGTACACGGCCGTGTTGCCCTTCTCGTCGAGCATGCGATCATAGTTGAAGATGTAGTTGGAGATCCTGTTCGCCTTGAGGTCGGCGTACTTGACGGCGGAGTAGCCGATGACGGCCGCATATGTCTCGAGCGTCGCGTCGTCCATCTCCGTCAGCGAGACACGCCCGCCAGTCGCGCCCTCCTCCTTCTGCTTGAGTTGCTCGAGCTGGCGCTCGTGTAACGTCTTGCCCATTCGGATCTTTGCCTCGTCGAGCAAGTCGACCAAACGGACGGTCTCGCCCGAGCGCGTCTTGAACTTCTTGCCGTCGTCGCCGCACACGAGCCCGAAGGGCACGTGGTCGAGCCGCGTGGCCTCCGTCGCCCATCCCGCCGCCCTCGCCGCCTCGAAGACGAGCTCAAAGTGGGGCGCCTGGCCCGCGTCGGTTACGTAGATGATCCAATTAGCCTGGTGCTCGAAGATGCGGTACCAGACTGCCGCCATGTCTGTCGAGTCGTAGCCGAAGCCGCCGTCGCTCTTGACGACCATGAGCGGCTGCTCGTGCTTCGTGTTCGGCGGGAAGACGACCTTGGCGACACGGCTCGGGTCCGCGGGATCGACCGAGTCGGAGACAAGCCCGATCTCGTTGAGGTGTGAGACGACCGCGTGGATGTACTCATTGTAGAACGACTCGCCCACCTCCGTCAGCTTGACGCCCAGCCGCGAGTAGACCTCCTCGAAGGCGGCACGCGAGACGTCGCAGATTTGCTGCCACGCGTAGCGCGAGGCGCCGTCGCCGCTCTGCAGCCGCACCACCTCCTCGTGAGCGAGCTTGGCAAAGTCCTTATCCTCATCGAAGTGCTTCTTGGACTCCTTGTAGAAGGCCTGCAGGTCGCCAATGGGCGGTGGGTTGCTCGCAAAGTCCGGGAAGACCTGCTTGAGGTGGCCGATGAGCATGCCAAACTGCGTGCCCCAATCGCCCACATGGTTGACGCGCAGCACCTCATGGCCGCAGAACTCGAGCACGCGGCAGATGGAGTCGCCGATGATCGTCGAGCGAAGGTGGCCCGCGTGCATCTCCTTGGCCACGTTCGGCGATGAGAAATCGACGACCACTTTCTGCGTTTGCACGGGCGGCGGCAGCGCGCCGTTCTGTGCGATCGTGTTCAGCCTGTCGGCGAACCACGGGCCAGAGATGGTGATGTTGATGAAGCCTGCGCCCGCCACCTCCACCTTGGCCATCATGGCCTCGGAGTCGCACAGCTGCATCGCGTCCGCGAGTCGCTGCGCCACGTCCTTTGGCGATTTGATGCCATCGGGCAGGCCCGCGGCCTTGAGACGCCCGAAGAGCGAGAGCGCCGAATTGTTCTGGTAGTCGGCGCCCATGGCCGAACTCGCCACGTCCACTTTGGATGCGATATCCGGGAATGCTGAGGTTTGGGCCGCCGTGCAGATGGCTTTGAGCGCGCCGATCACGGTAGGCATGGAGGTCACCTTGGCCGCCATTCTTTCGTGCCTTCGCGATGGCGTGCGTCGCCGCTCACGTCTATCGCTGTCACGCTGTGAATTCGACAGAGACTGTGAATCATGTGTGAATTCCTCGCACTTTGAGGGTGTTTTATGAGATCATGCCACAGTGGCCGCATCATTGGCTTATTTCTCACTGAATGGAGTGCTAACTTTTCGCAGCGGCAGACACTTCCACACACAAGTCACATAAATGACGACACGACACCACAGTACACGCTGCTCACTGTAAACCTGAAGCCTCAGTTCGCGTCAACGACCTCGAAGTCGTCCTCTGCCGGCGGGGCGGGGGCCGCTGGCATGGCCGCCGTCGAGGCCGCTCCTACCGCGGGCGGGGCGGGGGCCTGCTTCGCGACCATCTCGAACGCGCCCTCCTTCGGCGCGAACGCGTAGTCCTTGAAGGGACCCGCCTCGAGGGCCGCAAGTTGCAGGCGCACCGCGTCGAACACGGCATCATCGAGCGCCGTCCGGAGGGTCTGCTCGGGCGTCGGGCCGGAGCGCACGACCTTGGTCGTGGTCTGGATCGAGCCGTCGGGCATCACCGCCGTCTCGGTGACTTCCTCCTCGTCGCCGACCAGATCGGCGCCCGACACGACCAGCTTGAGCAACGCAGGCGAGTAGCCTGACAGTAGCTGCACGTTGGGCGTGTCCTTGGCAACCGGGAAGCCTACCGTGTTCGCGCGCAGGTTCCAGAAGATAATGCGCGGGGCCGCGTACGGCGCACCGCACACCCGCTGGCCCACTTCGGCGAACCGACGCTGGAGGCGCTCGAAGGCGGTCTCCCACGCAGACAATCGACGCCCGCGTCCGCCGCAGCCCTTGCCGCCGCCGAAGCCACCGCCTTTGCCGCCGCCGTGGCCGCCGCCGTGGCCGCCGTGCGCCTCATCGAACTGCATGTCGCTGAAGACGATCAGGTCGGGTACCTCGTCGGGCGGCAGCTTGGCCGCCTCGGCCGCCCCGAGGATGCGCTCACACGCGGCCTCGAAGTCGGTCGAGCCCCCCCAGGGCGCCTTCTGGCACGCGCGCACCTTGTCACAGATGCTCGTGTGCGACGACAGGTCGACCCAGTTGGGCACCGACTCGAAGGTCAGCACGCGATCGCGGAAGGTTGGCGCCGCGAGCTCGGACACGAGGATCCCGAGCGCGATAGCAGCCTCCATTGGCGTGCCGCTCATTGAGCCCGAAACGTCGACCAACGCCACGAGCTTGCCCAGGTCCACGTGCTTGGGCAGAGCCCGCTCGAGCGCCGCAAGCGAGCCGAAGCCAGCCGTCGCGGGTGCCGCCGCCTCGAGGACTTGGAGATCGCGCTGCTCCGCAGCCTTGCGCATCACCTCGAGCGTGCCTGCGCGAAGCGATGTCCACTGCGCGTTCATCAGGTCCGCCTCGAGCGTCGAGAGCGAGCCCCCCATGCAATGCTGCACGATCTCGTGCGGCATCAGCGCCTTGCCCTGCACGCCCTTCTTGCTCACGATCGCCTCGCGCAGATGCAGGCGGGCGGCGACGCGGGCGGGGTCGTCCGGGTGCCGGTTGCCCGTGGCATCCTGTGCCGGCGTGAGCACACCCTTAAGCTCCTCATTGAGGAACGCCTTGCGGTGGCGCTGCAGGCAAAGCGACGCGACACGATCGAAGCGAATCTCCTCCCACCGGCCCGCAGCCATCAGCACCTCAGTCGTGCAGAGCTGGCTGTTCAGGGACGAGCACAGCTTGCGGTACTTGCGAGCTGAGGCGGCCGGGTTGGCGGAGCCGAAGAGCCGATGCGCAAGGCGCTGGGCCAAGCGCAGCGGACCCTTGTCAAATTTCGTGCCCTCTCGGGGTGCGTACTTCGCCACCAGCGAGAGGCTAGGGGTTCGCTTCTCCGCCGTGGCAGCTGAGCTCTCCGCCTCGTCCGCCAGGAGTTGCTGACAGATGAGCTCCTCACTCTTGTCGGCTAGCGCCCGAGGGCAGTCGTCCGACGCGAGCAGGTGAACGAGGTCCTTCCAGTATCCGTAATGCGGGAGCAGGCCCAGCACTGCGGCCACGGATTCCTCGCCGAACTCCTTGGCGCAGAGCTTCAGGAGCTTGTACGTGAGCTCCTTCTCACCCTTGCCTTGGCCACGAGTGGCGCGGGTCTGGAACGCGAGCACGATCAGGTCCGCCTTTGCCTCCGGCTTGGTCGCCTCGGTGACCGCGGCAGCAAAGAGGCTTGCCAAGCCTTCGGCGTCGAGCCCGCGAACGAGCTTGAAGAAGAGGTCGAGCAGGCCCGAGCTGGTCTCCTTCAGGCACGCGTCGCCGTTGGAAGTGACGGTGCGCGAGTCGACGAGGTCCATGGCAGCAATGAATGCGCTCATCCGAAGCGCTCGGATTGAGGAAGAAGTGCGCGGTTTGAGGACGAAGTGCGCGGATTGCGACCTTTGCGGTCTCACACCTGAACTGTCGTCCTTCCGCGAAGGACCCGGTCCTTCCGCGAAGGACGAGGCTCTACAGCGTGTTTCGTCTGTCAATTCGGCCACAGAACAGTCTGGGAAGCACCTGGGGTCGATCGGGTGTTCACTTCCATAAATATTGACGAAACAGCTTTGAAACAGGAATGAAACAGTCCGTAGGACGTCTCCTGCAGGGGTACATGTCATGTCTCGTGTCCTTTCGACGCTTTCGTCGTGATCATCGCGAGGCGCGAACGCTGCGATCCAACGAGCGCCAGGCGTTCTTGCAGATGCTACGCAATGCGTGAGCCGAATGTGGATCCGCCATCTCCACCACCATCTCCTCCGCCTTCTCCAACGCCATCGCCACCCTGATGCTCCCTGCCGTCTCCCTCGCACCGTCACCACTGCTGCTGCCACCAAGACGACTAGGACTTGCCTCTCGAAAGATTTTTACTGGCCTATGTCGGTGCAACGCAGCAATGCAGCCGCCCCTGCCGCCGCCGCCATCTCCGCTGCTGCCATCGCCTCCGCCGCCTTCACCGCTTCTCGCCGCCAGACAGACAACAACGGTTGCACGCCTCCACCTTTTCGGCCACCACCTCACCCGCCGTCACCTCCGCCTTCCCCGCCAACTCCTGCGCCACCGCCACCGTTGCCGCCTCCGCCATGACCACCGCCGCCTTCACCACCACTACCGCCTCCTCCGCCGTCGCTCCACCGCCGTCGCTCCATCATCTCCACCACCATAGCCGCTGCCGCCGTCGTCTTCTCCGCCATCATCACAACCACCATCTCCAGCGCCTTCTCCACCGCCGCCATCGCCTCTGAGCGAGGAGATGGGTCAGCGCACCACTTGTGCGAGTAAGCAGTACGTAAGCACCCCCTCGTGGGCTCGTCATGCGAGTATGCAGTACTCCGGTTAAGTAAAACATGTGCAAGAAAACATGCCAACAGGCAGCGTACACGTGGCGAGGAGACATCGCCTAGCTCGCCTGCCTAGCATCGGAACGCCTAACATCGCCTAGCATCGGAACGCCTGCCTGCACTCATATCGCTCCATCAAGCTATGAAACAGGCTGGCGAGCTTGGCGTTGTCGACGACGACGTAAAGACGACGCCGCGCGATGCACGTGCTCATCGAGGACGCCGCATCCTGCGCTCACTGCCCCATGCCAAGATGCGTACAGCACGACCCGACCGCTGCGTTGAGTGGGCTCTGCGTTGAGTGGGCTCCTTGCACAGAAGCAAAGTCTGTGCCGCCGTCGCCTGACTGTACTGAAATATTACTGTACTGAAATAGTAAACCTCCGAAGAATATAGTCAAATATAGGAAGGGGCCGAGAAAGGGGCCGAGTGCCCGTGGCCTTGCCCCACACGCTCACCGCCGCGATGGGCCTCGGCAAGGCCTCGGCTTGCTGTGTCAGGTCAGGCAGCAGCATCTGTGCTGATGCAAGCAGGTGCGAGGCGAGGACTGATCTTGCGTCAGCGCCGTCGCTCTGGGCCACCAAGCGTCGCTCCACAGGCGCAGCGCCCGTCCGAGACGCAGCTACGCGTGGTCTCGCATCAGCAGGAAGCGGCGGAATGAGATCCACGTGAGGCTCGCAAGGCCAGCTTTCTAGCAAGACCGAGCATTCTGAGCACGGTTGTTGAGACCTGAAACCCATCTGCATGGTCGACGACACAATTCAGTGCACAGATCGATGAGGCCGTTTTCCTGCGGCTGCTGCAACACGCGTAGACGCGTCTAGCACGAGCGCTGCGTCTGTGTATAGCTGCTCAGTGTGACAAATCGACATGATGCACGCAAGGTCATGAGCATGGTTGATGCAACCTGCAACCCAACCCGTCTCGTCTGCATGGTCGACTCCGCAATGCAAGTGCAGATCGATCAGGCCGCTTCGTGCGACCGCTGCTACACGTGTAGATGCGTCGAGCACGAGCGCTGCGTCTGTGTATAGCTGCTCAGTGTGACAGATCGACATGATGCACACATGGTCATGAGCATGGTTGATGCAACCTGCAACCCAACCCGTCTCGTCTGCATGGTCGACTCCGCAATGCAAGTGCAGATCGATCAGGCCGCTTCGTGCGACCGCTGCTACACGTGTAGATGCGTCGAGCACGAGCGCTGCGTCTGTGTATAGCTGCTCAGTGTGACAGATCGACATGATGCACACATGGTCATGAGCATGGTTGATGCAACCTGCAACCCAACCCGTCTCGTCTGCATGGTCGACTCCGCAATGCAAGTGCAGATCGACCAGGCCGCTTCGTGCGACCGCTGCTACACGTGTAGATGCGTCGAGCACGAGCGCTGCGTCTGTGTATAGCTGTTCAGCGTGTTAGATCCACCCCAGGCTCACAAGGACAGCCGCCTCACAAGACCAAGCATGAGCAGCAATGCAGCATTGAAGTCGCCACCTTGGACTCCAGAGCACCGTTACCGACACAATGCAAGCGTACAGAGCTCTGAAATATGTTCTGACTAGCACAGAGGGCGTCTCGAGCCCTCTCCTCCCTCCACTGGCTGAGATCCAATCCCCAAGCCGTTCCTTACCCATGCAATTACCCATGCAACGGCGTCCTCGATGTGCATGTGCATGGCGTCTTCGAGCGCATCATGTGTGCACGTAATGGTGCTCATGCTTAGAAGTTGATCCTGCGTGCTTCACGTCGAGAGATCTGTGACGCTGAACGGCTATGCACCGACGGATCTCGAACACAGTTATTGCGTTCCGACGGTGACGGTCTCCTTTGCTTGCTGTACGTGCACAGTATGGGCTCGATCACGCCATGCACGATGCACGTGCACATTGAGGACGCCGCTTCGTGCGGTCTCACTGCTACATGTGCCTAGTATAGCACGACCGCTGCGTTGAGTGGCCTTGTAGCACATAAGTAAAGTCTGTGCCGCCGTCACGTGGCTGTACCGTACTCTCTGTACAGGAAGCAACCCAATGTAAAGGGGCCGTGAAAGGGGCCGAGAAAAGTGCGAAAATGGAATCGATGGCGTGGGTCACGACACATCAAAAGATCAACCGAACCAAACAGGGTAGGGTTGGTCTTGCGAGCCTGCCGCAGAGCCGGTTCATTTTGCGTTTGGTTTGATCTACTTGTGAACTACAATGTACGCTCCACCGCACATTCAGACGATACACAAGCACGCCCATCGATTGCACTGGCTGCGAATCCACCCTCGCGGCCACCACAAGGCGCGCAACGCGAGCGGCGAGGCCGGCGTCAATGCGATGCTCGTGTACGAGCCAGCTGCACACGCTGCCGTCTCATACGTCGAAGCCGGCTGCCTCGGGCGAACAAAGGACTGCTACTGTTCGCAAGCAGCACGTCGAGGTCGCCGTCCAAGTCCGCCACCGCGATCGAACCCGTGATCACGCTGCCGCGGGGCAGTATGGTGCTCGTCGGGAAGGTGCCGTCGCCCGCGTTGAGCAACTCTCGGCTGGGACTGCCATCGTTCCCAAGCAGCACGTCGAGGTTGTCGTCGCCGTCGACGTCCGCCGCCGCGATCGAACCACGCATGGCGCAAGGGCGGTGGCGGTGGGGGATGCGGCGGTGGTGATGGTGGAGGCGACGGTGGCGGTACAGCGGGTGGCGGTGAGGGTGGCGGAGGCGTGGGCGGCGGTGAGGGCGGGAGAGGTGGCGGCAGTGGTGGTGGTGTCGAGGGCGGCGGCGGCGACGACGACGGCGGCATCAGTAGAGTCGGCGCTGGCGGCGGGGTTGGCGGCGGGAGCGATTGCGGCGTGCTAGGTGGAGGTGGCAGAGTTGGAGGCGAAGGAGGGGGCGGAGATGGAGGGGGCGATGGCGGAGATGGATATGGCGGCGGCGAGGGCGGCGGTGGCGATGTTGGCGGCGAGGGAGGAGGCGGCGAGGGCGGCGGCGGGAGAGGCGACGGCGATGGCAATGGCGGTGGCGACGGTGGCGGTGGAGCGGGTGGCGATGGGGGTGGCGGTGGCAGTGATGGTGTCGAGGGCGGCGGCGGCAACGGCGGCGGCGACGCCGGAGGCAGCACTGGCGGCGTGCTTGGCGGCGGTGGCAAAGGCGGTCGGCTTGATGGAGGTGGCAGTGAGGCGGGGTGACTAAACTATCACGCAGGCGGCGGCGGCGGCGGCGGCGGCGGCGGCGGCGGCGGCGAGGGCAGCGGCGGCGAGGTC
>Ga0210247_100202_pt1 | contig 53272 bp, 25 predicted proteins | sample ChrtobMetP3_16mM_FD_155449 | JGI IMG/M metagenome (GOLD analysis project Ga0210247, IMG submission 155449) | Chrysochromulina tobin associated microbial communities from unialgal haptophyte culture, Seattle, Washington, United States - P3_16mM | ecosystem: Host-associated > Algae > Haptophytes >... | reverse complement strand
GATACATGTATCTTGATGTATCTGATGTGTATCCCAAAATGTATCTTGGACTCGTTTGGGATACGTGTGAAATACATGCAAAATGTCAAGATACATGTATTCTCTTGGAATGTAACAGAGCATGTAAGATACATTTGAGATACATCAGGATACATTCGGGATACATGTATCCTTCAGAATACATGCAGGATACATGCAGGATACATCAGGATACGTATTGTATAGGAACCCCCCCCCAATTTGTATAGGAAACCCCCCCGCACCCAGCACACCCACGAGATCGGATGAAGCACGCAGACGGCGGCACGTACAATTCATACCACCCGATCGTGAGATATACAGATATACCGGTACCTGTATGGTTGACAACATCCCCGACAAGTGAGATACAGCTTTCGGGAGACACGATCAATCGACGAATGCAAGCGTGACTATTCCGAGCGCGAAGATTCACATCCTGAACCCTAGAGCAGCCTAACGTTAAGGACCAAACACTGTTGAAGTGTTTAACACTAACCACATAACAACAATAGGAACCATTAACAACAACACGTCAGTCAACGTTAAGGGCTTTCCGTTAACATTAACAACTCCCGTAGATCTTTGACCCTTTTTGACCTCCCTTTTGACCCATTTTTGGTAAGTTCTCCTTTTTGGTAAGATTTTTGACCCTTTTTGACCTGCGTTTTGACCTACACGCGATCTATGGTAAGAGTTTTGACCCTTGTTGACCTCCTTTATGATACATTTTGGTAATTTTGACCCTTTTTGACCTCCTTTTTGACAAGCAAAAGTGCAAAACAGTGTTATTAACGTTAAACAACGACAAGCCTTTCTTCATTAACATTAACATGAAACAACGTTAAGGAAAACATTTAACGCTTCCTTAACGTTAGAACTCAAGAAATCTAACGTTAGGCTGCTCTACTGAACCCGGTGAGATTGGAGATTATTAACAAGTCTCAGACTCTCACTCACTCACTCACCCACTTTCACCCACTCACTCACTCACTCACTCACTCACTCACTCACTCTCTCTCTCTCTCAGACACTCACTCACTAACTCACTCTCTGCGAGCGGGAGAGAGGGGATGACGTCATGCTGACGTCATCGGTGAGGTGTGGGTCCTTTAGGCATGCTATCGGAACCATACTTAGATCTGTTACATCCGTCGGAGATGAGACGAGATACCGGAGAGTCCGGAGGGGATTCCTTGCGGGTGAGTTGAGACTGGTCGTGACCCTGTTGAGTCTAAACCCTCTCCTCGCGACGCCTGGGGCTCAGCGGAGCCAATGCCTCCAAGGTCGCCCCTAGGCAGATTCGTGCCGGCCGGTCGTCCTCTACCCGAGGAGGCCGATCACATGGTATCGGTGGAAGATCTCGATCCTCCTGAAGAAGCAAAAATCAAAACAGAACCAATGGGGGTGCACACCGGTGCACCGCCCAAAGAAGCGCTCGCCGAAAGGGCAGGCGCAAGGGGGACGTCAGCGGACGTGCTTCCAGAAGAAGGGTACGGCGAAGCTGAAGGCATCGCGTACGCTTTCAATCGCGCGGGATCGCTTTTTCGGCGATTTTCGGCAGGGCTGCATATGATAATGGCAGTCCGATACTACGAGTCTCTGCCGAGAAATTCGGAGGTCATCGAAGAAACTTCGGCAGCCGTGCCGGGGCTCGCGCACTCCCATGACCGCGCTCCGGACCTGTACAGTCCGATGGCGGTCGGAAGTGACATCTACGTCCTTCCAGGTGCAGCGGCGTCGGAACGGGACGGCGCGGCCGAGCGGTCAGCGCGTAGCGCATCTATCGCATCGACCGCGGATGACGTACGCGTAATCATGCTTCAGCAGGAGCTGCAGCTCAATAAGATGCGAGCCCAAATGGAGCTACAAGCCGCCCGTTTCGAGGAGGAGCTCAAGAGAAGAGACATGCAGTCGACGTTCGACGTGCGTCAGGCGAGTCTTCTCGCACAAGCAGAAAAACAAGCAGAGGTGGCAGCTGCAAAACTCCTCGCGGCCCAGCAGATCCAAGACCACATGCAGAATTCCGATCTGGCCAGCATGCAAGCCATCGCAGATCGTCTCGATCAACCGCGCGAGCCGAGGCAGATCAAGGACATCTACTCGGACGCGATCGTCAAGTGCCCGATAGACAAGGGCAAGGACGAAATGCTCGAGTGGGCGATGGCCATGGCGGCTGTGTCCTCGGGCCTGTGCGAATCAGCGTCGGATATGATCGCGAGAGTTCTGGCGCGCGACGAGACGGTCATCGCGTTCGCATCGGAGCCGATCAACGTGCAGGCCGATCGCTGGCTCGCCCGTCAAATCAACACCTCGATCAAAGAGGACACGGAGGCGGGAAAGCTGTTCCACAAGGAGGCGCGTCAGGACGCGGCGCTGTGCCGCTCGGGCGTTCGGCTGCTCGACAAGGTGTACAAGACGGTCACCAAGTCCAACCCGCTCAAACTCGACATGGCCGAGCAGAAAATGGCGACGACGATCTACTTCTCGGGGGGCATGTCGCTCGACCAGACGAAGCTCGCCGCGGCGCTGTTCAAGAGCGACTATACTCGGAGCTCGGATCGCGTCGTTCGCAAGATGATCTTGCGATTTTTAAGGCCATGCTCAGGGAACTCCCGCCGATGCTGCTCGAGCCGCAATCGATGGTCGTGAGAGACTTGCTGTGGGAGATGGAGGAGTCTACAATGATCTCTGAGCCCCTCATCACCTTCGATAAGCTCGTCATCAAGATCGCCATCATGCTCAGGAACGTGCAAGGCGCGGCCAAGAAGGCGGCCAAAGAGGTGAACTCGACGGCGCTCACGTACGCCGGCGCGGCGAAGGGCAAAGGAAAAGGCAAGGGCGTAGCGAAAGGCGGCGCGCCCGCAAAAGGAAAAGGCGGCAAGGGCGCCCCGGGCAAAGGCCTGGGGGGCAAGGGCGCGATGGGGATGGCATGTGCCGTCTGCGGAAAAGCCAACGTGCTCACGAGCGCGTGCACGTGCCCGCCGTGCGTCCGCTGCAAATTCCGTTTCTGCCCGGGCGCTCCGGGTGCGAGGGCCATCACGGGCCTGGGCTGCGTGTTCGACATGCCCAAGTTCCCGGAGCACAAGCTCGTCTTGCAGGCGAACGGCCCGATTCCCAAGCCCCTGTACGAGAAGGCGGCGCGCGAGTACGCCAAGTGGTGGAACGTGCCGTACGAGGCGAGCGCGACGGAAGCCTCGGCGACCGAGCTCGATGAGGCCGCGATCAGGCTCGAGGTCGAGAAGGGATTCGCCCTCGAGGGCAGCGTGTGCGAGATGGAGATCTCCTCCACGGAGCGAGGCAACCACACGATCGTGAGGGGCCACCCCGATCTTCTCGCGCTGCGCGACGTCATGTACCTCGACGCCCAGAGCAACACGCCAATGCTGCCCGGCTGCGAGACGATTCACCTCGACGACGGCGCGAACGTGATGCTCATTGCCACAAAGGGCTTGCTCAAGGCGGCGCACGCTCGAAGCTGGGCGTCGAACGGAGCGATCGCGTCGGTAGCCAAGGGGGCAAAGCTGAGCCTCGAGGGCGAAGCGTCGATCACGATGTACCCGCTGTGCGCGGGTGGCGCGCACGAGCTGCTGCAGCTCCAAGGGCACAAGGCCTCGGGAGCGCGGCGCAACATCGTGCCCCCACAGCTCCTCGCCAAGTCCCTCGCCGCCACGGTCAACTACCACTCGACCAAGTACGGCCCGCCGACATACGACATCTCGTTCCCGTCGGGCGTCGAGTGGCTCGTCCTCGAGTACAACGACCTGTTCTTTGCCTTCGTCACGGTGGGCAGCGACACCCTGATCCCGCGCGACTTGCTCCGACCCAAGGAAGCCGCAGCAAGCGTGGGCGAGATCAACGAGGCCGAGGCCAACTCGGCGGGAGCGCTCAGCTGCATCGATCCGAAAGTCTGGGCATCGAGGCTCGCGACCGGCGTCGTCGGTATCAAAAGTACCATGAAGGCCGTCAAAGGCATGGAGTCCGTGAAGGCGCTGACCAACGCCGACATCCACACCATCGAGCACGATAGGCATCGCCGGGGGCAGGTGGCCAAGCGCCAGCCCACAAACGTCGAACGCGATCCGAAGGAGCGCATCTTCACGCCCGGTAGCCGCTTCGTCTGCGACGCCTTCACATTCCCGGGCCGCGAGCAGGTCTCGCATATCCCGACCCGCGCGGGAGCAAAGGCGCCGACGTGCTGCATGGTCGCCATCGACGACGCGACGGGATACGTGTATGCGAAGACCTCGGACACGCACACGACGGACGACTGGGTCGACTTCTTCTCGCACGTGCACGCAGCCGAGGTGATGTACAACCACAAAATGCTGGCTGTCAAGCTCGACAGGGCGCCCGAGTTCGACTGCGAGCGTCTCAAACGGCGCGTCGAAAGCGAGATACACGTGCGAGTCCTCATCGGCCCTTCAGGCGAGCACGAGTGCGTCGCGCGCGCAGAGCAACTCATGGACACCACGGCGCGGGCAACCGAGGCGATGCTCCAACGGGCGAAGCGCAACCTGGGCGCGGACCCGCGGCGGTACCAAGCCCTGGCGCACAAGTACGCGCTCTACCTCCACAACCGGCGCCCGGACAAGGAAGGCGAACCCTCGCGCATGCAGCGGCATTGCGGCCGTGTGCCGGACTTCGGCGACAAGAACGGCATGGTCCCCTACGTCTTCGGCTGTCAGGTCGTCCGGCTGCGCGACGAGAACGAGCGGACCAACTGGAAGGGAGCAGGCAAGCGCGTAGCCGACGGCGTCTTCGTGGGCATCGAGCACTCGAGCTACATGGTGTACAACACGACGACAAGCAAGCTCACCTTCGAGCCGTTCATTTGGCCGCTCGACGAGCTCGAGCTGTCGCGCACAGGCATGGCGGCCGGGGCAGCGCAGCACGACGTGGCCTGCCAGATCGAGCTCTCTACGGTCGAGCCGCTCGTGCTCCTTCCGCCCAAGAGCCCTACGCGAGTGCCGACGCCCAAAGAGCCGGTCGCATCGGTCGACGCCCCCGTCGGAACGCGCGTCAAGGTATTCTGGCAAGGGGTCAAGGGTCAGCCCGAGCTCGACAAGTGGTACGAGGGCACCGTCGTGTCCATCACCGCGCTCGCCAACGGTCAGCTCCGCCACGTCATCAAGTACGACGGCTGGCCCGACGAGCACGTGCACGACCTCGTCAACGGTGGAAAGCAGTGGATGCGGCTCAACGCGATCGCGTCCCCTTCGCAGGGCCTCGAGAAAGGCAACGCGAAAGTTCCGGTGTTTTTACCGGGGGTTCCGGAGCCGTTACCGGCCCCAATCGCGGCCCCCGCGCCGAGTACCGACCAATGGACGACGATCGGGAAGGCGGGCAAGGCGGTCAAGCCAACGGGCAAGGCAGCCGCCGTGCCGGCCCAGCCCGCCAAGCCGCCAGTGCGGACGACCCGCCACTCGATCCAAAACGGCGACATCAGCGTCGCTGAACTCGCCGAGAAGGCGCTCGAGCGCGGGCAGGCGACCCCGAGCATGGCCCAGATCATCGTCGAGCACCTGATGGGGGACTTCGCGCCTGACTTGCTGCAAGGCGACACGGTCGATTCCATCCTGGAGCGCGTCGCTGACGTGCCGTACGAGCCGATCCAGTTTTCGTCCGCCGACTCCATCGACCTCGAAGCCTCGGGGACGCAGATCGAGTACGTCACCGAGGCTGGCACCAAGGCGGTCATGGATCAGCCGAAGGGCTACTCGCAGGTCATGGCCTCGCCAGATCGCGACGCGTGGCTCGAAGCGAGCCGATCTCGATGCCCGAGCTCATCGGCCAGAAGTTCGCGCAGGAGTGTGCCCCGAGCTGATCACGGCGAAGGCTCGCGACGCGTTCAAGCTCAAGCACGTCAAGGGGGGCAAGCTCAAGTCGCTCGCGGACTCGCTCCAGATGCTGCCGCTCAACCCGTCGGGCAAAGTGACGCACATCACGAAGGAGGTGCAAACGCTGACGGGCAATCTTCAGTACTTCAAAAAAGTTTCCGCGGGCGAGCTCAACGTCGTCACGCATCGGCTCTCGTGCGTTCAGGCGAGTGCGCCGCCCGAGGCCGTCATCGTCGCCAAGGCGGCCATGATCATGGCATACGAATCGCGCTTCCGGGGCATCACATACTCTAAGTGCGACGTCGCCAAGTCTGTGAAGACGCTCGAAGGCTTTCCGCGGGAGCAGGGCATCCATGCGATGGCTGACGCCTCGTGGGGGGAGCGCAACATCTACGGCATCCTCATCATGATGAACAACGGCGTGATCGTAGCCGAAACCAAGAAGATGGGCCCGGTCGACTCCTCGGCAGAGGCCGAAGGCATCGCCACGTCCAAGTGCGCCGAGATCCTCGAAAACGTGCGCGAGATCGCCCGCGGCATGGGCATCCTTCCCGACGAGCCGACCGTGATCCGCGGCGACAACCAGTCGAGCGTGCGCGTCTCCAACGACCCGAAAGCGGCGGGTCGCCTCCGTCACGCCCAACGACGCTTTGCGACCTGCCAAGCCCGCGTAGCTCGAGGCGACGTCATCATCGTCCACGTCTCGGACGCCAACAACGCGGCGGACTTCCTGACGAAGTGGATCCCGGTGATCAAGCTCAACGCGTCGATCGCGTACGCGTCCAATGCACAAGCCAAGCTGGACTACGTGACCGACCCGCGGCTGGCGCCTGCGCTCGAGGCGTCCATGGCCGACTTCGACCCGTACTACAGCGAGACTGAGTCGGACGTCGTCACCGAAGAGGGAGACTACGCCGACGCGGGTTGGGTGACTGGCAACGGTCCGGCCATGTACATGTTCGACTACTTCGACGACTTCGTCGCCTACTACCGCATCTACGAGACCTCGTTCGAGATGTGGTACGCATGGAATGCGGCGCAGAGCTTCTGCCTCGAGGAGTTCGAGGAGGTCGCCCCCGAAGAGAACAACGACGACGTCGGTTGAACAGGCGTCGCGCCTACCATCATCCTACCTACGGAGATCGTGCACACGGCAACTATATCGAGCTGGCCTCTCGGCCTACGCTCGAAAGCGGCGTCGGTCACGGGCTCAAATCGTGGGGGGGAAACGGTTCCAGGCATCATCGAAAGGGTCAGTTGTGCCCAAGGCACCACCCTTGTGGGGGGTTCGCTGTGCCCTTAGGCACCGCCCACCACGCACCAATTCGTGCGTTCGTACCTACCGCTCTGGTCGCTGATCGGCGCAGGCTACCTCCAGCGTGGGGGGTGCGAGCGGGAGAGAGGGGATGACGTCATGCTGACGTCATCGGTGAGGTGTGGGTCCTTTAGGCATGCTATCGGAACCATACTTAGATCTGTTACATCCGTCGGAGATGAGACGAGATACCGGAGAGTCCGGAGGGGATTCCTTGCGGGTGAGTTGAGACTGGTCGTGACCCTGTTGAGTCTAAACCCTCTCCTCGCGACGCCTGGGGCTCAGCGGAGCCAATGCCTCCAAGGTCGCCCCTAGGCAGATTCGTGCCGGCCGGTCGTCCTCTACCCGAGGAGGCCGATCGCACTCTCTCTCTCACTATGCGGGGCGGAGCAGCGTACCGCACGGCCGTGCAATGAGCGGCTGCCGCTCGAGTGGATGCGGCGCGTTGACGTTGCCATGCTCCTCATCATCTCCGCCACTGAAGCTGCCACGGTTCGCCTCGCCGTCTTCTTCATCATCGTGCCCTCCCACGTCCAGTACCACGTGCTGTGCCGCCGCCGTCGCCCTCGCCCCCGCCTCCAACGCCTCCCTTGCCGACAGGTGCACCGTCATGAGGATCCAAATGTACAAACAATAGTAAACGAAGCACAGACCGACCACGACGGCAAGCACGATTATCACGTCCGTATCGACCATGCCCTTACCTTTATGAGCCTCCTGGGCAAGCTTGACTTGACTTGAATTGACTTGAGGCTCGTTAGAATGTGAATGTGGATGATAATGATGGCCGCCCGAATGATAATGCCCTTTTCCGGCCGCCGCACCAACCAATAAGAGAACGAGCAGACAAAAGACGGTCGCCCCGATGGCGATCGCTCCTCTGAGCAGGTGATCGATATTGAAGCAGCTTTTGAGATTGAAGTCAGACCAAGTGAGCGATGCGTCAAACAGCTTAGCGACAAACCCGCCAGCGAAGCAGAGACAAAAGAGGCCCATCACGGACAGCAAATGGATGGAAATCGGCCAGGCGAGGACACGTGCAATTGTGAAGCGGTCAGGTCTTATTGCTGTTGCGAACCTGTACTCGAATTTGCAGGTATCACACTGGTAAATTGAGTTTGGATGGATGCTCTGCCGCCGCCACTCATTGAGGCAATTACGGTGCACATAGGCCATCGAGCCACGGCAGCGGCACGGACGAAGCAGCGGATTGGAAGGCGTGTCTTCATGGTCGAGGCAAATCCTACAGACGATCGCACCGGCGGCCTCCGGCATGAGCACGTTCGCGACACGTACGAACTCGTTCGAGCGAAATTTGGCATTTTCGCACTAAAGTGACGAATTTTGCGCTGACAATACCGAGCGCCCGAGGAGTTTGAAACTGCAGTGGTATCCGGAATCCTCGCAACGTCACGATACCGTGATTCCCTTTTTTGGAAGTTGATCGAAACTGAAAGAGAGACTTCAACCTCACCGTCCCTCTCCGTCCCTCTCATGCCTGTCGGGCAGGCTCCAGCTCAGGTCAGGGGGGGGCAGCCAGTAGTGGCGAGTGTGTAATCTGAGAACCCCTGGGAGTTAGGGGACCGCGATGGTACCATTCGAATCGCCACTCTATTGCGCACTCACAAAGCGGGGCGGAGCAGCGTACCGAGGCGACAGGCGCGAGACCGTGATGCGTGAATCCTTTTTGGAACGAGATGCCATCGACGGAATTGCAATTGCCAGTTCCGCCACACCCGCAGAACTTAGTCTAAGATTTCTTAGTTCAGAGATTGGACATTGGTCCGGCATTTTGGTCAGCCGAGCCTATTCTCAGGCACATTAGCACAGCCGCTGGCAACGCGCCGCGCTTGGATGCCGATTTTGTGGACCGTCAGCCACACCGTTTCACCGATCACCGTCGCGACGCGTGCGTGCGTCCGCTCTCTTGGGGCTCTATTTCTCGAGAGTGATGGTCTTGGTCCAGGCGTCCTGGTCGATCCTGCGCATCATGGCCTTGAGCTGCTTGCCCGGCCCCGGCTCCACGTACTGCGCGTGCCCCATCTTGATCATATCCAAAGCCGCCTGCTCCCATCTTACAGGCTCGAGGAGCTGACGCTTCAGGAGCGCCTTGATCTCCGCTGCGGAGGTATACGGCTTGCCGGTCACATTCGAGTACACCTTGATCGTGGGCATCTTGATGTCGGACGCGTCGAGCACCGCGCCGAGCGCCGCGCCGGCCGACTCCATGTAGGGCGAGTGGAAGGCTCCGGACACGTTCAGCATCTTGGCGTTCTTGGCGCCCGCCGCGGTGCAGAGCTCGCACGCCTTCTCGAGCACCTTGAGGTCGCCCGTGCACGTGCGCCCCTCGGGGAACATGTAGTTGGCAATGTAGGCCTTGCCCGAGCCGACGGCGGTCGCCGCCTCGTCCAGGCACTGCTGCAGCTTATCGTCGGCGATGCCGCCAATCGAGGCCATACCACTCTTCGCGGACTTGGCGGCCGCGTCCATGGCCTCAGCGCGCGCCTTGACGACTTTGAGGCCATCCTCGAAGGAGAGGCCACCGCCGAAGACGAGGGCCGAGTACTCTCCTAGCGAGAAGCCCGCAGCCGTCTTGATCTTCTTGAGCATCTCGGGCGCGTCCTTCTTGGCAATCTCCATTGCGGCGAGAGAGCAGACGAAGATGGCCGGCTGCGAGTAGAGCGTCGTATCGAGCTTCTCCTGCGGCCCCTTCGCGCACAGGTCCACGAGCGAGTAGCCCAGTACCTTGGACGCCATGTCGAACATGGTCTGCGCTTCTTTGGACTCGAGCAGCTTGTCGGCCATGCCCACCTTCTGCGTGCCCTGCCCAGGAAAGAGGATGGCGACGTCGCGCTCGGCCTCGGGTGTCTCCGACCAGGGCTTGGCCGCCGCGATCGCCGCCGCCGCCTTGGAGGCTGCTGCCGCCTCCTCGAGCTTCTTGCGCTCCTCCTTCTCGTGGAAGAAGGCGTCGGCGCGAATCTTGCTCTCCGCAATGTACGTCGGGTCGTACGGCGACTTGCCGGGCAGCGCCATGTACCAGTTGTGGAAGCGCGGGATGCCCTCGAGGTCTTGCTCTGCATACGTCTCGTACGTCATCGACTCGAGCATCTCCTTGATGTCCTCGGCGTCGTTACCCTCCTCAACGCAGTACTCATAGTCGCCGACGAAGACGCGGCAGTGGTAGCCCTCGTAATCCTCGTCCTTGCACTCGCACAGGCGCACAACCGTGGGCGGCTTGGACGGCGCGAGGTCCATCATGTATTCGAACTCGAGGTTGGCGAGCTCCTCCTTGAGCTCCTCGAGGTCGAACGGGCCGAAGCGCTCGCAGCGAAGGTTGACCATTCCAATATGCCTGGACGCAGGAGCCACCACGAGATGGCAAGCCACCACAGAAGTCGACACAAATGTCAAGTCTGGGAGAAGTTGCGCCGGTAAACTTGCGGGAATGAGTTCATGTGAAATGCACGCGTCACCTCTGCGCGTCCTCTCTCTCTCTCTCTTTCTCTCTCTCTCTCTGTCACTCTGTCTGTCTCGCTCTCACTGCAGCAAGGTGTTCAGAAAAGTATTGGAATCCAAAGAAAGTCTGCTGGCTGGCGGTCAAAGTCGGATGGCATCTCCCCTTTCTCCCGACACGCCGCTGCATGCCATTCGGGCTGCCGTCGGGTTTGTAGTCTGGAGACACGCGGCTGCCCGCTGTGGCCGTGTTCTCACCCGGTTACAGTCGAGAGTGTACGTTCTCATCCGTTCTCGCACGTCCTGAGCACCTCGAGCACCGCCTGCGCGATCGCCTCGGCCCCACGCTCACTGGTGTGCACACCGTCGCTCCCGTAGAGCTGCGTGCAGCTCGGCTCGCGCGGAGAAGGCGACCGTGACAAATCCAAGCGCCTCGTCTGGTATGAGGGCATTTGGCACCCAAAGTGCTTTACCCACAGGCCGTGCAGATCGATCATCGTCACGTGGCCAGGAGCGCAGGCACCGCGACGGCCGCTTGCCCGAGCGCTCGCTCTTCCGATGGCACCGATTTCTTCCCCAGCTCGCTCGGCCACTCGGCGGACAATCGGCGGAACTTCCCGCGCGAGAGCGCGCTCGTCGAAGCACTTGCACGAGGCCGGCCCTGGCACGACCGGCGGCGGCGCCATCAGCACGAGGCCGGGGCGAGAGGGAAGCTCGAGGAAATCGTGGGCCAGGCGGTGCAACGCGGCCTCATACTTGTCACGGTACCTAGGCCAAAAGCGTGTCTTCGCGTCATTGGTCCCCAGCATGAGCACGACAACGTGCGGTGCTGACACTAATGCGGCTAAGTACGTGGGTGTGCGTACGAATGCGTCCGAGCCGTTGACAGCGGTGCGACCTCCGTGGCCAAAGTTGTAGATGAGGTCGGACGCGAGTAAGCTTCGCAATAGGAGCGGGTAGTTGCCTCGATTGAGCATTCGGCTTTCATGCTTGTAAGGAGTGTGCGTGCCGTCGTCTGGCTCATGCACCGCGTTGCCTCGCGTGATACTGTCGCCGACGCATGAAATGCGGAGATGACTGGCGTTCATGGGTAGCATCTGCTGGTTGTGGCGGCGCCGAGCGCGCGAACGCAGCGGCGGCGGCGTGGCGACGACGACGACCGTCCGTCACCGTCGAGTGCCGATCCAGTTTCGCGGAAGGTGCTGCTCGGTGCGGAGTTGCGCGAAGTCCTGTATGGGTGGTGTTGCATTCGAATGCTATCAGATCTTCCTCGATATCTTCGTCGTCGCGTTTCGTCATTCTCGTGTGAAGTCGCATGCGACGTCCCTCTCGAGCACCTGCGCCTTTATGAATGCCGATTCGGACGCCACGCACACCCGGACAGGGCGCACAAAGAGATACACCTGGTCGGAGACGGTGCACGAGATCGAGCTGCGCTTGCCTCTTCCTGTCGGCACGAAACGCTCTCAGCTCGCGATCACGCTGCACGACGACGCGTCGGGCGCCAACCTGTGGCGCACCGAGATCGAGACTACCGGCGGCCGCGAAAATTACGCCGAGCGTGCGCTGCTGCGCGTGCGGCCGGCCTTCTGGCCGGATCCGCTCGTCGACGGCGTGGTACGCGGTGCTGTCGACCCTCTCGAGTCGTCGTACCAGCTCGTGGCAACCGGTGGCAACGATGCGTGGGACTGCCTGGTCATCTCGCTGCGCAAGGCCGAGTCTGCCAAAGGCTGGTGGGGTGGTGTCGTACACGACGAGGTGTCCGCCGACGCCGAGTGGCCAGCGGCGGCCGCCGCTGGCGGCGGCGACCTGCCGCGCGACGCGGCGAGGTTGGTACAGCTGATGGCGACGTCGCTCGACAATGCCGAGCTCGCGTGCCGGTGCGCGGAGGCGCTCGCAGCGCTCGCCGACGCCGGGCGCTCCGCCGAGCTCCTCGCGGCCAAGGCGCTCGCCCAGCTCACGAGTACGATGCGAGCGCACCCCGGGCTGGCGGCGCTGCAGGCGGCGGGGTGTGCCGTGCTCGCGCGCGCGCCCATGAGCGTGGACGCGCCTACCGGTACGACCGAGGCTGTGCTCACGTCGCAGCTTCTCGGCGCTGCACTCTCCGCCGTACTCCGCCACCCGGCGAGCCCGCTCGTGCAGCTGCACGGCGCGCACGCGATGCTCAACACGGCGCGTGGCGGCGAGGCGCTCGCGACGGCGCTTCTGAAGGGGGAGGGCGGCGCGCTGCTTGCAGCGATGCTGCAGCAGCCTGCGCCAGTGTGCGACACCGCATGTGCCGCATTAGGATCGCTCGCGCGCCTTGGGCCTAAGGCCGTGGCGGCGCTCGTTCACCAGGGCGCCGCCGCGGCACTCATCTCGGCGGCGTCGTCGAGGCAACACGGCGCCCAGTGGCGCGCGCGCTGTGCGTCGGTCGTCTTCGGCCTATGCGAGGCAACGGACGCCATGGTACTGCGCGCCCTGCTAGCTGCGGGCCTCGTGCCCACCCTTGTCGCCCTCTGCGCCGCCGACGACGCCGACGAGCGCACGCGCGTGCGCGCCGCCCACGCGATCGGCGCGCTGTCGTGGCGAGGCTCGTCCTCGGTGCTGCGCCAGCAAGTCAAGCAGACGCTTCGGACGGCGCGTGCGTCGCGCGCGCTCGTGCTGGCTTGCGGCGCGCACCCACGGCGCCTCGCTCTGCGCGTGGGGTGCATGCAGCTCTTAGGCGAGCTCTCGGCGCCCGCGCCCGTTGAAGAGAAGCGGCTCAGCCCGGAGGAGGAGGAGCGACTGCGTCGGGGGGAGCTGATGCCGCTCAAGCGTGCGCCGGCAGTGCCAGTGCCGAAGATGCCCTCCAAGAAGCCGGCAGCCGAGGAGGTGGAGGGCGCCGAGGTGGGCGCCGAGGTGCTCGGCGCCGCCGCCGCCACCGGCCAGCCGGGAAGCGGCGGGCTGTGGGGAAGCGGCGGGCTGTCGGAGGCGGGTACATCTCAAGGAGCTGTCGGCATCGGGGAGGCCGATGCGCTCAACATGGCGCGCGTAGCCGAGGAGGAGTCGGCGGCGCTCAGCACGGCGCTCGAGGGATCATCAGACGAGATCTGGGAGCTCCTCGATCTCGAGGCGAGATTCCTCGTCGGCTTCCTGCGCCGCGAGGTTGTTGGCGGCGTCGGCGGCGACGGCGAAGGAGGTGAGACACACAAGGCGATGGTGAGAGCTGAGAAGGCAACCGCGCCAATCGAGGACAGTCGCATGAGCTGCAGCACCAGCAGCAGCAGCAGCAGCAGCAGCGGCAGCAGCGGCGGCAGCAGCAGCAGCAGCAGCAGCGGCGGCGGCGGCGGCGGCGGCGGCGGCAGCAGCACAGTGCTCTTCGCCGCCCGCATGCAAGCGTCGGCCGACACAGCGGCGGCCCTGGCGCACGAGGACGCCCTCGAGCTCGATGCATGCACAGCGGCGGCCAAACTTCTCGAGATGGAAAGTGCTCGCGAGCATGCTCGGTCGCTCGCCGTGACCGTGCTGCAGCGCATGGCGGCGCAGGGCGAGGCTCAGCGTGCGGCGCTCGTCCGCCACGACGCCATCAGCGCGGCGGTCGCTGCGCTCCCGGCCACGGCTCGCTGGGGCGAGAGGCAGGCGCAGCTCTGTGCAGCGCTCGCGCATCTCTCATGCACGGCGGCGGAGCAGGCAGCGCTGCTTGCGTGCCCCAATGTCATCGCCGAGCTCGCTGAGACGTACGAGGAGGCCCTCGTCGCCGGGTTAGACGCCGCCTCGCATCGCTTGCGCGCCCAGATTGCCATCTTGCTGAGCAACTTGGCCGCGGGCGCCGACGGCTCGGCGGAGATGGGCATGCGTGCGTCTGGTGCGGGCGAGGCGCTCGACGACGCTCGTGCCGAAGTCACCAGCCTGGCCGCGCTCACGCACCAGCGCGTGCTCGAGGCGCTCGAGACGGCGCCTCACCACGGGGCGCTCCTGATGAGTGCATGCACTCTCTTCGGGGCCGTCATCGAGCGTGCCGCCATGCTCGCGTCCCAAACTCAGGCGGCGGACGATCTCATCGATCTCGGCGTGCTCAAGGTGGTTGCTACCGGCCTGCGACGACATGCGCATTCGGACGCCGTGGCGGGCGCAAGCCTCAAGCTCCTCGCGATGCTCTGCCGCTGGCAGCCGCGAGCTGCCCTGCTGCTGCGCCGCCTTCACGCCGTGCAGCCCTGCCTCGACATCGTCCAACGGGCGCTCACGACGGCGCTACGCAGCGCTCACGACGGCGCGCCAGTCCCCCTCATGCTCGCTGCGTGTGATCTGGTGCATGCGCTCGCGACGGCGCAGGGAATCATGCCGCGCCTACCGCCGCTCTCGCTGCCTCTCGATGTGGCCGAGGCCGTGCCACTGCTCCTTCGCGCCGCTGCGGGAGCAACGAGCGCACTTGCGTTGGCGTCAACGGCCGAGCGGCGCGCCGGGTGGGCACTGGTCGCTCGGCACGCGCGCCAGGCTGTCTCTTGGCTCGCCGTCAGCGCGGGTGGCCAGGGCGCGGGTGGCCAGGGCGCGTGGGCGTGGGCGGCGGCGCACGATCCCGACGGCGCGCTCGCCGCGCTCGCCGAGCCGCTCAGCACGGACTGTTCCATATTAGGCGCGGAGAGTCTCGGGCGGGCTCTGCATGCGGCGCCGACACACACGCGTCTGCTGCACGACGCAAGCGCCGAGCTGCACAAGCAGCTCACGCGCCGGCACCGACGGCTTCTGCCCGCACGGCTGCTTGGGCTGGGGCTCGTGCAGACCCTAGTAGCAGCCGTGCGCGAGCTCGGTGACGGTCGACCGCTCGGAGTCCATACGCCGCCGCCGCTGCCGCTGCCGCTGCGCATGCCACTCGCGCCCACGACAGCACCGGCTGCGGCGGCGGCGTCGCTAGGTCCGATCGGGCTCGCCATCGACAGCGTGCTCGCCCTGTTTGCGGCGCTCTCGGATGATGATGCCGGCCTCGCGGAGCTCTCTCGCTGTGGGGCACTGCCCACCCTGCTCCCGTACATGGCGACGCCCACGCCGCCACCCAAGGCGCTCCTGCACGGCTCGCTCCTGCTCGCCAACGCGCTGCGCCTGCGCTCAGCCGGTGGCAGCCTCGAGCAGCGCGCGGCCGCGGAGCGAGAGCGGCGGCGCGAGGAGCTCGAGGGCACGCGAGCTGCCCTGGAGGCCGAGCGCGCTGCGCTGCTCGATGCTGGGCTGCCGGTGCTGCTTCGCATCATGCGCTTGCATGCGGATGCGGACGCGAGTGCTCTCAGCCTCACGCTCGATGCACTCCGCAAGCTGGCCACCAATCCCGCCGCCTCCGCGTGCCTGCGCCGACACGGCGCGCTCGAAACGGCGCTCGAGCTCGCAATCCACTGGCCCGAGAAAGCGGCGGCCCAGAGCGCTACCGATCTCGCCGAGCTCGCGCGGCTTCTTCTGCTCGCGGCGGCGCACGACGATGCCCTCGGCGGGGCGCCCAACTCGGCGCTCATGCGGCCTACGCCACCGCGGCCAACGCCACCGCGGCCAACGCCACCGCTGTCGGCCAAGGACGCCGAAGACAAGGGCGAGGATGGCGAAGTAGGTGAGGCACCTTTGGGTGAGGTATGGCCGCCATTGCCGCCATTGGCGCCAGTAGCATTGCACGCAGGCGCCAAGCTGGGCGGCTTGCTTTCGTGGGTCGCGCGCGCGTCGGAGCTCTACCCGCCGCCCGACATCCTGACCGACGAGGAGAAGACCCAGCGAGCGCTCTGCCGGCTACTTGATGCGCTGTTGTGCACGGCGCCTGCGGACGCGGCTGTGGGCCACGCTGAGCTCGAGGCGCTGCCGCCGTTGCTTGTGCTCATGCGGACACAGCGCGCAGACGCCGAGCTGCAGGCAGTTGCATGCGCGAGGCTGCACGCACTCGCCGGCACGAGTGCTCACCTCGCCAAGCAGCTCGCGCGCGTTGGGACCATCAAGACGCTGCTGCTCACGATGCGCGCACATCTCAAGGTGGAGGAGGTGCAAGAGCATGCGGCCGGCATCCTACGCGCCGTCGTGAGCGCGAGCGACGGCTGCCGCAAGCTCGTTGTCGAGGGCCACGGCATCCCCATGCTCGCCGTCATGATGAAGAAGCACACGCTCTGCATCCCCATCCAACGCGACGGCGCAGCCGCGCTTGGCACACTCTGCGTGCACAGCGAAGCGGGCCTGGCCGCTCTGGCAAAGGAGAAGGAGGGCGTCGAGGTGCTTGTGTGCGCGATGCTGCTGTGCGCGCGCGAGAAGGTGCCATTTGAGCAGGCTAAGGCAGCGTTGAAGGCGCTCGCGGACGCGGAACCTGCGCTGCTCAAGCGCATCGAGCGCGCAAACGGCAAGAGATGGCTGCGTGGTCTGGAGCCGCCGGCGCCGGTGGACGTGCCCACGGCGGCGCCGTTGCCGGCGGTGGAAACCGAGAACATCCTGCTTCCTGGATCCTGGAAGTGTTTGAAAAGTGTTTGAGACGTCGAGCTCAGTAGAGCAGTAGATGACTTCACACTCTGCGCTGGGCTTCCCGATATCATATCCGAATCCGCGTCGCGTGGCCAAGAGGTTTTCCCCAGCTGTCACAGTCGAGTGTGAACAGTTTCATCATGAGTTTCATGGAACAGTTTCAGTTTTCACATCCCCATGTACATGTACGCGATTCGAAACACTGCCACCCTGCTCGCCTGTCGCCTGCAGCGCCGTACATGTTGCGCGATCACAGATTTGGCCCTTGTGCGTTTTGTTTGGGGGGCTGTTTTGAATCTCACGAACAAATGGACGTGCGAGGTGGGTCTGGGCCGAACAGACCGTGCATCTCACGAACAAACGGACGCACACACCGCGACACCGGGACCCGTCCGCGTTGATTCTTCGCGTCGAGCCAGTTGTATAGTACATTTTACAGTAGTACTGTACACGCCCACATTACGCCCACGTCGACAAAATACATCATCGTCAGTCGTGCTCGGCGTGCTCAGATCGGGCATGAAGCCGTTCACACCGATCTCGAGGCGTGCGGAGAAATTGACCGATCCGCTCGGGTTCGCGCACTCTGGATCAGCGCGTCTGTACGAGTACACATAGATCCACACTGACTCACTCCTTGCGATCCATGAGCTCAGTGCTACACTAGACCTACAAAGAGTAATGGAGATGACATGAAACAACTTGCAGCCGAGGGAATCCGATCCGTTTGACAACTCCAAAACGGGGGGACACATATGAACGTCGGTTGCCGCTTTTATCCAAATCGGGGCAAAGTGTCGCGAGATCATCTGGCGCTCCTGCGACAGGAAGGCTGCTGCCCACAGAGATTCTTCCACGGCGCACATCGATGAAGGTCGAGGGAAAGAGTGACTCCAAGATGCGCATTTTGCAGCGCATCTGGAGCTGGATGATGATGGCTTCCTCCCAGCATCTTCGCGCGGCCATGCTCGTCTTGCTCGCTTCCCCCTTTGCCCTGACTGCGCCCAAGAACTTTGTGCCGACTTCAGTGCGTGCGCCGGTCGTCTCGAAAGTTGCCCCGCTCGAGGGTGGCTCCATCCGCGGTCCGCCCGTGCCGGCAAGCAAGGGGCTGAAGGGTCTCTGGAGCCCGACGTCTATTGTGAAAGCAAGTGATGGCAAAGTGGTGCCCACCACAAATGAGTGGTCGGCACCGAAATTCGCGGCGAGCGCACCGGTGACTGAGCAGGAGGTTCTGGCGGCGCAGAAGGCTTGGGCCGACTCGATCGCGTCGATCTCGAAGGTCTACAAGGACAAGGGCGACTACGTTGCGGCCGCGGCCGAGGCGGCCGGCAAGCTCTATGGATACGGCAAGTGCGATGTCATGTTCAAGCCGACCAGGGCAACCAAGCATCCGTTCCGTCCGACGGCCGCGGACGCGATGTCCTACTTCGTCGGCGCGGAGGCGATGGGTGCTGATGACTTCGTCGGCGAGGATGGTGGCTTCGCCATCAACGGCGGCCGCGGCTGGTCGAACGTCGTCTTCCGCAACCACAAGATTGATCTGAACGGCCCGACTGCCCAGGCGATGGGCGACTATGTGTTCACGGACGCGACGTCGGGCGACAAGGTTCGTGTCGAGTACACGTTCGGGTACAAGCGCAACGACGACGGCAAGGTGCGCATCTACCTGCACCACTCGTCGGTACCGTTCAAGGACGCGGGCCCGGCGCCGGTGACCGAGCAGGAGGTTCTGGCGGCGCAGAAGGCCTGGGCCGACTCGATCGCGTCGATCTCGAAGGTCTACAAGGACAAGGGCGACTACGTTGCGGCCGCGGCCGAGGCGGCCGGCAAGCTCTATGGATACGGCAAGTGCGATGTCATGTTCAAGCCGACCAGGGCAACCAAGCATCCGTTCCGTCCGACGGCCGCGGACGCGATGTCCTACTTCGTCGGCGCGGAGGCGATGGGTGCTGATGACTTCGTCGGCGAGGATGGTGGCTTCGCCATCAACGGCGGCCGCGGCTGGTCGAACGTCGTCTTCCGCAACCACAAGATTGATCTGAACGGCCCGACTGCCCAGGCGATGGGCGACTATGTGTTCACGGACGCGACGTCGGGCGACAAGGTTCGTGTCGAGTACACGTTCGGGTACAAGCGCAACGACGACGGCAAGGTGCGCATCTACCTGCACCACTCGTCGGTTCCGTTCGGCAAGTGAGCTGCGCGTCAAGGAGCCGTCAGCCTGACGGAGCCCGCACACACACATGGCGGGCGCTCCCGGCGGGTGCTTCATCTCGCACCGCGGTCCAGGGCGCACACGGTGCTGCGATTCGTCATGAATATCGCGGGTTGAATCGCGGGTCCTCTTCTGGTCCTTCCATCTCCTGCTCTCCTTGAGAAGTGCCCTTGGAAGTGCCGTGCCTCGACGAGTATCACTATCGTAGAAACAACCATGTTCATGAGTGAATGGTGGTGGGTGTCTGTAACCGGTCATCGTATGGTCTGGTCATGTTCGTCCAGTTGCCTTTCCCGGGCAAGTATCAGAGCGGGGCCACAGCTCCCCGTTGTCCCCGACCCTGGTCGCCGTCGCAGGACGACAGCGACCCCGCCCGCTCTCAATGGAGGTCCTTTTCGTCGTGCGTGTGCGCAGTCGGCGCCAGTGCACGTCTCAGAGGAGATCAGTATACGTCTCAGTGGAGAAATCTATAACGCATAACCGCGGGGTACGTGTGGATCTACTCAAAACGTTACAACTACCGTATTACTACCGCTGCGTACTTTATGGCCTCCCCCGCAAGTCCAAGTGTACATGTATAGTGTTCGAATAATTTTGTTGCGCGCCCGGCACCGAGGGATCGAGGGATCGTAGGCGGTAGGGTCGCGTCGAGTAGCGTCGAGAGGAGTTCACACGAAATCCGTCCTCCAGCGCTCGAAGATGAGCTCACCGCACAGGCGAAGGATTCCGAAGGATGGCTATTTATTACTGTATCTTTATAGGTAGTGACAGCATACTGTGTATGTACCAGATCAACGATCGTAGTTCTCGCGCTGCGGTTGCAGAGTGTAGGAAAGCAGCCTTTTCACAAACACAAAGGAGATTCACGCTGCAACTGTGCGGTGCGTCTGCAACCCTGATTCCTCATTCCAATGTTCGCCACCACGCCAAGCGACAAGAAGGTGACTGAGCATGACCCAGCCGTTAAGGAGGCGGTGCGCTATTGCATGATCGCGCTGCCGGCGGAAGATGGCAAGGAATTTCCCATGATGGTGGACGGGCATAAAATGACCTTCACTCCACCCAAGGGCGCAAAGAAGGGTCAGGAGGTGGAGTTCGCGTTCACCTATAGCGGGGGGCAGGTACTATCGCCGCCGTACACGATCGACGCAGATCTGGAGTCAACACCGAGCACCATGGTCGCCATGGCCGAGGATGAGCCCGTCCTCAAGTCCTCTGTCAAGTCCTCTGAGCCCATCGCCTACGAGCTCGCCAATGCGATGACCAGCAAGGTCCTCGAGCAGCACGCCATATCGGCCGAGGCCCGCATCAGCGACGCCGTAGCCGAAGACGTATCACCCAAGCTCATCGAGGGTTCCTCGTCCGCCAAGACGGCCGCCGTCGAGACCACGGTCAACGACGCCGCCTTCGCCGTGGTTGTAGAGGAGCCTGCCAAGTTGCCCCTCGTCGCCATGGCCGAGGATGAGCCCATTCTCAAGTCCTCCGCGAAGTCCTCCGAGCCCATCGACTACAAGGAGCTCGCCAAGGCGACCGCCAGCAATGTTCTCGACGCCGCACGATGCCGCACGCTTGAGGTGCCTGAAGAGCCCATCGTCGCCAAGGCCGAGGATGAGCCCGTCCTCAAGTCCTCCGCGAAGTCCTCCGAGCCCATCGACCACAAGGAGCTCGCCAAGGCGACCACCAGCATTGTTCTCGACGCCGCACGATGCCGCACGCTTGAGGTGCCTGAAGAGCCCATCGTCGCCAAGGCCAAGGATGAGCCCGTCGTGCCACGGCTAGGCATGCGTGAGCTCATGATAGCCCTACTGCTGCTCGCGCTGGCGGTCGTGATTCGAGCTGAAGATAAGTAGATGAACAGATGGTGGCTTCTCTCATGTGAAATCGCCATCGATGATTCTCATGGACAGAGTTTGGTGCGCGTTGCGTGCGCTGTCCGCTGTGTCAGAGCGCGCGCGCGGGCCGCCATCACGAGGCCTATCGGAGCTCGGACTTCCAGCATGACGTTCGTCGCGTCCCCGCGTAAACGCAGCGTCGGGTGCGTATACGCGGGTAGGTGCGTTTACGCGAGCGGTAGTGCGTAAACACAGCGGGTGCGTATACGTACCCCCTTGCGTATACACAGGTTTCTGCGTATACGCACCCCCGACCGCGTAAACGCAGGAAACGACAAACCGTACTGCACTCTGCAGTAACGTATCTTTGCGGCAGTGTGTGACCATTTCGCATTTTGTAGCATCTAACCTGTTGCCCTGCCCTAGAACCGGAAAGTCACCGCGCTTTTTTCACGTACTCGCGCAGGTTGCCGCCCGCGCACCGGGTCCGGGACCCGACGCGCGCAGCCACCGCGCTCCGTGACCTCTGTGGCCAAGTCCCCAAGAGCAAGACCGCGGCAGGCAAGCAAGCAAAGTTCGAATTTGCTTGCTTGCTTGCTTGCTTGCGGCAGGCTGACTCTGATGAGGGAACACAGATAAAATTAATCGTGGCTGCGACAGACTGAAAGTTCGCGGCGAACCGCGACCGGGTTCTCAAACTCTGAGATCTTCGGCCGCGCTTCGATTGTTACCATCGAAGCAATCGAAGCATTCCGCAGCTTCCACCGGAGCCTCTCCTATTCCCGCAATGCTCGCCCTCACCTCGTCCGCCGTCCTGGCTATGCGCCTCTCCTCGCCCGTCATGCAGATGGGTGCCCCCGTCGGTGCCGCCCGCGGCGCCGCCACGAGCTACACCGGCGGCGTGGTCCCCACGCGCGGCCCGATGTCCTCTGACAAGGCGATCCTCGTGCAGGGTGGCTCGCTGCGCACCTGGTCGTACCGCTCGCCCGCCGTCGAGCAGGTTCAGGTCGTCCTCAGCACTGATGGCCGTCCGCTCGATGCCGACATCGAGCTCTGGCACGGCCCCGACAACACGCCTTGCAAGATGCGCGTGTACGTCGAGAACGGCCAGCTCCGCCCCTTCTCCGCGGTGATCGAGACCCCGCGCGGCCCGAACACCGTGGCCATCCGCAACATCGGTCAGATCGAGTTCCCCATCGCCGCGAACGTGATCGCCGATCAGGTCGACAGCCCGTCGCCCGACTGCATCCAGGCGTCCGCGACCATCCAGGGTGGCGCGCTCCGCACGTACCCGTTCGACCCGACCGTCGACAGCGTGCAGATCCTGCTCAAGACCGACGGCCGCCCGCTCAACGCGCGCATCGAGCTGCTTCAGGGCCCGAACAACAACAAGCAGGTCATCGAGCTCTACACCGAGGACGGCCTCGACCGGCCCTTCTTCTGCGTGCTCGAGACGCCGGGTGCGGGCAACGTCGTCCGCATCGTCAACACCGCGCCTGTCGAGTTCCCGATGACCGCGGGCGTCGTGCCCGGCTCGATCAACCAGGAGATGGGCTCGGGCGCCATCCTCGGTGGTGATGTTGTCCTCGGCGGCGACGCCCGCTGGTAAGCGCCATGCGATCGAGGGGGGTAGCGCTGTGCATGCACGTGATCGAGCCAGGTGCTCGTCGCCACCGCTCGCGTCCGCGCGCATGCATGGGCGGTGGCGTAGCGTACCGAGTTTCATGCGAACTCATCAAGGGGGTGATGGATGGTCGGGAGGTGGCATCAGACGTGAGGTCGCACTGCGCACGTACAGTAAGCTGTATGTCTGACTGTGTCGGGCGAGTCCCGCGTGCTAGTAGGTTTGGCATGCGGCTGGCGCAGTTATACGTGTGATTGTGATCAGTGCATGTTGTCCAGCGTGGAATGAGAAGTGTACATGGAGGAACTGTTTTCATATATGTCCTTAGAAATGTGTGATCAATTCAATACGCGATGCCCAAGGTGTGCGTCTGCGTGCAAGGAATTCCGCCGAATCGTCGATTTCCTCGGGACCGCAGGGGCCAGGGGGGCGCGGGCGGGCGCGGGCGGGTTCGGGGCGCGGGGGCCCGAGGCAGAGCGGCGGGGCCAGCTCGCCAGCGGCTCTCCGCACGGACGTCCTCCGCACGTGCAGGCACCGGCTCTGACTGGCGGCTCTCCCGCGCCGGCACGTGCCGCATGCGGCACCGGCTCTAACTCCCGCGGGGGGCGGTAGGGGGCGGGGTGTTCGCGTTGCATTCCCTCGGATCCCTCTTCCCTGAAAATCAAATACGAATACACAATACTCACCCGACGCGATACCAATCATACTCTGTGTGTGAACCCCGCGACCCTGAACCGTCTGTGTTTCTGTGTGTCCCGGCTCCCCCCGATGGCGATGTTTCCAGCCATTAACAAGAATGTTTCCCGGCTCCCCCCGGTGTCTTTGAACACCGACGGCGGAGCCTAACCTGTAAACTGCTTTACATCGACAGCTTCATGCAGCTTGCATACATGTATTGATCCAGACATGTGTCTCATCTGCAAGGTCGAAACGTCTTGCTTTCGTGTGAATTTCAGGGGCCCTGTGTGTGAGAGTGTGGTGTCTGGTGTGGTTTTCAGTGGGGAGGATGCCACATTTTCAGATGGGGGGGACGCCGCGTCGAGGAAACTCTTACTGTAGAAAGGAACTTTCGCATCCGTCCACAACGCAACCTCTGTGCTTTTATGGCGCCGCTGCCGACCACGCCTAACCGGGACCCGCTTCTGAGTGACTCCAAGCCTCGCTCGCACCTCGGCAAGTTTTTCCGATGCTGGGACGAATGTGCTGGCCCTCGTCATGGATTCGGGTTGTTATGGGGTGCGGTATTCAATTTGTCCACCGCGACGCTTGGTGCCGGTTCCCTGGCGCTGCCCCATGCCTTCCAGCAGATGGGGTTGGTGCTGGCGGTCACGTTCTGCATCCTGACCGCCATGGCCAGCCACTTGGCCAACATGTTACTGGCCGATTGCCTCGAGGCGACTGGCGTCGCGTCGTTTGAGGACCTCGCCGAGGTCGCGTTCGGCCGGTGGAATCGCCGAGCCATTGGCGCTTCAGTGTTCGTCATCTCGTTCGGCTCAGCTGTCGCGTACACGATCGCCCTGGGCGACATTCTTCAGCCCTTCATCGATGTGTTCGCCGCGACACACTCGATGCCGTGGCTGACACGGGACTTGTGCCTGAGCGCCTTCTGGGTCGTGATCATGCTGCCCCTCTCCCTCGTCAAAGACGTCTCGCAGCTGCGCTTCACCTCGCTCTTCGCAGTGCTCGCTCTCATTTACCTTGCGATAGCGATGGGGGTCCATTTCGGCATCGATGCCAGCATCATGCCGAGCAAGACGATCGGGGAGGTGCGGCTCATCGAATTCGGCCATTACTCGACGGGTACCGCCTCGTCCATCTCGCTCATCATCTTCTCGTTCGACGGCCAGATGAACGTGCCCTCGATTTACTCGGAGCTGAGAACACCATACAAGACGAGGGTGATGACTGCCGTATCGTCCCGCGCCATGGCTATCTGCGCCCTGTGCTACATCGCGATCGGCTTCGTCGGGTACGCCAACTTTCCCCACTCGTCCCAGGGCGACCTGCTCAACAACTACTGCCTGCACACGCCCAGCCTCACGTCGTACAGCGCCCACATGCCCAGCATCATGACCAGTGCCGCCTTGGCGATCGCGCTCCAGCTCCTGATGGCGTATCCTGTCAACCTCTATCCAGGCCGCGACACCCTCGACCTCGCGTTCTTCAGCCAGTGCGGCCGACGGCACAAGCAGCTGCGGCATGTCGGGCTGACGTTCTTCATGGCGGCGCCTTCGCTCGCCCTTGCCCTCGTGCTCCCCGACATCTCCGTCGTCTTCGGCGTGCTGGGCGGCACGGCCAACGTGTACCTTTGCTTCGTCATGCCCGCGCTCATCGCTTGGCGTCTGCGCCATCGCACCGTGCTCTTGCGCTCGCGATGTGGCCGCGCGAGCTGTTTGCTCCTCGCTGGTGCGGGCGCCGCCTTTGGCATCCTCTCGACGGCTGCGACCGTCCTGGATCTCTTGGACGGCGTTCCGGACTCGGGGGGCGCTTGCGACGTGAACCAGACCCTCGCCCTTGCGAGATTGTAACGCCGAACCGCCATGTCCGTCGCACGGTGGTGTAGATCCTTCGCGTTTCGGGGCGATCAATCCTTGATGTACATTTGTTTTTGGTACGCGATGTAGATACTGCGCATCCCCCCGCCACTCGCGAGACCGTAGTTGTGGCGTGCAACGGGTGTATTCCCGTACCGCGACTTAATGCACAGTGAAACTCAGGTCACACAGGCGTGCGGCGCGCCGGCCGGGCGGCGGCGGGCGGGAGCGGTGTCGGGTGTGCCGGCTCGAGCCCTCGGAGCGCGGGAGCGCGTGGAACTTCCGTCGGATGCAGCGGCCCAAGACCGCGCCGGTTCATCCCGGAGACGATCGCGTCGGTGACTCCGCTTACTAGGGGCGAGGGGTGGTCCGCCTAACCGCATTCGCATCCCCCGCTGCTCGCTCACCTCACGGCTTTATCGTATCATACTCTTAACGGCTCCCCGGCGTGATAGGGGGAGCAGAGAATCAGCAAATATCAGGGGCTCTATAGGGCTCTAGGGAGCTGCTGACCTTCAACCTCCTCATCCGTGTTTCAGTCCGAGCCTTGGAATACGGACCACGGGACCAGCGAGGTGGATACTGGACAGCCAGCCAGATGGGGCGGGATCCGAGCGGCGGGGGGAACATCCGAGCGGCGGGGGGGCGGCGGGGGGTCGAGGACTGCCTATGGACTGCCCTCGAGCCCGGGGATACAGGGGCGAACATGGCAGTCACATCACGCTCACACCCGGCGGGGCCCGGGCAGCGGGCGGAGGCGGCGGTGGGACGGCGTTCGTGGAGACCGGCCCATAAACAAGTGCACATCGATCTGGGGCCGCTTCCTTGATCGCGCTTCCCCCCTACTTCTACCCTACTTCCCCCCCCCCGGATACCCCCGGGGCGTTGATCACTACCAGGTACCGGACTGCCCTGAGTACTGTACACTAGTGAGCCGTTCGACAGCTCAGTTGAGCAGGTGCGTAGTAGCGAACCCCCCTTTCCCGCTGTCCGCACCCTCTGCGGCTTATATTTGTCCTAGAACCACAGGTGTGCTACCACTATCCTACCACGGGGACATCGCAAGCCGTGCGTGCGGACATGAGCAGTGGTGGTGACGGTGAACATGGCAAGTAAGGCGCCCCCAACGGCCCAAGCGAGGGTCTTGAGGCGAGGGAGCAGCGAGGATCGTCCTCACCATGGCGGGCAGGAGCCACACAGAGTTTGACGAACATCGCGGGCCTTTCTGACCTAAGCCAGGCGAGGCCTCGCGGCACGGGAGCGGGTGTAGAGTGGTGTGCGGGGGTTTGAGTGGCGACGCGTGCGTTCCGGCATCAGGGGTTCATATGACTGGCGTTCACAGCCATATGAAGGCGTTCACAGCCAATGGCGAGTCTAGCGCGGTCGCGCCCCACACACGCGGTGGTCCTGCCCTCTGGCAAAGTCTGCGTGTCCGATGAGGGCAAGGCGTCGCTGGTGGTCTTCACAAAGGATGCCAACAAGGCTAAACAGCCCGACATCGCAGTAGCTTTTGAGTGCCCAACGGGCCTCGCCTGCAGCAACGAAATGCTCTATGTGGCCGATGCCGGCACGCATCAGATTCATCGGCTGAGGCTGCACGACTTTTCGGCTGCAGGCGTCGCGGGCGCCATAGGCAGCGGTCGTGCAGAGCTCACGTCACCGCAGGGCATGGTGCTCGCCGAGGGCACGCTGTTCGTGGTCGATAGCCACAATCATCGCATCGTCCGGTACCAACCGCATTTGCTCGAGCCGATGGGCGAGCCCATCGGCCGCGAAGGCTCCGGCCCAGGCGAGCTACGCTTCCCACATGGCATCGCCGCCCTCGGCGAGGCTGGCAACGGTACGACGGAGCTCGTGGTCACCGATTCTCAAAACCATCGTCTCACGTGCTTCACGCCGGCCGGGCTGTTCACGCGCTCCATTGGCAGCTACGGCAGCGGCGCGGGCCAGTTCGAGGAGCCGACGGGCGTGGCCGTGCACGACGGCCAGCTCCATGTCGTTGAGCGCCGGCGCATCCAAGTCCTCTGTGGGGTCACCTGCGCTTGTCTCCGAGTGATCTGCCCCGCGGAGATCTGCCCCGCGGCTCTCGGCGGTGTGGGCGGCGGCGGCGACCACGGCAGCGGCGGCGACACTTGCTTGAACGGCATCTGTGTGGGCAAGGCACGTGCGTACGTGACCGACGCAAGGGGCGGGCGTCTCCACTATTTTGAGCTCGCGGCTCCCTTGAACGAGATGGCCCCGGCCTCGGACGCCCCGCTGCTGAAGCCGACGCCCGCGCCACCGGCGGTCTTGGAGGGCAGCGTGGAGGGCAGCGTGGAGGGCAGCGTGGCGGCGACCATGACGTGCTCGGCGTCGGGATCAGCGGCCGTGCCTATGGACGCCTCGCTGCTCGACGTCTCCCTCCTCTCCCCAGATGTCATCTCGACACTCTTCGAGCACATGCAACTCGCAGCTTTCTTACCCGCCGCCTCGGTATGCACTCTCTGGGCTACGGAGGCCCGTGCCAAGCGGCGCGAGCTCGAGGCGCTGCGCTTCCGACACACGCTCGGATCGGATGCCCTTGCGCATCCCACCCACGTAATCGCTCTTGGAGGAGCTGGCGGTCCTCTTCTCGTGGCCGAGTCTGCCACCTCCTGCTTGCGCCTCCTCACGAGCTCTGGCGAGATCCTCGGGCAGCTCGGCACGCGAGGCATCGGACCTTCCGATTTCTCGGAGCCTCGCGGCATGGCCACGGACGGTGAGCACGTGTACGTGGCCGACGCCCAGCTGCGACGCCTGCAGAAGCGGCGCCTGCCCATCGATTGGATTCGACGGCCTCATACACTTGAGAAGGGTTTCGAAGGCTTTGCAGTGCTGATGAACACAGAGCCCGAACCGGCCGGCGGCGGCGGCATGGGGGGCGTGGGCGGCGGCGGCGTGGGCGACGGCATGGGCGGTGGCGCGGCGGGTGGAGCTGGCGGCGCGGCCGTTGGAGGGCCGCCCGAAGGCGCGCGCCGGCCAGAGGGCCTCGCTCTCACGCCGGACGGTCAACAGCTGTGGGTGAGTGACCGTGGTGCCCACTGCATCGTGGGGTATGAGGTCTCTCGGCTCGGCCACTCGCGACCCGTCGGCCACTCGCTCCGACCGGTCACAACCCTTGGTCGTCGAGGATCGGCCGGTGGAGAGCTCTGTGACCCAGGAGGCTTGTGCTTCATGGGCGACGGCGGCGAGCTTCTCTTTGTCGCTGACACGTCGAACCATCGTCTCACGGTCTTCAACCGCATCGACGGCAACTTCGTTCGCACCCTCGGGCGGCATGGTGTCGCGCCCGGCTGCTTCCACCTACCCTCGGCAGTTGCCGCCGCGCGCGGCTACATCATCGTCGCTGAGAAGCGGCGTGTCCAGGTACTGCTACCCAACGGCGTGCCACAGCAGGTCGTGGCGCCGCCGGGCATGGGGAGCCTGCACGGCATCCACGTGCGGGCCGATGAGGGTTCGGTACTCGTCGCCGACCCTCAGGTGCGCCGCATCCACGAGTTCGAGCTCGTGCGCTACGCCGAAGGCGCTTGAGGACGGAGCCCCTCTGGGCGGGCGGCCCGCCGTCGTGGTCGTCCGGTCCGCGGTCGGTACACGGTACCGGCGAGGTCCCCGGTCGGGTCCGCGGGTCCGCCCGCCGGCGGCGCGTTGTATCTTTTGGTTCATATATACATATGTCACTGGTGACACAATTCTCACGTCATGCTTCATTCAGGGTGTACCGCTGCTGTACATCCTGGACCGGACCGAGGACGCGCTCGGGCGGCGGAGGGCGGCGTCGCCGCACTCCGCCCCCGCGCGCCCCACGATTACCGACCGCGCGGACAATTTAATACACCACCCGTGCGTTTGCTACAGAGATCAGAGAGTTCACCTCCATCCTCAAAGAGCACCGGCGAGCCCGTGGGCGCGGCCCTAAGTAAGTGGCCCTATGACTCCTCGGTGCCAGCGCCGCCGCTGTGGTCGAGGTTCTGCTCGCGCCTGTCGTAGGCGGCAAAGGCGTTCATGTCGGTGAGCATGCCGACCACGGTGTCGCCCACCTTGCACGCGATGAGGTCGCTCAGCGTGATGAACATCGGGTCGCGCGGCTTGACCATGTCGAAGATCTCGTCCTTCACGTCGTCGACCTCGCAATTGGCCTCGTCGCCAAACTCGGCGAACTTGTGGACGACCGCGCGGAAGAAGATCTTGACGTCGAGGGCTGTGAGGCCGCCCACCTTTTGGATGTCGAGCAGCCGCAAGAAGTAGGAGAGCGACTCGGGGGTCCCCTTGTACGTCGTCGCGAGTACGAAGTCGAGGTACGACTTGTAGTCGATCTCGCTCTGTCGCGTTTGCGGGTTGCGGTACGTCTGACATTCCTGAAAGATGCGTTCTATGAAGACACTGGTCAGGCCGCCGCCACGATAGCGCGAGAGCTCCTGCGCCGAGAGCATCCCGTTCTGATCCTCGTCGAGCTCGAGATAGTCCGCGTACAGCATCTCCGCGTACGCGAGGCTGAACCAATTGTGGCGCAGCTCGTCGGACGTGATGTCCAGACGCTTGAGCTCGAGCAGCTCATGCGTCACGGGCGAGGCGAGGAGCTCTTTAATGGGCACGCGCGTGCGCCGGCGCGGGTCGAGAAAGAAGAGGAACTTGCGCACGGCCGTCACGCGGTAAAAGTCGACGAACTCGCCCACGATGCCCTCGAGAGCGGGCAGATTTGGGATGAGTGCCTCAATCCACTGCTCCAACTCCTTCTCTGTGAGGGTGCCGTCGGCGTCGGCGTCGAAGCTCGAGAGCTCGATGCGCGTCTCCATCAACGCATTCTTGCGCCGCGCCCACTGGAAAAAGTCGAGCAGCGAGATGCGCCCGTGACTGTCTGGGAAGAATTTGGCAAAGTGCGACGCGCAGAAAAACGAGCGCGAGCAGCGCGCTGGCATCGCCTCGGACACCTGGCAAAAGTCGTCGTAGTTGATGCGCTCGTCCGACGTGAGCGGCGGCGACGCGTGGCGCTTGAGCAGCCTCCATAGCAGCTCGAGCTCCTCGCGCGAGAGCGTGAGCGACGCCATGTGCTCGCGCAGCCGCAGCCGTGCAAGCTTGCCGAGCTCTGCCTGCAGCATCGACTGGCTCGAGGCGCCGCCCGCCGCCGCAGCAGCCGCTGCCGGCCGGCCGGCCGAGCTCACCCCGCTGGCGGGCGTCTTCTGCATGAAGAAGCGCGGGATGTCGACCAGCGAGGGCTGACACTGCGACTCAGCGAGCTCACGACGACGCCAGAGCTTCCCGAGCTCCTCGCGCGTCTCTCGCTCTGCGAAGGAGAGTGTGTGTAAGTGTGAGCTTCGATGAGAGTGAGAGTGAGATTGGGAGAGATACAGGGAGGGAGTGTGAGAACGGCGTGCTCTCGTAGCTCAGACCAGTGGGCGGGAAGGAGGTACGGGTGGGAAGGAGGTAGCGGATAGGCGTGGGCACCACGGCGCACCTCTCTCCTCGGCGGTGCGGTCGAGAGCGTCCGCGTGCGCCACGGCGTAGGCAGCGAGCATGTCGAAGGAGGAGGGGCGGCTGGACGCCGCAACTGGCATCCCGGATCAGAGGAGGCGGGCCGAGGGCGTCTTGTCCGTCTTGTACGCGGCCGGTGGCGGGCGGCAGGATGGACAATTCACAGGACTCTCCTCATTCACAGGCAACTCCCGGCTGGTGAGCGCTCATGGGGCTTGGGAGATCATCGGCCGATGACAAATTCCCATAAGGCTGCGGAATCTTCAATTTATTCATTGACCAATGTCTGTGGCTAGTCCAGAGCCGAGGTGTGTTCCCCTGCCTGCGCGCGCGCGTCTGAGCGAATCTTGCTGCGCGCACGTCAAGGATCACATCTGTCGCCTCGCGGCCCTGCGTTCTCGCTTACAGAGACGACATTCCGTGCTCCACGCTCATTGACAAGGAGCGCCAGACGCGCCGGGATGAGATCGCAATTGACCTGGAGGATCGCGGCACCAAGAAAGGCACTCCGCCCGTTCCTGCCGAGACAGGCAACATCCGTGACCTGAGGCGAACCGGCGCGGCCGCCCCAGCCGCCAGCCGGTCGCGGCCGGCGCCCATGGTCGAATGAAATCTCACCACCTGCAGCAGGAGCCCGGGTGCTGTTCTCATTGGTCATCGTGCTTCTACATGCTCGTTCTTGCTCCTCATGCTCGTGCTTCCTTGCACGTTATTGCATGCTCGCGCCTTCGAGCTCGTGCTCAGACGGGTCTTGGGCGCTCCGCGTCTTCATCGTGCTTCCACATGTTGTGCTTACATGAGTCTTAGTCTCTTAGACATATAAAGGCAAAGCGGCTCCACCGGCCGCCGCGCCGTATGAGATATAATAGGCCATTTGCCTCCTATTGCGGCAGAACTCAGATACTCTGAACTCGGTTTTAGTGTGCAATTCATGTGCGCGCTTCATCGATCCCCGGCATGGCCACCCGCCACGTCCACGAGCAGGGAGCAGCGCACAATCGTGAATCGACCCGACACCCGTCTCGAAGCCTTGTCGGTCTCACTGGCCGGGGCGACGCGGTTGAGAAGGGGTGTTTAGTTAAGGGCGCCGTTCGATCACGATCATCTCTAATCCCGACCGCGGAACGATATCTGCCGTACGGACGAGGCGCAGAAGCCAGACGCTAGGAAACGTCGGTAACTCTCTCCATGCTCTCCAGTCTGATCGGAACGCAAGACGCAGATGGCCACGCGGCCGCGCACGGTTGCACTCTGCTCGTCGTCAGTCTCCCTAGTGAGGCTCGTCGATCAACGCCCTAGTCGGAGGCGGCGCGGGACGGCGTACACGACGAGGTGGTAGACGAGCCGTCGAACGAGAGGTCTTGCACGAACTGCGAGTCGAGCGTCTGCAAGAAGGCGCCAATGGCGCCAAAGTAGCCCTCGTGTCGGAAGAAGACGGCCTCAGTCGGGTAATCGTCGAGCTGCTTCCACCTATGCATCGTGTACACCAGCGTGCGCAGCGCGAGGTCGTTGCGACGCAGAAAGTTGCCCGTGAAGAAGACGCGCCGAGCGCCGTGGATGCGGGCGTTGAGGTGCGCGATCTGCGCCACGTTCTGCGCGATCATGACGACGAGCGACTTGCAGATGTCGTCGTCGGTCACGTGCGCGCGTGGGTCTGCCTCGGGGTCGTCCGCCGCGATGTTTTTGGCGAAGAAGGACGCCGTCAGGTCGCCCGGGAGCTTGAGGCCAGAGCGCTCGTCGCCACTGCCGTAAATGTCAGAGACGAGCATGTTGACGCGCCGCGCGTCGCCTCTGGCTGCTACCTCTAGGGCCTCTTCGAAGCGGCGCGCCTGCGTGAGCAAGCGCGCGAGCCCGAGAAACGTGCCGCCCCCGAGCGCCGTGCCCGAGACGCGCGTGTAGTCCGTCTCGCTCTGCACATGTAAAATCGAGACTCCCGTGCCCACGTTGCAGAGCAGGAACGGGAAGAAATCGTCGCTGCGGTTGGCAAAGGGCCGATGGATCTTGCGCATGGGCTGCACGATGCCCAGCTGGTCCGATGGGATGATGATCGCCTGCGGCCGCTCCTCGCCCACCGCCGCCGCCGCGGGGTCGGCCACCCGCTCAAACGTGTAGCATTCGTCGGGGACGGCTTTCGCCATCAGGCAGATGCCCAACACCACGGCATGGAGCTCATTGCACGGCAGCAGGGTCGCTCCGAGCTCCGCCTCGAGCAGCTTGCGGTACTTGTGCGCGCCGCCGCCCGTCGCGTGGATCGACTCGGCTCCCACGCACAACCTGTGCCGCCGGAGAAGCTGCACTGCTGGCCCGATCTCGCTCGTCGAGCAGTATGAAAAGTGGAATGTGCCGCCGAGCGCGGGCACCTGCACGGTGAGCGACGGCTCCTCGACGCAGCGCGGGACGCCCTTGGAGAAGGCCGCCGGGCTCAGTTCGCTAGGCTTCGCGAGGCCGCCGCCATTACTACCGCTGTCGCTGTCGGGCACGAGGTAGATGACCTTTAGCAACGAGCCACCTATGTCGAGGCCGAAAAGAGGCTTGCCTTCGAAGTTCGCAGCTGAACCGGAGCGGTGCATGCTCGGACCTGAAGGATCCTGCTCAGCTGCGACGGCACGTGTAGCTGCATCCTGAAGGTTGACGAACAAGCGCTGCGCAACCGCATCGGGCCGCCGCCGCCGCCGATGCCTCCGGAGCAGCCAGCTGGCAGTCAGGACGCAAGCAGCTGCACCAACCGTCCACAGTGCAGGCGAGGCGCCGCCGCGCGCGAGAGAGCCCATCCTGACACGCTTGATAGCGACCCTAATTACCGAAGTTCGGTGAGTTGCAGTAGACGTGAACGGCAGCATTCACGATTAGTTTCGTCATCCGCTCCGATTGGCCGCGAGGTGATTACTCGCGACCATGCGTACATTGCTGTGGCTTCTTCTCCTCGTCCAGCGCACCGGGGCCCTTCTGCTCCCAACGCGGCGCCCGTACTCTGCGCGCCCGCTCGTGCGTCCTGTGCGGCACACATGGTGCATCGCCGACGGCGGCGGTGGCGCGGGCGGCCCAGTAAGTGGCAGTGGCGGCGGCGGCGGCGGCGGCGACGACGACGGCGACGAGGACTTGCTGCCCTCCGAGTTGCTCGCTGCGCTCGAGGCGGGCCGCATCGGCGCGACCGAGCTCGCCAACTGGAAGAACGTGATCAGCAATCCCTTCACCAAGGCACTGGCGGCCTCCACATTCATCCGCAATCGGCTGCTTGCGGAGCCGCGGCTCACTACAATTCTGGGCATGGAGATCACACTAGGCTTCCTCTCGACGCTCGCCGCTGAGAAGGCCGCCCGCGGCGCCGATCTTCTCAAGGAGATTGACTTTGTGCTTGCCAACCTGATACTTGTCGTGCTTACGAACGTGGCGCTCGTGCTCACTCTATGCCCTGTCGCGGCCGTCGCGCCATCTCCGGTGGCGGGCACGTACGCCGCGTGGGCCTCGAGGCTGCCCGGCTTCTTCTTGCAGAAGGGCGACTTCAGCGCCATGCAGCGCGCCGCGTGCTTCTTCTCCAAAGCTCTCTTGTTCAGCGGCGTGGGCGCGTTCACGAGCTCCGCCGGTCAGGCCGTGACGCTCGGGCTAGTGCAGCTGCGCACCAAGCTGAGGCCCGACGACGCTCCCAAGGTGACCCTCGCTCCCGTGCTGCCCACGGCCCGGGCGTACGCTGCCTTCATGGCCGGCTCGTCCAACACACGCTATCAGCTCGTCAACTCGTTTGAGGCCAACGTGCTTCCGGCACTGCCCGGTCCGGCGTCACTCAAGGCATCCGCGAGCTTCGTGCTGCGCACGGGCAACAACTACGTCGGCTCCGCCAACTGGATCTGGTGGGCCAAGTTCAACAAGCTGCAATGAGTTTTTAGTGTTCCATGATTATCGTGCTCCCGAGACGCCGAGAGCCGATTTGGAGACGAGTCGTGAGATCCGAGAGAAGGGGCAGAATGATAGGCCTGTCGATCGCTGTGCCTGTGGGTACCCCGCTGCGTTGAACGCTGGTGGCAGGTAGGTCCAGCACTGTGTGTGTAGCATTGAACTCTAAGGGGTTCTGAGTCTGTTGTGTCTAGCATAACTCGAAAGAGGGCTTGAAAGAGGGGTCACGGCTCCCATTCACGGCTCAGAGAACGACACGACACACCGCGCGCACGAGTAGTCTGTAGCGTCGGGACTCGGGAGTCGGAGTTCGGAGAGTTGGAGAGTACCAGCAGTACGTGTACCACGAGTACTCCCACGTATAATACTCCGAGTATACGCACCGGCCGCCTCGCTCACGCCAACTCACGCCCTCGGCCACTACCAATCCCCATTCCAGTACGGAGTACCGGTACCACCGTCGAACGCACGTAACCGCGCAGCGGTCGCGGCAAGGGGTCGCGGACGCGGCCACTGTGAACTTGAGATCTTGAGTAGCCCGAGCGAGCAAGTACTCAGTATTTGTATTGAGACCGAGGGGAGTGGAGCCGTCCCCTGAGACGGTGTGGTGAGCGCGGGGGGACCGCGACGAACCTGACTGACTGACTGACTGTGAACTTGCGGAGTTGATCTTCACGCATTTGAGTTTGGTTTGTGCATGGTGTGGCGTGATGTGCGAGGCTAAACAGCATGCACGTCGAGGTTTCCGCCGCTTGCGGGGCACTTCTCGGTAGCGGCCGACCGCCTCTCATCGCCGCTTTAACACTGCATCGGCTGGATGCAGGCAGCGCTTCGAAACTAATGGCCGCGCAGGAGACCAAGTTGCGCGCTGCGGCCTCAAGCCTACCACCCGAAACACGCAGGAGGCTGTCCACTGAACTTGATGATGGACTTCCATGTCTCGCTGCCGCCGTCAGATCCGTGCCAGCGAACGCCCTCACGACTTTCGTCGCGCCACCCTCAAAGCGGCAATGCACTCCAACTCGTGCCAGCTTTCCTCGCCTATCTGAGTGCTCTCTCTGGGAACGCACCAAAAAGTATTACGCTGAAAACGGCGCTAAGGCGTGGACATCGGGCGCAGTACCGTGCCACATCTCAACCAGCGCCTTCATTGCAAACGCATACGCAGCAGTCGTGACTGCATTCCTCTCCGAAGCTGAGTCGTCCCCGCTAGACGAGCCTCTAATCATCCTTGATCTGGGATGCGGCGCCGGGGTCCTTGGCGTGCGGGTTGCGCGAGAGCTACAGCGACGTGGCTGCCACGGGTTCTGTGTGGTTCTCGCGGATCTGGACCCGGCAGCAGCCTTGGCGCAAGCCCAGCTCCCGCCAGCTGCATCTCTCGTCCGCGATGGAATCCTCGACGTCGCCGTGCTTCAAGCTGTCACGGAGGGTACATGCAACTTGCATCTTCAACTCTCCAACCGCTTCATCCACTGCGGCACGCTGCGTCGCCCACTCGTGGTGCTCGCCAACTACGTCTTCGACTCCCTCCCCATCGACCTGCTGCGCGTCCGCCTCCGGCATGGCGCTTGTACCGGTGTCGACGCTCTCATTCCACAACCCAGCGACGAAACCTTCATGTACCAGCCCATATTAGGAAAGTCCACATTAGGCAACTCGTCCTCCGTCCGGGAAGGCCTGGGGGCAAGCCGAGCCTCGATCCTCGCGTCGGATCTCGGCGGCTACTTCAAATGGCCGGAGGAGGCCGAGCTTGCTGCACGACTGGTGAGTGCAGCAGAGGCCGACGCCGCCGCCGAGACTGCGGGCGAGACTGCGGACGAAGAGGAGCAAGCCGCTCTCGCATACGTTTGTACGGGGGCTCTCGGGTGTCTCAAGGCGATTCACAGCTTACTCGCCCCCTCCTCGGGCTCACCTATGCTGCTTCTCCTCGGCGAGAAGCTCGTGGATGGGTGCAGTGCCGCGCGGCTAGCGGCGGCACACAAGGCTGCGAACTGGGCGCCCCTGACGCTGAGCGAGCTGCCTCTCTTCTCTGTGCACGGCTCTGCGAGGCATGGGGCAGTCTCGCACGGCGTGGTCCTGCAGTCCCTGCTCGAGGCCATGCCACGTGGCTTCACGATCCTCGGGCGTTCAGCGACGCTCATGGAGTTTGATGTGGTGGCTCTCGCCGTCGACGGCCCCACGGCGCGAGCCAAATGCACCGCCTCAGGTAGTACCTGTACCTCCGAAACGGACGACGGCACTCTGCCGGCGACGCGGCGTGCGTTCAGCAGCCAGCTCAGTCGATTTGGGGCGGCCGAAATGGAGAGGCTGATTGCCATGGTGCACGAGGCGGCTCAGGCCGAGGGCCCAACCATACGCCGAGCCGCACGGAAGGCCGCCCGGAGGCCGTGGCGACCGTACGTAGTCAAAACGCCCGGTGTTGCGGTGACGAGTGCGGAAGCGCGGTGTGAACCGGCGACAAGCGCGGATGGTCTTGCGCTGCCCGTCCCAATGACCGTCCCAATCAGGCTCCTCACCCATGCCGTCATCATGAGTGGGCATGATTGGGACGTCTTCGTGAGCCTACGCTCGTCCTTCCGCGACCGCTTCGACAGAGCGACGAGCGCCGAGGTCACAGAGGCCATCCGTGTGGCCACGAGATGCTTTGCGGAGCGCGTGACACTCTGCGCAGACGATTGGAAGCGCTCCGGAGCGATTTTCAAGCGGTGGCTCGATGTGGCGCAGAGGCGGCGACTGCAACTCGCAACTGCAACCGAACTAGGGTGACTGTCTGCGATGCATCGAGGTCTCCGAACTCGACACCACAGTCCGAATCATTTACAGCTGTAGCGAGCTTTAGTCCATTAGCAGTCCATTAAGATTTAGATTAAACCCGCCCCCGGTGGAGTATGCAACGAAACGAAACCCTATTGCTATTCTCCACGCGACGAGTAGCACGGTTAGCACGGGGCGTGCCCACCGTCGAACATGCGCGTGAATTCGCCTAAAATCGCACAGGTTGTAACTTGTAAGGCTAAGGGATTGTGCCCGCGCATAAAACGAGCGTAATGGCATAACCTAAAGACACCTACTCCTCGCAGATGGCGGGCCGCAACAGAACCTTGAGTTGCACCTGGCCATCATCGATCGTCGCGTCGAGCTCGATCCTGCTGCTGCTGCTGCTGCTGCTGCTGCTGCTTTCGAAGGAAGCCAGGCACTGGCGTTCTTGCGCTTCGAGCTGCTGGATGCGCTCGCGCTGGTCGCGAATCACCTTTTCCTGCTCGCTGATCACGAGCTGCTGCCGGCGCATCTCCAGCATCAGATCGCGCTGGCTCGTGATGGGGCTGAGCTCGTTGGCGAGCTCGATGTGCACGAGCAGCGAGCACAGCCGGATGCGCGTACCTGTGGGGAAAGGGCGATGTGGTGAGCACTTGCATGCAGGGCTCGAGGAGCATCTCCCAAATGCGCATACCGTGCCTCGAGCGCAGCTGTACGCTACGGTAGCCCGGGCGCAGCAACCCGAGCACTACGGTGGCGAAGGCCACCTCAACGTCCGCGTCCACAATGCCAAGCTTGAGCACGGTCTCGTTCGGCTCGGCGGCCAAGCAGTGAACTAACTCGTGGAAGACGGGATTGAGTCCGTTAGCGATCGCGGCCGAGGTCGAGAAGGCAGTGCCCGCGTCCTCGGTAGGTGGGTTGTCCTGAGAGACCCGGCAGAATCCACCGATCGCATGCAGAGAGATGCTCACGCTCGGGCTACTCGGCGTGGCGCCTGCCTCAGGCGGCGAACACGGGCCGTTCAGCTCTGGCACGCACCGTAAGGACGCCGAGTGCGCGCCGCCCTGTAACTGCGGCCGCGCCTCGCGCCTCGTAGGCAGATGGTACAGAGCGAGCACTCGAATTGAGGCACGTCGCACCGTCGTCCGTGGAGGTGGCCAGAGCACCGGCAGCTCCGGCATGGGCACGGGCGGCGGCGGGCGCACCCGAGCTCGCCTGCTCGTGCGTTGTTCGACCAACGGCAACTCGGCGGCCGGTAGAGGCAGCCCGTCGACAAGATGATCTGCACAAAGGCCGATCCGACAACTGCCACCCACGCTATTCAGGCTGTCACCGGTGGAGCGCGCGCACGCTTCCTTGGCGGATGTGGTCTTCTCCATCTTCTCGAGCACCGCCCGCATCTCGGGAGCTCTCGATCTCCTCGAGCTCTCAATCTCCTCGAGCACCGCCCGCCTCTCGGCACGCACATTGTCCATCGTGAACTTGCCCGTCGCCGGGTCGAGCTTGACGCCGCCCTCTTGCCGCGCGTCCCTCGGCGGCGAGATATCCACCGCAGTCCTGGGGGGCTCCTCGGTAGCGTGCTCCGTCAATCTCGTTAATCTCATCAATCTGGGGGACGCCTCGGCTGCGTGCTCCTCCGTAGTCTTGGGACCGCCGCGCAGGCGAACGGCCATGCCGCGCGTCAGATCTCCGGATATGTAGCCATCGGGCGCACTGTCGCGGCCGGCCGACTCGCGCCAGCTCTTGGCGTTGGCTGTCGGTGCATCCTCCGCCTTGCCATCCGCCGTCGTTGCATTCTCGGCATCTGAAGGGGCATGATGAGGTTCGCGCATCTCTGCCGGCTTGAGGACGTAGCCAAAGCCGCCGCCGCGCTCAAACAGGGCGTAGTGGAGCTGCGTGGGCAAGTCGACCGTCTGCAGGTTGAGCGCAACCAGCTGCACCCCCGCACGCCAGCTCAGGAGCGGATCCATGTTGGACGACGCGACACGAGATGCGCTCGGGAAGACGCGCGCGAGCCGCTGGACGGTGCGTCGCTGAAAGAAGGCCATCGAGTCGCGCTCGCCCTCGCCAGAGCGCTCCTTGCCGTTGAGATGCGCAAGGAGTCGACCTTCCGAGAAAGAGACGATCGAGAGGCGCCCGAAGCTCACACTCAGGGGCGAAAGGAATTCCTCGCGTGGCCGACTTGGCATCGCAATGACCCTCACGAGAGCCTCGTCGGCAGCCTCATGGGTCCTCCTGCTCTTGAGACCCTTACCCGACTTGCCTGAGCTCGAGAACGAGCTCGCGAAGGAGCTCCCGAGGGCGCTGCCGCGGCTCAGCATGCCAGCGCCCGTGAAGGACTCTTGCCAGCTCAGGTGAGGCTCGACCGCGGGAGGCTCGAGGCTCACTGGGCGGCGCCAGCGCATCACGTGGCGAGCGAGCCATCGCGTTAGAGCGGAGCCCCGAAGCACCTCGGGATCTTCCTCCACGTCGTCGTCGTCATTGTCCGTGCTCCACGTGGTCGTCGTCGTCGTGCTCCGTGAGGGGAGGCTCCCCGAGGTCAGGCTCCTCGAGCTACCGGTCAGGCTCTTCGGCGTGCCGGTCAGGCTCGTTGGGATGCCCCTTGAGCTGGACCTCTCGGCCGTTTGGGGGATGCCCCTTGTGCTGGACCTCTCGGCCACGTTCTCTTCGCGCTCATCGCCAAGCAGCAGCGCCTCGGCCGTTGCCGTCTCCACGTCGACGTGACGCAGACGGTCGATGAAGAGTTGAACTAAGCGCGGCGGTTGGGCAGGCGGCTCGTCGAGCGGCTCGTCGAGTGAGCGGCTGAAACGCACGGCACGCACCAGCCGCTTGGCTTCGTCTTCATCGTCGCTCTCGGCATCGATGTCGGTCTCATTGTCGACGGCGTCGATAGCGGAGCTCGCAAGACCGACCAGCTCGATGGATTCGGTGGACGTGAGCGCAGGTACGGCATTCAGATGCACCTCCGACGAGTCAGCCGCGATCGGAATGTCGTCAGAGCTGCTGCTCGTCGCAATCGGCTCACGGGCCCCGCCCACCTCCGCTCCCTTGACCTCGAATGTGACGCATTCGAATGTGACTCGCCTCTCGGGGGCACCTCCGCCGCCGCTTCCTCCGCCGCCGCTTCCTCCTCCGCCGCCGCTTCTTCCGCCGCCGCCGCCTTCAACTCCGCTGCCGACGACGACCTCGCCGTCGCTGCCGTCGCCAGCGCTACTGCTGCCCACTTCCTTGGCGGATGTGGTCTTCTCCATCTCGTCGAGCACCGCCCGCATCTCGGGAGCTCTCGATCTCCTCGAGCTCTCAATCTCCTCGAGCACCGCCCGCATCTCCGGAGGCACATTGTCCATCGTGAACTTGCCCGTCGCCGGGTCGAGCTTGACGCCGCCCTCTTGCCGCGCGTCCCTCGGCGGCGAGATATCCACCGCAGTCCTTGGGGGCTCGGCGCCACACCGGTGGAGCTTGAGGCGCGCGCGCGCATTCGCGGTGCGCGCGGCATCCGGCCTGGCAGCTCTCTCGCCACCGGTCTCGTCCATCTCGTCAATCTCCCTCAGAGGCAAGTGCCTCGCTGCCGCCTTGCCCTTAATGAGAATGCGCCGTTGTAGCGACTTTGGTGAGCAGTGTGCCGGTACATCGTCCGGCAGCAGCAGTGCATCTCCGAGGTGTGTGCGCAGGATAGCGGCAACACGCGACTGCTGACGGCGCGAGCACCGTATCTCGAGAGAGAGCGAGACCGGGTACGGGTTGTTGACGAAAGCGGCCTCCGCGATCGCCTTCACGCATGCTTCGAACTTGATCTTCGTACAAAGGGTGCGCCCGTGCGTGACGATCGGCTCGCCCTCCTCCCCATCCCACACATCAAGTTCGACACTTCGGCATCCAGCGAGAAGGACGCGGCGGTACATGTCCACACAGGAGGTGCCAGCGAGCTGATCCTGGTCCATCAGATACGTGTTGTGGCTCGCGGCGACGAAGTAGTGCGCGAGAGGCTGGTCGAGCTCGGCCTCCTCCGCTCGAGCGAGCTCGCGAGCGACTGGACCATTCGAATGCGGGTCAAGCATGAGCGTGTGGAAATGGAGAGGCGTGAGGTACCGTGCGCGCAGCACGGCCGTCAGCTGAGGGGAGGGGTCAGGGGCTCGGGGCCTACGGGGTGCTAGTGGACGGGTAGCGTCGGGTGCCGAGAAGCGCCCTGAGAGTCGTGCCGAGGATCGTGCGGAGCTGCTGCTGTCTGCGTCTGCTGCCGAGGAAACTCGCGTGCCTGAGAGTCGTGCCGAGGAAACTCGCGTGCCTGAGAGTCGTGCCGAGGATCGTGCGGAAACTCGCGCCGAGCGTCGTGCCGGGCTGCTGCTGTCTGCGTCTCGTTCTGAGCAGCGACTGGAGTCAGGGGAGACTGGAATGCCTCGTTCTGAGCAGCGAGGTGAGAGCTGTTGTGAGCTGCAACCGTCGTCGTCGGGGAAGACGTCGGACCAAGCAAATGGTAAGTCCATGAGGACGTGCTGCGTGGGAGGCCTTGAGAGCGGTGCTGGCTCTGAGGCGCCAAGCACGTCCTCAAACGCAGCCTCGCAGCTGAGGGTATCCTCGTCATGCTGCTGCTCGCGACAGAAGCGCAGCCAGTCCTCCTTGCTCATCCCCTCGGGACATGAGGCGTACCGCTCGAAGAGCGCCGTGAGCGGTGAGCTCTTGGCCGTGAGGACCTGATGATGGAATTACTCAGAGGTCATCGGTGCCAATCCGAGGTCATCAGTGCCAATCTGGGGAGATGTGGTTGCTTTGGGGGCTGTGCCTACGTTGGCAAGCAGTCGTTGCACAAACGGCAAGCTCAGATTGGCACTGGGGTGCATGAGGCCCTTGGGTATTGGCACGCTCGCCGAGGTATTCGCGGCCGCGAGCAGTCGTGGCACGCTGGCGCGATTGACGAACCCGTGGCAGTTGCGATCGAGCGCGTCGAAGACGTTGCGCACCCAATGGACTTGTGCGCTCGTGAGCGGCGGCCGGTGAGCGCGGTGCTCGAGCACAAGCAGGCGCAGCCCCACATACCAGTAAAAGAGGGTCTCGGCGTCCTTGGACGCGAGGAAGAGCGTCTGAAGCCTGAGCGCGCCGCCTTTGGCGGTATGCCGCTGCCCTCGCAGGCTCGAATGGCATACGATCTGAAGCACGACGGGGCGCTGGCTCATCTGGGCGGACGCGATCCTGACCATCCGCTTGAGAGCGTGCTGCTGCCTTAGGCCGTCGGCTCGCGCTCCCAGCACGCCCTCCTCAAGCCGCGGCGGAGGCAATCCGAGGGCCTGCATCGTCTGCACTGTCTGCTCGAAGCCCATCTCCAGACCTTCTGGCGACTCTCCATTCGGCGTCTGGTCGCGTGCCACGTGTTCCCTCGCCCACCACTTGCGCCCGAGCGCGGCCGTCGCGGCGGCCGCCACCTTGGCGGGCGAGACGGCGCTGACTAAGTCTTGCATGGAGCCGCGCTGCCCCGTCGCCGTCTTGGGCCCCGTCTCGCCGTCTCCCTGTCCATCACGCAGCTTGATGCGCACATCAACCACTTGGTCGACGCCAATGTAATCCGTCCACGACCATCGGAGCGTCTCGAGCTCCGGTGAGTACTGCACAAAGGCGCGTGCCGCTGCGCTCATTCCGCTGCTCGTCGCCGCGTCGGCAGTCGCCTCGGCGCTCGTCTCGGCGCTCGCGTCCGCGCCGTCGTCCATCGTCTCGTCGGATTCAAACACCGCGACGTCGAGCACCTTGCCACGCACGACGCACTCTATGGCCTTGCGCGCCTCCTCCGGCAGCGTGCGCCAGCGGGAGGGTAGGCCGTCGGCGTCGGCGGACTGCTCCGGCGCCACCAAGCCACTTTGGATCGACGCGACACGATGGAGAAGGTCCTTCTCGTCGCCAAAGAGACTCACGCCGTGCCCGTACACGAAGAGGGCGACGACGAAGGACGAGAGGGTGACGGCGAGGCGTACGCAAGCCGAGACGATCGCCAAGGCCAGCTGCGAGGCCGCCATCATCTCATCAATCTCCACCGTCGAGCTCGTATTCGAGCTCATCATCTCATCGATCTCCACCGTCGAGCTCGCATTCGAGCTCGTGACCACCGGCGAGGGCGAGGGCGCCCGTGACGGCGCCCCTGCGATGGGATCTGTGGGGTTGCCGGCGAAGACCAACACAGAGAGGTAGAGGAACCAGCCGCGCGGCAGGCAGCCGAGGATGGCGCACACAAGTGTGCGCACCTTCTTCTCGTGCACAGAGAGCCATTTGAGATACAGGTCCAAGGCCGCACCGAGCACCCACGCCGCACACGAGACGTACAACTGCCACGCGCCAGACCGTTCCTCGTCCAGCGCGAACAGGATCGTACGAACCGTCGCTAGCCCGAGAGCCATCATGCAGAGCAGGTCGAGCGTAACCAACGTCTCGTGCTGCTTCAGGCGCACGTACATCACGCGCTTCGCGGGCGCGGAGCCGAAACGCATCAGCTGCCGCCAGCCCAACCGGCGGTACATGCTCGCAGACACGAAGAGGAGCAGGCCGGAGATGAGAGCGCAGCCCACTCCCACCCACAGCGGCGGGTGGATGGCGGTCGCATGGCGCGGCGCAAGCGACTCTGCCAGCATTGCGCCGCCGAGGAGCACGGACAGCAGCCCGACCGCAATCAGATCGGCATGGTTCTCGTTGCGCATGGCTCGGCGTGCAAAGTAGTGCTCGCCGAAGCAGCAGATGAGCAGGATGCCGAAGCGGTACACGGCCTGACCGATGAGCTGCATCCTCGGATAGTCGAAGGCATCTTTCTGCACTTCGCGTACACCAAGATAGCAGCCTATGCAGATGATAGCAGCCTGCACCATCCCTGTGACGAGAACGGTGCGTACGTCGACGAGATACCACAGCTTGAAAGTCCAGCGCAGCTTGTTCGTCAGGCGGCGCCTAAGAAAGCCCTTCGTTCGCGTCCAATCTGAACCGCAGAATCGGTAGAGGCGCCTCAGCACATTGGACGTCGTCATTGAACCCGGCAAACATCAACATAGAAGTCCGCACACACCTTTACAGAACCGTAGGTTTCGTCAGTAAATCGTATATCGCGCGCGCGGCGCTGAACCCGTGGTACCGCGCTCTCTTCACCACCGTCTCTACCGTAAGTACGGCTCCGGTGCCCCCCGTCCACGAAAGTACTGAGTACTCGCTACACGGACGTTACGGTTGCGCCTTTCAGCTTTCTCTCCAGTTCACCCGCTTCTCCTCCTCACTGCTCCTCACTGCTCGCCCTGTCTCTGGGGGCGAGAGTACAGCACACTTATGCGTGCCTTGCCGACTCATGCCACCTAAACTGTGTTTCCCATGCGATCATCGCCGTCTTGGCCACCGTCAAGCCCGCGTGAGCCTCTTTGCAGCCCACGCGTGCTGAACACGCTCTCAGTCGAGGCGTCTCAGAAGGTCTCCTCGCTCAGCCGCTCCCAGCGCCGGGAACGGACGTGACCATGCTCGATGATCAGAGTCGGGTCGCCCAAGGACGATTTGCGAATCGTGGGGGTAAGCCCCGAAGAGCTCGGCTCACATCCGTCCAGGTCTTCGTCCGCCTCCAGCCTGTTCCGCTTCGACTTGGGCGAGATCAGGGCTTCGACATCGCCCCGCTTGCCGGCCATGACCGGAGACTTTTGCACGCTGAGCAGGCGCCGCGGATTCTGAGGATGCTCGTCATGCATCTCAGCGAATGCCTCAAGTGCATCCCACTCGGACGAGCCGATCAGGTCCTTCGCCTCGCCCAAGCCGCTCCGGCTCAGCATGTCGAGGGCCGCCTGGACGTCAGTGAGCCTGGGGAGCGCCACTCCGTCGACGACTCTGCCGTCATCGATGATTGCGGCCGCCATGATGGTGGCGCGGAGCTTTGGGCACGATGAGCAGACGAGGCACGGCTTGTGCTTTCTAAGGAAGGCGCAAGTGCTCTCGAGCTGCTTGGCGAGCGCCTGTCCCTGCGTGTTCGCGATGGAGACGTATAAGGTGTGGTATTGGATGCCATCATCCTTCCAGAGCGGGTCCATCTGATGCGATGCGGCGTACACAATGCCCTTCACGCCCTTCATCATGAGCATGACGCGCGATTCGGCCAGGCTAAGATCGCCCGCGATTACAGCACTGTCGTCAATCTCCACGCACTCGTTCCAGGCTGCTACCTCACTGTGGACATCTTGTGCGAGCTCCTTGAGCCCGTCTTCGTCATCGGTAAGCCCTTGGCAAGCTGCGGACACCTCGCGCCAAAACGCGAGATTACTGACGGGCGGCAATGGCTTCGATCGAAGCTTTGCTGCGAGAGTCTGCAGGCGTGCACGCGGCCACCAGTCGAAGTCCGCCATGATGCCCTGAGATCGACGAAATGAGACGGACGAGTGGACGGGTCGTAATCTGGGACATTTGTGCCCTTTTTGACGTTAGATCGAGGTTCGTCACATGTGCTTGCAGCCGCAAAGTGTTTACACGGAACATTCATGCTCCGAGAGTGTGTGACGCTGAGAAACGTGACGGGAAACGTACCGGTACCGCCTTGTGTCTTGACGGAACTTGTCCTGTGAAAGGGTGCCGACACCGACATGGCGAATCGGCCGGTCGTGCTCGCTTCCGTGATCTGTGCTGCTTGTGCCGCCGCTGTAGCAGCGCTGTGGGTCACAGCGCTAGCAGCCGCCACATGCTCAGAGTCATGCTCTCATTTCGTCCGCCGCCAGCTGGCCGAGCGCATTATCCCTCGCAATATAGAGCCGGCCCAAAAGTGTCTGTTTACATTCACGGAAGTGCGCGAGGACAACGAAGAGTGCTCGTTTGGCTGCTGCAAATGTCTCCAGCTGGCTGAAGTCCGGCTGTACGGCAGATCCGCGTGCGGACAACGAGGCGGTTGCACCGGTTCCGGCATGATACCCCTCAACGTTACCTCCATTGCCAACCCTGCCGGCCGCTCGCCGCCATCGCAAGGCCCCAGCATGGTCGTGGACGGCAGCTTGGAGACCAAGTGGGTCGACTTGGGCTTTCGCGAGGGTTTCTCTCCCGGGCGCGCCGGCTCCTCGGTCCTCGAGCTCGAGCTCGACACTGACGATCCCGTTCGCTCATACGAGCTCGTGAGTGCGAACGACGCCGCGTGGCGGGACCCGACGTCGTGGTCAGTACGGTGCTGGACGAGCGATGAGAGCGAGGCCGACGGGATCCGGATTGAGCTGATCGACCACCAGACCGGCATCAGTGCACCTGAAACCCGTGGAGCGAGCTACGGTGTTTTCGCCCTTTACCGGCCCGCGCCGCCCTCGCCGCCAACTAAACCGCTCCTCCCACCTTCCGCGCCACCACCGCCTGCGGCCGAGGGCGACCTGCGACTGAGTGACGGCGGGAGCACCGCGGAGGGGCGGCTCGAGATCTTCCACGCGGGCGAGTGGGGCACCGTCTGCGACGACCGCTTTGGCTTGGCGGAGGCGCGCGTCGCATGTCGCCAGCTAGGATGGCGCGGCGCACACTCGCTGTCAGCAGTGCACGCGGCGACAGATAGCCCTCAGGAGCTGGCAGCAGCTACGCGCCGAAGCTCTGATAGGGTGTGGATGGACGCGCTGATGTGCGAGGGCACCGAGGCGCGCCTGGAGCACTGCCCGTTCGCCGGCTGGGGTGTGGAAGACTGCACTCATGCCGAAGATGCGCGCTTGCGATGCGATGGAGGGCCGGCGCTGCCACCGAGGGCGCCCGCGCCTCCGCGCTCACCGCCGCCACCACCACCGCCGCCGCCCACGCCACCGTTCCCGCCGCCGCCGTCGAATGTGAAGCGCCCGCCCTCGCCGCCCTCGCCACCCTCGCCCTCGCCGCCGCCACCAGCGCCCCCCTCTCTTGGGGTTTGTGAGTTCCGGTTTACGCGCACACGAGGGACTGCCGATTGCCTGCGCGATCAGAGGGCGACCGTCGGAGACTTCCTCGAAGGGGGCGCTCTCTGGACATGCTGCAGCGGCGGCTGTTGCGACTGCTTGCAGCTTGGCGAGGTTCGCCTGTTCGATGCCGCCGGAGAGCGCCTGATAATCACCAGTATTGCCAACCCTCGTGGCGCCAGCCCTTTGGCAGAGGCCGCCACCAACGTGGGTGACGGGCGCGTCGGGGGGCGGCTGTTCACAGGGGGCGGCTCCGTCGGCGGCAAGTGGCTCGACACGGCATTTGCACGGTACAGCTCATCGACGCTCGAGGTAGCGTTCGCCCGCCCACCGGCCCACGGGCGCTCCGGAGAGCGCGCCGGACACGGCGCTCAGCGGCTCCGCGAAGATGACGTGGCCGCTGTGGCCGCCTCGTACGAACTTTGGACCGCGAACGATGCGGTGGCGCGGGACCCGACGGCATGGTCCGTCTACTGTTTGGGGCCGAATGAGATGGCGCTCACGGCCGACGTACGCCGCAGCGTGCTCCCACCCCTACGCCGCGGCGCCAGCTACGGGCGCTTGCCGCTCCGTCTGGGGACCGACGACGTGTGTGACGATGCCGACGCGGTGACGTCCGATCGATCGACGCTGCATGGGTGCATGGGCTATCTGTACGCGGCCATCTACCTCGTCGCGCTGGCGGCCGCGATGCTCCTTGGCGCAGTAGCGTGTGCGATGGCGAGTTGGCGAGGGCTGCCGTACGACTCGGTGGATGCCGCCGGGCTGGGCGAGAGTGAGATGAACGACCGACAACGGCCGACGTCCAAGGTGCGCGCGCTTCAAGAGCAAGATGATGATGTCGAGCTCTTGTGACCGTTGAGAGAGCTGTAGTGACGTCGAGTATATACGAAGACGTCGTTGTATTGTTTGTCCTCACATTTTGACTGTGAGTGCGTCCGACCAGGTGCGACGAGCCGACGACTGGCTGACGTCCCCGGCGGTGGCCGTCCCCCGTGTTGCGATCCGCGCGATGCGGTGAGGTCTCGCGAATACCTGCGCCGGTAGCGGTTTCGGGCAACCTCATAATATTTTATTTTGTTTTTATATCAATTTTAAACACATGCATCGCATTCGCGACCGTGCTGGTAGCTGGACCGGCGATCGAACGGCAGTCCGCGCGCACACCGCGGTCCGCGCTTTCGCACGGGCGAGACGGCACGACGGGTCCGCGCCGAACGTCCCGTACAGCTATACACCGCGCGGCGGACCGCTGTTCAGTTATTTAAGGTTTGTTTGGCGATGGCTTGGCAACAATGAACATAACTCACTCACGGGCGTACAGATAGTGCTGATGAAACCGCCCGGCTTCACGGAGGTACCCAGGTCGAGCCCAGACGGCCCAGAACGACGCGACGCGCCCTCGAGACGCGCCCGGCGACCGGCGCCGGGTCGGCGCGTCAGCCATCCCGCCCTGGGTGACCCGTCTGATCAGCTCAGCTCGTACTGGGGCGATTGCTTGGCGACCTGTACGGGGCGGTCGATGCGGCGGGCGAGCATGAAGGCCGTCTTCTTCTCATAGTACGCGGCCTCGTTGATGAAGAATGGAAAGAGCTCCTCCACCTCCTCCTCCGGTGCCGTGTACGGGATGGTAGTCTGGCCATCGAGCGCGAGGAAGGCCGGATCGCCGCGCGCGAGCCTCCCAAAGTCCCGGCCCTGCAGCTGCGGGTGGATGACGCCGGCGAGCTCGCCGCTGGCGTCTCGTGGGTAGTCGACGGAGCGCACGAAGCTGTGAACCTGCACCGTGCTGGACGACCAGGGTCCGTCCCTCGCCAGGGCGGCGTTGTGCGCCTCGACGTAATCGAGCGCGGCGAGGACGAGGCGGCGCGTCTGCTTGTACACGGCTCCGTCGACCACACCCCATGGCACCGGCCCGACCTCAAAGGTCATACCGTGCTTCCCGACGGATGGCAGCATGGGCCAGTCGGCCTGCGTCGCGTTCCAGTTGCACACCTTCACGCTCGGATCGAGCGCGATAAGGTGGGCGGCGATCGCATGGCCCAACTCGTCCGTGGGCGACATCATCAGCGCCACACCTGTGGCCGCCGTGGTGTTGTGCAAGTCAATGATGAAGTCTGCGGCGGCACTGGTTCCCTTTGGGCCGAAGACGGCGTTGAGTTCTTTGGCGCGCCTCGCCTCGAGCGTGGCGGTCTTGGTGGGATCGTCGAGATCTGCCTTGAAGAAGCAGCGGTTCATGTCCTCCTCCACATACCGCGTGTTCGTTCCAATTGATGCGACGTTTGTCAACATCACCGTGGTATCAAACGAGAAGCCAGAGAAGAGCTCCGGGCTCGCCATGAAGTGCTTGGCAAGCACCACGCCGCACGCTTCGTTGCCGTGCGTGCCGCCGGTGATGAAGACGCGCTTGATCATCGCGGAGCCCTGGCCGGGTGGCCTTCGTGCGAGCGAACGCGAGTTGATGTGAGGCACGGAAAGTGCGTTGTCTTTCTATGCATGCCGGTCCGGGTCTTGGGTGTCGAGTTTCACCTGAAGTAAGCTGTTCACACCTCAATTCTCTGCTCCTGATGCTGGCCGCCGACAAGCTCTTGCTGCAGAGCAACGTGAAGCAGCGCTCCATCGAGCTACGCGAAAAGGAGCTCAAGCTCTTCAACCAGAACTTCTCCGCCATTTGCACGCAGTCGGCCATCATGGCGGGCTTCACGCTAACCACGTTTGTCGAGATAGATCTGCCGCCTGAGAAGCAACTTGCCAAGGTGTCTGCAGCCTGGAGCGCGCCCTCGCCACACTGCCTGCCTATGTGGACCGTCGCCGCTGACCGGACCCGCCCTGCGCTGCGCAGACGATGCTGCACTTCTTCGTGACCTGCTCCATCTGCGTCAACTTCACCTGCGTAGCTATGGTCACCTTTGTGAACGTCTGGGGCGGCGGCAAGGCGCTGCGCGGCGAGGATGGATCGATGGATTACGCCGTTGATGCGATGAACAGCGAACGGACATTCATCTTCTCCTTATTCGGCGCCGGCGTGCTCGCGACCCTCGGCTGCGTCTTCGCGGTGACGTGGATACTCATGGAGCCTGAGGTGGCTATGGTTGCTTCTGTGATCGTCTTGAGCGCCTTTTACATGGTCTGCTCGGAAGCGCGGCGCATTCGCCAGCGCTTCCGACTCGAGGACGACGAGGCCACCTCATTCAGCGACTTGCGTTCCATCTTTCCAACCTCCAGTCAGAAGAGGAGAGACGAGGATGACTCCATCGTCAGTCCTGTCCGCAAAGGCATGTAAGTTGTAACAGATCGGCAGCGGGCGCGCGAGGTACAACCAACTGTTTAAACTGTTTCGCGGTACGAAGCCACCTTTGAGTTCGGTATTATCTCGCGCGCGTCGCTCGGGTTTCCCGGGGACGCGTTCTATCTCGATCGCGTGCACTACTGAGCCTACACAGTGCCCCCGTCTCTGCGCTCTGACGGTCCGCGGGGTTCGCAGGTCTCGGCGACCGTTCGTGACACCCGTGACTGTCCAATAGCACAACGGCACACATCGCGATGCCATTGTCCTCAGATCACCCTCCAGATCACCCTGCGGCGCGTGCTATATTCGAAGAGTGCCGCCGTCCATTCGCCAGCACGGCTGCTGGCATCTCGTCGCCGGGGGCGTGAGCCTCGTCAACTTCGCGGTCTAGTCCGAGGCCAGCGACAGCACAGGAGCGACCATCGTCCACATATGGCCCAGGTTCGTGCACCGCAAAGCGCTCACGGCGATGAACGCGTGCTCCGGCTTGAGCCCGCGGATCTGCGGCATGGGGCACGGCATCGTGTCCGTTTTGTTGCACACGACCAGTACCCGCAGCTTGCTCAAGTTGAAGGCACCGCTCTCCGTCGCGGCGCCCTCAGCGCCAGCAAGCTCTGCAGCCGGAGGAGCCGCGGCGGGAGCAGTCGGCGGCGACGGGGCGTCCATCGCGCCCAGTTTTGACCCTACTGTTGAGAGGCGGGCGTCGCCCTCCCTCTTCCTCGCGTCCGGAGCAGGCGCCGCCCTATCAAGAGTACCGGCAGCTGTGACGCTACTCGCGTCCGGCTCGGCCGTTGGAGTGGTCGCGTCGGAGGTCTGGCGCGTGTGATGCGGCAGCGACTCGGTGACCGCCGAGGGCGTGGCGTCGACGCTCCCGGTGCTCGCCGCCCCCCCCGCCCCGATGCTGAGGGTCCGCTGAAAGAGCGAGCGCGGCGGCGGCGCGTTCTTCTGCTCGAGCTGCTTCGTGTAGTTGGCCACGTACGCCGGCAGCGACGTGCCGAGCGCCGCCTCCCACACGATGATCAGCAGCTTGAGCTCCGGAAACGCCTCGAGCGACGGCAGCAACAGCCCGTGGGACTCGGCAACCACCAGCCCGTCCTCGCGCCCCGCCTGTGAGCCGATGCGGATGCGCGTGCGTGAGCCGGGAGCGCAAGTTGGCAGGGGAGCGGCAGGGGGGCGGCAGGGGAGTGAGCATGATGCGCGACGGCCGGGCTGTGAGCACGCACGCACGCGGCGGCGGTTGCGAGCCCACCTTTCGGGCGAGACGATGAAGCGCATCGCCCAGAGCCGTCTTGCCGACGGCGGAGTGCCCGACAATGAGCACGGTGGCCTCGGGTGGGAGCGACGACTTGCGGCGGCGCGCGCTCGTGTCTTCCACGTCCGTCAGCGAGGACAGGCGCCGCACGGACTGCACGTGCATCCTCATCGTCGCGCGGAATCGCTCCACCATGACCGTGCGGTGGCGCGGCGCACACGAGAGGGCGAGGAATAGAATGAGCAGGATCAGGCGTGACAGCAGCTCGAGCAGTGCGGCGGCACCGTTGACAAGCGGGAGCACCATGACCACACGCGTCACGCGCTTGAGTGCACTTCGGTCCAGCTTGAAGGACGGGTCGATGTTGATGCCTCGGGTCTTAAAGGCCGATATTGTCCACGTCACGATGGTCGCGAGCACGCGGGTGGAGCGTGAGCCTCCGCCGCCACCGCTCAGGTCCTCGAGGTGATCGGTCGACTCCCCCTCGTGCGCCATTCCCCGCCGCCTCCGGCGGTTTCCGAGGAAAACGAGGCGGCGCGAAGCGCGCAGGACCGAATCCTCCCTCCTTCTTTCAGCGTGTTGATGATGCAGGTTTCGGCTCACCCGGCGCGCACTCAACCTCCGGGTGAGCTAAAAACACCGAGATCGTTCACACTGAGAGTATTTATGTTCTACACACACAACGGCGACTTCGCTCAACTTGACCGGTATTTGGATTACGAGAGAACAGCGCTCAGACCGGTCGAACGACAGGGGGGCACTCAGTCCACAGCTCCACACTCGGTCATCAGCGGCCATCAGCGGTCATCAGCATTCACATTCACACTCAGGAATCAGGTTCACACTCAGGTCGAGGCGCGCCGCCGGCAGCGTGGGCCCGAGCTGGGCGTTGGCAGCATGGTGTGGGCCAAGCTGTAAATGCCCGTGGCGGCGGCGGTACCTTACAGGGCTCAGGGCTTGGTGGCCAAGATTGACGCCAAGGGGGTCGTGTGGGTGGTCTGGACTGGGGAGCGGGTGCCGGCACAAATTTTCGCTCGCCCTCCCAGCTGTACTCCCTTTTTTCAACACATGAAAACATGGGCGTGCGTACGTGCGTGCGCGTGGGGCGGTTTCAGTTTCATGATTTAGATACTCATACTGCATACTCGAGAACAAAGGACGGTCACAAATCATACTAGAGAGTAGTTTCGACATCACAAAGAAGATTTCCACAGCGCTCAGTCTCGCTCCTTGGGACAGCTGCTGATCGCGGCACAGTGGACGCCGTCCTGTGGGCCTGGGCGGGCGCGGCGCTGACCGCTATGCCTCACTTAGCAACGGGGAAAAAATTGGGCCGGACCAGGTTTGCGTGGGACGTCCCAGCGGGCTGGGCCGTCCCGGTCCGGACTGGGACAACCGAAATTTCGAATGTCCCAGTTCGGACTGGGACGGCCCAGCCGGCTGGGT
>Ga0210247_100192_pt1 | contig 53945 bp, 23 predicted proteins | sample ChrtobMetP3_16mM_FD_155449 | JGI IMG/M metagenome (GOLD analysis project Ga0210247, IMG submission 155449) | Chrysochromulina tobin associated microbial communities from unialgal haptophyte culture, Seattle, Washington, United States - P3_16mM | ecosystem: Host-associated > Algae > Haptophytes >... | reverse complement strand
TGAAAATTGCAGTCATACGCAATACGCAATACGCAATACGTAATGCGGGTCAAAAATACGCAATACGCAAAATGCTGAAAATACGCAAAAACAAAATACGCTGCGTATGGCGTACCTTACACTGATGTCTTGGGTCCGGTCTGGAGATACACCCAAATTCCAGATTCCGAGTTTCCGAGTTTCCGAGGAGCACCCCTCTTGGGTCCTCGCCCAGGGACCCCCAAATTCCAGATTCCGAGTTTCCGAGTTTCCGAGGCCCCCTCTTCGGTCCAAGGCAGATGGAATCCCAAATTCCAGATTCCGAGTTTCCGAGTTTCCGAGGACCCCAAGGAGGACCCCTCTTGGGTCGCAGGACGCAGGAAGAGGGACCCACAAATTCCCAGATCCAGTTTAGAGCGCAGTTTCTATTTCCGCTCCTGTACTTTCGTGTAGCCCACATGAATGCTCGAATGTGTGCATGCATGCACAGCCGGATGCTTCGGCGGGGTTGCGACGTCCATTTCCCTTAACGAGCTCACGTACCATCCCCTTCGCGTTTAGCACCACCAGCACTGTGTGTTACTGTGTGTGGGACCGTAGGAGGCTCGCGCCATGGCGAGCGACCGCAGCATTCTAAACATTCAATCCTTTAACGAGCTCACGTCCGAGAATGATTCAACTGCGTATGCCGACGTCTGCGTCCCCCTTCCTGATAATTTCAACAAAGCAGAAGGGCTCAAACTTGTGGCCGTCACCGACTGCACGCAGCAACGAAAAGCAGCGTACGCGTGTGTCAATCAATGAGGGCTTGCAGTGCAGAGCGCCGGGTCGCGCGCACGGTAAAACTTGTTCTGGAACTCGACCCAATGCAGCCGCAACGCGTGAAGAAAAGCAGACAACAGCTCCATACAGCACAGAATGCCCAAAGTCACCATGGCCCAAAGTGCAAACGCAGGCACCAGCGCGAGAGCGCACGAGAAAGAGCTGTTGCTCACGTGGCAGCTTGCGAGGCCCTGGATGCACGTGGAAAGCGCGAAACGGCTAAGCGCGTAAGGAGAGTGGCTGCAGGCTGGTCGGGATCTGCAAGGCAGGGCGAGCGAAGCGCGCCGCACGATCTCAAAAAAGCACCTGGTCGCGGAGGATCATCTCGTAAAAGACTACAGACAGCTGCTTATGAGCGAGCGAGAGGGCCCAGAGGCGCAGGTAGCTCGCCGTGTTGGAGATTGCGCCGAGGACGTACTCGATCGTGTGGATGAGTTGATGCATCATAACTTCGCCAAAGTCGAAATCGTGCGAGCCGTGAGCGGGCTTACCGTTGAGGTCAGAGGCGTCTGAGGCACCATCGGCGTCGCTACTGTCGTCGATGAGCCGTCGCGAAGAGCCATCCGCCTCCGTGCGGCCCACCTGTTTGTAGCCCGAAGCTGCCTGGTGCTTGCGACGCATCAGCAGGGGCTTGGCGAGCAACATCCATGGTACCGCTATCAAAGCTACAGTGAGCAAACACGTCTGCACCGTCGTCTGCCCAGGGAAAAGGACAGCGTCGTTCGGCACCTCACCGGGTTGCATGAAAAAAGCAATCAGCATCGAGATGAGCGAGGGCGGCCGTTCGGCGAGCGCCACCCAGTCGGTCAGCCATTTGTACACGATGGCAAAGACGAGGTACCCGAAGATCGCAAGCATGAACATGGCCTGTGGCACGAACTCGCACCAAATATCCAGCTCGGATTGCGAGTGTATCGCGTTGAGCAGGGAGCATAGGAGCCCCAAGAGCATCTGAAGGATGCCCAGGATGATCGAAAGCTTCATCTTATACGAGTTAGCGAAGGCTAGCTCATTGGAAGTGTGGTGCCACGCGGGATCGAGGCCAAACGGATAAACCGCGTTAGGCGCCGAGCGTGCGCGGCTCTCGCCCCGAACGGGCGGCTCGTACGCGCTACCGAAAAGGTCCATCATGAGCCCAAAGGTGTCGTTATAAATGAGGCCGCAGTAGATGGAAAAGGCGGCCATGAGCAACAGCACGTAGCGGCCGTGCCAAGGGTAGCCGAGAATGTCGCCGATCTCCTCCTCGCTCATTTGGTTGAACTTTCGCTCGTTAGTCACGAGGTAGAGAGCAAAGACAAGCAAGATGAGACCGTGGCCCACGTCTCCGAACATGACGCCGAAAAGGAAGGGATACGTGATGATCGTGAATGCAGCCGGGTTGATCTCGCCACAACGAGGCACGCCATACCCATCGACGATGCCTTGAAATGCAGCGGTGAATTTGTTGATGCGGAAATGCGTAGGTGGCTTCTCGTCTGTATCTATGACGTTAACGATCGACGGTGCACCGTGGATGCCGGAGCGGGCGGCGCCACGGCGGACCGCGGCCTGAGTGTCCTCGCACATGCTCAGCGGGCACCAACCCTCAGCGATGAGGCATTTGCGCGTGAGGTCGTAGTTCCACATGTTCAGGACGCGGTACACGGCCTTTTGCTTCAAAGCGTTGCGCCGCCACGTTGGAAGTTGGCGCGCGAGAGAGGCGAGCCGCTGAGCGCGATGGAGCGCCGCATGGTCGCTCACCTTCTGCAAGTCGTCGATGCGCGACTGCACCTCAGCGAGCAACGCCGTCCGCTGATGAGCATGCGGCGGGTAGTTGTAACGATTGGCGCCGAACGTGTCGCAAAGCTTCGTGAGACGATCGAGAGAACGCTGGCCGGAGAAGAAGATGATGAACACCGACTTGTACACAAGGTCGCCTGAAAACGGGTCGCGTACCCGTTGTGATATGTCCGCGTGCCTGAGGTACATGTTCCCACGGGTGGCACGGAAGACCACACGCTCAAAGGGACCGAGCTTGGCGCGCTCAATGACCCCCGCAATGTAGCCGAGTCGCTGCTGCGCTTCGCCAGAGAGCATGAGCCCCGCTGACAGGTGCAACCGATTCAGGCCGTCCTCGAGGTCGATGCCGCCACCCAGCACTGTCGGGAACCCGTCGTCTACACTGGAGACACTGCCGCAGCCGCGGCGGCTGCAGCTGCCGTCATCCAGGCTTGGTCGCGTGCGACGGCTAACCGCGCTCCCATGAGGCAGCTTGCCGACAGACGACGATCCTGACGAGGAGGGCACGAACGCCGGCCCCGCCACTCGATCCTCATCGACGTGGTGCGCAGAGAGGTCAGCGGCCGAGAGCGCTCGCGGAACCACGGCCGACTCAGCGTGGCGAGCCTGCGAGAAGACATCGTCGCACTTCTGCAGCACATGCGATAACTCAACGAGGTGATTGTAATTGATAGTGAGCTGCCTCTGCGACGAATTGAGCTGTCCGAGGTCGGCCACCACCTCCTGTAGCATGCTTTTCATGGTCGCGAAGGACGCGGGCAGCCGCTCCACGAGTGGCGGCCCCTCCTCATCGTCAGCGTCGTGATCGCCAACACCGGCGTGTGGCGCCGCCGCCACTTGCTCGCCGATGAAACGAAGGCAGCGGTTGACTTCATCGCAATCTTTCATCTGCTGCACAAAGTTTCGCTGGAATATGGTCGCGCCCTCATTGAGGTCGCAAAACATGATCGTGCCAAGTTCGCCGAGCTCTTCGACAGTCTCCGAAGCCGCGTCGGCCTGCACGATTACCTGCAGCATGACCATTGGCTCCGAACGGAGCAAAGATGGCGGTTGATTCCGGCGCAGGCGTGCCTCCTCGAATGGATCTCGCATCCTCGCTGCACGGACGCTGCGCAGCGGCGCGTTCTCCTTCTTGGCAGCACCGGGTGAGATTGTGGGTTGTGGAAATCGATCCAAGCGGTTGGCACGCTGAATTCTTTGACTCGCTGAACCCTGAAAAAGGCGAGCGCAGTGGCCTCTTCGACGTCTATAGACTGAGAAGCCTGCCTCATCTGTCTTGTGCTTTGTGTGAGCCGAAAGTGGGGAAGGCGCCGTATCGGTCGCCCCCCCCAGCAGCTAAGAGCGCTCAGCGATAGGTGGAGCTAGCGTACGCCGAAGCTGAGTAGGCGCCTGAACCCCTTGCATTTCCCTGCCCCAGAGCAGCGACCGGGCTGTAGCTTCCCTAGATGGAAGCTAAAAAACGGGACGGACTGAGGACTTACTTGAAACAAAGCGGGGAATTCAAAATGCGAATAGGAATTACCGGTATAAGAAAAAAGAGGCCTACCCGTCGCGGTCTTTTTTTTGAATGCCCTTGGGCTCCTCGAGTGAGTCAGTACACCGCTCGCCACTGAAGCTCGGCACGCGCTTACTCTCGTCACCGGCGGAGCTCACGAGGGGGAACATGGCCAAGATCCATAAGGGTCTCATACGCGGCATCATCACCGCCATTGGGGAGCGAAAACGCAGGTAGGTAGCGACGAGTAGGGAGTCGAGGGCGCGCCGGGCTATGCCCGAGCGTAGGAAGCCAGCCCGACACGCCGTCGAGCCGGCAGCGACAGTCCGGCATCGCATGGTGCGGCGGAAATCCTCGCGAGGCAAACATGCCGCATTGGGGGTCAACAAAGCCGAGCGAAAAGGAAGACTGGGTCTCCTCCGCATTAAGGGTCGACAAATTCCACAGATCCGCACAGCGGATGGTCATACATGGAGAGTAGGGTCTCCCAAAGGGAGGAGACCCCTCTCCTGAAAAGAGACCATGGGGAGCCTGAGAGACCCTCAGTCTCTCCCTAGCTCTCCCTTTGGGGGGACCCAGTTACCACCAGAGGGACCTTGAGGGACCCTGGGGGACCATGGGAGACCCCTTTCACTTTGAAAGTGGCTCTTGCAAGAGGAAGAGAGGAGACGAAGGTAGACCTTGGGGGACCAGGGAGAGGGTGGGAGACCACGGACCCGAAACGCACATTCCGCGAAACGTTTTGGGAAAATGACGAAATTTCATTTCCGTTGCAGACTCGCCGGCGCGCGGGCCGCCGCGGTCAAATCGAGTGACCAGGGAGACCTGAGAGACCCAGAGAGAGCAGGTCAGCAAGTGCTGTCGCGATGAGCGATGACGAGCTCGAGGAGGGTGAGATCGACGAGTTTGGCCGCCACCCGCGCCCGCCACTGCCCCGAGCAGGAGCAGATTCACGACTGGATCTCGAGCAGGATGAGGGCTTTCCTCATCTCGATCACGTCGAGGAACCGCCTTCGCTTGGTGAGACGCTTGCAGGCAAGTCGTGGGGGGACCTCATCAGTCTTCTGCAAAACGATCCTGCTGGCATCAACCTTCACACGGGCCTCACATTTGACGAGGTTGCCAAGGAGCTCGAGGCGAGGCTTCAGTCGCTGGCTGCCGAGGGCGATTCCCTCATGCTTTACATTCGTCGCATGGCGGCAACGGTAAAGAAGATGCCCATGGCGCCGGTGCTGTGTCTGCTCATGAGCGCGGTGAACATGACGCTGCGGCTGCGGCGCTATAATATATCAACGTCGGTCGACGGCGAAAAATCGGTGCCCTTCCGAGGGGAGGTGAAGGCGCGAGGAGGAGCAGCAGAGGAGGACGAGGACGACATGACGGCATCGCAGCAAGCGGCACAGGTGGCGATGGCAATCCCGATCTCCCTCGACACGCTGCAGATTAAGGCGGCGCCACGTGGCAGCGCAGCTCCGGCCCAAACCCTCAACACGACCCCTCACGTCCCGCGCTCCGCGCGACCTGCATCGCACGGGGGAGGTGACAATTCGTCGGAGTCTGGCAAGTCGAGCACCAGCACCGAGTCCTCCAAGGTTAAGACGCAGCTGAGCACGCGCGAGCAGGACCAGCTGGCAATGGACCAGTTGTGCATCATGCTGCCCATGCTGCACTCGGAAGGGGGCCAGCCCAACACGCACGAGGTCACAGTGGCCATGATGTCACGGTACGACGGCGAGTATCACCTGCAGAACAAGTTCAAGGCAAAGAGTGATGCCAACAAGGTGTTCGCTGCTGCGGCCGGCAAGGGCACGGAGCACATGCTGCGCAAGGCGTGCACCGTGCAGGTCCTCAAGAATGGCGTCGGCCTCATGAACCTGCTCGTTGGCAGCCATCACATACCACTGGCGGATGCGGACGGGAACCCACTATTTCTCAAGCACCTCATCAAGACGAGCGTGGAACGCCGCGACCTCAAGCTGGGCATCCACTTCCTGGCCGGCGACCAGGATGGCGCTGGCCTGGTCCCCACGATCGACACCAACACCATGCGCATCAGCAATCTGCTCGCAGCCAGTGGGCTAAAGACCTCCTACGTCGCGGTGAAGATGAGCGGCGCCGCTGGCTCCCAGGACGGCCCAGCCACTCCCGAACAGCTCGCCGAAGGCCTGGAGGCCCCGGTGCCGCTTCACCCTGAGGTGCCGCGGGTTCCCCAGACCCCTCTGATCTCTACAATGGCCTCTATTCTGGGCTCGACTTTCTTCTTCTCCACGCCAGCAGAGAACGACCCAAAACACAAGCCCTTTTTCGCCGAGGCTGCGAGGGCACTTGAGGCCAAGGGCCTTGGCTACGTGTTCATCGACCAGACCATCTACGGGCCCTCAAACTCAGGTGCGGCTGCAAGCCTTGGGTTGCTCGCCGACGGCGCAATCAGCCGGACAGGGGGCAAGATGTCCTACTTTGTCAAGCAGCTCAGCTACACCTCGCATCGCTCGGAGCTCGCGGAGTGCGGGCTCAGCTTGAGCATCAACTACGACAGCCTGCTGTACGCCGGTGACAAAGCCAAGCGCCCGGAGAAGGAGAAGATCCTGCGGCTCATGTCGATCATGTGCTCCCTTGCCTGTGAGGCCGCGCGCAGAGACGTGCTTACGAGCCCTGGCGTGTTCAGGGATGCGGTCATTCAAGTATTCCCCTTTGCTGGTGGATCGCTCTCCGCAATTTCAGCCGCGGCCAACAAGGCAGACGGAAACCCGACGTTGAAGAAGCAGTCGGCGGCTCTCGAGGAGTTCATTGCGAATAAGGAGTCCTTGCTCTTCGTCCACAAGGCCCTGTTGCAGCTGGCCATCTACGCCAAGAAGAAGCACAATCCTACGGAGTTTCAGGACGTGCTCATGCTCGCAGATCTGGAGAGGATGATCCCTGCCACCCCGCCACGTGCAGGAGAGTCGGCCCCCAAGAAAAAGAGAGAAGATGTCTGAGGGCACCCAGTTCAATGATGCGCGTTAGTGGACGGGGGCGATGTCGGCTACTGGAGCTATGGCTGGAGGCGCTGTTGAAGCGACGCCCGCAACGTGAACGAAGTTCTTCGCCGATCTCAGCTCTCAGCGATCACGATGGGGTGAAGCGATTGGAGTTATAACTTGGTGTGATGTGAGAGTGCGCATGCTGTTTGGTGGGGGAGAGAAGCCGCGATTCCTGAGCGATCTCTGCGAGAGGCCGCAGGAGTCTCAAGAAGACCCCCTTGGGCGACGGAGTTGGTCAGTTGGTGTGTGTATTCGCGTGACCGTGAGGTCCGCAGGTGGGGCGCGCGGAAATTCAAACCACCAGCGGCGCAAAATGTAGTACTGCGCGTCCAGAGTTCAGTTCGACGGGTACGCAAGACACGTACGACGTACGCTACCAAGCACTGCATGCAAGCCTGCTGAGTGTGCAGATCTGCAGAATTTGATGAAGAATGGCAGCGGCGACGAGGCCACGGCCGAGGGCAGCGGCGGTCGAACTTGCATTAATTCAATCCAGAATTGGATGCTATACCTGCTTTAGATGCTGATGCCTTGTGCGCCGAACGGAGTCGGCTTAGCAGACGGTTCTCGCCGGTCGTCGTCGCAAGCCGGCTGCAGTGTTGAGATGCGACGTCATGTTGTGGATAGCGGTCTCCTGTGCCTCATAAAGGTTCTGCAGCTCGTGGATGCTACAGGCCTGCAATTGTCGGGATGAGGGCGCCATGTCGATGACACGCCGTCTGCGGCGACGATGGCACGTGGCCGGCTCTTGGTCCTGCGAGGCCAGTCCGCCACCCTCAACGTCGCGTGGAGAAAGGCTCTGCATCGTCCGCAGCCGAGCGCGACGGTGGTTTCATCGCTTCGACGGACGGACCAGTCGAGGTTCGTCAAATTCGTCAAGAAGATGGGGTGGAAAAAGGAGTGGGAAGAAAAATTTCAGGAGCATTACAGTCGTGTTAACGTTCACACACAACTGCCGTAGCGGCTGTCGCGTCTGTCGTGTTAGGGTGTGCATATTGGAAAATGGGCGCGCATCGAGTCGGGCGGCTGTTCGGGCTGGCCTCCGTCCTCGAATTCGATCGGCTGCTGCGCGCCGTCGTTCCATTAGACGCGCTTCATCACGCCTCGGACCCCGCACTCGTCGACATTTTATTTGAGGTGTACTCGACACAACTGGCACGGCTCACTTGGGAGCCACCATTGGAACAGGGTGAGCTGCGGAAGACTGACGTCGCCAATGTGGTAATGCTCATGCGAGAATCCGGCGCGATGGAGCGTCTGGACGGCGTCCCGAAACCCTCGGTTGCGGCTGTGGTTCTCATCCCGTCCAACGAGCGGTGCACCAAAGCCGGCTGTGGCGGCAAGCTCAGACTGGAGCGTGCTCGGGGGCGCGCTTTTGTCGTGCGTTTTCTCGACGCGCCGTCGCTGCCGGGCTTTGAGCTCGTCAAGAAGTGCGACTGCTGCGAGAGGATGCACTACTATAGCGAGGTTCGATGGCGACACGCTATCGAGGCGCTCGCCGCAAACGCGGCCTTGCCTGCAGGCGAGCAGCGCGAGTGGCAGCCGGATGCCGGGGGGCGCGAGTACTGGCGTTGGCCGGCTGAGTCCTCCGTCGCCTACCATAGCGGCATCCTCGACTTCTCGACGATTGCCGATGAGCGCACGCAGTTCTCGAAGCAGGGCCTTCAGAGTGTGTGCCGGCTTCGTGCCTTCTTCCGCCCGAGCGACGAGGCTGCAGAGGGGGGTGCTGTGGCGAAGGCGCCCGCAGAGGCGGAATCCGCCGCCACCTGGTGCGAGTGGGAGCGGCGCATCTTCACCGAGGCTTGGTTTGCACGTGAGCTGCTGCGAGACGAGCGCGAGCTGTCTGTGCCACTTGCGGATCGCGCAAAGTTCGAGGACTACCTGGACAAGCGACGCTTCAACGCGGCACTCCGGCGGCAAGGTTATCGTGGTCGTGCTGCGCTCCGGCATCGGTACGCTGAGCGCCACCGCTACACGACGACGCGCCCGGGACGAGCCCAGATGGTCTCGTTTGACGGGCTTCACAAGGCCAACACGCAGTGCTGCATCACCGAGATCAAGTACCAGAAGCGGCTCCCGGGCAGCTCGGCGTACATGTACCAGGGCTGCATGGGCGACTGCGACATGCTCAAGTGCGCCGTTTGTATCGAGTGCCTCAAGGACGGCGGGGAGCGGCGCGCGCCGAGCGACAGCGCCGCGCCCAGTGGCAGCAGCAGCAGGGATCCGCCTCCCTCCCTCGAGGATGAGATCGAGCTGATGGAGCCCCCCCTCGACTCATCGCTAGCATCTGCACTTCAGGTGAGCTACAGCTGGGCACGGATTGATACTGATCGCGTTGAAATGAGTACCCCCCACCTTACGCGCTTCTTGCCTCAAACGCAGCGAAAAAAGCGATTGGAAGGGAGGGACAAGCGCAAGGCATCTGAAGTGGCTCAGCAGGTGGAGGCGCCTGGCTTGGAAGCGTCTGGGGCAACGCCCGGGATGGCGAGTGCAGGCAAGGTGGATGGAGCTGGCCGTCAGCTGCGCAGCCGACGCATGTTCTCATATGCAGAGAAGGCGTGTGCACGACTAGGCCAGGTGCCGCCGGCACACACGGGTGCACTCGACGAGCCCGTCGACATGCTTCCAGCCGACATGCTTCCAGCGAGCACCGCTTCAGGCCCGAAGCGTCAAGAGCCGGCGGCATCAGCTCCACCTGCAAAGAAGGCCAAGGGCAAAGCGGTCAAGGGCAAGCAGCCCACGCTTGGCGCGCGTGAGCAGCTCATCGCGGGCTACGGCCCTGGGGTTGTCCATTTCTTGGAGGACGATGAGCCCTTGGGAAGTGGAAGCGGTCCACCACGATGGCCTTGGACAGCATCTTGCGAAAGAGCGCCATGGCTGGCGTGTCGGGAGCACCGCTGCGATCATGCTCAAGCCGTCGGGCCGCTGATGGAGGGGGAGAACTCCGAGTCGAGCGAGCAGCTGTTTCGCTGGATGTCTGCAACGCGACGGCCCGCTTCCTGCGCCTGCGCCAGCTCTGCTGCCGACCAGAAGTTCTGCTCCAGGTCGAAGTAGAGGAAGCAGCCCCGCGTCGAATCGACGACCTCGTACGCATGCCGGTCGCTGAAGGCGAGGTACGCGTCGACGAAGACCGCCGGTGTTGCCACGACGAAAAACTTTGGTGCCGGGCCCGTACTCCTGCCGCACGCCAAGTCGACGGCCCATACGCGCCGTTGCTGCTGGTCCTCCTGCGGTGAGACCGCCGCTGCACAGGAGTCGAGCGCTTCGGATAGCCGAAAGAAGATGGCGTCTGATTTCCAGCCTAAGACCGACCCGAGTGGGTGACTGTTACACCCTGAGCTCACCATACATAATGTTATAAGCCAATGCACCTTGGACCTGCTCATAACGACGCCCGGCGCCGTGATGGGCGACCGTGTGATGGCATATTCACTGCGGTCGAGCCTATCCGCCCGAGGTCGAGGCTACTGTTACACCTGCTCACCATCTTGAAAATCATAAGCCACTGCCTTGGACTCAGGAACTCAAAACTTGGCAGGCTTCCTAACTTTTTGAGATCTGCTCAAAAATATAACTTCCCAGAGCGAATTTTAACTGAATACCCTACTTAGGGTGCAGAAATGGCCCTTCCCGAAGGATCCAGCTCTGGGAAGTTATAAGGCCAGAAGCACCTCCCTGAGAAAAGGCTATAGCGAAGTCTTGGGCCCCATCCGCGATCACCACGGCTTATGATTTTCAAGTGACGATTTTTTGTCCATTTTCGCTCACTTTACCGCTCAGGCGGCCGGGAACGTTCTCTGGCCGGCCCCGGTTGCGGCGGCGTAGCCGTAGCGCGTAGGTTGCTGCGGGAACCGGGATGCTCTGGTTCGATCCGCGTGGCAATCGGGTCCTCCAATTCACTGCGCGAACCTTGGGCTTTCAAGCCTATTTCAAGCCGGGAATTTTGGGGTCCAGCACGGTCGCCTCTCTCTCCAAAAGTGCAATCACAGACGAGCGTTGGGCCTCGAAGCTCGCGCGCCATACATGTATGTTTACCAGCAAGGGCACTGAAGCCCCCGCTCGCTCTCGCTCTCCGGCTCACGCCAAATACCGATACACTGAAGAAGAGCCTTGGTCGCGCTCCAAGTACTCGCGGTCAATGAGCGACTCGATGCGTTTCTTGAGGTCGGGTGGCTTCAGAGGGAACTTGAGTTGCTGGAAGAGCTCCGACATGAGCAGCGCATGCGTGAGCGTCTTGCGCGCCTTCATGATGCGCACGATGGCAGCATCGATTTGGTACTGCCGGTCCTGGAAGACGCGCTCCGTGGTCTGCTCACTCTCCTGCTCGCTCTCGCGCATCTGGATCGAATTGATCTTGATGCGGTAGAGTGCGTTCTTAAATGTGTCCTCGAAGAAGAAGCTGTCCTCGTCTTCCACGTCACGCCCCTTGGGTTCCTTGCGCAGCACGCGCTGCTTGCCGCAAGCGAGCGACTGTAGGGTCAGCTTGAGCTCCTTATCCTCGATGCCCGTCGCGGAGAGGATGGACTTATATCCCAGTGATCCCTCTGCTCCCAGGTCGTCGTTGAAGAGCAGCAGCACGATGGCTTGATTGAGCGAGACGTTAAGCTCTTTGCGCCCCAAAGGGAAGTTGGCGAGAAGCGTGCAGTGGCCGAGATACGGATGCCACTGCAGCCGGCGGCCGTTGTGCTTTTTGGTGTAGTAGTCGTTGAAGACCCCCTGCAGTCGCAGGACCTCCTCGGGCAGGCAAACCTCGACAGGCGGGTACGTAGGCCAGTACCCCTGCGTGAGCACGTGCACCGAGAGCTGGATGTCCTTATCCTCCTGGCCTGACTCGAGCATACGCGCCTGCGGTGACTCCTTGAAGGAGGCCATCACGTCGCGCGAGAGCTCTATGTCCTTGAACATGCCCTCGAGCTTGGCAGTGAAGCCCGAGCCACACTCGGCCTTCAGCTTCGAGATCATCGACTTCTCCGCGTCCACAGAGGCCGACTTGTCGAGCAGCAGTCGCTTGGACAAGTCCTTCTTGTAGAAGGCCTCGAACATGTCCTTGCCGTCAATGTACCGGAACAGGGTCATCGTCTTGTCGAGCACCTCCTCGAGCTCCTCTTCCGAGGTACCCTTATTGCCGCTGCGCAGCTTGCCGTCGAGGAAGCGCGCGACGAGCTCGGCGGCGCGATTCTGGCGCACGTTGATGAAGCATTCGAAGGCCTCCTTGAGGGAGTGGCCGAACTGCTCGTTGGAGCTGAAGGCGTCGTAGAGGATGCGGTCGAGCTTCTCCTTGAACTGCAGCAGCTCCTGCACGAGGCCGCGCTCGCGCTCCGCATCGCTCACCATCGCAGTGCCCACGCGCTTGATGAACGCCGCAAAGGCCTGGCGCAGCCGCGGCAGCGCGTCGACTAACCCTAACAGGTTGTACATGCACGTGAGGTCGTCGATGCGACTCTGCTCCATGAGTGTGGTGAAGCCCTTCTCGATGATGGCGTCCACATGCGCGGCGAGCAGCTCCTGCAGCGCCGTCTGCAGCAGCGCTTTGCGTGTCGAGAGGTGCAGGTAATGCAGCACGCGTTGCTCCTCCTGCGCGAGGCGCGAGCGCACGTGCTGTAGGTACGAGGGTACGTCCATCACATGCAGATGCGTGGCCGCCTCGGCGACGTAAAAGTCGCGCGTCGTGCGCAGGAAGTGGACCTCGAAGAGCTCAACGTACATGCCCAAATCATGAAGCATGCGCAGCAGCGAGTGCAACAGCATACGCTCCACCTGCGCGTTGGCAGCATCCGGGGACACGCACGCATGTCAAGTCAGGGCAGGTAAATTCGGGGCCTACGTGGCGACTGGGTGGAGAAGCTCGCGGGCGACACGCGGATACGGCAGCGGATGCGCTCGCACACCTGATCCCCCGTGCGCTCGTGCTCGATGAGGGTCAGGAGGCCCTGCACCGTTTTGCGCGCCACCTCCGGCCGCCGACCCAGGTGCGACCGAAAGATCGTGAGTCCCATATCCCAGAGCGACTTGTTCGCCGTCTGCATGACGTGCGTGCGATCCAAATAGAGGAAGATGGAGCGCAGCGTGAGCATTTGGTCGCAGTGGTCTGCCCAGGTGGCCTGTACCAGCGACAGGAACGCGAGCGTATCGGGCGTCTGCCCCAGGAGCATGTCCAGGCGTGACGCCACATGCTGCTCGCATTCCTCCCGCAGGCGGTCGTAGACCACGGCCGCCAGGTTTTGCAAGCACATGTCTTCGACGGCGCGGTAGAGCTCCTCCAAACTGTGCCCCACTGCGCACTTGGCGTGCACCGCCTGCACCGCTGCCTGCAGCCTCGCCCATGTGTCACGCTCAAAATTTTCGGGCAGCTTAGGCCGGGACTTGAGCGGCTTAATCACGAGCTTCTTGGTGACCGGATTGGTGCCTGCTCGATTGGCTAAGGACGAGCCCGGGAGCGACATGTGTGCCACACTTGCGCCTCGGGCGTCTCTACACGAGAGGTGGCGGAAAAAGCGTTGTCGCGAGCGCTCTCCTGTCTCGTTGTCTACTGCACTAGGGACGGCGGAGCGGAGAGGACTGAGGTTTCGAGTGTACGCTCACCCGAGAGGTTCAAAGTAACGAAGATCGAAGTGCTGACACAAGCAGGTCCCAGTTTCCACTCTCCCAGGCTCCCACCCGCGCAGCTTTCCGATGGGGCCAGCTTCGGCTCGTACCGTACCCCTACTCGGCCATGCCTCCAACCACTGCGATAGCGGCCCCCGCGCTTGGGGGCCCGGAAAGCATTCGCATTGTGTTGAACAGCAGCAGCACCCGCGCTGGCAGGAACCTGTGGCACCGCCCACGCCCCTTCGTTTCGAGGCGAGCCGTTGGGTCTAGAACTCGACCGGCTGGCCCTTGGCAGCCATCGCGTAGTACTCACCGACCTTGTTCCAGTTGATGACGTTGTAGAACGCGGCGATGTACTCGGGTCGGCGGTTCTGGTACTTGAGGTAGTAGGCGTGCTCCCACACGTCGATGCCCATGATCGGGATGAGACCCTCCTCGAGGCCAGTGCCCTCCATCAGCGGGTTGTCCTGGTTGGGCGTCGTCACGATCTTGACGCTGCCGTCCTTGGCGACGGCGAGCCACGCCCAGCCCGAGCCAAACACGCCGGCAGCCGCCGCGCTGAACTGTTCCTTGAACTTGTCATACGAGCCAAAGGCCGCCATCATTTTGTCGGCAAGGACGCCCTTGGGCTCGCCGCCAGCGTTGGCGCTCATGGTGTTCCAGAGGAGGCAGTGGTTATAGTGGCCGCCGCCGGCGTTGTTGAGCTTCGCGGCCTTGGCGCCCGGCATCAGCGAGACGAGCGAGGCGGCAGGCTTGCCCGCCATGGCCTTGTTGAGGTTGTTGACGTACGCCTGATGGTGGAAATCATGGTGGAACTTCATAGTCGCCGCGTCGATATGCGGCTCGAGCGCGTCGTACGCATACGGCAGTGGGGGGAGCTTGAACATGGCATCATCCGCCACCGCGGCGTCCGAGAAACCCACCGCTGCCGCAGCAGCAAGGCCAAGCCCAAGAGCTGAGCGACGCGTGGTCAAAAGGCTCTCAGCTGGAATGCCAAACTTGGCGAGCAGCAGGCGCTCCTCGCCAGTGGCGGCCATCTTCGGGCACGAAGCACGGCTGACGACCCGCGTCGAGGGCGCGACGAGCGCGCCGGTCACCGCCAGCAGCACGCAGGAGATCATGAGCGAGCGATGAGTGTTTCTTCGTTGAAGTGTCGGTGATCGCGCGAGCTCATGCGCGCTCTTCACGTTCACGTGTTATTGTTTCGTCAATCGGCCGGTGGTGTGCGTGGTGTGGTCGTGCTGTGTTGAGGTTGCGATGATCCGGCATCGACATTGTACAGGTAACTCCCTATGGACCAGGAGCGAATCCTCGGGCCCCGGGGCTCGCTCTCTCGCTCTGCCGTACTCATCCCTTGCCCTTGCCACCCTTGCCCTTCCCTGGGCTGCCTTTGCCACCCTTGCCGCCTTTGCCCTTGCCATCGCCTTTGCCCTTTCCGCCTTTGCCCTTTCCGAACCCCTTTCCGATCCCCTTTCCGCCACCGCCTTTGCCCTTACCGCCACCGCCGCCGGCGCCCTTGGGCTGCGGGAGGAAGCGCTGCAGAGGGAGCAGTTTCTCAGGATTGATGTAGAGCTTGTCGCCCGCCTTGAACGAGGTCGCCTCCATGCCCGTGGCGGGCTTGACGCTGAAGAGCAGCTCCTGAATCGTGCCAAAGATCTCATCGACCTGCGGGGGAAGGCACAATGAGACAGCCATTTGCTTACGCGTCGCGTGCAGTGCGGACTCGCGAGAGCAGGAGAGCTCACCTTGCCCACGTCGCGTTTGTTTTCTAGATAGATCGGTGCGTTGAAATATGGCACCTGCCGCGCCGGGTTTGCCGTACATGGGGTCAGCCCGCTGCAAAACGCACCACCAGAGCCGCGCCGCCGGAGCTCTAGCGCACCTTATCGTTCGTTGATTTGACAACTAGGTCGCCTTCGCACGAGTGCTGGAAGATGCCCATCTCGACGACCGAGTCGGGAGGTCCCTCAGAGTAAAAGCCCCCACCCCCTTTTCCTTTGCCGCCGCCTTTGCCTTCACCTTTGCCACGGCCTGCGAAGGGATGTGTGTGAGACAACACACGAGAGAGCTGAGTACGAGCGCATGGGCAACCGACGTTCCGTCCCGTGCTCGGCGCACACGCACCTCCGAAGCCCATGTTGAAGCCACGCGGACACCTTCAGCGGACCGTCGAGTGTGAAAGTAAGGGTTCATACCCACACTAAACAGTTTTGAGAAGAATCTTTTGCATTTCTTTCCCTTCCTCTGCAGTGTTTTGCTCTCGGCCGGCCCGGAACCTCAGTACACTGAATTTACGCCGGCGTTGGCCCAACCGCTGACACACCACAGTAGAGTGTAGACTGTACGCGCAGACGCGCATCTCGTGGGGGCAGGTCAACCCGATGGAGGCATTGCGAGCGCTAGGTATGGGACCGGTCACCAAATGCAACCCATTCTACCATGGACGATCGCAGCGTATGTGGCGACGCCTTTTCCATGTTCCACATCAGCGATCAGGGCAGGGGCCTGGCAAGCGTGAGGGAGCATACGAATGTCGCACCCGGGAGAGGGCCATTTCACTTGCGCTTGCTGTTCAGGCGCGACTCGATGGTCGACCAATAGGTCAGATTATGAGGAGAGGGCAGGGCGGAAGCCAGAGCTTCGGGGTTCGAGGCCAGATACCGCACTTGAAAATGTTGTTGCCAAACTCATTCTTCACCTTCTTCTCATCACCCTGCTGCCGCTGGAACGCCTGCTCACCTGGTGCCAGCAGGACAGGCAGCAGAGCCGTCGCGATGGCCAGGGCACCACCGACCGGAATCACCCACCCAGGCGCATCCACGGCACCGTAGACACGCTCACCAGTGGTATCGACGATCTCAGCGAGCAGAGTGAGTGGAAATTCGTTCAACACGGCCTTGGGCGTCGTCGTGCGCGTCTGCGTAGTGGCGCTGCGTGTGGCCGCGGGGAGCGTGAATGCCGATGCGCTCACCGCGAGAAGCACCACCAAGCTCGAGATCAGACGAGACATCATGACAGAGAAGGGTGCCGAAACTTCGCAGGTCGTAAGAAACGTGGGAAATAAGAGCGGCCTGGCCGTTTCGATGTCCAAGTTGTCATCTCGCTCCAAACGTTAGGGGGAAGTGTATTCATTATGAAGAGTGCAGAGGCAAACGGCCATCCAATGCCGGCCGACGGCTCGCGGAGCCGGGTCGCGCCTGAAGATGGGGGTGACAAGGCCGAAGACAAGGACATCGGGCCCGAAAACGCTCCGAAGGCGCTGCGCCGGAGGCATTGCACGGATTTTTGCTGCCTCATCCTCTTTGTGGCCTTCGCCTTGGGAATGGCTTATCTCACATACCTCTCGTGCACGGTCGGCGACCCATATTCAATCATGTTCGGAGCCGACTACCTCGGTAACCGGTGTGGCCGCGGCAGAATGTCTCATCTGCCCAAAACCTTCTATCCGCGGATGGACCAGGACGCGCTCGAGCAGGCCGACGTTGCTGCGGTCCAGCCGTGGAAGGTGGTCTTTTACGGCCTGTGTGTCGCGTCTTGCCCTTCCGTCCGCGACCCTACCGTATGCTTCGGCGACGCCAGCCGGTGCATGGTGCACGATTACGGTACGGTGGAGCAGTACACTGAGGCGGGCGGCTCGGCGTTTTACTTCGCCGTCCTGCCCACGATCTCCGTGATGAATAGATGCATACCGACCAGCGGCACCGCAGCGTCGCGCGATCCCGACAAGTGCGTCTACCCGCCGTGCAACAACGTGACGAATCCGTGGATGGTATGCGACGAACGGTTCCCATCGCTCTGGCTGATCAACTCTGTGGCGGATCAGTTTCGGTGCGAGGTCAAGTACCAGCACGTCGAAGTGGACCAACTCGCACCTATGCGTCCGTCGCCGCTCACGGATAAGCTCTCTAGCTACATGGGCGCCGGCCAGCGCCTCGTGGATGCGATCCTCGATGCAAGAGACGTGATCATCGGATATGGCCTAGGCTTACCCGTCTTCCTCGGCCTTGCTTGGCTGCTTCTGCTGCGCTTCTTGGCAGGCGTGGTCGTTTACTTGGCAATTGTGTGCATCGGCATTGCGCTCTTCGCACTCGCGTTCTACCTCTTTGCCATCTCGGGCGAGCTCGCAGCCGTCTTAGACCAGCTTGGAAGCCAGCTTGGTGGCATCAACAGCACGCTTGGCAGTAGGTGCGTCAACGCCAGCAGTGGCGACGTGAGAGGGGATTTTGGCTCGGGCGACGTGAACGGCAGCGGCTTCCCGTCCGACGAGTGTGCGACGGCGAACGCCCTCGCGTCCGCCTTCGCCGCGACAGCCGAGCAAGCGAACCAGGCCGCTGGGGCCTTGGTGAGGCTCGTGCCCACTGAAGTCAATGAGCTAAGCAATGCCGCCGCCTCCGAGAACCCGATGCTGTACACGATCAGCGCGTGGGTCGCCCTGACCGTCGCTGTCCTCTACATGGTCGCCATGTGTCTCGCGCGCAAGAAGATCCGCATTGCTGTCGCCCTCATCAAGGAGGCATGCGGCGTGCTGGCGGACCAGCCCGCTGCGATGGCCTTGCCGCTCGCAGTGCTCGGTGCACAGCTCCCGCTGCTCATATACTTGGTGGTCGGGTTGCTCTTCCTTGGCACGGCGCACCTCGAGCTCGCCCACTTCACCACGAGCTCCGCTCTGACTGCGCACTCGACCTATTCCCAAGCGCTCGTCATCAACGAGGACTTGCCGGTCACGATCGATTTGGGCTCCTACCTATCGGTCCAAAACGGGGCGTACGTCTACTTCCTCTTCGGCATCCTGTGGACGATGGAGACGGTCCGGAACATCGGCTGGACAACGCTCTCGGGCGCCTTTTCCGACTGGTACTTTTTCCGGCGCGACGCCAAGCTGCGGTCGCGCGCGCCGCTTGTTCAATCGCTCACGCGCGTGGTGCGCTACCACCTGGGCACGATCCTCTTTGGCTCCTTTCTCATCGCGCTCGTGCAGCTCGTGCGCATCCTGCTCGAGCTTGTCGACAGGCAGACGAAAAAGCTGCAGGAGACGAACGCGGCGCTCAAGTTGGCCATCAAATGCGTCAAGTGCTGCCTGTACTGCTTCGAAAAGTCGCTCAAGTTCATCACCAACTACTGCTACATCTACGTGGCGCTCCAGGGCTCGAGCTTCTGCAGCGCATGCATCAAAACGTTCGGGCTCATCACCTCTCAGCCCGCGCAGCTCGCGCTCAACACGTTTGTGCGCGTGGTACTCGGGCTCATCCAGACCGCCGGCATCACCGTCTTCTGTACGTGGATTTGCCACGCGCACCTCGAGCGGCTCGGCAACCCTGAGCCCATGTACCCCGCGCTCATCACGGCCCTTGCGGCCTACGTGATCGCGAGCTCGTTTGCACTCGTCTTCTCGTGCGCGCTTGACACGCTCTTTGTGTGCGCTGTGCGTGATAAGGTCGAGTACAAGGGCGCCTTTATGAGCGATGGGCTGTATAGCGCCTTCGGCTTTGACAAAGCCGAGCGCAAGGCGGACCGCTCCGAGCGCAAGGCGCGTCGTGCCGAGAGACACCAGGCGAAACGCGCGGCAGCCCAGTCGGAGTCGTAGGATTCTCCTCCTGGCGGGACTCAGTTGTTCTCAATTGCCTCCTGAACTTGTACCTGTCCTAGCATAGGCTCTGTCATCAATCAGAACTATTTTGACGAATCTTGGCACTTTGTTTCTTGCATGTGTGTGAAATCGCGAATTCAAATGGAGGAGACGAATCGAATGGAGAAGAGAAACTCTCCCGTGCTGCTCGCCCGTTCGCTGGCGGCCAGCAAGGCGACTCGCGAGGCTCTCGCGCCGCTCTCCACGGACAATCTCTTGCACCTCGACGATCTCTCCGAACAGAGCATCGTTGCGTCTCTCGCCTCGCGCTTCACTGAGAAGAACCGGGTGTACACACGAGCGGGCACGATCACGCTCGCATTGAACCCGTACTGTTGGTCGCCGACCCTGTATAGTACCGACGTCATGAAGCGCTACCGCGCACGTGCCACGGGCAGTGAGAGCGGCGCCGATCCTCTGCCGCCCCATCTTTACGAGGCTGCTGCCAGCGCGCATGCAGCAATGGAGCGCGCAGCCGCTGGAACGCGGCATACCATCGTCATCTCGGGTGAGAGTGGTGCGGGCAAGACGGAGGCGACCAAGATCATCCTCACGTATCTCGTCGCTGCGTCAGGCGATTTAGTGGATCTCGATGCGCGTGCCGCCATACTGCGCGAGCGTGTGCTGCAGGCCAACCCTCTGCTCGAGGCTTTCGGCAACGCGCGCACACTGCGCAACGACAACTCGTCGCGCTTCGGGAAGCTCATCGAGATCAGCTTCGCCGGCGGCAGTGGCTCGCGCATCGCCGGCGCACGCATCATAAACTACCTGCTTGAGCGAACCCGCATCTCGACGCCTCCGCGAGGCGAGCGTAACTTCCACATCCTGTACCAGCTCCTCGCGGCCAGTCCACGGCTGCCACCGGCGCTGCAGCAGGCACTTCCGTGGAAAGAGCCGAAGGACCTGACCTATCTTTCCAGTGATCCGAGCGGCTGGGGGGGCGCCGAGGTGAGCGCGGCCGTCATCACCTTTGGCAACACCTCGACGTGCCTCGATGTCATCGGCGTGGCTGCCGAGGCGCGCGAGCAGCTATGGCTGATCCTCAGCGCCGTCCTCCATCTGGGTAACCTCACCTTTGCAACCAAAAAGGCGGCTGCCAGCGGCCAAGGCAGCCCCAGTGTGAGCGGCGAAGGATGCGCACCAAACGACGAGGACGCCTCGTCGACACTCGCCGCCCTGCTCAGCGTGACGCCCGCCGCTCTCTCAACGGCCATCTGCCGTCGCCGGCTGGCTGTGCGCAACCAGAACGTCGTGCTCAAGGAGCAGAGCATCCAGCAGGCGCACGACTCTCGTGACGCCCTAGCGAGGGCGCTGTACAACGGCGTGTTCGAGTGGCTCGTCGAGCAGCTCAATTCGACCATCAGGGGCGGCGGCGAGCCCTGCACCGCCCCGACGAGCGAGCCACGACGGAGCTGCGTGGCGGTGCTCGACATCTACGGGTTCGAGTCGCTCGGCACCAACTCGTTCGAGCAGCTCCTGATCAACTACGCAAACGAGAAGCTGCAGCACCTCTTCAACTTGCACATCTTCGAGCTCGAACAGAAAGAGTACTTGCGCGAGGGAATCGAGTGGAAGGAGATCGAATGGGTGGACAACCAACCGACCCTCGAGCTCATCGAGGGGCGGCCCCGCGGCGTTCCGGGGATTCTTGCGAGCCTCGACGATGCCACGTGGCGTACGGGCGGCGAGGAGGCCGACACCCAGATGCTTCAGCAGCTCCACACCGCCTTCGCCTCAAAGCTGGGCCACCCAAGCTACGTGCGCCCCAAGCTGCATTCGGCCACGTCGTTCGCCCTCGTGCACTACGCTGGCGAGGTGTGCTACGACGTGCGCGGCTTCTCGCGCAAGAATTTTGAGAGCCTCGGGCCCGACGTGCAGGAGCTCCTCGCCGAGGCAACCAACCCGTGGCTGAAGGCCAACCTGCACCTCGTCCTCGGCGGCTTCCCAGAGGCTGCGGCCGCCGTCCCGACGACTGCTGCGGCCGAGCACGTCATTCGGCGGAGCCCGTCGTTCGCGCGCAAACGCAAGGGGAAGCTGCGCCAGGAATCTGTGGGCGAGCAGTTCCGCACGCAGCTGCACGAGCTCATCGAGGCCATCGCCGCGCCGGAGTCGGGCGCGTTGCAGGATGCAGCGCCCTATGAGGAACGTCCCGCAAGGAACTCTTGTGCATACGTGCGGTGCATCAAGAGCAACAGTGAGCGCAAGCCGTGGGTGCTCGACGAGGCCTCGTGCACGCTGCAGCTGCGCTGTGCGGGCATGATGGAGGCTGTGCGCATCCGCAAGGAGTCGTTCGCGTACCGGCTGTCCATTCGCGACTTCCTGTTTCGCTTCACCCCGCTCATCCGTCACCCGCGCTCGTCGTCCCTGAATGTCCCGACCGAGGCGGGCGCGGAGGAGCTCGCTGAGAGGTCGCGCTTGGTGGCCGATGAGCTCGCGTACACGCTCGGGCAGCCACAGGCGCTGTGGCAGGTGGGGCACACCAAGGTCTTCCTGCGTCAGCCGCTCGCTCGTTCGGTCGAGCGGTGGGCGATTTTGTACAAGCACGCCATGTGCCGCGCCTTGCAACGGGCAGCACGGGCCTACATGGCACGGTCCCGGGGCGCCGCTGCAAGCACCCTGCAGACGGGGTGGCGCCTCGGTCGGGCTGTGGTCGCGGGGCGCGAGCATCGCATCCGCGCACGCACGAGCCAGCGCGCGTTTGAGTACTGGGCCCGGGAGGCGAAGCGACTGGCTGCGGAGAAGGTGGTGGCAATGCGGCTGGCGGCCGAAGCAGCTGCAGCGGAGGCAGAGCGACTGGCGGTGGAGAGGACGGAGGCCGAACGACTGACGCAGGCCGAACGACTGGCGGAGGCCGAACGACTGGTGGCCGTCAGGGCGGAGGAGGAACATGCTGCTGCGGAGAAAGCTTATGCTGAGCAACCGGCGGCGGAGACAGCCACAGCATGCCTCCCCGCGATCTTGCCGCTCTCCATGCTGCCCACTGGCAGCCTGTCGGCGGCCACAGCTGCGGGCGCCAACGCAGCGGCTGCGCCTCTCCCGCCAGCGCCAGCGATCGGGCGGACGGTCGGGCAGCTCCAGCCCCCCAAGGCCGTGTGCGTCGAGACCACGACCACCATCGTCGACGCGGCGCAGCGCATGCTGGACGGTCGCGCCGATGCGCTCCTCGTGCCTCGCGACTCGACAGCTGGAGGCGTGTCTTCGGTGATGCGCTACGGGATCCTGACGGCTACTGACATCGCTCGCAAGGTGATCGCGGTGGGGCTGGATCCTCGCACGTGCCGTGCTGCGGACGTCATGACGGCCAATCCGCACGTAGTGACGACGTCCGACCCCGCGGCGAATGCATTCACTCTCATGACAGCACACCGCTTCCGCCACCTACCAGTGGATGTGCCGGGCGGCGCGCCGGCGCTCCTCGACATGAAGCGCTGCCTCTTTGACGTGCTCGTGCTCGCCGAACGGGCGCAGGCTGCGGGCGAGGCGCTGCTCGATGCGGTGAGCCGCGGCGCTGGAGCTTCGAACGTCGACGTGCTGGCGCCGGCGCTTCGCTCGTTGCTCGCCCCTAGCCTGGGTAGCCTCGCCGTGCAACCGCCGGCCGTCATTCCATATCATGCGACCGTACGTGATGCGGCGACCGCTTTGAGCCTGCCGGGCGTTACGGCCGTGCTCGTCGAGCGCGGCGCCGCCGCAGTCGCCGCGGACGGCGTGCGGTACGAGCTGCTCACGCCGCGTACCCTACTGCCCTCGGTGATCAGCGACGCTCAGCTGGATGCTGTGGTGCTCGGTGCCGCGACGGTGAGCAGCGTATGCATTGGCGAGGGGCCATTCATCACTTCAGCGGATTGCTCGGTCATCGATGCGCTCCACTCGCTGCAGGCGGAACGTTGTAGCCATGTGTTGCTCCTCGATCCAAGCACGCAGCAACCCACGTGCCTCCTCGACGTGCTCCAGCTGGTGCAGGCGAGTGTCGCTCACGTCGAGCGCTCAGCTGACGCGCAGCAGCTGCACGCGTTCTGGGGCGCCGCGGCCGCGCTCGATGAAAGCTCCGCCGCCCACCGCCCACCAGGCTCGGTGGTCGCGACCGAGGACGATGAGGGCTCGGTCATCGGCAGCCTTGGTGCCTTCGGCAGCCCTGTCAAGTGGGGACGGCGCGAGAGGGAGGGGGATTACGACAGCATGCACATCCGGCCCGAGGACTCGATCTCGATGGTCTGCGGCCGCTCGCCACTCAAATCGCCCGATGGCCGAGTGGCTGCTCGGCCGCTCGCCGCCCTGCCGCGCCGCATCGTCCGGGCCGCGTCGTTTGAGAGCCCCAAGTCGAGGCGCGTGGGCATGCTCCTCATCAAGCTGCAGGACGAGCAAGGTCATTTCTACCGGGTGCACTGCACGCCCGCCGAGGGGTGGCCACCACTCCAAGCCGCGCTTGCCGCCAAGCTCGAAGGTCACGTCGACGATCTGCGCGGCATCGTGTACACGGACGATGACGGCGATCGAATCGTGGTGGACTCGGACGAGGCTCTCCTCGAAGCAGCGAACCATGTGTTGGCAAAGGGCCTAGATCGGCTGCAGGTGACGCCCGTCACGGGCCCTATCGACCTTCTCTCGCCAACGGGCAAGACGGTCATCGCGGCCGGGCAACCTGCCAACGCGCGCCGTGCGCCGCCGACCGAGCAGCCATCCACGTTGGATGGCAACGCTTCGGTTCTGCCGAGCCCGATGCGCCAGCGGAGACTCGAGGAAGAGAAGCTGTCGGCTGTGAGTGCCTTCCTCGGAGGCCTTGTGGCCGCCAGCAGCCTTGCGGTGGTCTCGGGGCTCGTACTTGCTGCTAAGGCGGCGAAGCGATGAGCGAGGAGCTCTCGTTTTCGTGGGCAGGGGAGGGGTGTGCGCGGCGGCCGTGGAGGCCTAGAGCGATGCATGAATGTTGGTGCATTGTGACGATTCGTTGGCGGCTTGGGGCGAGCCGATAGGCGACGTGGGCGATGTCGTTGCGCGATGTGGTGATGCTCTGGTACCTTAAGTGTACTTTGATTGGTGGAGTGCGGAGGGAGATCCGTAAAAATGGTTCGATTCATCGCGTTTCAATACGAGCGTACGCACGGAACAGGAAGACTGACACCTGGGACATGTGCCGCGTGACGAGGCGCTTACGACGACGCGCGTGAACAGCATGGCCGAAGCTTCCTCCTTGGAGGGCTTTCGTGGCTGAGGCCGACCACCTTCATGGCCGAGGCCACCTTCAGCGCCTCGCGCCTCGCAGCCGCCCGGCGCGTGGCTACGGAGGCACGCCGCGGTATGCCGCAGCTTCAGGGGCCGCACCGCACGTCGCGAGAGAATGACAACTTCATGTCGGAGTTCATGGGCGCCTCACGCCTACACTACATTGGCAGCTGGAAGGATCGCTACCAACGCATTCTTGAGACAATGCCGCCGCCGCCGCCACTGGTTCAGTTGGCACCGGGGCGCACTCGGGTGATTGCGCACATCGACATGGACTGCTTCTTTGCCTCGGTCGCCGTAGCGGGCCGGCCGGAACTCGAGGGCCTTCCGGTCGCTGTCGCCTGGTCCGATGGCAATGCCGAGATCGCGTCTGCCAATTACGCAGCGCGGGCCTTTGGTGTGCGCAACGGCATGTGGGGCAGTCAAGCGAAAGAGCTCTGTCCGTCACTTATCACGATGCCATACGAGTTCGAACGCTACGAGGAGATTGCGGAGGTCATGTATCGCGCCGTCTTCGCCGTCACGCCGCATGTGATGGGCGTGTCAGTCGACGAGTGCTATGCCGACTTGTCCGCACTTGGAAGCCCCGAAGCCACCGCGGCCACCCTGCGTGAAACCATCCGTACCCAGACGGGCTGCGTCGCCAGCATCGGCATCGGCCCCAACCGACTGCTCGCCCGCGTTGCCACCAAGCGTGCCAAGCCCGACGGCCTCCACGCGCTGCACTCCGTCGCCGAAGGGCGCACGCTGCTCACGGACGAGTCTGTGAGAGAGCTTCCTGGCGTTGGCTATCACATTGCGCAGAAGCTCGAGGCGATCGGCGTGAGAACGTGTGGCGAGTTGCGCGCGGCCGATGCCGGCCGCATTCGTGACGCCCTAGGCCCCAAAGTGAGCGCCACGCTACGCGGATACGCCGACGCCACCGACAACCGACAGTGGGAAGCCCGGCCAACTCGCAAGTCGATTGGCGCGCAGTCGAGCTGGGGCGTGCGCTTTGCCACCGCCGAGGAGGCGGAATCGTTTGGCCGGCAGCTGGGTGAGGAGGTGGGCTCGAGGCTCGCTGCGCACGGGTATCGCGGCAAGCACCTTACACTCAAGCTGTGGCGCGCCATGGAGGGCGCCGAGTCCACAGGCCCACGAAAAGGGTCGATGGGCCACGGGATGTGTGACCACATCTCGCGCTCCATCACACTACCCTCTGCTACCAACGACAAGGCACTGATTGCCCGGGAAGTTACCAAGATGCTCCGCGAGGTGAGCATCGAGCCGAGCAAGCTACGGGGCATGGGCGTGTCCGTTGGCACGCTCAGCAGCGCGGCGGCAGGCTCTGGCGCTGGAGGCGGCAGTGGAAGCAGCCGAGCGCTGCCGGCTCGCGTTGCCGCCGCGCCGCCAGCCACTAAGTTCTCGCCAGAGAAGGTCCCGGCATGGTACAAGGGCGTGAGCGGCAAGGCACCAGCCGAGGCACCCGCAAGCAAACCCCGCAGCGGTGATTTGGGGCAGATGATGGCAAGGATGACCAAGGAGACGGGCGGTATTCGCCCAAGCAAGCGCGTGCGGACTGACGAGCCTCAAACCGCTGAACCACCGACGCGCAGGCTCGGCAAGGCGAGTGAGTCCGAGCTTCAGATGGCTTTGGCTGCAATGAAAGAGACGCTGAGATTGGCATATGCGACTGCCATGCTGCCGACGGGTGCCCGTGGCGCGTGTAACGGGAGCGAAGCGGCACAGCTGCTGCTGGCTGGGCTCTGCAACGAACTCAACTGGGCTGCCGCAGATGGCTGTGAAGAGGTGGCGGATGAAGGAGCTCAGATGCTCATTCAGTTCGGGCGCGACCTGGGCCTATCGAGTCTCATGTTCGCGGCGCATGACTCGGACCTCACCTCAGGGCTGGATCCAGAGCGGGTGACTGCGTGGCTCGGGGCGTGCGATCGCGTGGAGCAGCAATGCCAAAAGTGATCAGCGCCCGCCGGCGCCGCTGTAACTTTTCCCCATCCTAAGCTGTTCTGTCACTGTCTGTCAAAAAACGGTATATGAGACGAAGAATATTAAGCAAACGAATATATACGGAGTACGTAGAACGTACGGTACATCTCTATCGTTCCGGACGAGGACGGTTCGACGGAGTGGGAGACTGAGAGCAGCTGCATCGAATTTGCGTCTCAACTCTGCATGTAATTGTAAAAATGCACAATGACAATCCACAAATCCCCTGTTCCGACGTGTTTGTTGAGAACATCTTTGACGTTTTAGAGACGGTCGCCATGAGATTGAGAAACACACGCGCGGCGCGGGGGATCAGGGGTAGACGCGGGGGCAGCCACTGCGCCGCTCCGCTAGACCGCTACGCGCAGCAACGCTCCCGCGGGCTGGTGCGCGGTGTGCGTTGCGACCCGCGTTGACGTTAAGTCGACGTAATCGTGAATCGAATAACAGTTGGGTTGTACATTCAAAGTCCACACCCCAGCCACTGGCTCGAGGTCGAGCACCCCCGGCGACCCCCCGGCACGCGGCAGCTACTCTCGTTGATGTTCTTTGTAAGTTGCATGTTCTCGATCTTGTGATATGAATCCTTGTTGATATGTTGTATGTTCCTTGTGAGCTCCTTGTGCTCCTGCTGTTGCAACATGATATGTATTGTAGTCATCGACCCATAATGCATAAACCGCTAAAAGTCGTAGTTTGGAGGCGACCACGAACGGCCTTCCATTGTAATGTCCTCGGTCGGAACGTCCTCTTCAATCAGCAAGTCCTGATCATCACGTCGAGAGTTAACATTCGCAGTTGTGATGGGCGCCTCGGCCTGCAAGGCCCGGAGCTTCTCCTTTGCATCCCAGCTTGCAGCGGCGTTGAGGTAGCGCTGCTTGATGAGATTCAGCTGCGCGTTTGCCGCTTGAAGTTCCGATCCACGTCCCGTCGTGCGCAGCACCTGCTCCGCGTTGCGCTCGGTGGCCTCGCATTCCTTGCGAAGCTCCTCTAACGCCAACTCTTCTTCGCAGAGCACCTTCAGCTCAACCTTCGGCGCCTCCTTAACTGGCGCCTGCGCCGTCACCTGTGCGGCATCCACGCTCTTCTTCTTCTTCTTCTCGAGTTTTGCTTTGAACTCATCGATTGAGATGCTAAAGGATGTGTCCTCGTCAAAAAAATCAAACAGCTCGTCCATGTCCTGAGGGCTTTTCAGATTTCTCAAGAATTCGCTGGGCGTCTTGTGGACCAGGTTGATGAAACGAGTTATGGCTTCCTTGAACTCCGGCTTGGAGAGTGTGCCGTTGCTATTCTTGTCCCAGACCTTGAATTTGGAGACCACCAAATCGCCATTCTGACGCATCAATTTTAGCATCTGTGTGAAGCCTTCAGACCTCTCGCCGCCATGCTGTGCCCTGGCCTGTGCCCTCTCCGCCGTATGATAGCCGCCGCCGTACGCACGCCCTGGCTTCGGATCTCTCCCGATCGTATGCCCAGGCCCCGACCCTGGACCCGCCTCTTCCACCGTAGCTTGCTCGACGCCATGCTCGTTGAGTCGGTGAGGAGGGGGACTGGTGGGACTTTTCCGCGAGGGACTCTTCTGCCTGACGCGACGCAACCTCTTGTCAAGCTCAGAGAAAACGAGCTCTCCATTGCCAAGCCCAGAGCTATCTTGGTCCAATGCCTCGAACAAATCTTCCATGGCTTTGGTCGACAGCTCAAAGCCCATGGCGGGGAGTGCGACGAAAAACTCCTTCTTACTCACCTTTCCGTCGTTGTTGTAGTCCCAGCACTTGAAGAGCTCACGCGTGTCCGCACGCTCGCCCTTGGCCGCTTTGAAGTCGATCCAATCTATCATCTGCAAAGTACCGGGAATCGCAATCACCAGGTGTCAGCTATAGAGCGACGCCGCATGTGCACAGGAGGAGGCGAGGCGCCCCCAGTAGCGCTCGTATGTCACTGGGTTTACACTGGGTTCGACTCAAAATCTGTGCTCACATTTTCCATTGCATTCAGCTCGGGCTTGAATTTCCAGATTGCTCTCTTCTTCGCCTCTTTGGCAGCTTCAGCCTCCGCTTCTGCCTTGGCGTTTGCTGCGGCCGCTTCAGCTGCGGCAACCGCAGATGCCGCAGCAGCTTGAGCAGCAGCTTGAGCCGCGGCTTCCAATCGGGCCTTCTCCTGCACTTCGAACGCCGCCAGCGCTTCCTTCACCGCCTTCTCACGAGCCTCCTTCAGCGCACATGCCTTTTCTTGTGCCTCCTTCTGTGCCTCTTTCGCCGTTTTCTTGGACTCTTCCTCGGCTTGTTGGGCTTGGAGTTCTTCGTCGATTGTTACGTCGATGGTCGGCCGTTCCCACGACACAGCTCCGTCTTCCGACGTAAAGTACCACCGTTTCGACTTCTTGTCATAATTCTCCGTCCAACCAATGGGTAGGGCAACCTTTGCTGCTTGCAGCTTCTCGGCCTGCTTCCTGCCTTGCTTCTTTCGCTTCGCTGCGCCGTGCCAAGCTTTCATGAGGCTGAACAGCCACACCTGCTGCTTCGTCGGCCGCACCCAAGTCGCCTGGTCTGGGGCCGTCTCGTTCACATAGAATGGTTGGCCACTTGCGGGATCGTACATCTCGTGCCACCCAGCAGGCAAAGGCTCCAATTGTGGGATGGCCGGGGCCAACCCTGAATCCGTCGGCACCTCCCACGTCTGCCGTCCGTCCTCACTTGCGTACCAAAAGCGGTTGTACTCTTCGTACCACACAGCTTGCCAGCCCGCCGGCAGCTTCACATGCTGGTGATGCTCCCGCTCAATTGCGGAAAGCTCCCAGTTCCAGACGTAGTGCTGCCGCTTGACAGGATCTTGGGGTTGCTCGAGCGCGCGCAGTTGGCGCCTGAGCATTCGCACGGACTGCCATGTCGATGCCGCTGGTAGGATGTGTTGAGCTCCAAATCCCGGGCGTGGCTTCGCCGAAAAGGCAAGAGCCGCCCAGTCCTTGAAGACCGCTTCGAGCCAATATTCCTTGTGGAGCGGCAGCCGCGAGACCCTCGTGCTGTCCCAGATGGCAAAGCCCACTCCACAGCCGTAAGCTCGATGCGGCTTGGCTAGCCCCAACGGAACGAGGAGCCAGTTGTAAGAGGAGGACGTCAGCCTGAGAAGCTTCCGTTCGCATGCCTTTAGTGTTGCAGTGCCTTCCTCCGTGACAGCCTCCACTGCCACATACGTGCGGCTGGCGTATTCTGACGTATGCTGACGAGACCCGTGTGGTGACTCGTGCGGCTGGCGTGGCCTGGTGCGATGCCTCGACACTGCCTCCGTGAGGAGATGAAGCGCGACATTAAGCTTGGCTGTGGCGGCTTCGAGTGCGACGATCTTTGCGACGATCGCGACCTTCTGCTCAAGGCGCGCACCGAGGGCAGTTGCATCGAAAGCAGCAGTAGCAGCAGGCACAGCGGCACTTGCGGCACTTGCGGCACTTGCAGCAACAGTGCCGACAGCGGCGCCAGCAATGGCGGCGGCGATTCCCCGTTTTTCAGCAGCTTTTTCAGCAGCAATTTGTTCATCAGCTTTTTCATGCCCCGTTGTGACCCATTCGGGGACCCATTCCACCGGGCTGTCCTTCACGGCCGTCTTCTTTGCCATGGACCGAGTACCCATTAGAGTACCCATGGAGCGCATCACATGCGCCATTCTTCGAGATTTGCGTGCCAGGACGCTGGCCGTCTTGCGCACGGCGTTCGCCATCCTCACGTGCTGAGGCGGCTGGGTGAGAGAGGCGATTGCCTGCAAGCCCCTGCTACTTGCATCGAGCACCCGAATCGCGGCACGCGCGACCGCAAGTGACAGCTCAGACGCATACGCCTCGACCGTTTCAAAGACGTGCCGGAGGTCATCCTTGGAGGCGGTGCACAGGGCGTTATCGGCTTCGAGGGTGAGTAGCTCGAGTTTGGGCGCGTACGTAGCCTCCGCGGCTTTCATGAAGCTCGGTGTGGCGTACGGTCGACTGTGCTCCATGACATTGAGCAGCTCCTTAGGCGAGATGCGGTCGATAGAGCAGTCGTATACGGCCGCCTGCAGCTTCGCATTTACGGCGTCAGCTTGCTTCCACTTCTCCGTTAAGTGCTCCATCAGCGTGAGCGAGGCGCGGCCAGCGTAGCGGCAGAGTACCGCATGCGCCTCATGCACCTCGAAGATGGCCTCCGGAGACATCTCGATCTGAAGCTCGCGATCAGCCTCGGCCTCGAGCTGCGCCTGCACACTCGCGGCCTCCACCACCACAGATTCACTAGCCTCGTCGCGGTGATCTGCGATGGCCTTGCGGATCCGTTTGACGTCGCCTTCCTTTGGCCCCTTGAGAGCCTCTATAATTGCACGATCTGCTATGTCGAGCTTATGCAAGCGCTCAAGCGCCCCGCTCACCACCTCCGCGGAGGCTGTTGACCCATGAGTACCAATAGCAGCATCTAGTGCTGCTCGATCTGCCCGCGGCGCGTCCTGCAAGGCACAGTTCGAAGTAAACTTCTCGAACCACTGGCGGAGCACTTCCTCCGCGAGGAGCAGCACGCTGGGGCTCGCTGATGGCTGATGCCTCGCAATGATCTCTTGGAGGTCACGCAGAGTGTCCTCGTAGAATCGGCGACTGACCACATCTGGATCGCGCTCCATCGCCTCATACAACGACGAGTCGGATGCCTCTAGAGAGCGCAGCCGCTCCGCCACCTCCTTGAGCGCCGGCTGGGTCGGGCCTTTCCGATGGGCTTCCAAAATGATGGCGAGCTCCGTGGCCTCCTTGACAGGCGCCGCCGCCTTTCGCAGCGCGGCATCGGCAGCAGCCTCGAGTTGCGCAAGCTTCGCGACTGCGTGCTGCAGCAAAGCCGGGCTTGCTTGCTCGCCGTGTTCTGGGATGGCCTGGCGAAGCAACGAGATGCTTTGGGCAGGGCATGCCTGTGGCATGCCCGCCTGCTCAAGGGCGGCGTCGGCCACTTGAATGGCAAGTAAACGCTCCTTTGCGTTGTCCAGCATTTCTTTGCTCGCTGCGGCAGCGTGCATTTTGATGGCAGTGCGCAGCGTCTGCTGATCAGCCGGGGCGGAGCGCAATCCAAAGTCTGCCTCAAGCTTCGCGAGCAGCGAAACAGAGATGTCGACGAGCTTACGGCTTGCGGCGAGCAGGTGCTCACGCAATGCTCGTTTGAGTCCATCCACCTCACCCGCTTGAATTGCCACTCGCAGCGCCGCGTCTGCTGCGTCGAACCTCTCACTCAAGCAAAGCATCTGTGCCATCACATCGTCCGAGGCGCTGTTGCGGTACTTTTCGCAGAGGTGGTGCGCCGTTGCGGCATCATCCACCTTGCCCATCTCCTCTTTGAGCGCTGCGTCCGCCTCGGCTACTAGACGATGGACAGTTGCCCAAGCGTCCGAAGTCACTCCTGGGCTAGCTCGATCGCCAACCTGCTCGATGGCCGTGTACAGTGCCTTGACGTCAGCCGCCTCCATCTTGATCAGCAGCCGCGCATCCGCTTGGACGATTGCCTCCATCCGGCCACGAGCCTCGGCCAGCACGTCAGCGCTTGCATGGGCCGAATGCTCCGCTAGCACGGCCTGCAGCGCCGCTCGATCATTCGGAGCATCTCGCAGTGCGCGATTGTCCGCGTCGGATGTCAGCCACTGCAAGAGCGTAACTTCCGCCTGCGCATGTAAGCTTGGGCTCGCGCTCTCCCGCTGTTCCTCCACGGCGATGCACAGGACTTTGATGGCCTCTGGCGAGTAGCCTGGATTCATGGCTTCAATGAGAGTCGCATCTGCCTCCTCGATGACTTCGAGCCGCTGCTGCACTTGCTCGAGCAAGCTGGGGGCCGCGCGCCCCCAAAATTCATCCCTTGCCGCCCGCAGCTCCGTCGCATCGACCACGGTGGGGGCCAAAAGGTGTGGCAATAGGCCGCTCAGATCCTCGTCCGCCTTCCACCGATTGAAGACGAGATCGAGGACCGCGTGGCAGCGGCGTTCGATCAACTTGGGGTTAGGCCAGCGACGCGTTTCGAGTTTCGAGTGCATACATGTGCACTGCGGTGCCGTCTCCACATCCCAAGAGTCGCCTCCGCACAAGTAGACCTCAAAGGCGCCTAGGCGGCTGCCGATGGCGTATGAGCCGACGGAGTCGACTGAAGAGTCGGCTGGAGCGGTGGCCTGCACCAGCACCTCGATACTGTGCTCGCTCGTGTGCGGCGAGACCACCGAGCCGCTCAAGTCTGCGCGCAGTCGCTCGAGGTAGGCATTATACTTGGCCGTGTCGTGCTCCGGCAGCGACAGTTGGCTCTTTCTCGTCGAGCTCGAGCAGCAGGTCTCGATGAGCAACAGGACGCGCGCTTGCTTCCCGGAGGACGAGCTTGGCAACTGCTGCTCGTTCAGGATGCGCGATGCACGGTGTGCCATCAACTTCTCCAGGCGGCGAGATGCCTGGCCTTCTCTTAGAAAGTGGATTGAGCCCGGCAGCGCGGTGTGCATCGGAGCCTCACGATGGGTGGACAATGCTGGGGTCTCGTGTAGCGCTCTGGGACGAGGTGCGGGCGGCGCTGAGCGGCCGGCCACAGGCGGTGTTGGCGCCGTGCGGTGAGCAGGTACTCGATGCGATTGTGAGGTACCTGGCAATGGCAGTGCCATACGATACGGTGTCGCAAGAGCGCCTGAAGCTCGAGAGGCGATTTCGATTCGTTCAGCTCCCAATGGTGGTGTGAGGCGTCCATAAAGTGAGTATACGTGTTCGCTGCCGCCGAGCGCTTGCGGCATCGATATGGTACGATATTGGGTGGAGACGGGTGGAGAGACGGCTGGCGACGGCCGGAGCCGCGACGCTTGGCCCTCCTTGGACGCCTCTAGATGCGGATACCGCACGGGCGCTGCCAGGCCCGCTGTGTGCTACTTGGAGCTCAAAATAAACAGACGGAACTTCTGATCATGAACCGCAAAGAACCTGTTTTAGAATCTGTGCATGCAAATTTACCGAAACGGCCGTTCAATATGGTTGGCACTAAATGAGAGACTGTCAGTGGACAAGAGATACTATAATTACCGTTTACATTCTAAGGCCAATGCGGACGCGCGCTCGCGCCGTCTTTATTTTCGCCTTCCATGCGGATTGTGCGCTTCTTCATGATTGTATATCGTGTATATCAGTGCTCTCGTTATACGGCACACCGTCTCTGGTGTTGGCCTTAAGCCGCGCCCTCGGCCTCGCCCTCTTCTTCGCTTCCCATAGCAAAGGCCTGTCCAGGAGTCGAATCGGTCATACCGGTGGTGACAGTAAGTAGAGCTGTCTCGACGGTCTGGACAACCTGTGTGATGGTCTTGCGTGTGCGCCGCTGGGTACGCGTCATGCCATCCCACGCGTTGATCATGTTATGTATGTTGCGCTGTGCGGAATTGTAAGCCTCCACCTGCTGGTTGAGGCGCGAAAACTCGATGAACGACTTGGCTACGCTCGCAACTCCGATAGTCAGCGCCACGTAGGGCACGTAGATGGGACCGATGCTAACCAGGACGGCGCCCGACGACTGAAAGATGAACGTGAAGATTTCGAGGCATTGCAGCTCAAAGGCGCGCCAGGGTGCCGTGCGCATCATGTAGGTGCAAATCGGACGCGCTCTGTACATCATGTAGTCGTCGATTGACATAGCGGTCATCAGATCATCGCGAATCTTGGGAAGCCGTTCGCCGCCGCCATCATCGGAGGCTCGGCCGCCACCGCCGCCGCCGCCGCCGCCGCTGCCCCCCTCTTCGGCTTCGATGAACGAGGTGTCGAGCCGCTCGGTGCGCCCGCCCGCTACCTGCTCGGGCATCTCCTCCTCTTTCACCGGCAATCCCGTCATTGCTGAAGATACTTCGGTGACGATACCTCGGAGCCGATCCCCACGGGCCTTGAGATCACGGATGAGCCGCATCTCGAGGCTTGTGCGCGTCTCGCTCGATTCCCGCGCCTCCGAAGCCGAATTTCCGTTGGTAGCGCGTTGCTGCTTAACGAACTTGTTCATGCGGCTCGGCGAGCATAGCAGTGCAGCACCGCGCCCAATAGCAAACACGAACCGGACGGCGGCAATGAGCACAGTGATCACTACGGCGGTAAGCAGGGAGAGCTTATTGGAAGCTTTGCGTCTGGCATCTCTCAAACGGCTTCCTCTCCTTTCTTCAACAGCGTACGCCTTCCTCTTTACTTCCTCGGCAGTAAGCGCCCACTCGCGCACAGTGATGAAGTAGAGCTTGTTGCACACGTGCTGCTGCAGCTGGTTCATGATGCTCCCCTGCCCCTCCTCGTCCGCATCGACGACCAGCTGTGACGGATCCATTCCATTTGTCTTGTGCGAGGCTGAGGTGCCCTTGCTCATCTCTGAGGTCAAGCTGTGCGAGTAGATCGCCTGAACGCGTTCCACGAAAACTTTGCGAGCCAGCTTGTTCTTCTCCTTGGCGGGGATGGGCATGGCGAGCCCCTCCTCGCCCTTTTTCTTCTTCGCGTCGGCAGGTCCCTCTTGCGCAGCCTTGAGGGCCGCCGCGAGTGCGAGGCCATCGTACTCCAACGAGCGCGTGCGGTACTTGTAGATCTCGGAGACGATTTCCATGCTTGCCATACGGGACACAGAGTACTTTTGGGGCTGCCGCAGACGGGTCGAGATGGTGCCAAGCAGCGCCACCGTGATGGGGAGCCCTTGCATCAAGAAGCTAAGAAACTCGTTGGACTGCAGCGAGGCGTAACTGGACGTGATGATCGAGAGCAGCACGGTGAATTGCGATAAAAAGTAGAGCACGAACTGCATCGTCCAAGATCGCTTGCAGTACATGCACGAATTGTTGAAGAGAATGAGGTGGCGGTTCCACGCAGTAGCCACCACCTTGGTTTCCGCATTGCCCAGGCCGAGCTCCGGTATGCCACCCGCGCCACCCGAGAAGCACGCAGTGAACAGGTCAAGCAGCGCCTCTGCAGAAAAGCGCATCACGTCCGCGGAGACGATTGACTTGAGCAGAAAGTCGGGCGAGCGTTGCCACGTCTCGAAGAGCAGCATCACCTCGGGCAGCCCGAAGTTGCGCATCCACGGCTCCTGGTACTCGCCGGACGAGAGGATCAGGTCCATACGCACAAGCTCCTTGTCGAGCAGGTGGACGTTGTCGAGCGCGTAAGGGCGCGCTGAGGTTGGCAGCTTGTCCTTGCGCTGGTTCGTGGCCACGCGCTGCTTGTATTCGGTGACGAGCCGCAACACAAAGTCGAGGGGCCATTTGGACTTCATCATCTTGACCGCTTTGACCGCGTGGCTGAAGGCCTGCGTCACGCCGCCCGTCGACTCGAGCAGGAGTATCGGCGAGCCGGCCTGCACGCAGTCGATAATCTTCTTGTGCACTTCCGTGCTACCATTGAGGTAGATTGTACCGAGGGTGCCAAGGGTGTCGATCACACGCTTACCCTTCACCTCAACGTCGTCAAAGACGATGTAGTGCGTCCCGCTCGCAAAGAGCTGCGCGTTGTAGAAGACCTTCCAAATGCGGTCGAGCCGCGGTCGGCCATCGGGCCGCAGGTCATCCGAGCACTGAAAGTCTGAGAAGATATTCGTCACCAGCCTGCACATGTCCAGGTGTCGGCTGTGGCTGTTAATGAGCTCGATGGTCCCTGCGAGCTCGGCCTGGGACGCACGCAGCCATGCGAGCCCCGCAGGCGTCACGAGCCGGCGCAGGTCGCACCTGGGGGAGGCGTAGTCGGTCGAGGTGAGCTTGAACTCGGTGAGGCGCTGCTCCTCCACCTGTACCTTGTCAAGCCCGCGCGGCCGCGGCTTGTACTTCTCCTCCTGATCGACGAGAAAGCCGCAGTCGATGAGCTGCTGCAACATCACGTTGGCAGTTTCGAGGCGCGCACGCGCGTCCATCACGAGCACGGTTGAGTTGGAGCCGTTGGCACGTAGTGCGACCTCGAGGAGTAGCTCGGCCGTCGCCGACGGGTTGTGGATGCGGTCGATGACCAGGAATGAGTCCGAATAGTTAGCATAGTCGACTAGGACAGTGAAGACGTTCTTCAGCCGCTGGAAGAGGATCTTCGACACGAGCGGGATGTCGAGCATCGCAGCATTGTCCTTATCAATGATCGGGTCGGGAGAGTCCCAGGGCAGCGGAGGGTCTCTGCCGCGGTTCGGCGCGGGCTGTTTAGGGATCATCTCGTCGGTGGGGACGGGCTCCTTGTCGAGGTAGCGGTCTTTGGTGGCCACCCACAGCTCCATGATCTCCTCCTCCTCGAGATCTCGTGGCCAGATCCACGCTTGCGCAATGAGGCCCGCGCCTCGGGTCGTCGTGACCAGCCGGCGGATCTGGACGGTGCTTGCGAACTCGGTGCGCACGTTTGTCACCACCTCGCCGCTCTCGGGATCCGCGTTGCGCGCCGTACTGGGTGCCCCTGTCAGGTCGCGAGACGAGTAGCCGATGCGATAGTTGGAGAAGCTCCCGTCGTTCGTGACGACGAGCAAGCACCACCTGTCGCCGGCTTCGCGTGGGTCGAATTCCGTGGCGCGGAACTCGCCGTCGACGATCGCGCCAAGGCGGTGGTTTCGTATGAGCGCGGGCATGTTGCGCAAGTCACCAAATAAGAGCAGCTGATCGGCGATCGTCTCGACGTGGTGCCATTTGATCCAGTAAGCGAAGGTGTACCGCAAGGTGTCTTTCATTGTCCTCGGCAATCTGTGAAGCGCTTCCGAAAAGAACCCGAGTTTAGCGGCCACCAACTTCTTCTGTTTCGAGGTGAGGGGTAGATCACCATGCCTGCTCTCCTTGCGGCTGCGCTGCTTCTTGCCCTTGGGCTTCTCGAGCTGCTGCTCCGCGAGCTGCTGATGTTCCGTGTCAGGGTCGGCCTCCGAGGGCGCAACTGAGGGTGCATGCGAGGGCCGGTTGGACGGCGACTGCGACGGCGACGGCGGACTGCTGCTTTGGGGCGGCGGCTTGGGCTCGTCGCCCGCGTCGGCGGGCTCGAGCTGTACTCTGGCGTCCTCGGGCGGGCTGGGCGGCGGGCTGGCGGGTCCGCTGCTTGAGGCAGGCCCTCCCGAGTCGGACATGGCAAGTCGGTCGATCAGCTGTGTTGAACGAGCCGTGCTTGCTAAGTCAGGCGGTAGTGGCGGCGGCTCCTTGTACTGCGGCGAGATCGCGCCAGCACCGAGCCTGTCAGGCAACAGAGCAGCAGGCGCGCGCAGGCTCTGGGGGCGCGGCGACAACCGCGCAAACTCGACGGGAGACCTCGCCGCCTCCGAACGTGCCCAGTCTCCGGCGACTTCGTACGGAGGCGGCTGGAGCATGGGCGAGGGTGCAGCCGACAGCGGCAGTGTCATCCCTCCTGCACCCACTGGCGGTGGAATAATCGCTGGTGGCATCATGGACTGCATCATCGGCGGCAGCTGCGTCATCGGCGACGGCTGCATCATCGGCGGCGGCTGCATCATCGGCGACGGCTGTATCATCGGCGGCGGCTGCATCATCATCGGCGGCTGCATCATCGGCGACGGCTGCATCATCGGCGGCGGCTGCATCATCATCGGCGGCTGCATCATCATCGGCGGCGGCATCCTCGGTGGCGGAATCATCGGTCGCTGCGTGGACCCGTCGTACAAACCGGGCGGCATCCACGCGGTGTTGCGAGGCAAGTAGGAGTCCGCCGGTATCGGTGCTCTTGCCGCGTCGGTGCCTGGCGTGCTCGTCGCTGGCGCCTTCGATAAGAAGTCTCCGTGTACCACAGGCACCATGCCCTCCCCCGGCACCAAAATCCGCAGCTCCCGCAAGGACCCGGCCATCATGCCCGATAAGTCGTCGCCCTTATCCTCGTCATCCATCTCGTCCATGTCAGGTGAGGACACGCCTTTAACTACGTTGCTCGGCGTCGCTGCTTCCTTAGAAACCCCATTTGTGGCTCGGACTCGAGCAACGCTTGAGGGGGGTGCTTTGGGTGGCGGCTCGGGCGGATTGATCGCGACGCGAAACATCAGCGTGCCGAGAGCAACCTGCGGCTCGTCCACGTCCATCTCCTCCGCCTCCTCCACCTCCTCCTCAGAGCTCGCCTCTTCTTTCGCATCGTCGATCCTCGCAGACAGTTGCGTTTTGAACGAAGGCATCACGCGGGGGCTGGGGTAGCCAAAGCTCATACGCCGGCTGCCGCGAGGATTCGATACCATCGACTGTCGAGTGTTCTCTCGACTCGGCTTGACGAGCTTGCGCGGCACAGGCTCGGGCTCAGGCTCCTTCTCGGCTCCCATCAGTTCGACCTCGCCCTGTACAGAGAACGAGCCGTGGCTGTCCGCAGTGCCATCGCGCACCAGTTCCTTGAGCGACACCTTGAACTCGCCGAGTAAGCCCCTTAGCTGACCGCCCTCGCCGCGCATCTCGCTCCCATTCTTGGCAGCGAGGCAGAGCTTGACTCTCACTTGAGAGCGTTGCGGGTCTTGGTCCTCGAGGATATCGTTGAGCTCGGCGCGCTCGAACGGGCGCCCATCGGTGATAAAGCGCCGGTCGATCGACTGGGCCGAGCGCCCCTTGAACTTGACGAAGCCAGCCTTCATTGGGAATACCTCCGAGGTGTGCTCGGGTGGATTGTCACCCGGGATGAAGGACTTGAGCAGGACGAGGGCGTCGCCTTGACTCGCGGACGGCATGAACGCGGCAAGACGCGCGAGGCCGAGCTTGTTGAGGCGCGCGTTAACAATCTCGAGGCGCACCTCACCCTTGGAAAGCACTGCAGAGGAAAGAGCGTGCTTCTTGCGCTCCTCTAGATCGAGAATCTGCTTACCCATCCTCCCCCAGCGCTTGATGTTCTTGGGGCGAGTCACGCCGACGAGGAAGCGCGAGCCGCCGGCGAGGAGCGACGACATCATCGGGTTGTTCTCGATGAGCACGGCCGACTGAGACTTCATGCCGCCAAACCATACATCGTAGTTCTCGCGCAGATTTCCTACAAACTGCGTCTGCGGGGGCATGACGCCGAGAGGCGTGACAGCGGCCGCCACATTCAGATTCCAGAAGAAGATGCCGTCACGCCCCTTGACGGCTGACTGCTTGCAGAGCGGCTGGTGCGTGACCGCGTCCATTATCCACTCGTTGTTCACTCGGTCCTCCCGGCCGATGAGATCGGCGTCGTCCTGTGCCTGCAAAGACGCGTCGATGAAAAGAGTGTGAGATGGTTTGAAGGTGAATTCCGGCATCTGGTAGTTGGCGCCCACGTAAAAGGCCGGCAATCGCCACGCCTTGACTGCGGCCATCCACCCCTCGACAGGGTCGCGGTTGCCGTCAAAATACGTGTCATTGATGCGTGGACGCGACTTGAGGAAGTCCGCGCGCTGTTCTCGCAGCCCAGACTGCTGGATGAGCATCATCGGGTGGTTCTGTCCACCGTGGACGACGATACTCATCGCCGGCAGCTCCAACTCCCACTTCTGGATCTGGTTCAACATCCAGACGCTGTTCTGGCCCTTGATATTCTCCTCGTCGGGACGCGCCGGGTCGTGCTCCGGCACCCAGCGAAATGGATGGGGCTTCTCTTTTGCAGCCTCGGTCGGCGGGTTCTCAAAGTCGAGCGGGTTGGCGCGCAGCTCGGAGAGCAGCCGGGCCTTGATAGGCGCGAAGCGCTTGGCGTTCTCGCTCATTGGCGCGCTATTCTCGCCATACTCCACCTGCGCAGCCAAGGGAGCAGCCTCGGGAGCAGCCTTCGCATCCTCTTTTACCATCGAGACTCGGCGCGAGTCCTCTCCTGACATGTCTTGGAGTGGAAAGGATAGCCTGTGCAAGCCGAACAGGGGGCAGCGGCGTGTGAGTAAGAGAGCTCGGATACTCGGCGGTGCATGCGGATGGCGGGTTGGGCAAAGGAAAGGCGTGCGCCATGTCTGCCGCGTCGAGCACCGTTGGACTTGGTTGTGTGGAGTTCGAACGGGTGAGCTGAAAATAGATTGCAAAAATAGCTGATCAAACAACACGTCGTTACATGCAAATTCAAGAAAACATAGTCAAAGGATTTGCCAAACACAGCCAGGCCTTCACAGCGCCCCTCTCTTTCCTAAAAATAGAGCTCAATAGATTGGTGTCGGAGTCGCTTGGTTCACCAGTCGGTTACCCTTGGCGGAGAGGCCTACCCGTGTGGGAGAAATGTTGGTCGACCGTGTGTGGGTCGACCGTTTGGGCGGCCGGTTGTTGGCTGCGCAGGCCGGAGCGGCGTCTCAGCAATCGCCCGGTCGACGGTGACATATAACTCGTCAAAGTGTCGTCGGTATTTCCGGGCGTCGCGTCATGTCGTCTCGCTCCCACCGGCTTGTGGGGCTCTCGGGATGCGCGCTCCGTGAGTGGAGTTCGCACCTTACGAGGATCAGCTCATGAAACCGATGCCGCCCTGCCACTCGACGCCTACCGGCGCTCGATGGTAGAAGCGCTCGCTCAGCTCCGGATGCTCCTCGTAGGGGGCGCCCAGCAGCGCGAGGAGCGTCCGCAACGGCCCGTAGTCGTCCTTCTCAGCGGCGGTGTACGCCTCGACGAGCATCCACTCACGCGGCACAAACTTGGGGTTGGCGAGGCGCATGCGCGCGCCCGCGCCCTTCCGGCCATCCTCGACGTCGAGCTCACTCCACCAGTCGCGCAGCCAATCCATCCAACGGCTCGCGGAATCTTGGTCGGCGGGCGGCGTGTAAAAGGCGGGCGCCAGCAGCGTGAGGTGAGTCGCCTCGTCGCGGACGCCTTCGGCCGCGGCGTCAGCCACCTGAGCGAGCTGACGCCAAAAGATCGTCCAATCCGTCGTCGTCTCTTGCATCAGCACAGCGAGGGCGCGCCACAGCCGCGTGGCACGCGCACGGGCATGGGGCGGCAGGCCGAGCTTGCTGGCCCACATCTCGCCCAGCGCCCTCTCCATGTCGGCCTCGTAACTACGCTGGACGATATACCGAAGCTCGGCAATGCCCTCCGCGTCGACGAGCGGCTCGAGGCTCCGTAGGAACATTTGAAGGTTCCTGCCTGCCGCTCTCGGCTGGTTCATGAAGGAGAAGTGGTCGCCAGAGCCTACCCACATGCCCCATGCCGGATCATAGCGCTCGATGAAGCCAAACGGGCCATAATCGAGGGTGACGCCGCCCACCAAGCAGTTATCAGCGTTGAAGCTGTGGGGCCATGGGAGAGGAGAGGTCATCAGAGGCCATCAAAGGCCATCAGAGGTCATCAGAGGTCTTCAGAGGTCATCAGAGGTCATTAGCACTCACTTGCTCTGCGTGTATCCCACGCGGATCCAGTCCGCCGACAGGCGTGCGAACCGGGCGCTCGCCTTACGGGCCATTTCCAGCAGCAGCACTTGCAGCGGCGTGCCCGCCGCGCGGGTACACGTCGCTGGTCCCAAGACTTCAGGGTACTCGCGCCGAAGGGCGTGTCGAGCGAGCTGCTCGAGCTGCCTCAGCCCATCTAGTTCGCGTCGGCTCGCGCGCCGTCCGTAGAGCTCAAACTGGCCGACGCGTAGAAAGGACCGCGCGACGCGGGTGGTGATGGCCACCCGCTCCGCGCGCACCACGTCACCGCCGTGCTTGTCCCGCTTGATCGCCCCGATGGCGATCGCCGCAGATTTGTTCGTGTACCAGGCCCGCTGCACGCGCTCGTCCGCCGACACGACGAGCGAGAGCGCTCGGGTCGTCGGCACACCTAGCGCTGCCATGGTCTCCGACGCCACGAATTCGCGCAGGCTCGATCGAAGCACTGCACGGCCGTCCGAGCCGCGGCAAAAGGGCGTCTTCCCGCTGCCCTTGAGCTGCAACTCCCAAGGCGTGCTGCCGGTGCTGACATTGCAGCTCTTCCGGCAGGAGGCGAGCATATATTCGGAATTTTTGGCGCACTCGCCAGCATGAGCCCACGCCTGGCACTCCTCCTCATCGTCGGTGCCCACGCCCTCGATACGCACCTCGCCAATGGAGATCGCGCGGCCATCACCATATCCGTAGCCGCGCGGGCCGGCGCCGTCAGGCTTAATCTCTTGGCCGTAGATTGACAGTGCATATGGCGTGGCCCACTGCTGATTGAAGCCAGGAATCTCGTCCTCGACGTCTCCGCCCGAGAAGAGCTTCACAAAGAGCTGGGAGCGGCACTCACTCTCATCTAGCCCGAGCAGTGTGGTGCACACCTCTGGACTGTAAGTCACCAGCCTCGGCTTGTTGAGTGGCGTTGGTCGCACGAGCACGAAGTGGCCGCTGCTGACCTCGCGCGGCGAGTGGTTCGGCGCATGCGCCGCCTGCTCTGGATCAGCCTCGAGAGAGCGGATGTACTCGTTATCAATGCGTTCGCCGAGACCGCCGAGGTCGAAGGTAACGGAGAGCTGCACTATGAGAAGGATGAGGAGACGCTTGGCCAAATAACGCTCGGCCCAGTAGGGCATAACACTCCCGTCTCCTCGGGCCGGAGCCCAGTGCGAAAAGCGACTCCTCACAACCACATGGCGTTCCCGCACGCGGGTCCAAAAGAAAAGTTATTCCACGCAGGAAATGTGCCCCGAAGTGCCCCGCCGGCCTTCTGCCGACGCGTCTCACTTCACACTGCAACTATAGATGTTCATACCTGCGTTCCCACTGAATTCCATCCTGAATTCCGCAGCTATGGCGCGCGGGCCCGAGCGAGGCATCGGCATCGGACGACTATGAGACGCGAGCCCAAGCCGCCTGCCGCTGCGGAGCCACAGCTGTCACTGCTCGTGCCGATCGCCGCTTGGCCCGCACCGCCGCGCCACGACGTCACTTGCATCTGCGTCACGTCGCTGCCGCGTGCGGCCCTGGTCAGTGGCTCGAGCACAGGCCAGGTCTGCCTCTGGGGTGTTGAAGACGGGCCGGGAGACGATGACGACGAAGAGCATGCCGCCGCGGCATCCCTGCGCCTCTCGCCTCGTGTCATGCTCCTTGGGCACTCTGCGCCGGTCATGTGGGTCGCTTCGTGCCTCTTTGAGCGCTTGGACGCGCTCTGCTCACTCTGCCATGGCGGGCTGCTCAATGTGTGGGACCCCATGGACGGAAGGTGCCTCTCGTCCTCGCCCACGTCGTTGCTGCCCAGTGCGACCGTTGGGGCCATGCTGCCCGGGCTCAAGCATGCGGTCATCGGCGGCGAGAGCCAGGCGCTGAGCATAGTACAGCTATCCACGATGACCGTGCGCTGCGTGCTCTCACCGTTGGACGACTGGTGCATGGCGGTCGCCGCGACACCAGGCGGCGCAGAGCAGCACGCGCGCCTCGTGTGCCTCGACGCCTCTGGTGGCGTGCGCAGCTGGCAGCTGCTCGTGCACCCCAACGGCAACGTCGGGGTCGCCGCGCCGCCGTTGCGCTGCACGCTGCTGCCGCCTCGTGCCGAGCTGCTGAAAGCGAAGCCGATGCAGCATGCGGTCAACGAGGAGGCGCAGCAGCTGGCCTATTTACGCAGCGTCCTGGAGCGGCGCCGACGCGAGACGGAGGCGGCGAAGGCGGCCTCGACCAAGGCGCTGCTGGCCAAGAAGGCAGCCGAGGCGAATCCGTTTGACGAAGAGCTCAAACAGCGCCGGACCCTCACGTACCGAACGGCTGCCGAGAGCGACATGGTTGAGGAGGAGGGCGGCGAGGGCGGCGCGCGTGTCGAGGGAGTAATGAGTGTGCCCGACCCTCCACTGCCGCTGAGCGCGCAGCGGCTCGTGCAGCTGAGTGCGGACGGCTCTCTCGTCCTCCTCCTCGACCCCCTTGGAACGCTCTGGCTCTATGCGATGCCCGCGGCCTTATGGGAGCGGCCGTCTGTCCCGCCGCCGCGGGTGATCCTTGTGCTGCCTGCGTCGATCTCACGTGCCGAAGAAGGTTGGGCGGGCGCTAGGCTCGTGCATGGCGGCGGCGGCGGCGCAGGTGCAGGCGGCGCAGGCAGCACGGATAATTGGGCCGTCGTCGCCTGGTCCGCTTTGGTCCCGCCCACCCTCTTCGCGGTGCCAGCCTTTCTGGAGGAGCCGGCCGACGCCCCAGTGGGCGCCGAGCACGTGATCGTGCCGCGCGCTGTCATCGAGGCGGCCCAAGAGGCGGCGGCCGCCGCCGAGAAGGCGAAGCTCGCCGCAGTCGAGGAGGCAGCAGAGGAGGCAGCCGAGGGGAACAGCAACAGCAACGCTCTCCTGCGCTGCGCGGCGGCAGTGCTTGCTCCTTGGCTGGCCTCGGTAGCGCCGAAGGCATCGCCCCTCGCCCATGCCATCGCCATCGCTGACAGTGCCGGCACGATGCACATCTACGTGGCCGATCTGCTCTCGCCCAGGGCGGCGTCAGCGGTGGTGGCCTCGGCGGCGCCGCTCACCCGACTCGGCTATGCGCCCTTGACGCGCGGCTGGGCGCCGGTGCCTCCGGGCGAGCCCTCGGTGAGCGCCTCGGCTCTGGTGGCTCAGGATGGGGTGCCGGTGCAGCTGCTGCTCGGCTACACGGATGGCTCGATTGGCCGGTTGCGACTGCCTGGCGGTGGCGTACCCGAGGGCCGACGAGCGGCGCACCCGTCGCGGGTGAGTGCCATCCTTCCACTCAAACTCGGCGCCTCGTCGGCCGCGAGGAGCGCCTTCGCCCCTGCCACGGCGCCCGCCACGGCGCCCGCCACGGCGCCCCTTACCGACGGCATCGCCGACGTCAATGAGAGCAGAGGCGATGGGAATGCCGCCGTGGAGTCTGGAGAAGCGACCGGCAATCCACAGTCCGGCATCCCGACAGCATGTCTCTTCTTCGCATCGGCCTCTTCGCTCGGTGAGGTCGTCATTTGGTCGCTGCACCGGTTGCAGCCGCTCCGCCGCTTCAAGGAGCACTCGGGCCCCATCACCACGCTGCTGCAGCCGCCGCCAGGGGTGCCCCTGCACATGGAGAGGTGGGTGCTCGCCGTGGGCACTGACGGCGCCATCTCCATTTACGACGTCTCCGAGATGCCGTTGGTGCCGCTGGTGCCTGCTGCGCTGCGCGGCAGCGACGCGGGCTGGCGGCATGCTGACGCCGATCGTGTGCGCTGCGTCGGCTTGCTCAACGGCCACCTGGAGCCGATTCGGGAGCTGCAGTGGCGACCCGCCGAAGGGATGCTCAGCGTTCGGTGCGCCCTTGGGTGGTGCGGCAGCGGCGATGGACTCTGTGGGACGGGAGCGGACGTGGCGATGGGTTCGACTGTGTACATCTGGCAGCTGCAGGCGGGGCGGCTGGCTCGGGTGCTACGCGGGCCCGAAGCTCGGCCTCACCTCGAAGCGATGGCCCTCGCGCCTCTCTCGCAGAGCGTGCCGGAGCTCGCAATCTCGCGTGAGCTGCGCTCCACCTCCTCCAACCGCGTGCTTGAGAATGTGCGCATCGGCCTCGGCGGCACGAACGCGCCGCTGCATGCCCTTCTCTTCAATGTCAAGCGACTCGCGCTCGAGGCCAAGCGCTCGGCGATTGAGCGTGAGCGCTCGTATCAGCTGGGGCCCTCCCCTCGCGCGCCGCGCCGCCAGAGCCGCGAGATGTTCACAAGCGAGATCTTCACAGCCCTCGACGGGGAGGACGCGAAGGAGCTCGAGGTGCGCCGTGAGGCACGCAGCACGCAGCCCCGAGGGCTGGCCTCTCAAGAACAGAAGGAGGGCGCTGCTGCGGCCGCCGGCGCGGGTGCTCACCACGGCGCGGTCGCCACCGCCGAGGCCACCCCCTTCACGCTGCCCGAAAACCTCGAGCCACTGCTCGAGTCGATCTCCAAGGACGAGGGCCTAGTGCCGAGTAGCGCCGATGCCTCCAGCAGCAAGCCTGGCGAGGTCGATAGCGCTGCGCCCTCGGCGACGGTTCAGCCATTGTCGAAGCTGCTCGCGGAGAGCGACCATGGCAAACGTGCGACCTTGGAGGCTGTGAAGAGCCGGGGCCCGCGCCCCTCGGATGTGGTCGCGTGCCAGTCGGCCCTGTCCTACATGACCTGCTGGGGCGTGGACCCGGCCTTCGACGCCGAGTGCAACGACGTCATCGGGCTGCGGCCGCCCGTGCCCCAGGTGACCTTCGGTGTGCGGGGCCACGGGGGCAACTTCTCCTTCCTCACGCCATGCGCGCATACCCGCCACCATCGGTGGCAGTGCTCATCGCACCTGACGGCGCTGCACTCGATCGCGGCGGTCACGCTCGCAAACACGCTCATGATGTGCCCGGGGTACGACGACGTACGAAACGCATGCTCCTCGCTCGTGACGCACTTTTCGGTGGTGCTGCCCGAGAAACTGCCACTCTTTTGCGCGCCCTCGCTCTCGCTGCTCGCGAGCCACTACGTCGACCCTGTCGAGGAGGTGCAGCAAGCAGCTCGCGCGCTCATGGAGGGCACCCTGCAACGGATGAAGCCCGAGGTGCGGCAGCAGCTTGTGGCAGCGTGGGCGCCGCGCGTGCTGCGGCTCGCGGAGCCGGCGCGTCGCGCGAGCACCGCCGCCGCCGCCGGGTCTAAGGAAGTGCGTGTCGTGGCCGAGGACCTCAGCTCGCCACAGGGCGTTTCGGTCCTCGTGCTCGCGGTGCTCACTTCGCGCTTCTTCACGCCACTCGACGCGGAGCTCTCGACGATCGTGGTCAACCAGCTCACCGCGCTGCTTGATCACCCGTCCGAGCTCCACCGCACCGCCGCTGCCGAGCTGCTTGGCAAGGGCTACCCTATTTGGAAGGCGCACGTCGCCGACCCGCCGACGCTCATCCGCACGCTCTTCCTCCTCTCGGCCGCCACCTCCAATCTGCCGCCGAGCCCGCCCGCCGCGACCGCCAAGGACGCCGCGCCGCCGCTCGCCTCGCCTGCCGCGCCCAACCGGTTTCAAGCGGCGTTGCTTGCGGTGGGCTCCTCGGAGCCGCGCGCCTTTTGCCGCGCCATGGGTGAACATGCGGCCTTCATGAGCCACCCAGCCCATGTGCGGCGGGCGGCGGTGAACGCGCTCATCTCGCTCGTCAAGGCGCGCGGTGTCTCTCTCGAGGCCGAGCTGCCGACGGTGGTCGCGGCCGTCCTCCGCCCGCTCGACCCGTCGGTGCCCTCCTTGCGCGAGGGGTGCCTCGTCGCAAGCACGACCGCGCTGCGCGAGCTCGTCAAGCGCTACCCGATGATGGCCTTTCATCAGGGCACGCAGCGGCTCGCAGTCGGGACGATCGAGGGCGTCGTCATCCTTTATGACATGCGCACCGCGACCAAGTGGCGCATCCTGCAGGGGCACGAGCATGCCGTCACGTGCCTCGCCTTCTCGGCCGCTGGCGACCTCGTCGCCTCCGTCTCGACCGAGGAGCGCACGCTTCGCTGGTGGCTCGCGGGCTCACAAGGCTTCTTTGGCTTCATTGGGCTGCATGGCTCGTGCCTACACACGACGACCGTCGATGAGTTCGCTCACGCCGACACCGCCGACGACGCCGCCGCGCTGAGGATCGAGTGGGCGTCGGCCAATTCGGTGACCCTCACGAGCAACCGCCGGATGCTCGCCACGTACACGAAGCCGAGCTGAGCTCTATCCGGCACCCCGGGCGGCTCTTACGACCTGTATTTGCATGAACGAGTCCAAGGGGAAACATTAGGAATTCGTCACACTGTTTTTCGAAGCGGTGTGAAAGCAAATCTGCACGCGCTCGGCTCTCGGAGATCTATTGCAGGCTCTGATGATGAACTACCATGCGCTTCACACTGCGCTGCTCTTCCTGATCGCGTTCATCGCACCGGCCGCGGTGAGTGCCTATCACTAGATCTTCTCGATTGCCACCGCTCTATTCACCCTGTTTCATCACTGCCTTCGCTGAAACTCTTGTGGCTGTGGTCTCTCTCACAGGCCTTGGCCATTCCGGCCTTGCGCTCCAAAACGCCAGCTGTGTGCGCGAACGAGCCGATCGTGCGAACCAGCAAGCTGGCCATGCAGTGCGTCTCACGGCGCATGCTCATCGGCGCCACCGCCGCGTTTGCTTTCGCCTCGGCGTCTCATGCACGGAGCTGCGATTGCACTGGCTGTACAGGCTCCCATGCGCGACCCTGCGATTGCCCACTGCACCGCGACGGCCACAAGAGCTCCCACGAGAAAGCCCACACGGTCAACTGTGGCTGCGCGTCGTGTGCCTCGCACGGGGCGGGATGTGGCTGCGGTAAGTGCTAATTCAGCATTAGCTCTCTTGCACAGCAGCCACTAATGCATGCTGCAAGGCAGCCACTATTGGAGCATGCGCAAGCCCACTAAGTTCCCGCGCACGTGCCCTGCGGGTGCGTGCGGTGATGTGGTGCCGTGCATCCGCGTTGGCGCTCCATAGACTATTCCTGGGTTTGCGGCTTTATAGCCGTAGAGCGTAGAGCGTCAGACCCACTTGCTTAACATGCGATGTAGCGGCTCCGTACGGTATTATGAAATTATTGTATGCCATATTGGAACGTTCAGCGGTCTTGCAGAGCGATGAGTTTCAGCTTGCGGTCGGTCGATGAGCATCAATCACCACCAAAGTAACGCACAATTCTACGTTATAATCAAAAATCGAGATACATGATTCGAGAGTGCCGAGCTCCCGCCGGGGGCCGCGTCCGAAAGCGCGCAATCCGCAGAATCGTAGCGGGGAATGCGAGCTCCCGCAGCTCGCCGACGAATGATCGGATTGAATTGAGAGTTTCATGTATTTCATATTATCGTAACGATTCGTCCTTGAATCAGAACTCAGACACACGTGGGACACCCGCGGGTCGCTTCCGGCTGCCTCGGTGAACGGATTTCGTGCGGCGCTGCGTGTTGCGGGCAGTGCGTGGCTGTGCCTCTCACTGCTCTACCCACGGGTGCTCCTCGAGGTCGATCCAAACCTCTGAGCGGCGTGCCCCGAAGGAGTTGAGCGCATCGAATTGGGCGAGCCGGAACTGCTCCTCCGGCACGCCGTCGGAGGGCTTGAGACCGTCCTCGCGCAGCCGCTTAGCGAGCAGCGCATGGTAACCACGGACGATCGGTTCGGTCGTCGGGTCCGAGAACTTGTAGCACGCAACCACGCGCGAGGGCACGAGCTCGAGCTCGCACGCGCCCATGAGCCGTTCCGTCGGCTGCGGCGGCGCAGGCTCACGCATCGCGGGGACAGCCATGGGCCATCGCATCACCTTCGGTTTCTCGCTTGGTTTGAGGTCGAGCGCGTCGTCGGTGATCTGCGCGAGCGTGCGCGAGTCCTGCTGCACGCTCATGAGCGACGGCACGTACGCCTTCAGCGCCTTCTCCTGCTCATTCGCGCCGTTGGTGTACGCACCGAGAGTCCCGAAGGCGTCGATTCGCCGGTAATAGTTGGTGGAGACGGCCACGTGCTGCGGATAGCGGCGGACCTCGTAGTCCTTTGCGCGGCGCAGCAGCACGTAGGGCAGCTCCTTGTCCGATGCCTGCCTGGCGCCCGAACCGCTCGGCTGCAGCTGTCCCACAAAGTCTTTGAGCGCGTCCAATTTCGAGACAGCCGCGTACGCCCCGCCTTTCTGAAGGTTGATGCTGTCCCAATAGTCCTGCTGCGCGAGCACGCGCTTGTTGGCGTCGAGCGTGTATTTGCTCACGCCCGTGAACTGGGCGAGCGGCGCCCATGGCAGCAGCTTGAAGCGGAACTGCAGCGTCCAGCGCGTCTGCAGGCCCGTCGGCGTCTCCTTGATGCCATGCATCGCAAGCCCGCAGTCGGTGAAGCACGCCTTGCCCAGGGGCGTCTTGCCGGCTAGCATGTCTACATTGTTCTTGTACTTCTCGAGGCCGGTGAAGGATATGAGCGGGTCTGCAAATGAGACTTCCGGGTTGTAAAACTCGGGCAGCAGCGGCTGAAAAAAGCTGTCGTACTCCTTTCTCAGGCCCTCCATGAGCTTTGCAACTGCTGACTTTTGCTCGGCCGCGACGGCAAAGGAGCCCGGGTCGATCATGAGAGTGGCCGGGTCTGACCGACGAGACGAACGGCGTGACACGCCGAGACGAACGGGCAAGCTCTGCGCCGAGGCCCAGCCAGCAGCTGCCAAGTGGGTCGTGTGCATCATCTCAGCGCGAAAGTGCCGCGGAATCTTCGCGTCCGAAAAGTTAGTTTCATTCACAACGGGGAATACCAGTGCCGTAGCACCGGCTGTCGCGTCTGTCGTGTTAACGTTCACACCAACACAGTTAGATTCGTGGGAAAGAGTGACTACTTGAGTAGTAGTGAGTAACTTTAGGCGTCGCACGCGGAGTGCACAGAGAGCTTCGACAGACGAGCAGCCCCCGACTCACGCCTGAGGAGAAAAGCGCGCTCCGCGGGAAGCGATCGCTATTCCTCAAACGGGATGCGAGCGCGGCCAGAGCTGATTGCGATCGCAATCAGCTCGGGCGCGGTGCCACGCTCCAGGGGCCGCAAGCCAGGGCAGGGCCACACACAGGGGGCACACACTAACACAAGACGGCAGGGACCGTCTAACAGAGCAGCCTCAGTACAGCGTCAGGCATTTCCTTCGGACGCCCCCCCCTCGACCATAGCGAGACCCACGAGTAAGGGCGAGAGCTTAGAAGGAGGAGATGCCTGGTCGCGCTCGTTCATGAGGATTTTGCGAAAGGCGAAGAAGGCGGGGGCCGGAAGGGACTTGGTAAAGAAGTCGGCCACGTTTTCCTTCGTAGGGACGAAAGGGACGTTGATCTCAAAGGACTCAACCATGTCGCGCACGAAGAAGTGACGACGCGCCACGTGCTTCATCCGATCGTGAAGCTCGGGGTTGTACGAAACGTGGCGAGCGGCCATGTTGTCCGTACGAAGATTAGTAGGGCCGCGGACCGCGGACTTGTCGAGACCAGCGACGAACTTGCGGGTATAGACAACGTCCTTGGTAGCCTCGGAGAGCGCAATGAGTTCGGCTTCGCAAGACGAAAGAGCGACGCATTTCTGCTTGCGTGATCCCCAAGAGAGCGCCGCGTTGCCCCACATGACGACCCAGCCGGAGGTAGAGTTGCGAACCTCCCAAGACGCGTCCGAGAAGGCGTGCAGGTCGGTCGAACCAGGGTCGAAGGTGATGCCGACGGAACGGTGGCGCGCAAGGTACGCAATGATGCGGTCTGCCTCCTCCATCAGCTCGGGCGTAGGCTTGGCTAGGCACTTGCATAGTTGGTGGACGGGGTAGGCAATATCGCAGCGAGTAGAGGTCGTGGCATACATGAGGGAGCCGATGCGCTCTTGAAACGGTTTCACGAGGTGCGGGTAGTCCACACCGGTGCAGGCGGCCGCATCCGAGACGTGCTTGTCGAGGTTGCGCGAGTAAGGAAGCGAAGTGCCCTGCAGTGAAGGAGGTACGCCGCCAGGGAGGAAGCGTTCCACGAGCTTGTCAATGTAGGCTTCCTGGTGCAGCGTGATTGATCCGTCGGCGTTGTGGCGCGCTTGGATGCCAAGGAGATCGACCATCGGACCCTCATCGAGGACGTCCCAGGTTTCGTTGAGCGCTTTGAGGAACGAGGCGCAGAAAGAGCTCGGAGGCGCGTTTCCCTTGTCGTCGATGTTGACGGAGTGCACGATCTGGAGGTTGTCCACGTAGAGGCCAACGACGAAGATCTCGCCGTCGCTGTCATCCTCGCGCACAAAGACGCACGGGTCAGAATCATCAAGAGGTTTGAGGCCTTGCGCCTTCATCCACGGGAAGATCTGGCGCTGAAGGCGGCGACCAGCCTGTGGAATGCCGTAGATAGGCTTGACAATCTTGAGCACGCGAGGGATGCCGTCGGAGTCCAGCTCGACGTAGCCGGGCGGCATGTGGCAGTAGATGACCTCGCCCTCGATGAACTTGCCCTGAAGGTACGCTGCCACGTAATCGATGCTGCGTACCTTGCAGCCTTTGCGAGCAGCGTAGCAGAAGAGGCCGCGAGCCGAGCTGTAGCGAAGCGCGGCCGAAAAGGTCTGATCGAAATCGATGCCTTCCTCGAGTGTGCAGCCCTGCACGCAGAGACGCGCCTTGCATGTGCCGTCGCGCTTCACCTTGTAGACCCACACCAGCTTGTGAATGCGGCGGCCGCGAGGTACCTGTGAGCGAGAAAGCTCTTCCCACGAGCCGTTGCGCTTGTGGTTATCGAGTTCGCCGGCCTCAGCCTTGAGCCAGCGCGGGTCCTGTGCGGCCTGAGCGTGAGTTGCAGGAGCGTCGGGCGTGTCGGCTCGAAGGGCCGTGAGAAGCACAGTGCCGCCACTGGCGCCGGTTGCACGCAATGATCCCAAGTTGAGCGCGGTCAAGGCCTCGCACATGGGTTCAAATGCTGCCGTGGAGGCGCTGCTCGCAGTGGCCGCGTCAAGGAGTGGGGCCGCGAGAGCGTCGTGGTCGACGATGTACGTTCCAGGGCCGGCGCTGACGGCACCGGGTGGGACAGTGACGCCGTCGATCCATGCCGAGAGAGCAAAAGCGCAGTCGGCCGACTTCGGGCTGACGGTGTTGGCGCTGAAGGCGATGGCAGCCGCCGCGTGTTCCATGCGCTCGGCGACGGGAGTGAGCTGGTCGGGCTCGAGGCCGGAGGCGGTGCCGGGCTTCTCCTCCGGGACCGCAGGCAGCCACTTGGGGCCATACTCCCTGTGCGTAGCCTGTTTCGGAAAGTAGTCGACCTTGGAGCTTGCCGACCGCCGAGGGCCGATGGGAGCCTGGCTGCCAGCACCCGCGAGCTTGAAGTCATCAGCGGTGCGCAAGGCTGGAGGGATCCAAGGGGTCGGAGGGGCGTCAAGAGGAGGCTGCCCCTTAAGTGCCCCCCCCGAGGGTTGCATGAAATCGTCGCCGGAGAATTTCGCGGCCCCGGTGGCGGCCCCTTTTGGTGAGAGGGCCGAATCGAGGTTCGGAAAGGGAAGTGGCGTAGGCTGAGGCCCGTGAATCGTGGAAGGAGGGGGCCCGATCGGCGACGATGCGGATTGGGGAGCCGTGCGTGGCGAAGCTGCGATCGGCTTGGCGACTGGCTGCCGTGCCATGGTCGGCTCCGGGTGGGCTGCGTGTTCGAGAGGCTCGGCGGAGCCCGTGCGCGCGAGTGTGAGAGCCCGCGCGAGGAGCAGGTTGAGCTTCTGCGGGTACGGAGCCGCTTCCTTGGACTTGAAGGAGCCGTCGTTGCCGCGGCCTCCCACCTTGTTGTGCGAGCCGCGAGGGTGATTGCACTGGTAGTTGTGCTGGTTGAGGTCGTCGAGGACGGGCGCCGCATCGTTCGTGTACAGGAGAGTCGTGTACTTCTGGAAGTCAGAGCCGAGCCGGCAGTAGGCGAAGGTGGCCGTCGACGAGTTCTCGAGGCCGGCGATGAGGCGGGCGACTGCGGACGTGGCGAAGAGCGAGCCGTGCTTGGCGAGGTCCTCCGAGAAGCAGGAGGAGCCACGAACGGATCGATCGGCCGGATTCTCAAGGATGATGGTCGCCTTGCTTGTCGAACGGTGCGCGGCAAGTGCGAGCTCAACGGTGCGCTCGAGCAGGAGGTTGGACGTTTTGAGTTCCTTGACGTGTTTGGGGTCGAGCTCGGGGATGCCGTCGGGGTGATCGTGGTCGCGCACGACTGGGGGACCTGAATCGTGGCCGTCGATGGTGGCGTCGA
>Ga0210247_100191_pt1 | contig 53962 bp, 68 predicted proteins | sample ChrtobMetP3_16mM_FD_155449 | JGI IMG/M metagenome (GOLD analysis project Ga0210247, IMG submission 155449) | Chrysochromulina tobin associated microbial communities from unialgal haptophyte culture, Seattle, Washington, United States - P3_16mM | ecosystem: Host-associated > Algae > Haptophytes >... | reverse complement strand
ATGCGGCGACTCGACGTGGAACTGCTGCCTGGGAGAGCCAGCCGCCAAGCCCCCATTAAGCCGACAAGCCCCCATTAAGGTATGACGCACGTGCTCGGTATGACACACCTCGAGAGGCGCGCGAAAAAGGTGCCCGTATGAGGGAGAACCGAGAAACGCATGATGGGGCGTATACAAAATCTACAATCTTGTGTGTGTGTGTGTTTGCGCCACATGTTGCTTTCGATCATGAGATTCATGTGGCCACGTCGCACGCGTGGGTATCTTCGCGGTTCCGCGGGGTCCTCGTCTGTATGACGCCTGGGTATGTGGTGTCGCACACACTACTTCGCTTGGTGTGTGGACGTGTTGCTTACGTGTTGCATGCTGTGGAGGCCGTGCGCGTGCGTCTCCTCACGCCGACAGGATCCCTTCAAATCCCCCCACCGCAATTCAGGGGGTCCTGCCAATGTGTAGGTGGCTTGGTAAGTTTCAAATCTCTCTCTCGCGGACGGGTCGGAGGAGGGTCCTCGCTCTCGCATGTCGTGTGGCTTAGTGTGGCTGATTCACGTGTGGTAATCATGGTGGTAATTTAATGCTTGGCCTAATGTAATCAATGTGTTGTAGCACCGCCTGTGCCTGCACACAGGAGGTGGGCACCCCTGCAGACACGTCACTCTTCAGAAGACCCTCTCAATTTGGAAATGACAAGGCGCGCTCATCACGGAAACTCTTTTTCTTCGTCAATTTTCTCTCCAGGTATCCTGTGTCGGTCGGGATGTCGCGTCGGCTGGAGCTGACGGTGCCCACGGGTAGCACGTGTGGAGATTGCGTAGCCTTCACCGACCCATTCAGCGGGCAGATCATGCAAACCACCGTGCCCGACGGGCTTGCAGTCGGCGACGCCTTCGAGGTCGAGATCGAGAGCGTCTCGCTTTCGACCGGCAGCGCGGACAGTGAGATTGGCATCGCCGACCACTCGCCATCACCGCCGCCGCCGCCGCATCAGCAGCAGCAGATGGCCCTGTATGCACCCGAGGAGCTGCGCCTTCCGCGTGCCGCCGACGGCTTCCGCTTCTACGTGGGGCAGCACGTGCAGCTTGAGCGTTCCGATGGCAAGCTGCAGAACGGCATCGTACTTGAATGCATCGAGGCCTTTGAGAACCTGTACGCTGATTGCGTCCGATAAGACTCCTGATTGAGAACCTTTACGCTGATTACGTCCGATAAGACTCCTGAGATGACTCTGAGTGCCACTGATGGTCTCCATAATGACCTCCCTAATGACCTCCCTAATGACGTCCCTGATTGCCTCCCTAATGACCTCCCTGATGACCTCCCTAATGACCTCCCTAATGACGTCCCTCCATAGGTACCGGTGCCGCATCGGCAACCCTTGCCACGACGGTGCGGCTGGGATCGAGAAGCACTGCACGGAGAGTGAGCTTGGGCATGCGCGACCTTCGCCCGGCTTCGAGCTCTGTGTGGGTGACGTCGTGCGGGTGGCCCGTCAGAGGGACGGACGGGTGGTGCGTGTTTGCGCCTGTGCTGGCACCCTCTGCAGGCCCCCTCTGATTGCGCTTCTGATTGCACCTGCGATTGCCCCTCTGATTGCACCTGATGGTCTCCCTCATCAGGTGCATGCGACGATCCTCTGATTGCCCCTCTGATTGCACCTGATGGTCGCCCTCATTAGGTACTTGCGACGATCCTCCAGCCAACGTATGAGAACGACGAGGCGTGCTATCGCGTCGAGTTGCATGCACTTGAGGAGGTGGACCCAGCCGCAGCTGCCATATTTGGAACGATCGAGACGCACTCGGAGGCGGATTGCCATATTAGGATCGAGACGCACTCGGAGGCGGATTGCCTTGTGAAGACGCTGTGGGCCGCGCCGGGTGGCGCCTTCCGAGTGGGGCAGCTCGTGCAGCTCGTTGATGGCGCTCACGATGACGCTCACGACGCTCGTGATGGCGCTCACGACGGCGCGAGGATGCAAGCGGGATTGGATGCGAGAGGTGGAGGAGCGCGGCTGGCGCGGGTGTGCGGCACTGAGGCCCATGGGGGCACGCTCTGGTATCTGTGCCGGCTCGTAAGGGACGGTTGGGGGCTGTGGGATCCCTAAGGGACGCAATTGAAGGGACGGTTGGGGGCTGTGGGATCCAGCGCCTTCCTTTTATCGTACAGAATCGGGACATGGGCCATCCCTCTGTGCCGCGCGAGTACAATTGTACTGAGGGTGAACACCCCGAACACCCCCCTGAGGAATCCACAGACGCGGCCGACGTGCGATCTCGCGCCTGTTGCGGATTCCTGTGTGCGCCCGCGCTGCGTCCTCCCGAGTTGCCGACTAATGCTCGCGAGTCGCCTGTGCCTCCTCGGCCTCCTCCTCGGCCCGTGCGCGGCGCTCGTGCCGTGCGCGTTCTCGTCGCCCGCACGCGCGGCGGCGGCGCCGCGCCGAACGGCCGTCCGGCACCCGCAGCTCGCGCTCGTGCCCTCGTCGGAGCCGCCTCCCGAGCTGCCGACTCCCGCGCTGCTCAAGGCGATCGAACGGTGTGGCAGCACGGCGACGGCTGCGGACGTGGCGGCCGAAGCGGGGCAGGACATCGGGGAGACGCGCCGGCAGCTTCTTTCGCTCGCTCGCCTCGTGGGCGCCGAGCTGCAGGTCTCCGCGGAGGGCGAGCTCCTGTTCGTCTTTGAGCCGCCGCGCACGCTGCGAGGCCAGCTGCGCGCGCAGTCGGTCCGCCAGCGCGCGCGCGACGCATGGTCCGCCGCCTCCCCGCCCCTCTTCTGGGCACTGCGAGCCACGTTTGGCCTCGGGCTGCTCGCCTCCCTCACGCTGGTGGCCGTGGCCATTTCGACGCTATCCAAGACGTCCAATGACGGCGAGCGCTCATCGTCCGTCTCGAACGTGGGCATGCTCTGGGGGCCGAGCCCGCTCGACTTTCTGTACTACTCGACGCGCCCGTATGGCTACTATGGCGGCTACGCGCCGGAGGAGAAGGGGTTCTTGCAGGTGATCGCCCTTTGTTGGCCCTCTCCGATGGCCTCTCCGAGGGCCTCTCCGATGGCCTGATGGACCTCTGATGGACCTCAGATGGCCCTCGGATGGCCCTCTGATGACCCAGCTCGCATCGTCCCTGCTTGTCACTCATCGGCGCTCCTGGCCATCCATTGCTTACTTCGCAGAGCTGCTTCTCCTGATGACCTCCCTAATGGCCTTGCTAATGACCTCCCTAATGGCCTTGCTAATGACCTCCCTAATGGCCTTGCTCGCAGAGCTGCTTCTCCCTTGCTAATGAGTAATGACCTCCCTAATTGCCTTGCTAATGACCTCCCTAATTGCCTTGCTCGCAGAGCTGCTTCTCCCTCCTCTTCGGCGACGGCAACCCGAACGCGAACCTCGCACAGCGCACATCCGCCGCCGCCGCCGCCCTGATACGGGCCAACGGCGGCGCAGTCACGGCGGAGCAGCTCGCGCCGCTCCTCGCGCCGGAGATGAGTCCGGAGCAATTCGCGGAGGAGGCGCAGCGGCCGGGCGCTCCGGTGCGTGATTGCACCTCTGATTGCATGCTGATTGCCTCCCTCATCACGAGCAGCGGAGGAGGCGCAGCGGCCGGGCGCTCCGGTGCGTGAGGACTGATGACCTCCCTGATTGCATCTTTGATGGCCTCTCTGATGACATCTCTGATGACATCTCTGGTGGCCTCCCTAGGTACTGATGGCCACTGATGCGTGAGGACTGGATGCTCCTCTGATTGCATCTCTGATTGCCCCTGATGGTCTCCCTCATCAGGTGCGTGAGGACTGGATGCTACCCCTCTTGTTGCAATTCAACGGCGAACCGGTCGTCACCGAAGAGGGCGACCTGATCTACCGCTTCCCCGACCTCATGCCCACGGCGAGCACCGACGGCGCCCGCGACGGCGCTCGCGTCGGAATGGGCGCGTCGGACGTTGTGCGGTCGGCGCTCGGCTTTGAGGAGCCGCCCCCAGGATGGCGACCTCGTCTTGGCGATCGCGTCGTCTTGACGCAAGTGCTCCCGCGCGTTCAGTGGGGGGGGCAGGGGGCGCAGAACGAGGCGATCGCGCGCAGCCTCATTGGGCAGGTGGGTGCCGCGGATTGGCATGGATTGGCATGCATTGGCATGGATTGGCATGCATTGGCATGCATTGGTGTGGATGGCGCGGATTTCAGCTGATTGCCACTGATCGCTGCTGATTGAATCTAATTGCCGCTGGATGGGCAGGATGCGCTTGTAGTGTGATTGCCGCTAATTGCTACTGATTGCTTCTGATTGCTGCTGGATGGGCAGGAGGCGATTGTTGTGGCTGATGATCGTGATGGGCTCCCGTTTGGTCTCTACGTGCCTGAAGCCGACGACGGCGGCGGCGTCGGTCAGCCCACGTGCTACGCCTCGCTCGGGGAGATTGCACCTGTGGGGAATCTCGACCTCTCCAACGGCCGCGCCGTTACGGGCGCCCTTCGCAGCAGTGGAGGTGGCCTCTCTTCCGCAGAGGACGTCAGCGGCGCGGGAGGCGGCATCGCATTAATGGAGTTGCCGCAACCCTTCTCCACCGCGCCACCGACGCAGCTGGGCTTCGCAGGGGTACTCGGCCTCTTGAACCTGGTGGGCGTCCTATACATTGGCAGGTGCGCCGCGAGTGTACGCGACTCGAGGCGTTCGGGAAGGCGGCTGCATGCACGTGCTCACCACGGCGCCCTCGGATCGCTCCCTTGCATGCACGTGCTCACCACGGCGCCCTCCCCTCTCCCCACAGGATCCTTGCGTCCGTCAGTGGCGTGCCGACGGCGTACCTGGGCTCCGCCGGCCCGATGATCGCGCTGCTGCGTAAAGCGTACGCGCACCGGAGTGCATGCTGGTCGCATGCTGATTGCCACGCTGATTGCATGCTGATTACTTGCGGAGTGCATCCGGAGTGCATGCTGAGTGCCATCGCGTTGCCATCGGCGTGCCCTTTATTGCAAGCTGACTACCGCTGAGTGTGCATGCGAAGTGCATGCTGAGTGAATGCGAAGTGCATGCTGAGTGAATGCTGGAGTACATGCTGAGTGCGACGGAGTGCCACTGCTGGCCTGGCCCTCGATTGTATGTGATAAACGCGCTCTGATCGCCACTGATGGCCTCTGAGTGCCACTGATGGGCTCTGATGACCATTGCCATCAGGTACGTGCCGCTCCTCGTCTATGCGGCCGGTTTCGTCACGGTACCGGTGGTGCGCGCGGTGCGCAATCGGTTGGTGAATCGCGCCATCAGCGAGCGTAATCGGAACCGGGCGGCATGGGCACGCGCCTTGTTGGGCAGCGGGTCCGACTTGCCTAGTATGGGTGAGGCACCGCCGGGTGCGACCACGACCGATGCACTGCCTAATGCGGTAACGACGGCGATGACGAGGGCGGGGATGGAGGCGGGTGAGGAGGCGGATGCTACTTATTCGCCTGAGGAACGACGCGGGCTACTGGCGTTCCTGCGGCGCAAGGTGATGGCCCTTGAGGACACTTTATTGCACTTGATGATACTTGATTGCCCTTGATGACCATTGATGAGGAGCGACGCGGGTAAATCGCGTTCCTGCGGCGCGAGGTGAAGGCCAAGCGCCAAGCCGCGCTCCCAGCATGCAAGTGCTCACCACGGCGCCCTCGCTTCTCCCCACAGGTGAAGGCCAAGCGCCAAGCCGCGCTCGCACTCGCACCAAAGCTGCGGAACTTCATGCGCGCGCCGGCAACGCCCGACGCCCGGGACGGTAAGGGTGGCCGTCAAGGTATGGGCGCGTCCACGACCTTCTCGACGAGCCGGAGCGTGGATGAGAACGCGGCCGCTGTCGGTGACCCGTTCGACGACTTTGACCGTCGGCTTGGAAAACGGCCGGACACAGCCTGATGACCCCAGATGATCTAATGACGCCGGATGACGTCGGATGACGCCTGGTGGCGCCAGATGATCTAATGACGCCGAATGACGCCAAATGACGCCAAATGACGCCGAGTGACGCCTGATGACGCCTAATGACGCCTGATGACGCCTAATGACGCTTGATGACGCCTAATGACGCCTGATGACCGTCAGCTTGGACCGCGGCCGGACGAACAGCTTGACGAACGGCCGGGCGCGGGGCAAGATGGAGGCCTCCCAGGCAGCTTGACAGGGGCAGAGAGAGGTACACACTTCTGGAGGCAAGCGTTGGAAAGGCACAGGTTGGCCTAGCGGGCGCGTCGGTGTTATGGCACGAGCGCGCGACGCGTCCGCTAGGTCGGTGAGGCGCTACGGCTGTACGTTGACTGTCCTTATATCGTTATGTCGCTTCTCCTGACCTTCGTGCGTTCCCGGGACGCGCTACACCGCGACTCTGTACCGTCTGTAGTCTGTGACTGTGTACGGGGTACACCTCGTCCTGTACCTCGATAGCCCGTATACACTCTCGATCCGCGCATCGCCACGCATCTGGCTCGGTCATTATACGGAAACGCGTAAGCCGGTATTGGGTATAAGGCTCCTGCCCCGTGCCATGATGGACGCGTGAATGGACGCGTTTGGAACGAGGAACTGCTCGTTGGCGGGGCAGGCAACGCTCCAACGGCCGCCGCGGCCAGGATGCAGGAAGTGCGGCGAGTCGAATCCGCTTACGCACGCGGGATCACACGTCACAGTAGAAAAGTTTGTTTTATGGTCTCACCGGACGCCACTAACGAGGCGGGTAGGGGTAACCTTCATACTACTGTGATCACAGTGTCATGGGCAACGTGTATCCCTGGCGTAATCCCAGCTGGCGAGGCGCTCGAGTCAGCGCTGCCAGCGGTTGCGTATGGCGCGGGGACGGCGAAGGCGCTCGAGACAGCGCTCACCGGCTGGCCGTAGACAGGTGATTGTCTCTGATTGTCTTGTGATCTTCCGCTGAGTGCGGTCACCGGTATGCCGAAGACAGGCTCGACGTAGAAATCGAGCCCAACACGGCGCTCCTCCACACCGCTGATTTCCGCTGATTGCCACTGATTGCCATGAATGTCCGACGGCTCGACACCGAGTCCGACAGCGCGCGCCGCCGCGGGCACACCGAGTCCGACAGCGCGCGCCGCCGCGGGCACACCGAGTCCGACGGCGCGCGCCGCCGCGGGCACGCCCATCTGCACGACCACCGCGGTCGCGTCCGCCACGGGCACACCTCTCACCGGTACGGCACGCGCCGCCGCGGGCACACCTCTCGCCGACACGGCGCGCGCCGCCGCGGGCACACCTCTCGCCGGCACGACATCAGCGCGCCCCGCGTGACGCGCTGGTGACGGCGCTGAGATCTGACGCGCGCGCGAAGCAATCCTCCTCCTGAGTTGTAGACGAGCTTTGCGTCGTATGTGCAGCTGATTCAGGTGGATGGTGCACAGGATCAGCATCACGACGAAGAGCGGCGAGAGAAATAGCAAGCTGAAGTTCCCCGCCTGCTCATGCGCCTCCTTTGCTGTCGGCTCACACGGCGGGGGCGAGGGAGGCGGTCGTGATGTAGTGGATTGAGGTACGGCGCAGTGAGGTACGGCGCAGAGCTCGAACCCTCCGCGCGCGGAATAAGTGTCGGTCGACCAGATCAGCCTCGAGCCTTCCGAGGCATTCACCCAGACCGGAGGATGTCGGTTGTCAGACCATGCGAATGAGGGGGCAGAGTACGGCCTCGACGCTGGGACCGTGACGCCTGGAGCATAGAGGGCTATCCAGTCGAAGCCACTTTCGAGTTCGAAGAACGCGCGGTGCAGCGTCACATTCTGGTCAATCCGGATGTTGCACCACTCGTTGCTAGAATAGCCTCTGGTGCCGTCTGTCACGCAATAGGTCGAAACCCCGTAGAGGTCGGGGCTGATCTTAGGGCTGCTAATGAAACAGGTCGACACAGACGGGCTGGAGCTCATCACCGTAAATGGCGGCGAGCTGAAGCCCACACAGGGTGGCGGCGTCGGCGGCGGCGAGACGCCATCCATCGAAACAATTGACGGTCGCTCGGTTTTGCACGTTGCAGGGTAGGCTGCAGCGAGTGTGCCGAGTTCCGGTGTGAGGAATGTGAACGTTACTACGACAGACGCGCCAACAGGTTCTACGGCACTGTTACTGCCCGCTCAGAATACGATCAACATTTCAGGGGAGTCGAGGGAGTCGACCTTCGTCCAGCGTGAACACCAGCTTCTCTAACTAGTACACTTCTCCGCTCCCTTTGTTTGCGCGCCCCCCACGAACGAGACGGCGCGCTCAGCCGTCGTGCGCTCAGCCGTCGTCGCTTGTAGTATGGCACTACCTCGATCCTTCGCGACGCGACCCGAACACCGCAACCGCCAAACGCCAACTCCCAAACTATCCCAAATCCCAAACTAGGCGCTCTCAGAGCCATGTGTAGTAGCCAGAGCAATTCGGTCGCGGTTCCACCCTCCTCGACTGCTCGCGCCCGATGATATAGTACATCGGGTTCCATCCGAGCGATGAGTCCGATCCCCCGAACCAATCGGGCGCGAAGGCCATCACCTGATGAGGGATGCAATCAGAGGTCATGATGGCACTCATCTCGATGAGCGAGGCCATCCATGGTCATCAATGGCACTCACCCGGGCCGACGGAACGCCGAGTGCACTTGTGCTCGACTTCGTACTCGCACTCGCCATGCCGTGCCCGGTTTCGTCAAATGTGCCGGATGCGAATGTGTTCGACTTCGTGCTCACACTCGAGCTCGCACTTGAGCTCGCACTTGAGCTCGACTTCGAGCTCGCACTCGAGCTCGCACTCGACGGCCGCTCGGCCACCTGCGAATGAGATGGCTCATCAGGGACGCTCAGACGCGCTCAGGACGGCGCTCCAGAGGCGATCAGATTGCATGCTCGGCCACCTAGGAATGAGATGGCTCATCAGGGACGCTCAGGACGGCGCTCCACCTGGGAAGGGTCGTCGACCCAGGGTGGAATGAGATGGCTCATCAGGGACGCTCAGTACGGCGCGCTCAGGACGGCGCTCCACCTGGGAAGGATCGTCAACCCAGGGTGGAATGAGATGGCTCATCAGGGACGCTCAGTACGGCGCGCTCAGGACGGCGCTCCACCTGGGAAGGGTCGTCGACCCAGGGTGGCAGCGTGGGCCCAGCGACGATCCAATGCAAGCTCTCGCCATGCCGTGACGATTGTAAAGGGTCCCTCAGGGCCGTCAAGACACGGCTCTCCAAGGACCTGATGAGGGAGGTCATTAGCGGCGAGTAGTGCATGAGGTAGGTCATCGATGGCAATGCGTGGTACACCCACAGACACTTGATGAGGGATGCAATCAGAGGTCATCGATGGCAATGCGTGGTACACCCACAGACACTTGATGAGGGATGCAATCAGAGGTCATCGATGGCAATGCGTGGTACACCCACAGACACACGTATAGTGGCCATCGAGCGCAATCGAGCGCAATCAAGCGCAATCCGACACCTCGGCACGTAGATGATCGGATCGCTCTAAGAGACGAGGCAGCTCAATCAAGCGCAATCAAGCTTTATCCGACACCTCGGCACGTAGATGATCGGATCGCTCCAAGAGACGAGGCAACGGCCATAGCCCTGCCGCCCCTCGCGGGACTTAGCCTTGATCTCGCGGAATGGCATGATGAGCTTTCCGGGCACATCGGGCGGGGCGGGGAGCGGCAGCGGCCGTCGTAGCACGAGGTCCACGCGCGTGATCAACACAGCGGAGCGAGCCTCCCCCTCAGCCGCCATGGTTCGGGAGGCCCACTCGAGACTATTCGCGAAGGACTCGGATTGCGAGCTCGCCCGGAGATTCTCGCTGAGGCGCTCAACGGCGGCCGCGTGGAGCCCACTCGCGCTCTTGACTTGCTGCCATGCGCCGTGCAACTGAGGAGGCAGCACCACATCTATGGCGAGGCCGACACGCCACCCGATGGCGGTCGCCGGCACGACGACATTTTGCTGCAAGGACGTTAAGGCCACTAGCTGCTCACCGGACGCCGGGTTGACTGCATTGTATGCAGTCAACCTGTCGCGGCTCGATGTTCGGCTGCCGTGTCGGAAGGCCGCCCCACGAAGCAGGATCAGGAGCAAAAACTTTCCAGGCGCGACCGTGCCAATCGTCGCGCTGGTCGCCGCAGCGCCACCACTTATCGCACTCGTCGCGCTGGTCGCAGCAGCGCCACTCATCGCACTCGTCGCCGACGCTCTTGCGTGCGCCTTCGCTTTCGCCTTTGCCTCCTTGACACGGAGCGCTGCTGCAAGTGCCGGGTCCATGGTGCCCGCCATCGCGTTCGCCATCACTGACTCGGGGAAATTCGCATTGAGAGACTCTACTGTTTGTTGTACTGTACCAGTACCCCCTTGTGAATTAGCTGTTCACACTCGGCCGCAGTATTTAGAGGTTGGTACAGAGCAGGATTAGGTGTTCAGCAGGGCGTCCAGCACACACTTGGCAGTGCGTGCGCGTGTGAACACCCTGTCGCCTGCGGAGCCTGCTGACTCTGACGCGTGACGGTCCGAAATTTATCTGCTGTATGTATGATGTAGTACATGTATCTCTGCGGTGCTCAGCTATCTCACAGCGTGAGGTCGCGCAAGCTGAGCGGCGGTGGCGCATGCACGGCGGGAACACACCCGCCCGCAGATGCAGCGCCGCCGCTCATTCTTCATAGGCGAAAGCTCGCTTCTTGCGGCTGGTCCGAGGGAGGCTGTCGCAGCTACTGCTTAAAGCATAACAGGGGGTGGGGGTAGAAAGCAGCCGCAGCAGCAGCAATCGAAAGTTTTCTCGATGCATAGCCTCATGCATGCCCCCAACCAGCCCGGCTGCTCGCAGAACCGCCCCGTTAAGTCGCCACATCTCCACTCCCAGAAACAGACCCTGAGCGCAGCGAGCCGGGTGGAGCACTCTTTAGGGGGAGGGGTTGAAAGAAGGGCGCTCGCGGTGGGCAGGGGTGGGAGCCCACCGGGGGCGCGCGGGGCAGGGGTGGGAGCCCACCGGGGGCGCGCGGGGCAGGGGCCGAGCCGAGCGGAAGGAGAGGCTGGCGGTTCGAATCCCTGTGGTAGCTACCAATGCGTAACACAACACTCATCATGAGTTTGCTGGCAGGAAACAAGGAGAGTGGTAATCAAAGTCGCGAGGCACAGATCCTTGTAATCCGTGAACCCAAAGCCCCCATTTGGATCGCACCCCAGCTGCGGGCACAAGGCCATGTGGAGGCACGCCGGCAGAGTGTAGTTCCGATCCGTGGGCACACAGCCAAAGATCGCCTCGCCGTCCGCTGAGACGCAGCAGCACGGCGCCAGTGGCTTGCAGCGGGCGGCGCAGGGGCCGCGAAAGTTCTTGACCGGTAGCTCGACTCGGGACAGAGGCGGTGCAGCACAAGGGATGCACTTGAGCTGCGGCTGCGCAGCCCCCGCAGTGCCCGGGCCGTTGGCCGCGAGCCACCATGTCGCAGAGCTCGCATCCGGGCTCAAAGCAGCTGCGTCCGAGAGCAGCAGAACGCCACTCTTCTGACCAAGTGAGGCCTCGGGCTGCCCACGCCAGTTGACTCCATCGAATGCGAGCCAGTGCGTGAGATGCGTCGTGTGCCGCCACGCGGGTCGGCCGTTTACAAGCATGGGCCCGCCTCGCCAGCCAGCCTCGCCCGCTTGGAGCGGCCAGACTCGGTCGTCTACGGCGAGCCGGTACTCACCCATGTACTCGCCCGCGGCGCCTTCCAGCGAGCCGCCCTCGAGCTTGAGCCCGGGCGGCGGCGGTGGAATCGCCTCGTACAGGCCCTTCTCGGCGTCGTCCAGCTTATCGTACTCCGCCTGGCACAGGTCGTACGATGGTTCGCTGCCACGCAGGTGGAAGCGCATGCCCACAATCGGGTTCTTGCCCGAGCGGTCGCACGAGATGCCCGGATGGAATCCCTGGTAGAAGGGTTCGGACGCGCTGCTCGCGCGCACGGGGGTCTGCACATGTAGCTCGGAGGCAGGGGCATTTCCCGTCGTCGCACCCTCGCGCTCCATGATGAAGGGGTTGACTCCGAGCAATCTCTCGAGCAAATCAGGGCTCTGCACGAAGATGTCATGAAAGGTCAGGGGGAGCACCACCTCGGCGGAGCTCGTGTGGGGCATCGAGATCAGTTCTATGATATTGGCGATGAGCGCTTCGGGCGAGACGAGAGCGAGGGCACAAGGGTGTTGTGTTGTGTGCACGCTCGCTCGCTCGCATTATGTTTTGTGGAGCTTGGTTTTGCACAACAGCGCCTCAAATGTCCCCAATGCTCGCTATGGGCTGCTTGATTTCTACCCTGTCGTCAACTCGCAACTCTTCCTCGTGAGCGACACTGCTAAACACAACCCCTCAACTGCAATGAGCTCTCAATTCAAGTCAATAAAAGTCAAATCAATCAGTGACCTGCCAAACTGCGAGCTGCTCCCTTTGGGATCGGCCTTTGTGAACGTTAACACCTTTGTGTGACTGACGCCCGGGTGTGGGGAATCCGACCTTTTTCATGCAAAACGCCCCACCGCCTCCATTGGCGCCGACACCTTCGCCGCCACCGACGCCGCCACTGGCCGGGATCATGCGCGAGCCGCGCAGCGCGCGCGGCGCCTACTACAATCAGCGATGGGCTCTGGTGGTGCCCATCCTATTCCTCGACTTCCTCGTTGTCTCTCTGCCTGGCGGCGTGCTGCCGGTCATCATCAACGACGAGTTCGGGGCGCGCTCGTACTCGCTCGTGGGCTGGGCGCAGACGACCAAGGGCGTGCTCGCCTTCCTCACGTCGCCCGCGCTCGGCTCGTGCTCCGACGCGGTCGGCCGCAAGTGGCTCTTCCTCCTGACCGTCCTCGGCACGGCATGCCCCAACGCGGCGCTCGGGCTCGGCTTCTCGCTCGAAGTGCACCTGGTGCTCGTGGGCCTATCGGGCCTGTTCGCGGCCACCTTCCCGCTCGCCTTCGCCTACATCGCCGACAGCGTTCCGCCGCACGAGCGGGCCTCAGCCTACGGCGTCGCCATCGGCTGTGGCCTCGGCGGCGCCTACTTGATTGGCCCTCCCATTGGCGCTGTGGTGAACGAGCGCTACGGCAGCCATGCGGTCTTCCAAGTGTGCCTGTGGATCAGCATTGTCAACGCTCTCTTCGCCACGCTCGCGATGCGTGAAACCGATCGACCGCCGCCGCCGCCTATGCGGGAGCTTCTACGGCGCGCGAACCCATTCGGCAGGTGGTTACTGATGACCTCTGATGACCCCTGATGACGGCTGATGACCTATGCGGGAGCTTCTTCGGCGCGCGAACCCATTCGGCAGGTGGTTACTGATGACCTCTGATGACCCCTGATGACGGCTGATGACCTATGCGGGAGCTTCTTCGGCGCGCGAACCCATTCGGCAGGTGGTTACTGATGACCTCTGATGACCCCTGATGACGGCTGATGACCTATGCGGGAGCTTCTTCGGCGCGCGAACCCATTCGGCAGGTGGTTACTGATGACCTCTGATGACCCCTGATGGCCACTGATGACGGCTGATGACGGCTGATGGCCACTCATGGCCACTCATGGCCGCTGATGGCCACTCATGGCTGCTGATGGCCGCTGATGGCCACTGATGACCACTGATTTCGACTCCTCCGGTGCACCCACTCCTAATTTGGTAGCTTCGCGATGATCCGTACTAATAAGGCAATGCGGCTGCTCGCCGCCGTCGTGCTCTGCTTCTATCTCGCGCTGTGGGGTTTCCTTTCGAATAAGGGCGTCTATGCGCGCCGACGGTTTAAGCTCTCTGTCCCGCAGGTGATTGCGCCTGATTGCGCCTGATTGCGTCTATGCGCGCGCGCCGACGGTTCAAGCTCACTGTCCCGCAGACCGCCGCGCAGCTCGCGCTCTTTGGTCTCGTCTCGACGATCTCGCAGGTGATTACGCCTGATTGCGCCTGATTACGCCTGATTGCGACTGATTGCATCGTATGACGGCTGCTTGTCATCGAGTTTCCACTTTTGGATGCAACTCGCCGCTGATGACTCGCTTCATCTGTTCGCTGATGACTCGCTTCATCTGTTCGCTGATGACTCGCTTCATCTGTTCTCTGTTCGCTGATGACTCGCTTCATCTGTTCGCTGATGACTCGCTTCATTTGTTCGCAGTCTGTGGGGCTGCGCCTGGCTCGCAAATGGCTGTCCGAGCCGCAGATCGCTCGTCGGTGCTTCGCCTGCGCGGTCATGTCGCAGCTGCTCTACGCCTTCGCGTCGGACCTGTGGGTGTGTGGACGGCGGCTGATTGCGGATGATTGCGGATGATTGCGGATGATTGCGGATGATTGCATCTGCCTTCGCGTCGGACCTATGGGTGAGTGGACGGCGGCTGATGACGATGGATCGGCTCTGAGTGGCTGCTGATGGCGTCCCTCATCAGGTACTGTACCCGGCGATGGCGCTGCTCGGCTTGTCTGTTGGGGGCTTCGCCACGGTTTCGTCACTCTGCTCTCAAGTCGTACCCCATGCGCTTGTAGGCGAGGCGCAGGTGAGTGGCCTTGATTGGCCTCTGAGTGGCCTCTGAGTGGCCTCTGAGTGGCTTGGAGTAGCCTTGAGTGGCCTTGATTGGACTTGATTGGCCTTGATTGGACTTGGTTAGACTTGGTCGAAGATGAGTGTAATGATTGCCTCACGCGCGCTGTGGTGGGCGCAGGGAGTGCTCGCGTCGATGAAGGCTTTAATGGAGGGCTTCGGGCCGATGGCGTTCGCGTGGATGCTCCCGCGCTGGGAGGTGAGCGTCGTGCCGGGCGTCTGATTGCGTCTGATTGCGTTGATGCTCCCGCGCTGGGAGATGAGCGTCGTGCCGGGCGCTCGAACCCGAACGGGCCGAGCGCATGCATGTGCTCACCACGGCGCCCTTGGCGAGCCCGCTTGAGGCGCCGAACCCGAACAGGCCGAGCGCATGCATGTGCTCACCACTGCGCCCTCTCCTCCCCACAGGAGAGCGTCCTGCCGGGCGCCCCCTGGCTCGTGTCGGCCGCTCTCATGTCGGGTGCCTTCGTGCTTTGCCTCTGGCTGGAAGCCTACACCGACGAGGCTGTTCACACCCATCGGTGTGAAAGCCCAGATGCGGAGGAGTCGACCTCGATGCTCTGGCCGCCGTCGGTTACGCTCAGCGGCAAGGAGGAGTCGGCGTCGATGCATCGACGTGGCAGCGGCTTCAGCCTCAACGGCCACCCAACGGTCGCTCAGCACGGCGCGGGGCAGGCGGGGCACGTGGAGCTCGATTCCGTTAATGAGGAGGAGGACGGTAGCGACGCGGCGCCCGACATGACGCGCGGAGGGAGCTGCAACGAGCCGGCCGTGGACACGCCCAAAGCGCACCTGGCCAAGCGCCCGGTCTCAGCGCCCAGCACAGCGCGCTGAATCTGCCCGGGCCGCTCTTCTGAGCGCCCATAACAGCGCGCTGAATCTGCTCTTCTGGACAGCACAACCGGCTTTGTGGAAGATGATGCGCACAGGGATGGCGTCGCGTCACTGCGTGCATGTGCGTCCGACCTTTGACGGTGCGTGGTTGATTACTGTACGATTACCGAAAATGGTGCAAGGCGGTTCACAGCCAGGACGAAAACTGTTCACATTACTGTACCGATTACGGCTCTCTTGTTGGGGCAGACCTTCCTTGACGCGATCCTTGCGGTCCTTGTTGCTCTCCGACGATGCTATTGTATTTGCTCTTCTTCGCGGCGCTCATCATTGGCTTCGTGATCTCGACGCGGCGCCACTTTGGCAGTATATTGCCGCCGTACCGTGCCGATGGCCAGCACGGCGTGCTCCAGGTGCGCCGCTACCCGCGCCTCGTCGTCGCAGAGGTCCGCGTCTCGGGCAACGCGCAGCAGGCGCTCAGCACGGGCTCGAAGCTGCTGAACAAATACTTTCGCGAGGAGCAGATTGCGCGCTTCGCGTTGCCGCTGCTGGCCGAGAAGGTCGACGCCGCCGACGCCATCTGGACCATGGCGGCGCTGTTACCCATGGAGCTCTCTGCAGCGCCGGCGCCGCGAAACAAGGCCATCCAGCTCAAGGAGCTTGCGCCGCAGCGCGTCTTCGCGCGGCACTTCCACGGCTCGGTGGCAGATGACGACCGGCTCGCGAGGCAGAAGGCAGAGATGCTGCCGCTCGTCAATGACCTGTGTCGCAGGCTGGAGTGCACGAAGCTCTCAACGGTTGTGGTCATGCACCGGTACCCTTGGTGGTTCCCGTCGCTGTTCCGCGTGAGCGACTTGATGGTGCGAGTGACGGACGACGCGGCCTGAGGATGGCGACAGGACTCACAATCTGGGCTTCAGTGGGACCCCGCGGAGTGGCAAGGCCATGATGAGCCTTGATGAGCCTTGATGAGGACTCACAATCTAGGCTTCAGTGGTACCCCCGCGGAGTGGCAAGGCCGTGGTCGAGTGGCACCGCCGCAAGCAGAGCGCCGGCGGCACCGCGCGCAGGCCACATTACACAATTGAGTTGACATACAGTGGAGGTTTACTCTGTCTCTGAGAGAGTGTACTATCCGAATACGAATACGTTTGAGAGCGGCACGCATGACTTGTGTACATGTGTAGAGAGCGGCACCTGGGCGACTCGTTTTGCAGGCCCAGGCGGGATGAAAGTTTTGTAGCAAAAAGATCAACACGAGTCACGGCGCTTACGTCGGGTGAGGGGAACCTCACGGGACGCCCACGATGACGATCCGCAGCCCCCGCGTTGGCTAGTCTCGTTTCGGAAATGAATTTCCCACAGAGACGCCCGCTCCGGAGCGCGGCTCGCCCCGTGTTAAGGGGGTAGGTCAGCCCCTTACCCGTGTGGCTCCGTGGCTGCCTCCGATAATGCCTCCGATACATGCCGATACCGAATCAAAAACCTCTGTCGATGGACGCTATCGAGCGACAGGCTGGTGAGCGAAAACAGTCCTCAGGATCAGCCCAAGCCTGGAGTGCAACGACCTGTCCGTGATAAAAAAGGGTGGGGTCGTGTTAACGTTCACGCGCGTGTCGGGCGCTCGCTGTGGACGCGCTCTCGCGCGCGCGCGCTCACGCACGCCAACACTCTGGTCCCCCCTCTCCTCGAACTCTCGCGTTCAGATCCCGCGCCGCGAAGCCCTCGAGGAGCCATGGACGGGATCAACTCCGCATTCGCCGTTGCGCTCGAGCGTGCGCTCATTGGCGACCGTCAGACGCCGCTCACGAAGGACGAGCTCATCTCCAAGTCCCACGGCGAGATCGAGAAAGCCATCCGCGCAGCCATGCGCGATCCGGCCCTGCTGCAGTCCCTCGCGTCTCCTGAGATGCCGACGCAGCTGATGCTCGACATGGCCAGGGAGGGCAAGAGCGACCTGCTACTCGGCGCGTTGCAGCACCGCGCGGACGTGAACGCACGGACCAGCAAGGGTGAGACAGCCCTCATCCTGGCGGCGCGGGCCCGCTCGGCGCCGTGCGTCAAGCTGCTGCTCAGCGCGCGAGCCGACGTGACAGCGTCGGCGCCCGGGGTGGGAACGGCTCTGCACGTGGCGGCCGGCCAAGGCGACGAGGCCGTCGCGCTCCACCTCATCGACGCGGGCTCCGACCCCTTCACCCGCAACCACGACGGGCTCGACCCGAATCACCGAGGGCTCGACGCACTCGAGCTCATGCGGGCAGAGCATCTGACGCCGTATCGTGTGTTCGCGCACTATGCGGCGCAGCTCGACGAGCGGGCAAAGGCGGCGAGGCGCCTCGCGTGCTACGTGGCAGGCAACCTACCCTCGGCCTATGTGACTTCACACCTACCCTCGGCCTGTGTGACTTCGGGCAAGGGAGACGCTGAGGGCATCGGCGGCGGCGGCGGTTGCGGCGGCAGCGGCGGTGGCGGCGGCGGCATCAACAGCGGCGGCGGCATCAACAGCGGCATCAGCAGCAGCGGCGGCAGCGGCGGCAGCAGCGGCGGCAGCAGCAGCGGCGGTGGCGCCGTGTCGAGCACTCTCTCGCCCGAGACGGAGGCGCCGTGTCGAGCACCCGGTGGCGCCGTGTCGAGCACTCTCTCGCCCGAGACGGAGGCGCTGCGGCAGGCGATCCAAAAGATGACCTTGGAGCGCGAGGCGTACGACGCCAACCACTTTTACCTGTGCGTGCAGGCTGTGCACACCCGATGCATGCACTCGCAGGCTTCCCAACGGCCGATGCATGCACTCGCAGGCTTCCCAACGGCCGATGCATGCACTCGCAGGCTCCCCAACGGCCGATGCATGCACTCGCAGGCTCCCCAACGGCCGATGCATGCACTCGCAGGCTCCCCAACGGCCGATGGTCGGGAGAGGGCTGTGGCCTGCTGATTGCGATGGATGGGCACTGATGATGCCTGCTGATTGCGATGGATAGGCACTGATGATGCCTGCTGATTGCGATGAATGGGCACTGACGATGCCTGCTGATTGCGATGGATGGGCACTGGTGATGCCTGCTGATTGCCTCCCTCATCAGGTACTTGGAGCGGCCGTGGTCCGAATCGGCCCACCGGTGCGCGCCGCCCTCTGTGCGTCGTCAGGTCGTCCCCGCGCATGCAAGTGCTCATCACGGCGCCCCGCCCCTCTCTCTTTCTCTTCCTCTCCCCACAGGTACGCGCCACCCGTGCTTCGTCAAGTCGTGCGCATGCTTTTGCTCTCGAGCCGTCGCAAGTCCGTCGGCGATTGCGGCTACCTGCCCCAAGAGCTCTGGCTCGGCGTGTTTCGATGCATGCACCGCGATTGGGTGCGCGCATCCACTGACGACCCACTGATGGCCTCTGATGACCACATGCATGCACCGCGATTGGGCACGCGCGAGCCGCGCCATAGTGAGCACTTGCATGCACCGCGATTGGGCACGCGCGAGCCGCGCCCGACGACGCGTGGGACGGCGCCGCCGGCCGCATGCAAGTGCTCACCACGGCGCCATTTCATCTCCCCACAGGTGCGCGAGCCGCGCCCGACGCGAGGGACGGCACAGGCGGAGTACGTGCACGAGCGCGGCCTCGCTGTGGGGATCGAGGCGGCGGCCGCATGTCACCTCGTGCTCGCGGAGAATCGGGTCGAGGCGCCGTCGCGGGCGCCGTCTGGCGAGGCGCCGTCGCGGGCACCGTCTGGCGAGGCGCCGTCGCGGGCACCGTCTGGCGAGGCGCCGTCGCGGGCCGCTGAGAATTGGGTCGAGGCGCTCGATGGAGCGCCGTCGCGGGCGCTTGGAGGCGAGGCGCCGTCGCGGGCACCGGATGGGGCGCCGCATGATGAGGCGCCGTATCGAGCACCGGATGGGGCGCCGTATCGGGCACCGGATGGGGCGCCGCATCGAGACCCGAATACCGGTACGCCCGATTTGGAACGGCAGCGCTTGGGTTGAGGCGCCGCCGCCACGGCCGCCGAGCGCAACCGCCGCCGCCCCCTCCTCCTCCACCTCCGCCCCATCCGCCGCCGCCGCCGCCGACGACGACGACGATGAGCTAAGTTGAGACACCCTTTACAGTTTTGGGAATGTTGGAAACTTGGCGTGCTTGCTGCTTCGTGGTAACTTCGTGGCAACATCGTGGCGGTTGTCTGGGCGCGGCGGGGGGCGATGGCGATACGCTTGCCACGGTACCCTGCCAGTTGTTCGACTTCGAGGCGGCCACAGATATCGAGCGCGATGCCGGTGAATCGTGAACAGACCGTCACCGTCACCGTGTCCTGTATACATGGTCCAGTATCGTTCTTCGGGTCCCACCAAATCACACAAATGATTGATGCGGCAGTGTTACTCGCTCAGCTAGGGTGTCTCTAGGTATGAGCGTACGTGGTGTGACACAGTCTTCGCTGTCAGACCTCTAGCACGACAGAGAGTGCCGTCACAGAAGCGCCCATGCGCGCCAGGCGCAAAATATGGTTCACTTGGAGCCGAAGACCTGCCAGCACTCGTCGTCTTCCGGGCCGCCGCCATTGACGACATTGCCGAAGCCGTTCGCCTCGAGAAACTCCTTCGCCTTCTGTCCACGTCCACCGCCACCGCAGTGCGTGATCACAGGCACAGTGGCCTTTCCGCCGCCGGCCTCAATCCATGCCTGTGGGATCGAGGACAAATCCATGGAGCTGCTGCCGCGGTCGTAGATGACGTTGACAGCGCGCGCGCGCGCACCGCCGCAGTCCGCAATCGGAGCCTTCTCATTGCTCTTGCCATCACCTGGCTCGACCGCAAAGTCAGGATTGCGGACGTCGACGACGATGAGGCCAGCGCCCGCATTCGTGACGAATGTTTGCAGGTCCGATGGGTCCATCACGCCCGGCTTCCGTCCCATGATTATGGTCGAGGTGCGTGGGGGAAGGTGCGGCGGGGAGCGAGCGAGCGAGACCGCGAGCGCACTCGGACTGCACAGCACCACAAAGATGACGAGCATCATCGGAGATTTTATCATCAAAGTCTCGAAACTAGAGTCGCCCGTTCAAGGTACTGTACGAGAAGGCGCACGGCAGGGCCGGTCTCCCGGCTCATCACGTGGCATTCGCATTCCACCCTGCATGCAACCCCAGCACGGTCCTCCGCTCTGCCGCGTAAGCGTTGCCGATGGTCCGTCAGGACGGTTGGTAGCTCGTGACTCGTCTCTCCGTGTCCATGACCCCCCGCTGGCACCTCCACCAGGACCTCCACCGGGTCGCCGCACCACCCAGTGCCCGAGACGGCGCCCCCCACCTTCACCAGGACCTCCACCGGGGCGCCGGACAAACCTGTGTCTGGCAAGAGGCGCCGTCTCGGGCACTGGTTGGGGCGCCGTCTCGGGCACCGGATGGGTCGCCGGACAAACCTGTGTCTGCGTGGTCTGCGTGGCCTCCCGCAGCAGACGCGCCCTCAGGACCATTCACAGTCACAGCTACTCCCGCAGCAGACGCGCCCTCAGGACCATTGTTCACAGTCACGGCCCCCCATCGCGGCCCCGACGACCACAGTGTGCGTCGGGTCGCCACCCCCGTCACCCGTCGAGTGTGAAAGAGGGCGCTCACGACGGCGCCCGTTACGGTCCCAACGAGCGAAGATGGCGCCCGCGATGGCGCGCGTGTCGTACCCAATGGTCGTACCGGTAGGAGGGTGCGTCGGAGCGGACGATGACGCGAGTCATTACTGGAGTCATTACTGGAATGCTTCCTCTCTGATCATCCATGCGAGGAGAGCTCTGAATGGCTGTGCTGGCGGCGGTGGCAGGATCCTTTGGCGCATGCAAGTGCTCACCACGGCGCATGCAAGTGCTCACCACGGCGGTGGCAGGATCCTTTTAAGATCCTTTGGCGCATGCAAGTGCTCACCACGGCGCATGCAAGTGCTCACCACGGCGGTGGCAGGATCCTTTGGCGTTTCTGTTTCTGTCTCGAGACAAGCGCTAATCTCAAACTCTCAAACTCATCTCGAAACAAACGAGCGGAGTCACACGAACGAGTAGGCGGACGGCAGGGCCGGTCTCCCGGCTCATCACGTGGCATTCGCATTCCACCCTGCATGCAACCTCAGCACGGTCCTCCGCTCTGCCGCGTAAGCGTTGCCGATGGTCCGTCAGGACGGTTGGTAGCTCGTGATTCGTCTCTCCGTGTCCGTCACCCCCCGCTGGCACCTCCACCAGGACCTCCACCCGGTCGCCGGACAAACCTGTGTCTGCGTGGTCTGCGTGGCCTCCCGCAGCAGACGCGCCCTCAGGACCATTCACAGTCACAGCTACTCCCGCAGCAGACGCGCCCTCAGGTCCATTCACAGTCACGGCCCCCCATCGCGGCCCCGACGACCACAGTGTGCGTCGGGTCGCCACCCCCGTCACCCGTCGAATGTGAGAGATGGCGCTCATGACGGCGCCCGAGACGGTCCCAACGCGGTGAGTGAGCCGTGTGCTCAGGACGGCGCGCGCGTCGTACCGGTAGGAGGGTGCGTCGGAGCGGACGATGACGGGAGTCATTACTGGAGTCATGACTGGAGTGATGCCTCCCTGATCATCCATGCGAGGAGAGCTCTGAATGGCGGCTGCGGCGGTGGCGGGATCCTTTGGCGGAGCTGCGTGCCCTCGAGGGGCGTACAAGATGCTCGGACGGCGCCGCGGCAGTGCGGGTGCTGTCAGTGCAGTGTCGTCTGCCGACGACGACAATGCGGCGAGCTCGTCGAGGTAGTTGGCCGCCTCGTACACCGCCTCGTTCACGCCGCTGGGTGACGACGGCGGCTTGACGTGGGCTCTGGGCTGGGAGAGCGCCGTCGGCGGCGGCGATGCAGCAACTAGGCTTGGGTAAAGAGCAGGATCGAAGTTGCCCTTGGCGTTGGCTGGGGCCTCGGAAGCTGGCGGCGCTAATGAAGCCGCAGCGCCGCGAGGGCGGTACAAGACGGGCATCAAGCCGTCGGTGCCCTCGTTCGCGGGGTGCCACCTCAGCGTCGGGTAGTTGGCCGCCTCGTACACCGCCTCGTTCACGCCGCTGGGTGACGACGGCGGCTTGACGTGGGCTCTGGACTGGTAGAGCGCCGTCGGCGGCGGCGATGCAGCAGCTAGGCTTGGGTAAAGAGCAGGATCGAAGTTGCCCTCGGCGTTGGCTGGGGCCTCGGAAGCTAATGGCGCTAATGAAGCCGCAGCGCCGCGAGGGCGGTACAAGACGGGCATCTCGACGTCGGTGAGTTCGTCGGTGCAGTCGGTCGGTGACCTTAAGTGACCTATTTCGGGGGGTCAGAAGAAATCGCTCATAACGGCGCGAGAATCTTATAAAAATCAAGAGGCCGAGTGGAAGAGAATTCCGTTCTTCGATCGTAATGCGTGTTTCAAAAAGTTCCGAGGAAAGGACCCTGCCCTCCTCGGACGCCACGCACATCCAGCTGATGCTGTTCAACACAACGCGCGCCGCGCGCGCACACACTCCGGACCCCCAAGCACGAGGGCCACTGTCACTATGGACGGAGGTGTGGCCGACACAGCCCGTGCTAACACACCCGTATTAACACAGGCCGTTAATCGGCGGAGCTTGGGCACATCCTCGCTCCCACCAACTCTCCCACCATCCGGTTATACGCTTGCGCTTCAAATTGGCATTCCGCTCTCTCTCGCGCTCTTCACGGTCACCACCGACTGTCACCACTCGAACCTTGGCAGTGACTCGACCCCATTGATCGGCACGGCCGTCCATAATGCGACTCGGGCTCGTTTTCCAGCCCCGCAGCGCGACAACTCGTCGCTTGCTGCGGCAGCAGCCACGGTGCGGCGGCGGCGGCGCTTTCCCCGCCGAGCTCACCGTCCATGGCACCCAGTGGACGCGCGAGGCTGCAAGGGGGCTTGTCTCTCACAGCTGCTCCCTCGGTGGCATGATGGGGGCCCTGAAGCAAAGCCCGTGCGCGAAACCGCGAGCCAGCGTCTGGTATTTCATCGACCCGGCCATTAGACTCATCGAGGAGCTGATGGCCTTCAATGCGTTCAACCGCGACAAGGACGGCGCGCTCTCTATCCTCATAGTTCTGCATTGGATCTTCACGAATTCTCGCCTCTGGCTCTTCGTGGCTACCTCCGTGGTGCATATCTTCATTATCTCGTGCACCCAGATCCCCAAGCTCATCGCCAGATCCATCTCCGCAGCGTCCCTCGCCGCCGCCCGATCCTTCAAATTGAGTGCCCGCACAGCACACGATACAGCTCTGGCCCGCCGCGCGGGCGCACGCACGCCCGCGCCCACGCCCGCGCCCATGCCCGAGGCCATGCCCACGCCCATGGTGATACGCTTGCGCGGCGCGGGCTGCGCTTCCTCGACATCGATCCGGAGCGATCAGGCGGCATCGATCCGGAGCGATCCCGACGCGCTCTTCGACGCGATAGTGGCGGCGCGCGTGCCCAAGGGCGCGCTCGACGTACCGGTGCGCCCGCACGCGCGCCGCCTGCCGAGCGGCCGGCGCGGCACCACCCGCACGATGCTGCGCGCCATCCGGCGCTTCTACCGCGCGCGCGGCGCGCTCGGCATGCTGATGAAGGACCTGATCAAGAAGAAGGGCTTCAAGTGGAGCGTGTGCGCGCTCACGCGCTCGACGGGGCTCTCGCTCATCGAGTCGCTCGCGCTCACGGCCGAGGCGCGCGGCGAGGTGGCGGACGCGCTCATCGGCCTCGCGACCACCTTCTTCTCGTATTCGTGGGAGGGCACGAAGCTGGGCGACATGCTCGACGCCATCGAGCGCAGGCTGGCCGAGCTCGAGGCCGCCGACGGCGTGACGCGCTACGTGTGGATCGACATCTTTGCGGCCTCGCAGACGCTGCTCGCGGGCGAGTTTGATGCCGGCCGCTACCCCCGGGGCAGCGAGGAGCACACGGCGCGCAAGGAGGATACGGACCACGTGTTTGCCGATGCGATGGCGGCCATCGGCGAGCTCCTCCTGTACTGCTCGCCGCTCACGGCCGAGTGGCCCGCGCCCAACCAGCCCTTTTTGCTGCCCGAGCGCGGCGCGCCGCCCGCCGGTTGGTTGCGCCGCGGGCCGGGCGCGATGACGCGCGCGTGGTGCATGTTCGAGCTCGTCAAGGCGCTCGCCAAGGGCGCGACGCTGCACGTGGTGCTCGCGCCCGCGGACGTGGACGGCTTCGAGGAGTTGCTGACGGATGACTTTGACGAGATTGCGGGCATCGTGGCGGGTATCGACGCGGCCGACGCGCAGATCACCATGATCGAGGACCGCGACTACATCCTGGCCGAGGTGGCGCAGCTGGAGGGCGGCATCGGCGCGGTGACGGCGACGGTGTGCGCGTCGCTGCGCGAGTGGCTCGCGGCGGAGGGCCGCGCGGCGCTGGCGCGCATGCCGCGCGAGGCGCGGGCGACGTCGGTGCTGCAGGATCGGCTGGGGAGGCTGCTGCAGGCCCAGGGCAAGCTCGACGAGGCGGGCGTGCTGCTCCGCGAGGCGCTCGAGGCGAAGCGTGCGACGATCGGCGATCGGCATCCGGACACCCTCGTCTCGATGAATAATCTGGCGTTGCTGCTGCTGGATCAGGGCAAGCTCGACGAGGCGGGCGTGCTGCTCCGCGAGACGCTCGAGGCGAGGCGTGCGACGCTCGGCGATCGGCATCCGCGCACCCTCACCTCGATTAATAATCTGGGGACGCTGCTGCAGGACCAGGGCAAGCTCGACGAGGCGGGCGTGCTGTACCGCGAGGCGCTCGAGGCGAGGCGTGCGACGCTCGGCGATCGGCATCCGGACACCCTCGGCTCGATTAATACTCTGGGGACGCTGCTGCAGGACCAGGGCAAGCTCGACGAGGCGGGCGTGCTGTACCGCGAGGCGCTCGAGGCGAGGCGTGCGACGCTCGGCGATCGGCATCCGGACACCCTCGTCTCGATTAATAATCTGGGGGTGCTGCTGAAGGACCAGGGCAAGCTCGACGAGTCGGGCGTGCTGTACCGCGAGGCGCTCGAGGCGAGGCGTGTGACGCTCGGCGATCGGCATCCGGACACCCTCGGCTCGATTAACAACCTCGGGCGGCTCCTGCACGACCAGGGTCGGCTGGGCGAGGCCGAGACCTTGCTCCTCGAAGCACACGACGGCTGCGCGGCCACGCTCTCAGAGGGCCATCGCACCTGGCTGCGCTCGCAAGCCTGGCTCGCAGACGTGCGCCGCGCGCAAGGTCGCATCGAGAGCGCCCGCGCGCTCGTGGATGCACGCGTGCTCAGCACGGCGCGTGCGGCGCTGGGCCCGACGGTGGACACGACGCTGCTGCTCGAGGCCGTCCACGCCCGGCTCGAGTGCGCGGCAGGCGGAGGGCTCAGCCCGCTGAAAGCGTCCCTCGAGCGCATGAGGACCGTCCTCGGGCCGGAGCACCCTGAGACGCGTCGCTGCGCAGTGGCGCTCTCGCAGGAGGAAGAGGCCGCCAGTTCCCACAGCGTAGGCACTTCCTGACGAGATGGACCCGGCGTGACATGCCGATGCGGCGTTGAGCAGGGCTGATCGGATGATGAGGGTCACTGGCGGTACAGTTTCACCCGTACCACGGCACGGCGCTCGGCGGGCTACGGCGCTGGCGCGCATGCCGCGCGAGGAGCGGGCGACGTCGGTGCTGCAGAACCAGCTGGGGCTGCTGCTGAACGACCAGGGCAAGCTCGACGAGGCGGGCGTGCTGTTCCGCGAGGCGCTCGAGGCGAGGCGTGCGACGCTCGGCGATCGGCATCCGGACACCCTCGACTCGATTAATAATCTGGGGATGCTGCTGCAGGACCAGGGCAAGCTCGACGAGGCGGGCGTGCTGTAACGCGAGGCGCTCGAGGCGCAGCGTGCGACGCTCGGCGATCGGCATCCGGACACTCTGACCTCGATTGCTAATCTGGGTTTAATCTGGGTTTGCTGCTTCAGTACCAGGGCAAGCTCGACGAGGCGGGCGTGCTGTACCGCGAGGCGCTCGAGGCGAGGCGTGCAATGCACGGCGATCGGCATCCGAGCACCCTCCGCTCGATAAATAATCTGGGATCGCTGCTGCAGGACCAGGGCAAGCTCGACGAGGCGGGCGCGCTGCTCCGCGAGGCGCTTGAGGCGATGCGTGCAACGCTCGGCGATCGGCATCCGAACTCCCTCGTCTCGATCAATAATCTGGGGACGCTGCTGCAGGCCCAGGGCAAGCTTGACGAGGCGGGCGTGCTGTTTTGCGAGGCGCTCGAGGCGAGCCGTGCGACGCTCGGCGATCGTCATCCAGACACCCTCCGCGCGATTAACAACCTCGGGCGGCTCCTGCACGACCAGGGCCGGTTGGGCGAGGCCGAGACCTTGCTCCTCGAAGCACACGACGGCTGCGCCGCGACGCTCGCAGAGGGCCAGCGCACCCGGCTGCGCTCGCAAGCCGGGCTCGCAGACGTGCGACGCGCGCAAGGCCGCATCGAGAGCGCCCGCGCGCTCGTGGATGCACGCGTGCTCATCACGGCGCGTGCGGCGCTGGGCCCGACGGTGGACACGACGCTGCTGCTCGAGGCCGTCCACGCCCGGCTCGAGTGCGCGGCAGGCGGAGGGCTCAGCCCGCTGAAAGCGGCCCTCGAACGCATGTGAGGACCGTCCTCGGGCCGGAGCACCCTGAGACGCACCGCTGCGCAGAGGCGCTCTCGCAGGAGGAAGAGGCCGCCAGGTCCCACAGCGTATAGGCACTTCCTGACGAGATGGACCCGGCGTGACATGCGGCGTTGAGCACGGGCTGATCGGGATGATGAGGGTCTCTCAGTCACTGGCGGAGGGTACAGTTTCACCGTACCATGCGATGGGCCCCGGCGCTCGGCGGGCTAAGGCGGACCGCCGTGCCGCGTGCGCCGGTACGGTAACCAAACAGCCGAACCGCTGGCGTGCGCGTAACCTATACCGCATTTCTAAGCTCGCGCTACACATTTTCACATTTACTCGTACGCGGTCCTAGTGAAGTTGTACTACACCACCGTTCAGTAACGCAAGAACCTATAAAGTCGCTCCACCGCCGCAGTCTTCAGATCTCCCCGTGAGATCTCCCGCCCGAGCGTACCGAGAAGAGCCACCTTTGACTAACCTCCTGTGATCGAACCATCATCGTCCGGCGGCCCGCTCGAGGCTGCCACCTGCACCTCTCTCATCGTCGAGCTACGTACTTGACGCCTGGCCGGCGTAATTGGGCACGACGTAGAGCCGCTCCCGAGCCAGCTGACGCTCCTCTGGTGAGAGGACGCGCTGTGGCCGCTCCTGCACCCAGCGGCGCGCCGATGTGGCCCAGGTACGCCGGCGCGCCGACTGCACCTGCCGACGTGCCGACTCGCTCAAGTAGCCAGGGCCAGAGGCTTGGGCGCGGTCGACGAGCGTCGTGCCGATCGCTCGGGTCGTCGGTGCATCTGGAGACACGAAACGGCCGCTTACCGGCCGGACCGATCGGCCCGAGACGAAACCGCCGTAGCCCACGTACATCTCGCCACCGCCCGAGACGGCGCCGCCCGGGACGGCGCCCAGAGCATAGTCGGGCTCGTCCGCGTAACTGCCGATCGCGTACCTGAGGAGAGAGGCAATCAGTGTCAGCAGTGGTAATCGGAGGTCATCAAGAGGCCATCAGGGCTCATCGCGTACCGTGAGCGCGCATCGAGAGGCCAGCCGTCCTTATCCAAAGCGGCCGACGGGCCGTGAGCGCTCGAGACGGCGCCCCGACCGCGCGCCGGGTCGGTTACGGGTCCCCCCACCGAGGACCTACCGGCCGACGACCAGCCCGATACGGCGCTATCGACCGATACGGCGCTGCACCCGCCGCCGGAGTGGCCTCCACCGCTCGAGACGGCGCCTCCACCGCTGCGGCCGTACCGACGACGACGCATCCCCTCCACCTGATGAGGGAGGCAATCACCTGATGAGTGACTCACTTGATGAGGGATGTCATTCGAAGCGACGCATCTCCTCCACCTAATGAGGGATGTCATTCGAAGCGACGCATCTCCTCCACCACCTCCTGCTCATCCGTCATCATCCGTCATCATCCGTCATCAGAGGTCATCAGAGGTCATCAGAGGTCATCAGAGGTCATCAGAGGCCATCAATCCACCTCCTCCTGCTCATCCGTCATCAGAGTTAATCAGAGGTCATCAGAGGTCATCAAAGGTCATCAATCCACCTCCTCCTGCTCATCCGTCATCGGCTGCGCCTCGTCCGCAGGCCTCTGCTTGCCGCCCGGCACGGCGCCCGGGCTGCTGCTGCTGCTGCCGCCGCCACCGCCCTCGCCGACGCCCGACACGGCGCTCGAGATAGCGCCCGAAACGGCGCCGCTGCTGCCGAATCCAAACCAGCTGCCGCCGCCGCCCGGCACGGCGCTTGACGAATCTCGAGGGGGGCGGGTTGAGGCGGGAGAGGGCGAGAGCGCGCGAGATGTGATCTCGGCGAACGCCTGCCGAGAGAGGAGATGACCATGAGAGGAGATGTAATCAGAGGCACTCGGAGGCACTCAGAGGGCACTCGGAGGCACTCTAAGAGGCAATCAAGAGGCAATTAACGAGACTCGCCTGCCGAGAGGAGAAGACGGCCGAGTAGGCGCTGCCGAGTAGCAATCAAGAGGCAATCAAGAGGCAATTAACGAGACTCGCCTGCCGAGAGGAGAAGACGGCCGAGTAGGCGCTGCCGAGTAACCGCCCGCGCCGCGAGGCCGCGTCACGTGCGTCGGCGCGGCGCTGCTCTTCGGCGGAGGGCGGGTAGGCGGGCTTGGGCGGCGGCGGGGAGGGGGGGCGAGCGGAGGGGCGCGCCGAAGGGCGCGGGATCGACCCGGCGTACCTGTGGGGAACGAGGTGGGGTGAGGCGGCGCCGTGGTGAGCGCTTGCATGCGCGGGCGGCCAGCCGGGCGGCGCAGGATCGGTCCTGTGCGTGCCTGTTGGTCGTCGACAGAGGCGGTCGGCCACTCGCCGCGTCGCCCGTCGTCGCGGCGGCCGTGCGCCCTACAAGGTATTTGGCTTGGTCGAGCGATCCGAATCTCGCCGTCCATCCTGTCGACGGCTGGTACGGTGGGATCTGGCCTGGCGACGCCGCGTGCTGCGGGTGGCGCGCCGAACCGCGCCGTGCCGAGCGCGCCGAAACGCGCCGTGCTGAGCGCGCCGTACCGCGCCGTGCCGAGCGCGCGCCGGGCGCCTCGTCGCCGCTGCTGCTGCTGGCCGCCGGCGGGCTCGCGTCGTGTTGGGCGCTTCCCGCGGGCTGCCGTTTGGAGAAGAAGCCCCAGCCGTTACCTTTTCGGACGTGCGGCTCGGCCGCGCCCGGGACGGCGCCTGTACCGCCGAGCGTGCGGAATTCCGCCTGAAGCTGCGCAAGGGTCTGAGCCGGATGGTCCACAGTCGGCTTGCGCACACCCTCCTTCACACCCTCCTTCACACCCTCCTTCACACCCTCCTTCACACCCTCATTCACACCCTCATTCACACCCTCCTTGGCTCTTGGAGCCTCGGCTCGCTCGGCCGTGCCCGCCGCAGCGCGCTCGGTTTTGGCCGCGCGCTGCTTCATCGCGGTCCGTGCACGCACCTGATGAGGGAGGCAATCAGACGTCCTTCGATAGATGAGGGAGGCAATCAGACGCCATCAGGGGCGCTGATGCTCGCACCTTGGGAATCAGACGCAATCAGACGCACTCAGACGCAATCGGATGCAATCAGACGCAATCAGACGCAATCAGACGCACCTCAGCGGCTGCGAGTGCAGCGCGTGCCTCGGCCACGGCCCGCAAGGCAGCGTCGGCGTCGGCGTCGACGTCCTCAGGGGCGGCAGGGGATCCTGACTCGGCGTCCGTCGGCGCGGCCAAAGTTGCCTTACCCGCACGCTGCTGTGCGGGCCGCTGCTTCCCTGCTGCTGCTGCTGCTGCTGCTGCGGCTGCTGCGGCTGCTGCTTCCAGTACGTCGGTGACGCTCGCGTGCCCGCGCCGGCTGGCCCACGCCGCTGCGTCGAGCCCCCACTCATCGGCCAAGTCCGTACGAGCGCCACTGCTGAGCAGCAGCTGGGCGATCTCCGCATGACCTCCCATGGCCGCGAGGATCAGCGGTGTGCGGCCGTCGGCGTTGGCGGCGTCGACGGAGGCGCCGCGGCGGAGGAGCGTCTCGACCGCACGCACCTCGCCCTGGAGGACGGCATAGTGCAGCACCGTCGCGCCCATCAGATTGACCATGAGCTCGAGCTCCATGTTGGGCGCCATGCTGGACTGGCAGCAGCGGTACGACAAGCGGCACCACGCGAGCATCCACGCCGACGGAAAGGAGATCATGCCCTCGCGATACACGAGCTCGTCGATGCGTGCCGGGTAGATGCTCGACACTCGCTCGAGCTTGATCAAGCCGCGCAGGCCCGCCATTTGCTGCCGCGTGCGCGTCGGCGATGGACTGGTGTTGGAGCGGACCAAAAAAGGCGTTTCGTGTGTAGGACAAGTTCCAAGTTCCACATAAGTTTGCTCTCAAACTTTCGCGCGATTTGACTCGAGAGGTCGTTTCTCTCGGGAGGTTCACGGTGGGACAAAACGACAGCACACGCGGTCATGACACTCGGTGTGCGCGCGCCGGGGGCGGGTCCGCGGTTGGCGGTACCGCGGACGGCGGAGCCGCGCTGTGCTCTCCGCTCGTCTGTGTGTGTCTCGGGGTTTCTGTCTCTTCACCTGGGTGTGCTTTTCCGCAGTCTCCAACGTTCGCGCACAAGAATATATACATCTCGCGTGCAGGTCTGATCTCGAGGCGCATCTCGCGTGCAGATCCGATCACAGCCCAAAGGCGCGCTGGATCTTGAGCCGGAACACTGTGGGGATCTCGGCGGGCAGAGCATTCGACTGGGCCAGCAGGAAGACGTCGTCGACGCACCTGATGAGCGAGGCAATCAAACGTCTTCCGATAGATGAGGGAGGCAATCAGACGCCATCAGACGCCAGCAGGAAGACGTCGTCGACGCACCGGCATCCATACGCGAGGACCTGCAGCGACGCAATCAGACGCAAGCAGACGCAAGCAGACGCAATCAGACGTACCGGCATCCATCCGACGAGAGGAACTGCAGCGCGGCGTACGCGTCGGTGGCGGAGAGCCCGGCGGCTTGCTGCAGCCACCCAGCGACCGCGTCGAGCTCCGGTCCAGCCTGGGCGGGTGCGGGGGGCGCCGAGTCGCGCGTACGCCCCAAGGCGCGCTGTGCCGGGCCCCTCTGCACCGCCTTTGGAGGGAAGGTGAAGCACGAGATCTGAGGCTGGTACGAGGACTTGGAGTCGCGAAAGGTCTGCGAGAGGGCGGGATTGGGGCTGCTGAGGGAGGGGCAGGGGCTCGGAGGACGGACGCCGCGCCAGTCACGGGGGAATGCGCACCTCCACATCGTGGTCATAGTAGACGGGCTTCGTCGCCGCAGCTTGGTAGGCGATCGGCGGCACCCACTCGACGGGTGGAGGCGGCACCGGCTGCTGCTGCTGCTTATACAGCGGCGGCTGCCGTTTGATTGCCTGTGGGCCCGACCACACATTGAGCTCCGTCTGATGCGTCGACTTGCGGTCCCGGAAGCTCTATGGCGCGAAAGCGAGTCGACCGCGAGCCGTGAGCCTTTCGGTGGGTGGCGCGAGGCGTTCGTGTGCTGTGCGCCTTGTGCGCGCACACCTCGTGGTCGTGGTCGTAGTACACCGGCACGGGTGCTGCCGCGCGCATGCCGGGCACCTGCGGCATCGGCCTGGCAAGCGCCGGAGCGACAGCCACAATGAAGGCAAGCATTTTTCGAAGATTCCCGATTGGAAGTCCGCAACGCGTCGTTATGAGTTTTGAGGCTGCAGGCTCCGAAATTAACGCTCGGCTGACTCTGTCGAAGGCAAGTGTGTGGAGCATCCTCTTCGCCAAAATGACTGCTGACACCACGCACCCGCGCCTCGGAACGGAAAGATCTTTCTTACTGCACAACTGCAGGTGCCCACGCAAATGAAACAAATGAAAAGCCTCAACGGAACGGAAAGATCTTTCTTACTGCAGGTGCCCACGCAAGGCCAACTGAGCAGTAAAGTGGGGGAATCTAGCAAATGAAACAAATGAAAATGCTTTTCATGAACGGTTCGCCTGCTTGAGCCGCACACGGCTCAGAAGGCTGCCCAGGCACGCTTGCATCGCCTCACACAAGGCCGCCAGCGGAGCCTCGCCATGAGTCACGCCGCTGCTCTGCGGCTGCTTGGCTGCGCTCAAGAGGGAAGGAGCATACTCGCCCGTACCTGTGGGGAGCGAGGCGCCGTGGTGAGCGCTTGCTTGCACTCAAGAGGGAAGGAGCATACTCGCCCGTACCGGTCGCATACTGCCACGCGTTGAAGGCCGAGTTGGCCGCCCGGTACTTGAGCTTCTGGAGCGCCTCGGAGAGCAGCCGTACCATCTTTTGACGCTGCCACGTGTACTCCTCCCATGAGTGGAAGCCTCCGGCGAGCTTGCGATGCAGCATGTGGCCCATGCTAGCCTGCAGCAGTTGCATGTGCCTGGCGCGGCTCTCGGCGAACAAGAGCCACGAGTTCCACCCCTTGGCCAGTTGCTGCTGGGGCAGTCGCTTCAGCGCCTGGCGGCCGATTTCGTCGATTCGCTCCGCACGCTCCTTGCGTGCGCGGCTGCTGTCGCTCATCTCGCCCTCGGGGCTGCTCGGGGGAGATTCAATCTCGGTTTGGGCGAGATCGCACGGCGTGCCGGGCTCGGCGGTGCCTTCGAGCGCGGCGTACTGCTGGCGCACGACCCTCGCCTTCGTGGCAGCCTTTGCGCGGCATCGCTTCATGCTCGTAATCAGGGCATCGCGCTCGTGCCGTAGCTCATCGCCCTTCTTCTGCATCGCTTTGAGAGCTACACTGCATTCCTTGGCGTCGAGCCTGCCGCTGCCGTCCGCGTCGATCACGTGAAAGAGCTCAGCGGCCTGCATGTGCGCGGAGGAGTCGAGTAACAGCCCACTGACCATATTTAGAAAGTCGCCCTCGGTGAGCCCTTCCGAGCTGCTCGCAAACTGGCCCACAAAGTCCGCCGCCTTGATGCGCCGGCGCGTGCAAGCGATGCCGAGCTGCACCTCCAGATCCGCCTCCATCTCGCGCTTCTGTTTCGTGAGCTCCGCCTCCCGCCGATCGGCCTCCTCTTCAAACCTGATGAGCGAGGCAATCAGACGCCTTTCGATAGATGAGCGAGGCAATCAGACGCAATCAGACGCGATCGGCCTCCTCTTCAAACCTCTCTCCTTCGGCCGCGTGGATGGCGAGCTCGCGTAGCTTGGTGGCTTTGACGGCGAGCCTCGCGCGCACCTGTGGGGAGAGGGGAGGGCGCCGTGGTGAGCACTTGCATGCATAGCTTGGTGGCTTTGACGGCGAGCCTCGCGCGCACCTCAGCCTTGGACAGGTTGATCGCGCAGCCGACTGCCTTCAAGTCGACTAGGATCGTCTTGAGCTCGATCGAGCTCAGCATGCCCGACTTGCCCTTGTCGTACGTGTCGAAGAACGCGTCAATCTCCTTGGTCTCGAGATCGAACGGCTCCTGCGGCCGATACTTGGCGAAGAGCGCTTTGATCCGCATCCGAAACTCGGTCTTCAGCACGCTGCCGCTGTTTGTTGGGTCCCACGCCCGGAGCTGTGCCGGCACATCGACATTCGCTTCAGCCAGAAGCTCCCGCAGCCTCTCCGCCGCCCCCTGCTTGTGAGGCTTCTTGTCGCCCTCCAGCGCTTCGGCCTCGGCTATGAGCTGGCTCGAAGTCAGCCTCGTGAACTCCGTGAGTGCAGGCGCAGCCTTGCACACGTTCTGGAGCCCGGCGAACGTGCCTCGGATGGCAACCGCAGCTGGTGGAGAGTAGAGGCCCAAGGGGGCTTCACCTTGCGGCCAGAAAGAGCGCAGCCTGGAAGATTTGATAAAGAAGCGCGAGGTCTGGCGCGGCGTCCAGATGTGGGGGGCGGCTGCAGTCGGCGACGGCATTCGCGGATGCGCCGAAGAAAGCAGTGCAGAGCAGAGCGGGGAGCGGTGACCGAAGGAACTTGTTGTTCCCCGTCGTGAGTACGGACAGGGAGCAGCTCGCGCACGGCCGTCACAGGAAATTGGAAAGTTCAACCTTTTCCGATATGTTTCCTTCTAGTCCAAAAATAGAAATGTTCGTTGGCATCGCAAGCGACGCTTCTTCAGCCATCCCCGCTCCAACTAAAGGAGACGACATGGGGCTAGACGTGCAGCCATGCACCAAGGAGCACGGCCATGCGCATGGTGCGCCCAAGTTTCGAAACTTGCCAGGCGCCGTGTCGGCCGGTACGAATACGGCCGAACGAGAGCAGCAGCGTGGGTAAGGGCGGAAGGTGCCCTTGGGAGCGCTGTGGGCGCCGACACGGCAAGTCTGCCGAAAGCAGCAAGTTCGGGGAAACTTGCGGAGCGCGTATATCGCCCGCGAGGGCGAGGGGGGGGCGCGAACGGCGCGGCCTGTACAGGTGTGGGTGGGTGGGGAAGCAAGCGGCGCGTACGAGCCGACGGCTCGCCAGCGCACTTGCTCTGATCCCGTGCGCGATGCGTAGACGCCGTACGGCGCCGTTGCTCGCTCCCCTGCGCGCGCGCCATGGGTTTGAGCGGGGCCGCGGCTCCGCGATCACAGCGTACAATCGCACCCACCATGGGTGCGATTGTACAAATGCCTGAGGGGAGAGTGTGTGAATGAGCTTCAGAGGGAGGCCCGTCAGAAGTTGTTTAGCTACGCGGTAGCTGCACTGTCCAACTTCTTTTGGGACTCCCTCCGAATCTCACAGGAACTCTCAATCATGGGGCGACTAGCGTCGCCTATAGGACCGTTGCTATGTGTGGGAGAACGAGTGCGTACACACTCTGATACCGGGCGATCCCATAAAGTTATAGGGATCGGCTCAAGCCGGCAATGGTCCCGCAACGGTCCAAAATGTTTAGTCGCACGCGACTGTCGTGGCATGCTCTCGGGCATGGCCGCACCCTCGTTGAAGGCGCTATGGACGCTCACCCTTTTGCAAGGGCGCCGGTGGTCTGTATCCCGGGCCTAACCGTTCAGGAAAGGACTTGTGACGCTCACCCTTGTGCAGGGCACCGGTGGTCTGTATCCCGGGCATAACCTTGTGCAGGAGATGACTGATGACGCTCACCCTTGTGCAGGGCACCGGTGGTCTGTATCCCGGGCATAACCTTGTGCAGGAGATGACTGATGACGCGCACCCTTGTGCAGGGCACCGGTGGTCTGTATCCCGGGCATAACCTTGTGCAAGAGATGACTGATGACGCTCACCCTTTTGCAGGGCACCGGTGGTCTGTACCCCGGGCCTAACCATTCAGGAAAGGACTTGTGACGCTCACCCTTTTGCAGGGCACCGGTGGTCTGTACCCCGGGCCTAACCATTCAGGAAAGGACTTGTGACGCGGTGCCTATGCAGGCGCGGCTGGCGCCGCAGAAGGCGCCACGACGAATTGCCAGCTGTGCTGCCACGGGAGCGCGTCCCATCGCGTCCACAGCACGGCTCATATAGCGTCCATCTGACGCGTGATGATGTTGAGCGTCCATCTGACGCGTGATGATGTTGAGCACGCGCTCAACCTTGGCCGCCTGCGCATATCTGTCAGGTAGCGTGCCCACCCGCAGGCGGTGGCAGCGTTGGGCGCGCAGCGCCGGCTCGAGGTCGGCGTCCTGCGCTGTGCTGCCGCTCCATCGGCCGAGTTCAACGGCGTCTTCGGGCGGCTCGCCGCGCGCTTGCGCGACGTGCGGGAGTAAGTGGCGCTTGGAGTGGAGCGCATTCCCATCCGCCAGGCGCGCCTCCAGAACGCGCTTCCAGATTGCACGATTGGCAATCGCAACGCGGTCCTTGGCCATGGCGGCGTTGAATGTGCGCGTGGCTTTGAAGGGGGGTCGCCGTCCGGCGGGTCGTTCTCAAGGAAGACCGCGTAGGAGGTGTTTCCACTGCCCTTCGGCCGCGTACTTGCCGGTCTGCGGCTTACCACGCGGTCCGTCGCTTTCGGCAGCGCTGTAGTTAGCTGCGCGTGCAGCGCAGCGCGCGCGGTCGGAACTATCGACGTCATCCAGATAGGCGACCCAGCGTGAGGCCGTCGACCGTGCCGTCATGTTCGATGTCATGCGCCTCTAGCCAGATAAGAAGACGGACGATGCCCGCCGGGCCCGGGCAATCGTCGCCGACGTCCATCTGCGGCGCGTGCGTCGCAGAACGTGGTCCACAATCTGCTGCGGTGCGGATTCGAAGAGGCGAGCCACGCTGGTACCACACACGGTGACCAAGGCGTAGGGCGGTAGCAGAACAATCAGCTACATGGCCTCGTGGACCACCTTCGCTGCCTCGATCGCTGCCAGCGTTGTCGGTACGCCTGTCACAGCTCGCTGGGCCACGAGCTGAGTTGTAAGGCGCGGGCGCTGGAGCGCCGCTTGCTGCGCCGCCTCCTGCGGCCCGGCCGCCGTGAGCTGGGCCCGCAGCGGAACCGGGGCCGGGATGATGCTACTGCCATGCCCCGCTGCTCCGTGCACGAGCAGCGGGCAGAGAGGCATGGGCGCCGTAAGATGGGTGCCCATCGCCTGCACCACGACCATCGGCGGGCGCCGCTGGAGGAGCGGCCCAAGAGCCTGCAGGATGATACCCTGGACGGTCGGCGAGGCCGTCCTGCGGTGGTGTGAAGGTGATCTGGAGCATCGGCTGTCGTTGCTCCGCGGGGCTCATCCTGATGGCCAACGATTGGCCTATTGATTGGGAGGCGCTGGCGCCGCGTGCAAGGCCGCGTGGCGCACGCGCCGCGCTGAGCCTTGGCCGTCGGTCACCGGAGCGTCACTGGCGCGCGGCCTCTTGTCGCCCGTGACAGGGCCCGTGAAGGCGTGAAGCCATGCCGCCAGTTCGACAGATGACTTGGTTGCCCCCCCGCCATGCCGGTCGTGAAGCAAGCGGCTCGTACGAGCCGACGGCTCGCCAGCGCACTTGCTCTGATCCCGTGCGCGATGCGTAGACGCCGTACGGCGCCGTTGCTCGCTCCCCTGCGCGCGCGCCATGGGTTTGAGCGGGGCCGCGGCTCCGCGATCACAGCGTACAATCGCACCCACCATGGGTGCGATTGTACAAATGCCTGAGGGGAGAGTGTGTGAATGAGCTTCAGAGGGAGGCCCGTCAGAAGTAGTTTAGCTACGCGGTAGCTGCACTGTCGAAATTGGAAAGTTCAACCTTTTCCGATATGTTTCCTTCTAGTCCAAAAATAGAAATGTTCGTTGGCATCGCAAGCGACGCTTCTTCAGCCATCCCCGCTCCAACTAAAGGAGACGACATGGGCAAGCGCCGCCGCCGCCCCGCGCCGCCCACGACCAGAGGCTCCATGACCAGCTCCACGACCAGCTCCACGACCACCTCCTTCATGTGCGTCCACAGCTTCATGTGCTCCTTCCGCCTCCGCAGCAGCCTCCGCAGCAGGCCCTTCGCAAGCCGCAACAGCTGGCTGCTCGTAGTACACGTCCACGTAATAGGCAGGGCAATCCGCGCCTGCCTCCACGTGGCACCGTACCTGATGAGGGAGGCCATCGGGGGCCATCGGAGGCAATCCATGCCTGCCTCCACGTGGCACCGCACCACCTCGAGCGTCGAGGGGTAATCAGAGGTGATCATAGGTAATCATAGGTCATCAGAGGCACCGTACCTCGAGCGTCGAGCCGCCCGCCAGCCAGAGCGCTGTCTCGAGCAGGCGCACGTACCTAATATGGCAAGAGCAGTGGCACTCAAGAGAGAGGCGCGAGAGCGCCGTCTTGAGCGGCCCCACGTACGAGCACTCCCAGGCTGTGCAATCAGTTGCAATCAGTTGCAATCAGGTTTATTTACGAGCACTCCCAGGTTGTGTCCTGCGCACGCGCATGCATCGAACGGGGCCCAACCGTTGAGGGAGATCGGTGGGAGATCGGAGGCAATCAGAGGAGATCGGAGGGAGATCGGTGGGAGATCGGAGGCCGAACCAGTGGCAATCAGAGGCAACCTCACCTGCGCGTAGGCATCGAGCGTGCACGAGGCGTCGAGGTCGATACATAAGTGCAGGTGCAGACCATCAAAATAGCTCCCCTCGGCACCAACTGCCATCAGACGCAACAACCAGCAGACGCAATCAGAGGCAATCAGACGCACTCGAACGCACTCGAGCGCGACCATCTGACGCAATCAGAGGCCACTCAGGGCCAATCAGACGCAATCGGAGGTCATTAAGAGGCCATCCTGAGGCCAATCCGAGACAATTACCCACGAAGCGGCACGTGCGCTGCTGCTGGCTCGGCAATCCGATCGCAATCTCCGGCGCGTCGAACGTATACGTCTCGAACGGTTGGGGCGGCGCGATCATGTACGACGCGGGCAGCCGCTTGAGATGGTACATGCATCCGGCGGCCGCGGGGCACTCCATCGCCCTGATGAGGGAGGCAATCAGACGCCATGAGAGCATGCACTCAAAACCAGCCAGCCATTCGACCGCGTGCGTCCGTTTCCACACCGGACTGTGCCGACGGCGTCCGGGGGTAATCAGAGGTAATCAGAGGTAATCAGAGGTAATCACACCGGACTGTGCCGACGGCGTCCGGGGGTAATCAGAGGTAATCAGAGGTAATCAGAGGTAATCAGAGGTAATCACACCGGACTGTGCCGACGGCGTCCGGGGGTAAAGGACGGGTAGGTGCTGTGAGCGATGAGGGACGATGAGGGGCGGTGAGGGGTGATGAGGGACGATGAGGGATGATGAGGGACGATGAGGGATGATGAGGGACGATGAGGGACGATGAGGGACGGTGAGGGACCCTCATACGAAGCAACTCAATCGCTCTCACCGACCATCGTCCGCGCCGCGCGAGGCACAAATTGGCAATTGGGGACCAGCAGACCGGCGCGTGTACGCAGCTCGCGGAGAGCTTTGACGACGCCTTCGGCTGAGGCGAGGTGCCCGAGGATTTCGTGCACTACAAGCTGCCAAATTAGGAAGGTGTCACGATTAGGACGAGGCGATGTGCTCGAGGATCTCGGGCTGTGGGGACTCAAGCTGTGGGATCCCCAAGTAATCCGTCCCAATCAGCGCTCGTCACGCACCTCAATCTGACCGGGCAGCGCCGTTGTCGAAGAGAGGCCCTGGTATAGGGCGATCGTGCGGCCATCGCGGGCGCCAGTCGCAAGGGCGACGCAGCCTGCGGACACGCCCGGCTGCCCAACCGGCGCCGGGCACGCGAGCTCAAAGTCGTCGAGCTGCGCGCCCAGAAAGGCGAGCTGCCCGAGGAACTGAGAGCACTCCTCATCGAGGGCACCGTCGACGACAGTCCAACCATATTTGGAACGTCTTGAGGGCGCTTCGGAGCGCGCCTCGCGCTTGAGGATCTCAAGGGCGAGCGTGACCGAACGGCTCGAGTGCTCGACGCAAGCAACGAAGCTCGCGCCGCAGCGTTGCGCGATGCGCGCGAGCACCATGAACGGACCGGTGCCCACGTCCAGAACACGCCGGCCAGGCGCGGCGCGCTCCAGGGCCTCGGTGAAGGCTGCCAGCCGAGGCACGTCGGAAATGAGGCTGTGGTGTGCGCCGGCCGTGTACTGCTGATTCTTGGCCGAGACGGAGCAGCCCCAGCGAGGCACCTCGCGCAGGTCCAATCGCATGTTTTTTTGTCTTTGGGTTGCCCCGACAGGCGGTCCGGCGGCCCCCCCTCGTGTCCTTTTCCTGGATTATCTCCGGTGATGGGATGGCTTCTCCGTACCTGCAGTGCCCGAGTGTAATTTGGGTCCATTTTTGCAACGACACACACACGGAACACCGCCCTCTTGGAAGCCATTTATGTTGCAATGATAATACACCAAGCGTTCAAGTAGCAACGAAACACCTTTCGAGCACTATAACCCCCCGATAGCTCAGTTGGCAGAGCGGAGGACTGTAGATGGTTTCAGCATATCCTTAGGTCTCGTGTTCGACTCACGGTTGGGGGATTACTTTTTTCAAGCTCTCTCGGCTTCTTCCACGGCTCTAATCCTCAGATCCATTTCCTGTAAAGTTGGCACTCGCGAGTTCGCCTCTCGAGCCTTTCGAGCGCGAACTCCGTCGGAAACACCAGGCCCATCGCCAGCTCTCGCTCAACGGGTGGCTGCAGCGTTCCATGCAGAGGAAGCCGAGGCGCAGGCTGCATCGCCACACTCTCCTCTTCTTCCGCCCTGAAAGCAGCGAGTTGAGCTTCCATCATTGCATCATCTTCCTCTGGGTGCAGTGCAACCGATGCAGCGCCTCCAGCACGTGGCAGCGCACCGCCGTCTGCAGGAGCGCGGCGGCCCATGAGTCGAAGCCCTTGCTGCCGCAGCCACCGAAACCGCGCTTGGAAAGGTACGTGATGAAGCGTCGGACGTCCTCGTTCACGTTCACCAGCACTGAGAGCAAGAGCTTGGCGGAGCTCCTCCTCTGCTGCTGCGGCCTCGAGCGAAAAGGCAATTTTTGCTCGGAGGTCGTCATCCATGTCATCTCCGAGAACGTCAGCAACTCGGGCGGCAGCGGCCGGCGGCGGCGGCGGCGGTGGCGGCGCCGGCGCCGGCGCCGGCGGCGGCGGCGGCGGCGGCGGTACGCGCTGCAAGCCAATGGCTGCAAGCCATTGGTGCGGTAAACCTCCTCCTTTGAGCAGAGGAAAGCCGGGCGGTGCCGGCGCCGGCGCCGGCGCCGGCGGCGGCCCCCCCCCCTCTGCAGCCTGGGCCGCGATCTGCGCTCGTTCCACATCCAACTGACGCGCCCGAGTCTCTTCTTCCGCTTTGGCAATCTTCGTGCGAAGAGCGGCCATGTCAGCAGCATGTGTAGCATCAAGTTGCTCCTCAAGAAGAGTGTGCTCTGCTTCGAGTCGCTGTTTGACCTGGGCCTTAGCAAGAGTTGTCTGCTCTTCCTCCCAGGGCTGCAGCTTCTCATTCAGTAGTTGCAAGCGACGGCGCTCACTCTCGTCCACCACAGTGCGGCGCAATCTATTGGCGGCGTCCTCGAGGCACTCCATACAGATAAGTTGATTGCATTGAGGCTCTGCGACACTCTCGTTGTCGATCACGGCCTCCTTGAACGAGAATGCCGTGTGCGGCACGCACGCCACACAGAGAACACGCGCACAGCGCTTGCACTGCCGAGGAGCGAAGGGTGGCGGCGCCGTCTGTCCACAGCATTCACAATGGCCTCGGATTGCTGTGTCTCGTCCGACCTTGAGCTCAGCTTCGGTGCACAGGCCGATAGCGAGTCCGTTCTCCAGAATGCGCGCGTGTTCAGCTCTGGGTGCGTAGCTCATGGCCGCATATTGCCGCAACTGCTCCCGAATCGCATCTTGCCACTCTTGCAACTCGACTGATGCGTTGTGTGCATTAGTACGGAGCACGACTTTTTCAGCTATTTCAGCAGCGTGGCTCCCATCCCCTTGGTCTGAACTGGGAGTCGTCAGGGTCAACTGGTCTCGAGTCAGCAGCACCGCTGTGTGCGGACGGAAGCGAAACTGACCGAGCGGCTCGTTCTTCGAGTCATTCCTGTACCAGCTGAGCCGATCCTTGAACAGCACCATGTACCACCGCGGAGCATCCGTGCGGCGGTTGCAGATGATCAAGAAGCCCTCCTTGAGGTGTGACCGGGGCCGCTCGGTTGGTGGCAGGACGGCCTCACCTTGACCACCTAAACCACCTTGACCACCTTGAGCCCGTTGACGCACCACCGCTTCACGGCGCTGACGCCAATCGCACACTTCGCCATCACCAATGCGCCCGCCTTCTACCGCCTGTTGAATCGCGGACAGAGCGGCCTGGTTGGGAATGAGCAGCTCAAGAAGCATTTGGCCTCCCTTCGGTGAGTTGATGGTGTCACGAACTTGTACGTGGCCGCAACATGCGTCGTCACCATGAGCAGGCTGATGCGTAGCAGCAATGCGCTCGTGCTCGGCTTCAAAGTGCCGCAAGATGTATTCTCGCTCGTATGTATGCCCATCCACAGCAACAACTGGATCGACCATCAGCTCTCCATCCAGCATGCATTGGCACTGCATCGAGTTGCGCTCGTTGTCGGTCAGCGGTACTGTCAGCATCAGCGGCATCGCGCTGAATTGGCGCATGTATGCCAGCTGCCAGTCCCCCGGATCCACATCATCGAGGTGCACCACCGGAAAGCGGCGACAGAGCGCGATGCACAAGGATTGCACGCAGTCAAAGCGCAAGGCGTGGGCACCAGCCAGCCTGCGCGATGAGTTCGGGTGCGAGTCCAACAGAAAGCACGGTGTACTGGTGTCTGCTCCGATGACGCAAAGCACCGTCTCCGGCGGCTTCGTAAGCACGTAGCTGGCTGCCATGTGCGGTGCAGCCGGCGACTGAAGCGCTTGCATGAAGCACGCTGCCCGCTCATCTTCGCTGCCTGACAGCAAGTATTCGCTGCAAGTGCCGCGGAATAGTTTCTGTCGCAGCTCGTGAGTCGCAGGTAACGCATCCATGACTTCGCTTAAAGAGCGGTGCTGAGATGCTGGATTACGGCTGAGCGCCCGAACGTGAGCGTCCACTCCCTGTTTGACCACCCGAACAAGCGCATCTGAAAGCTCAGCTGAGTTGAGGTGTGGAGGGCTCAAAGTAAGGCTGCCAGGTTGCGCAACTAAGCCCACACCAAACGTGCAAAGCCTCTGAAGCATTTCGAGCGCTCCAAAGCAGGCGATCGTAGTGCAGGCGGACTTCCCTTCGACAGCTGTGTACTGACTGACAGGAGCCATGGCAACGACGCGTCCGAAACGGCGCTCATCCTGTAGGGCCTGCGCAGCCTCCTGAATCTGGGTGTCGTTCTCCAAGGGGTTGACTCCGAAGCAGAAGCAGAAGCAGATCCTCTCGCGTGCAGAGTCGATGAAGAGCGTAATCGGGTTGTCGTCCTCTCGCAGCTCTGCCTCGTGCGACTCTGGGATCGCGATCTGCATGCCGCTCATCATCTCCCGGACGTGCTCGTCGGTCTTGCCGACGATCGGCAGCATCGTCGTCTTGTCCTTCTTGTTGGTCACCGCCACGTCGGGCGACGCGAGGAATTTGGACATCTCCGCCGGCGTCTTGGTCGACATCTCCAGCAGGGCCTCTCGGTCCTTGTGCGTCGCGTTGTGGATGCACACGACGGTGACACGTGACTCGCCCGCCCTTGCCGGGCGCACGCCCTGCGGCGTCACCTTCTGCATCGCGCACCAGCCCTCCATTGTCGTCCAGAACCGCGTGCGGTACATGGTGTCGAGCAGGATCAGCACCTTGGCCGTCAGGTAGAGGTCGGCGATCGCCTTGAGCATGAGGTCGAACTCGGCCTTCTCCGCGGGCGTGCGGTCGTCCTCATCCGGCGATAAGCCGCTCGAGCGTTGAGGCATGCACGAGTAGTCGAACCAGACGAACTGGATCTCGGGGTGGGCCAGCAGGTGCGCCTTGATCGCCGCCAGCTGCGCGCCGGTCTCGTCGGGCGTCGCGGGGTCTTCCCACCTGTGGCTGACGAAGAGGACGCTCTCGATCAGCCCCTTGCCCTGGAAGGCGTCGTTCAGGTCGATGAGCACCTTCACGAGCAGTTTCGAGTCGCGCATCTCCTGCATACGCTGCAGCTGCGTGGCGGTCAGGTCCAGCACGGTGGCGCGGGTCAAAAAGTAGAAGCCGGGCTTGAGCGGGTCCCACGCCGTCTCAATGGCCGCCTTGTCCGCATGCGCCTCCAGGGCAGACTTCGTGAAAAGCATGGGAGTGACAACTTTCTTGGCACCGCGAGGTGTGAACGTTAACACGACAGGCGCGACAATGTGTGAACGTGGTAACACGACAGACGCGTCAACCGGCGCTGCGGCACTGTTACTGCCCGCTCGTTAGAAGTCACACAGACACACATTCACAATCACACATACACATTACATGTAAGTTCATTACTAGCCTGGCCAAAATCGATTGACGTGCCCTTGTCAAGCCCAAAACACCAAAAAACTCGTCGGAGAAGGGCCGCGCGCCGGACATTACATCGAAGCCTTCGCGCAATTTAACGAGTCTGTTTCAACGCCCGCCATGTGCTCCTCGTGTGTCCCACGTTGTCCGCCTTCTCACGTGCGCGTTTGTGCTAGCCTGCCGCGTGCGGGTCTCCACAGACCACAGTTCGGAACAGAGTTCAACTGTACTTGCCCCCGGGGCTCCCGCCCCAGACCCCAGCTCCCCCCCACCCTGCCCCCCAAACCTCAGTTTACACCCCAGCTGGCACGGCCCCTGACTGGCCGCCCTCCTAGCCAAAAAAAACTTCGAAAGCGTGTCCTTCATCCCCAACAAGGTCGGGGTCCAGCACGACGAGCACGCGCCTCGAGCTGGACAACGGCCGCGGCTGCGCCGTCCTCGGCACGTAGCCTCTCGCCGAGGGAAGTCGCACGCTCGCGGATCTGCGTGTCGCTGATGACAAGCGTGATTGCCGCCGCCAGCCTGTCAGCCGTGAGCCGCGCCTGCGGGATCGGCTCGCTGCCAACGCCGAGCTGGAAAACGCGCTGGCCCCAGAAGGGCTGGTCGGCGAAGAAGGGGCAGACGATTGCCGGCTTCCCCGCGAGCAGGCCTGCGGCCGTCGTGCCCGCGCCGCCATGGTGCACAACCGCGGCCATGCGCGGGAAGAGCCAGCTGTGCGGAGCGCGCTCGAGGACGAAGACGCTCTCTGGCAAGTCGGCGGTGGGCCCCATCGCGCCCCAGCCCGTCGCGACGACGCCACGCACGCCCGCGGCGGTCAAAGCGGCAATGGCGAGGCGCGTGAGCGCCGCTGGGTCGCTGCTCTTCATCGAACCGAAGCCAATGTAGACCGGAGCAGCGCCGGCCGCGAGGAAGCGAGCGAGCGCCTCCGGCGGCTGCCAGGCGTCGGTTGCAGGCAGCGGCCAAAAGCCGGTGGCGACCGCCCACGCAGGCCAGTCTGCCGGTCTCGGGATGACGTGAGCCGAATGCGCGTGCAGCACCAGAAGCTCATCGCCATTTGCCTGCGTGAGCGGGCTGCTCGACGGTGGGCTTGGCGGGAGGCCAACCGAGGCGCGCCATTCGCGCGAGTAAGCGGCGGTGCCCATTGTGACGAGCGCCAGGAAGGCGGCGTACGTGCTTCGGTTGTACCATGGCGAGTGGAAGGGCAAGCTCGGCGCGAGCATGTGGCAAACCTCGCCCGTGGGCACGTAAAGCGGCTGCAGCGCCACGAGCACGGCCGGCACGCCGAGCATCTCAGCGAAGTGAGGCGCGCCCATCGCCTTCGGGTGGTAGATGATCACGTCTGGCTTGCAAGCCTTGCACGCTACCCACGACTCGTTGATGGCCTGGGTCTGGAGCTGGCCTGCCTCCTGCATGAGTGTACGCACCTTTCGGAAGTACTCGATGCAGCTCTCCTTGCCACCGTCGACCACGCCTTTCCCCGCGTCGGTGTCGATCAGCTTCAAAATGCCATCCGACGCAAAGCCGTACCTGAGGCCGTGCGCCTCGACAAATGGCTTGAAGCGCTCGGCGGTACACACCGTCACTTCGTGCCCGGCGGCGCGCAGCGCAATGCCCAGTGCGACGAAGGGCTCGACGTCGCCGTGTGTGCCGAAGGTGTTGATAAAGAAAGTGAGGTGCGGCTCCTCGACGGCAGGGGTGGGTGTCTTCGCGACGACGGTGCGACCCGTCACAGCGTACTCTTTTCGTTCAGTGACGAGGATGAGATGGAAGCCGGCGCCGGTATGGACGGGCCCCTGCACCACGCCAATCGGTGCCGACCAGCACACCTCGTCGAATTTGGGAGCATTGGTGCCCGGCCCGAAGCTGCCGAGAGAGCCACCTTTCTTGCTCGAGGGGCACGTGCTGTGCTGCTGGGCCAGCTCTGCGAACTTGAGCTGCAGTGTCTCCAAGCTGAGCTCCGAACCGGCCAGGTTGTCAAACTCCTTCTTCAGCTTGGTGCACACGGCCTCTTCAGCCACGAGAATATGGCTAACACTCACTTCCATGGATCCAGTCATCAGGATGCTGTGGTTCAGTGCTGTCGAAGCTGCTGGTACCATGGTAGACAAAATCCTGGTGTTCCCAGAGAAAAGTGGGTGAAACCCCTTTCTGGTAGCCCGGCTGAGAGCACCAATAATTCAACTTTTTGTCCTCCAACCTTTTTCGAGCGCAACGCGCGCATGCGCGCGCCTCCGCGTCCCGCTGCGGCCGGCTCCAGGCGCGTCGGAGGACGGTGCTGCTCACCAACCATCTCTCCATTTGCCATCGACCTGCGCGCCCCCTTCGCCGCGCGCCTTGACGCGCGCGCGCTACGGAGGAGATGCGCTCGGACTCCCAAGTCGGGCCAGCTCGTGCCTGCGCAGCACGGATCAAAGGCGCGGAGTGCGCGCGCGTGCTGTGCAGGTGCGGCGGCGATGGCGCCGACGCAGCGCGCCGCGCGGCGCAACCGGCGCCGAATGTGGTGCTTCGGCCTGCGGCTTGACACCCACGGATGCGGCGGCGGCGATGGAAGCCACCACTTGTGCTCGACACCGTCGTAATGCGACGGTGTCGAGTGCGTCTTTGCGTTCCCCACGGGGGCGCGCGCCATCGGGCGCGTCGGTGCACGCAGGTTCGACGCCGCCGGCGTCTCCAACGCCGCCCCGACGGGCACGGTAGCAAAAGGAAGCGTCGGCGCATTGCAAGGCGATGTGGGACGGCGTCCGAGCAGAACCGGGGGAGGCGACGACGGCGCGATTGTCTCCACGCGCCGCGCCCCGCCATCTAGTCTCCACGCGCCGCGCCCCGCCATCGTCGCCTCCCCGCCTGGTGCGTGATGCGTAACCCACAGAGGCTGCTGCCTCGCACCGATGCCGGCGCGGCTGCGGCGTGCGCCGCAGGCATGCGCCCGCCGCCGACCCGCCCGGCTGCGTGGGAGGCGTCCGTAGGTGGCGTCCGCGGTGTCCGCTGACCGGGTCCGGGTGCGTGTGTTCCGCGGGCTTTTTCGAGCGCGAGCGCGGGGGTTGAGTTCCGCGGCTTCTTCGAGCGCGCGCGACGCGCCGCGGGAGAGGGGACGAGTACGTGGTTCGTGTGACGTGAGACGTGACCGGTCGTGTTACTTCTGAAATTGACTCTAAAATAGAGTTGGGAATGAACCGACACAGCGCCGCTCGATGGAACACCAGCCCCTTGGCCTTGGCCCCCTAATGAAAACCGCACTTGCGCTTTCTAATTATCGACAAGTAAAGGTGCACTTGAATGCTAAATGATTCTCATCACAAACAATTACTGTACCCTACTCGTAGCGGTTGTTCCGTCCCCGCCCAATAGGCGTCGACGAAACCAGTCGCCTCGTGGGAGGCACGCGGCGCGTATCTTAATGACTAAACTCACCGAGTCAAACTTAGAATTGACAAGCTCAGGCGTGAAATATTTCTTTTTGGCCTGCACCCTTTCGCGACTCGCGCGCGGCCCCCACGCTGCTCCTCAGCTCGATTTGGGGCACGTGCACGGGGGCTGCTTCGAGGCGGCACAAGTTGGACGCTCCGTCATGCCCGTGACCATGAAGGTCTCGCCCAGGAACTCGGGCACGCCCCAGCCAAAGTCATCATCCCAAATGATCCTCGCCACGGTCAAGGACATTCAAGGCCGCCCGCGCTCGCCTGACTCCCGAGCGCTCATCACCCGATCGCCGCAGCGGGATGGCATCGGAGCGATGCGCGATTTCATCGCCAGGCGGACCGCCGAGCAAATTAGGCAGGGGAACCTCGAGCACAGTGCGAAACTGGCCTCGTGCAAGCCCGTGGTTGACTCGGTGATGGACACCGAGATTGCGGCGGTCGCCCGCGGTGAGCTTGCAAAGGCGTCAGCCGCACGGCGCGCTGAGGAGGAGGCCAAGCGCAAGGCAGCTGCGAGGGATTACTACTCGCGCCTCCGGACGGTCCGCAGCAACACAGACACTCTGATGGACACCGAGGCGGCGGCGATTGCCAGGAGTCAGATGGCCGCAATGTCGAGGGCGCGCAGGGCGGCGGAGGCGGAGGAGATCCGGAGGGAGAATTCGGCGATGAAGGAGAGGATCAGGAACGTCGTGTCGTTGACCGACGTCGACATCAGCGACGAGGTGGCGGGCGAGGCGCGTGAGATGAAGGCGGCCGAGAGCATGGCGCGGCGCCAAGCCCAGATTGAGAAGATCAAGGTGGAGAACGAGGCGATCCGGCAGCGGCTTGCGAACGCCAAGGCGGTGACTGACGACGACGTGTTGGACGACGTGATGGAGGGCGGCAAGGCGGTCGGTGCGGCGCGTATCGCCATGTCCGCGGATTCGAAGGCACGGAAGGCCCAGGCCGCGCAACAACTCAACTCTGAGAACAAGGAGTTGACCAGGCGGATTGCCAATACCACCTCCAAGACGGACGATGGCGACGGGAATCAATTTTGATCGAGCGCAACAAGGCGGGGGTTGGAGCCATATGGAGCCAGCCAGCCAACACCAGGGCAAGCATCTCCGAAGCAAACAGGCCCTCGGGCCATTTGCACTGGCCGCCGTGCAACTTTTGATGTGATCTCTCATCTCTGATCGGATGAATGATTGAATGTGAACGTGACGTCCCATCGTACAAGCGAAGAGTCTAGCTCATCGCATCGGTGGGGGACCACGCGAGCCAGTCCGAGAGAACATGAGCACGAATAGCGGCAAGCCGGCACTGATGAGATTCAATTCGAGTTCATGTTACAAGACGTCATCTCACAGCATCCGATCGGAGAGTTTCAGTTTGGGCCCAGGAATAAAGGACGCATGTTTTTGCTGATCATCATCATAAATGGCTGAGGCCTGAGCGATTATGGTTATGTGCAACACAGCACACTCGTGAGACTCGTCCACACCTTGCGTCCACATTACCTGCCTTGCCCGCCTTGCCCATGTGCCAGAACCTGCCACGCCAGTGTAGAGTGCATGGTAGAGTGTTCCAGTCACCAGTGCGCAGCGCAGTGCCCACGTCGGAGACCGATCATGGGTTGTCCAAATCGGACAGTCTCAAGGCACCTGTCTTTCCTGATTTCTTGGATTGCCTTTGAGGACGCTGCGGACGGACGCCGATACGAAAGTGTGAAAGGGCTCTTGAGTGTGTGGGAAAGCGCGTCGCGTCGTGTGTTCAAACGCGCAAAAATGGTTTGCGGCGATTTCGTTCGCCTCGTGCCGAGCGGAGCGTTCGGCACACTCAATCATGGGACATGCTCGCAGCGCCACTCGGACACCGGCGAACCTCGATCCTTGGGGATGAGCGTGCTCCTCTTGCCGTGGCGCATCTTCCGCGTCCTCGTCGACGCGACGGTCATGACGGAGCTCCCCGTGTTGATCTGTCGGATGTATGCCCTCTCGAATGGGTTCGTCACGTCACCGACCTGCCAGAAGGAAGGCTCTCCCGGCGCTCGCTTCGCGTGCCAGCTCGATCGCTCTCTCGCTGTGGCAACGGTCGCCAGTGCTGTCCTCCTCAGCCTCCATGCCACGCTGAGCCTCGCCTCGGGCAGGTGGCGGCAGCACCGCGCCGCACTCGAAGTCGGGTCGTGGCGCAATCTGTTGACGCTGCTGGCGGAAGCGCTGATCCGGACGGCGCTTCCCGTCTTCATGGCCTGCGTACTATCGGACCCGGTTTCGTCAATTTCGTCGATCCGCGTGTGCTCGGGCTGCCATCGTCACGCCGCGCAGCTCGCTGCAACCGCTGCGGGCGTCGTCATTGGCTTGAAGCTGCTCTCTTGGCTGGTAATGCGCGCTCCGATGCAGTGCGCGGCCATCGTCCTGCTGGCCGCGCTCGGCGACGAGATGCTTGTCCGCGTGCAGCTGCGCCGCGCCGAAGCTCAGCTCCAGTTGGCGTTGCATGCAATGCTCTCGCCGGAGGTGCCGATCTGTTTGGCCTCTGAATGCCTCTGAATTCCTCTGATTGCCTCTGATTGCATGCAATGCTCTCGCCGGAGGTGCCGATCTGTTTGGCCTCTAAGTGCCTTTGAGTGCCTATCTGATGACCTCTGAGTGCCTCCCTAATGACCTCTGAGTGCCTCCCTAATGGCATCCTAATGACCTCTGAGTGCCTCCCTAATGACATCCTAATGATCTCTGAGTGCCTCCCTAATCAGCATTTGATGCATCCGCTCGACCGGCGTGAGGACGGCTCGGCGCTCCACCTGATCGATCTCGCCTCGGCCGAGCTCAACGAGATTCGTCAGATCTCGCCGAGCTGCATGGCGACACTACGTGTACCGGTACCGCCACAATTGGAGGCGCGCTGCCACGGCGCCGAGGTACGCACCTGATGCAATTGAGTGCACCTGATTGCATCTGAGTGCATCTGAGTGCACCTGAGTGCACCTGAGTGAACCTGATTGTGCCTGATTGCGCCTGATTGCGCCTGATGGCAGGTACGAGCCGAGGTGGAGCGGCTCGAGCAGCTGATTACGGATCATCAGCGTCTTGACGAAACCACCTGCGCCGGGATGCTCGCCCGAACTGCCGCTGAGCTTTTCCCGCGCTGGCCGAAGACTCTGGTCGATAGAGTCCCGTTTGAATACTGCACGGTGAGCTTGGGGATTGCATGCTGATTGCCTCCCTCATTGATGGCCCCGTTTGAATACTGCACTGTAACGCACTCGTCCATGCACTCACTGATGAACTCTGATGACGCCCATTAATTGCCTCCCTCATCAGGTGACGCACTCGTACACGCACTGTGCGGAGATGCAGGCGGAGCACCTCCGGCGCCGTGGTGAGCCCTTGCATGCGGAGCGCCTCGATCGGCGTGGCGCCTCCGCAAGCACGTCATCATCAACGTCCTCATCAACGTCCTCATCAACGTCCTCCTCCTCCTCTTCCATGCCGGAGGACACGTCAAGCCTTCGTGTACTGTACCTGCTACTGCTCCGTGCTGACGCATACGACCTGTGTGGCTATTCACACCCCCCGGGCCTCTTCACACGAGGGGGCACCCTCGCGAGCGCACTCCTCTATGCCGTGGCGGAGCTGCCGCAGACGCCGGTAGCGTACCGTGCCCGCGACGGCGCTCTCACTGACGAACTCTGATGACGCCCATTGATTGCCTCCCTCATCAAGTATTGATTGCCTCCCTCATCAGGTGGCGTACCGTGCCCGCTTGCGCTCTCTCGGAGCGTTCTCTGCCGCGCGCCTCGAGCTGATCTCGGCCCACCGGCAGGTGATCTCGAGCTGATCTCACTGATTGCTACTGATGACCACCCGATGGCCCTCGCGCGCCTCGAGCTGATCTCGAGCTGAAATCTCGAGCTGATCTCGGCTGAAATCTCGAGCTGATCTCGGCTCAAATCTCGGCCCGTTGTGCAGCTGAGCCACGGGCGCTGTGGGGACTCGACCGCCCAACTCGACGCGCACGTGCTCAGCGCGACCGAGGCGCTGCGCACGCGCCGTGTCGGGCGCGTCACGCTCGCGGCGCACGGGGTGCTCCTCGCGCGCACGCGCTGTGAATTCACAGGCGAGCACGCGCAGCTCATCGCGGAGCTCCAGGTGCTCATCAATCTCCAGGTGGCAGATTGCGAGATGCACGAGCTGCTCGGAGATTCACAGCAGTCGCTCGGTGTGAACAAGAACAAGGACAGCTACCTGATGGCGGCCGAGCGCGCGTACGAGAGCGCGTACAAGTACGGGTCGCCCTTGATTACCTTGATCACCCTTGATTACCTTGAACGAGAGCGCGTACAAGTACGGGTCGCCCTTGATTACCTTGATCACCCTTGATTACCTTGATTACGAGAGCGCGTACAAGTACGGGTCGCCCTTTGATGGACCTTGATTAGCATTGATTACCATTGATTAAACTTGAGTACCATTGATCACCCTTGATTACCTTGATTACCTACCCTTGATGGGCCCTGTCTACAGTCCTCGCCCTTGATGAATCTTGATTGCCCTTGATGGCAGGTGCGTGTCGCCCTCGGACATGCTCGGCGCTTGGAGGCTGATGAACCTTGATTGCCCTTGATGGCAGGTGCGTGTCGCCCTCGGACATGCTCGGCGCTTGGAGGCTGAGGGCGAAGCTCGAGGCGCTCAGGACGACGCTCTCCGAGCGGAAGGCGCAGCGGCGGGCCAAGCAAGGGGGGGGGCAGGGGGGAGGGGGGGGGGCTCCTGCCCCACCCCCGGGGGGCAATCCGGGGGGCAAGGGGGGAGGGGGATCGCGCTTCGGATCGTGGGGCAGCGCGGCGCCATCTTCCCCACAGGCTGGTGATTCCCCACAGGCTGGTGAGGCCGAGTGCGCGGAGAGGCCTCCCGGGGGAGATGCGATCTCGCCGCTCAATCTCCTCAATCTCGATGGGGCCACGTGTACCAAGCTCGAGGTGAAGCGGAGCTACCGCCTAATTACCGCCTAATTGCACCTGATTGCCTCCCTCCTCGAGGTGAAGCGGAGCTATCGCCTAATTACCGCCTAATTGCACCTGATTGCCTCCCTCCTCGAGGTGAAGCGGAGCTATCGCCTCAAGGCGCGCGACTCTCATCCCAGCTGCATGCATGTGCTCACCACGGCGTCCTCGCCTGCCCTACAGGTGAAGCGGAGCTACCGCCTCAAGGCGCGCGAGTATCATCCCGATAAGTATGCGGGGAGCAAGAGCTGTGCGGAGATGCACTTCCACAGCCTCCGGGCGGCACAGGAGGCCGCGCTCCTGATGTGCAAGTGACGATAACTCTGGGGCATGCACAACTGACTGAAACTCGGATCATCATGATTGCATGGGACATCATGATTGCATGGTGCTTGGTGGACATCATGATTGCATGAGCCATCATCACCTCTGTGCCGTGGCTCGCTGCTGCTTTTGCCCAAGTTGAGACCTTGTGTGTTGTGTGAGGTCAGAAAATCTGTATGTGGCTGTGGGGAACACTGGGGTTCAGTGAACATTCAAAACTTGAGCACCTCAACAGTCTGAAACGACCGGCCTTGGCCAATCCACGTGGCGAGAATCGGCTTCGATTCGCTTTCGACATGTTGCTTGGTTTTCTCGGCATCTGCGCCATGGCGCTCAAGCCGGGCCACAACAATGCGGCGTCGCACGCGCACCACGCAAAGACTGTCGCGGCCTTCCCCAAGCACGAATCTCTGCACGAGATTCTGGCCGCCTTTGAGCAGCTCGACTCTGACGGCAACGGCCAACTCTCACGCGAGGAGCTTGCGGCGGCGCAGAAGTCATCTCTGGCGAACCAAGGTGGCAATGCGACGGGCGTGCCACCGATGTCGCCCGCCGCATCCTCCGAGGCCACGGCTGCTGGCGCCATCGCGCCGCCCTTGGTTGCGACCGCAGTGGATGCCCAGCCACCCGTCATGGCGGCCGTGGCGACGCCAGTGCCAGTACAGCCGCCTCTCGCAGTCCCGGCGAATGCCCAGCCACCCGTCATGGCGGCCGTGGCGACGCCAGTGCCAGTACAGCCGCCTCTCGCAGTCCCGGCGACTGCCGTCCTGATGCCGCCGCCTCCGCGACCCGCGCTTCCATCACCGTCCCCAGCTCCTTCTCCGGCGCCGTCTCCGGCGCTCGCCTCGCCGCCGCCCCCGTCCTCACCCTCGCCCTCGCCCTCGCCCTCGCCTTCGCCCTCGCCCTCGCCCCCGCCCCCGCCCTCGACGCCACCACCCTCGCCCTCCCCCTCACCTTTTCCGTCGCCATCT
>Ga0210247_100190_pt1 | contig 54027 bp, 51 predicted proteins | sample ChrtobMetP3_16mM_FD_155449 | JGI IMG/M metagenome (GOLD analysis project Ga0210247, IMG submission 155449) | Chrysochromulina tobin associated microbial communities from unialgal haptophyte culture, Seattle, Washington, United States - P3_16mM | ecosystem: Host-associated > Algae > Haptophytes >... | reverse complement strand
AGCGAGGTGGTACCACTCCTTCCCATCCCGAACAGGACAGTGAAACGCCTTTGCGCCGATGATAGTGCGGGTTCCCGTGTGAAAGTAGGTCATCGTCAGGCTCTTACCCAGCCCCCAAACCCCCTCGCGCCTCCCGGTGCTTGGGGGTTTGGGCTTTGTGGGGTCCGCTTTAGGTGCGCGTGAATGGCATCCAGCGTTGGTTAACTCAGGCGTCGACGATCCTGTCGCCCTGCACCCGCAGTGCATTGCTTTTGGCCAGATCGGCAATCAGTGAGTTGAGTGATTCGTGCAGGGCCTCGGTATCAGGTGACACGGGGCGCCGCTCAAGGCTGCGTATGTACGGTGTCTTTGTATACCAGGCAAGCAAGTCGTCAAAGGTGACGGACTGCCACTCCAGCAGTTTGAACTTGAGCAGTACCTTCAGTGCATATCTGCGGTGTTTCTCGGGGGTTTTCACGAACTGATCCAAGCGGCTGCGCGCACGTTGCAGCGCGCCCTCCACGTCGTCAAACACTGCCCCATGGCCCGGTATCACTGCCGCGGGCTTCAACGCTTCGATCACAGACAATGTGTCGGAAACTTCCTCGAAGGCGTCGATGCCTTCCAGCTCGGGAAACACCACGCCAAAGCCGTTCTCCCACAAGGCGTCGGCTGAAATCAACACCCTGCTGGAAGGCTCGAACAGGACAATGGAATGGGGATCGTGCCCTTTGGCCGCATGGATCTCCCAGTGGGCATGGCCCAGCCGGATCGTGTCGCCGGGAAACAGGACTCCATGGAAGTTGAAGGCGGGACAGGTCTGTCCCGTGGGTTCGTGGGTGAGTGTTACCGGGTCCCAGTTTGCAACCGCCTCAGCCTGGCCCGGAGGAATCCGGGTTTTGAGTTGGGGAAACGCCGCCTGAAGTGCTGCGTTGCCACCGCAGTGATCGCTGTGCAGATGGGTGTTCAGGAGCAAATCCAGTGGCCGTGTCTGCAGCGCGTCCTGAACAAGGGAGACGGTCTGACTTGAGTGCGTGCAATAGCCCGAGTCCACCAGTGCTGTTGATTCATCACCTTGAAACAGCACATTGTTGGACGACAGCCAACCGCGCTCGAAGACAGTGATGCCCAGGCGATTCAAGCGTGATGCGGTGCATGCAGGCGAATTCGTTTCATTCATGAGAGAGAGACCTTCGGTTGATCATCAGCGTTTCTGAAAGGGGCGTGTTCTTCAGGCTCTGCTATCGAGTTCTTCGTCCAGTCTGCGGCGGCAGGCCGCCAAATCTTCGTCAAACAAGGCTTGTACCCAGCCCGATTCCCTTCCTCGAATCGTGTCGAGGAAAGGGCGCGCGTCGCCCAACGCGGCAAACGCGTCAAAACCAGTCTCCAGAAAGTGCTGCAGTGCATCGAGCCCCGCGGCCCTCGCAGGATTGCGCATCATGCGGAGCCCGAGTCGCAGGGTTTTCATGCGGGTGAGACGCTGCAACTCGAGCCCCATGTGTTGCACCACCGCGAGCTGGCGCTCGCGCGATGCGCGCGCGTCCGTGCTCCGCCAGGCGACGATGTAGCGCTCGGACGGCGAATGGGCTGCATCAAGGCTGAGCCAATGGGTGGCCAGCTGATGATCCAACACCTCGGTCAATGCGTGGGTTTCGGACAGGTCGGTTGCCAGCTGTGCCACCGCTTCTGGAAAAAGGCGCTCCAAGGCGCCAGCGATCCGGGCAAACTGGGCATCGCGCCTGGCGAAATCGTGCACGCCGTAGAGCTCGTCCAGAAAGAAACGTGTCGCCGGTGCGTATTTGGGGTGTTCCAGAAAGTCGGCGTAAGTCCCGCGAAAACGGCGCGCCTGCAGGTGCTTGATCTCGTCCACCGCGGCCTGCAAGCCTTCGGCTTGCGCTTGAGCGCGCAACTGGCTGACGCGCGAAAGGTGCGAGCGGATGAGGTCGGAGGCACTGGTGGGCGGGCTCATGGGCAGTCTGGAGACAGTCTAGCCCCACCGGGAGTGCCAGGGTGTCACGCAGGGAGATCGGTCCGGCACTTCAGTCAACCCGTGCCATAGTTTGCCCATGCACACCCTGCCGCCCAACAGCATCAACGATCAAGAACGTCGAACCTCTTCGCTCGCACGCCTGCAACAAACGCTGCTGTTGGTCGGTGTCGCCAGCGGGCTGGCCTGGGTTTGGTGGTCCTGGCCTCGTTCCCTGACGGCCATGCTTGCAGGCACGGCCCTGATGACCCTGGGCTATGCGGTGATCCTGGGCATCGAAACCGTGGCCGCTGCGACCGTCAACCGCACCGACGGCGCGCAGCGAGCCAGTGCCGCCGAGTGGTTGGGCGCTTGGTGGCAAGAGGTGAAGGTGGCGCCTGAGGTTTTCGCCTGGCGCCAACCGTTTCGCTGGCGTCAATGGCCCGACACCACCACGGCGCCGCCGGCTTCGCCGCCCGCGGTGGTGCTCGTGCACGGCTTCTTCTGCAATCGGGGGTTCTGGTTGCCCTGGATGGAGCGGCTGCACGAGCGCGGTGTGCCCTTCGTCTCGGTCAATCTGGAGCCGATCTTCGGATCGATCGACGACTACGCATCGACCGTCGATGAAGCTGTGACGCGCGCCACAAGCTTGACGGGCCACGCGCCCACCCTGATCTGCCACAGCATGGGTGGACTGGCGGCTCGGGCCTGGTTGGCGGCCACGCCCGGCGCGGTATCACGGGTTCAAAAGATCATCACGATCGGTACACCGCACCGCGGCACCTGGCTGGCACGTTTCAGCCACCTGGCCAACGGGCGCCAGATGCGCCACGACTGCGACTGGCAGAAGAGCCTGCTCGAGCGCGAGTTGGTGCTTCACCCACAGCGCAACGCTGACCGGTTTGTCTGCTGGTACAGCAACACCGACAACATCGTCTTTCCGGCCTCCACCGCCACCCTGCCGGGCGCAGACAACCGACTCGTGGCGGGCGCCGCCCACGTGGCACTCGCCTTTCACCCGAAAGTGATGGAGGAGTCGCTGGCGATGGTGTCGTCGGCCGACAAGTCGCCGAGCGAACGCACGGCTTCGTAGAGTGGCGCGAAGTCGGGCGCCGTCATGTCGAACAACTGATCGAAGCTGTCGATGACGAAGTAGATGGCTTGATAGTCGTCGATCTTGTAGCGCGTGCGCATGCAACGCAAGAGATCGAGAGCGATGCGCTTCGGCTGCAGGCTGGTGACGCTGTGCCGCAGCTCACCCGACGAGCTCAGGATGCCGGCGCCATAGGCGCGCAGTCCGCCGGCCTGGCGGATCAACCCGAACTCGATCGTGTACCAGTACAGCCGCGAGAGCAGCTCGCCCGCGCCCAGGTCGTGCGCCTTCAGGCCACCCGCGCCGTAGCGCTGCACATAGTCCGCGAACACCGGGTTGAACAGCAGCGGTACGTGGCCAAACAGGTCGTGAAACACATCGGGCTCGACCACGTAATCGAACTCGTCGGGTGTGCGGATCCAGTCCGTCACCGGAAAACGCCGATTCGCCAGCAGGTCAAAAAAGGGGCGTTCGGGAATGAGGCCAGGCACCGCCACCAATTCCCAGCCGGTGGCGGGCTTCAGGCGTTTGTTGATGTCCTCGAAGCGCGGGATGCGGTCGCGGGCCCCCAATGAAGGGAGGGCTTCGATGAAGGCATCGCAAGCCAGGCCTGGCAGCAGCGCTGTCTGGCGCTCGTAGAGCCGGCGGTAGGTGTCGTGGTCGGCATCCGAGTACGCGGCCCAGTTTTGCGCGCAGGTGTAGTCGGCCTGCGCGCGCGCATAGTCGCCGCGCGGCGGGCGCTCGCTGGCGCCATAGACAACGGGTTCAACGGCCATTGCAATGCCTCTCAGGCTTTCAACACACCGCGGCGCACCTGGTCGAGCTCCATCGTCTCGAACAAAGCCTTGAAGTTGCCCTCTCCGAAGCCTTGATTGCCTTTGCGCTGGATGAACTCGAAGAAGATCGGGCCGAGCTGGTTTTCGCTGAAGATCTGCAGCAGCAATTCACCTGGCGTGCCGTCCACGAGGATGTTGCGCTGCTTCAGCGCTTCCACGTCTTCACCGTGGTTCGGGATGCGCTTGGGCAGCAGCTCGTAGTAGGTCTCGCTGGTGTTGAGCAGCTTCACGCCACTGAGTTCCAGCGCGTCCACCGTGTCGTACAGGTTGGTCGAACCCATGGCGATGTGCTGGATGCCTTCGCCGTGGTAGCGGTCCAGGTACTCCTGGATCTGTCCGGCCTTCTCGTTGCCTTCTTCGTTGATCGGGATGCGGATCTTGCCGCAGGGGCTGGTCATAGCCTTGCTCTTCACGCCGGTGGCCTGGCCTTCGATGTCGAAGTAGCGCACCTCGCGGAAATTGAACAGGCGCTCGTAGAAGCCCGCCCATTCGTCCATGCGGCCGCGGTGCACGTTGTGCGTGAGGTGGTCGATGTAGGTCAGACCATGACCCACCGGGTTGAGCTCGGCGCCGGAGTTCTCGGCGATGGGCTGGAAGTCCACGTCGAAGAAACCGATGTTGCCGATGTCGCCCGTTTGGGCGCCGTTCTTGCCGCGCCACTGGTCGATGAAGTAGATGATGGAGTCGCCAATGCCCTTGATGGCCGGGATGTTCAGCTCACCTGGGCCGGCCGACTGCGCGTAGCCCCAGGCGCCCAGGGAGATGGCGCGTTCGTAGGCTGCCTTGGCATCGCCCACACGAAAGGCAATGGCGCAGACGCTCGGGCCGTGCAGACGTGCGAAGCGCTGGGCAAAACTGTCGGGTTCGGCGTTGATGATGAAGTTGATCTCGCCCTGGCGGTACAGCGTCACCGCCTTGCGGCGGTGCCTTGCAACCGGCTTGAAACCCATGCGCTCGAACAGCGCGCCCATGGCCACGGGGTCGGGCGCAGCGTACTCGATGAACTCGAAGCCGGCGGTGCCCATGGGGTTCTCCCATTCGGTGGCGGCGGTTTGTGCGACGTCGGGCAATGCGTTGTTCATGTCTGTCTCCGGGAGCGTGGGAAATGTCGGGCTGTGGGCCACTGTATCGGCGCAGCCTGTCACGATTCCGGCGTTTTGGGGCGCTCCGCTTGTCGTTCTTGCAGGAAAGCTGCATAGTTGGCTCATGGAAGCATTGGACAAGCTTGATCGCCACATATTGCGCAGCCTGCAGGCCGATGGCCGCGCCACCTACGACCAGATTGCCGAGACGGTGGGCCTGTCGCCCAGCGCCGTACTGCGGCGTGTGCGCCGCCTGGAAGAGGCGCAGGTGATCGACCGTTATGTGGCGCTGGTGCGGCCGGAAGCGGTGGGCCTGGGCCTCACGGCCCATGTGAACGTGCGGCTGGAGAAACACGCCGGCAGTGGCAAACGCAACCCCATGGACGAGTTCCGGGCCAGCGTCATGGCGTGGCCCGAGGTGGTGGAGTGCGCAGCGCTCACTGGCGAAATGGACTTTCAGTTGCGCCTGGTGGTGGCCGACATGGCGGCGTATTCGCGCTTCATGATGGACACCTTGCTCAAACACCCCAGCGTGCAGGACTGCAAGACCAGTTTTGTCATGGACCGTGTGAAAAGCACGACCGCGCTGCCGCTGTAGAGCACGCGCCGCACGACCGGCGGTCGCTCGCTGCCCGCCCATCGGGAAACCGCCCGTTTAGGGACTTCAGTCCTTGTCGATATAGGGATAACCCTTACAGTCTTGCCATGGTCAATCCCTCCCGTTGGTTCAAGTTCGCAACCCCACCCGCCCAGGCGACGGTGGGCACGGTTGCGAGCGCCGCGCGAACGTCGGACGATCGCCACTTCCCGTCCAGCAGCGTGGTGGTGCCCATCCGCTCCATTGGCCCTGGCCAACGAGAACGCATCCTCGATCACTTGCTCGCCCTCGAGCCTCACGACCGCTACCTGCGCTTCGGTTACGCCGCCAACGACGAGCAGATCACGCGCTACGTGGACCAGCTCAACTTCGATCGCGACGAACTCTTCGGCATCTTCAACCGCCGGCTCGACCTGATCGCCATGGCCCACCTGGCCTTCTCGATCGACCCGCAATACACCAGCTGCGCCGAATTCGGTGTGTCGGTGTCCAAGAGCGCGCGCGGCCGCCGTTATGGCAGCCGCTTGTTTGAACGCGCGGTCATGCACGCGCGCAACGAAGGGGTGACACAGCTGTTCATCCATGCGCTGTCCGAGAACACCGCCATGCTGAAGATCGCGCGCCACGCAGGCGCCATCATCGAGCGCGACGGCTCGGAGTCCGAAGCCCACTTGCGGCTTCCACCGGCCGACTTCGACTCGCGCGTGACCGAACTGGTCAACCAGCAAGTCGCCCTCACCGACTACCACCTCAAGGTCCAGGCCAAACAGTTCTGGCGCTTGCTGAGCGTGTTGCAGGACATCCGCCAGGGCGTGCGCGATGCCCGTGATCGGGTGCGCGGCTGACAGCTGGTCGGTGGATCGGTGCGGCCTGGCCGCATTTTTGCTTTGAGTCACCGGCTTGCGGTATCCTTTCGCACCGTTACAACTCCCCCAACCTTCAGTGGCCGAATCCTCTCCCAGTGGTGGGCCGCAGCGCAGCCTGCGGCATGTCGACAAGCGTGGTTTCCTGCAAAAGCTCGCGGAGTTCATCCACCCCGGGCCGGACTCCAAGGACGAGCTGATCGAAACCCTCGCCGACGCCGAGGACAACGACATCATCAACGCCGAGTCGCGGGTGATGCTCGAAGGTGTGATCCGCATCGCCGACATGACCGCTGGCGACGTGATGGTCGCCACCCCGCGCATGGATGTGCTGGACATCGACGCGCCCTACGACGAGTTGCTTCATCTGGTCATCGACACAGCGCACTCGCGCTTTCCGGTGTTTGAGGGCGAGCGCGAAAACATCATCGGCATCCTGCTGGCCAAAGACTTGCTCAAGCTGCAGCGCGCGCCCGAGCTCAACATCCGCGCCTTGCTGCGCCCGGCCACCTTCGTGCCCGAAACCAAGGGTCTCAACGATCTGCTGCGCGAGTTCCGCGGCAACCGCAATCACCTGGCCATCGTGATCGACGAGTTTGGCCGCGTGGCCGGCCTCATCACCATCGAAGACGTGCTGGAAGAAATCGTCGGCGAGATCGAAGACGAGTTCGATGTGGCCGAGGACGAAGGCGATGTGTTTGCGCTGGCCGACAGCACCTGGCGCGTCAGCGGCGACACCTCGATCGAGCGCATCAACGAATCGTTCGGCCTCAAGCTCTCCGAAGACGACTTCGACACCATCGGCGGCATGATCGCCCACGCCATGGGACATGTGCCCAAGCGCGGTGAGGTGCACGAGCTCGAAGGCCTGCGCTTTGTCGTGCTGCACACCAAGGGTGGTGCGGTGAAGTGGTTCAAGGTCTCGCCGGTTCCGGCCGAGCCCTGAGCCGCGCCCCGAGCCCGACCCGGTCATGCGCAGCCTCTTTGGATCGCTCCACACCCCGTCGAGCTTCAACCCGATGAGCCGCCGCCCTCCGGGGCGCAGCGCACGCGGCAGCGGTTTTTTCTGGTTCTGGATATGCCTGCTGGGCGGCGTGTTGCAGGCCGCGTCCATCGCCTGGCCGTTCACCGGCTGGAGCCTGCCGGGCATGACCGCCGGGCAGCCCAGTGGCTTCTGGCAGATCGTCTCGTTGTCCCTGCTGGTTCTCGCATTGCAGTACGCCACGCGCGTGGGGCAGGCGGCCTGGCGGGGCTGGGTGTTTTCCACCGCCTGGCTGTCGGGCACCTTCTGGTGGCTGTTCATCTCGCTGCACACCTTTGGGGGGCTGCCGGCCTGGCTGGCGGTACTCGCGGTGCTCGCGCTCGCCGGTCTGCTGTCCATTTATTACGCCGTGGCCGTGGGCCTGCTCTGCAGTTGGGCGCCTGTGTCGCGCACCGCGCAGGCGCTGTTGTTTGCGTCGCTCTGGACCCTGGCCGAGCTGGCGCGCGGCCACTGGTTCACCGGTTTCCCCTGGGGGGCGGGCGGCTACGCACAGGTGGACCTGATGGCGCCCTGGGCACCGCTCGTGGGCGTGTACGGCATGGGTTTCCTGGCGGCGATCCTGGCCTACGCCGTGGCCTCCATGGTCTCGGGTCTGTGGCGGCGCCTGAGCACCTGGCTGGCATCGCCGGTGAGCCGGCCGGTCAGTCGCACAGCCGCGGGTTCCCGCATGGCTGCACCGGGTGCGCGCGTGCAGGCCCGTGTGGTGCCGGGCTTGACCGACGGATGGTGGGGCCTGGCGCGCTCATTGATCTTGCTGCTTCTGGTGGGTGGTTTGCTGGTGAGCATGCTCGGGGGTGGGCAGGCCTGGCGGACCCTGGGGCAGCGCGGCACTGCGAGCACCGGCGAGCTGCGGGTGTGGCTGTTGCAAGGCAACATCCCGCAGGACCAGAAATTCGTGCCTGGCACCGGCATCGCACAGGCCTTGTTCTGGTACCCGCAGCAGATCGGCCTGGCGGTGGAAGCCGCGCGCGCCAACCCCGCCATTGGGCCGCAGCTCGTGGTGGCGCCCGAGACCGCTGTGCCGCTGCTGCCCAACCAACTCGGCGCTGAATTCTGGAAGCCCTTGCTCGGCGGCCTGGCCGAGCAGCCCGCCGCCGGCGTGAGCGCCATGGTCGGCCTGCCATTGGGCAGCCTGGAGCAGGGCTATACCAATTCGGTGTGGGGCCTGACCCCCGCGACGGCCGCGAAGGAGCGGGCCCGGGTCGATGTACCGGGTGCGCTGGGTGCCGGCATCTACCGCTACGACAAAAACCATCTCGTGCCGTTCGGTGAATTCATCCCGCCGCTGTTCCGCTGGTTCACCGATCTCATGAACATCCCGCTGGGCGACTTCAACCGCGGTGGTCTGGCCCAGCCTTCGTGGGCAGCGGCGGGGCAGCGCATCGCGCCCAACATCTGTTTTGAAGACCTGTTTGGCGAAGAGCTGGCCGCGTCGTTCACCGACGCCGCCACCGCGCCCAGTGTCTTGATCAACCTCAGCAACATCGCCTGGTTCGGCGACTCGGTGGCCATCGACCAGCACCTGCAGATCTCGCGCCTGCGCGCCATCGAGCTGGGCCGGCCCATGCTGCGGGCCACCAACACCGGCGCCACGGCGGTCATCGACCACAACGGCGTGGTCACGCACCAGCTGGAGCGCCTCACGCGCGGCCGGCTGGAGGCCACCGTGCAGGGACGCAGCGGCATCACACCCTACGCACAGTGGACCGCGCGCTGGGGTCTGATGCCGATGTGGGTCGGCTGCCTGGTGCTGGTGCTTGTCATTGCGTCGTTGCGCAGCCTGGGTCGCCGCGGCGGCCGCACCCGCCGGCGCTGAGCCGCTGCGAGGCATCAGCGATTCGGCAGGAATCGCTCAGAAGTCCATCAGACACCACGCCGGGGGCGTTGGTACAACTCAGGACCCCCGACCGTGTTGGCGGGGCATCCTTGAGGGCTTTCTCCATGGCGTCATCCATTCCGTTCGACCATCCCGCGCTGGTGCTGGGACACGTCGTCAACACCGATCTGCTCAGCCGGCTGGAGAAGATCGCCGGTCTGCAGGCCAAGACCGATGCCGCGTTCGAGCGCATGAACTCCTTCATAGCCATGCGGCGCGGGCTGAGCATGACGATCAACGAGCTGGTCAGCCTGGGGGTGGACATCACCGAACTCAAGGCACGCATTGCCGAACTCAACCAGCACGTGAGCGACGCCGCGCGCGACTACATGACGGCACGCATCACCAACGACACCGGTGTGCAGCAACTGCGCGAAGAGGTGGCGGCGATTGAAAACGTGGCGGGGCTGGAGAGCCCGCTGGACTTTTCAGGCGTGCAGGTCGAGCGCCTGCCGCTGGCGTCCGACTCCATCAAGATCGATCTCCAGTACTTTTCATACGGCAGCAACGACGACACCAGCGCGACGGCGATTGCCAACATCGAGAGCGTGATCAGGGAATCGACCTCGTCGCTGGGCCCGGCGGCGCGGGACGTGCCCAAGGCCGCTGCGGCGCAGGTGCATCAGCAGCTCAAGAACCACAGCCTGATCGGCACCATCGTGATCACCGCCAGCGCCACCCACCGTTCCTCGGCGATGTTGCAACCGCTCAATCTCGACGTGGACAAGGCGGTGGAGGTGTGGAACAGCGTGCACGGCAAGGCGGGCGAGGGCATCAACACCACCGATCTGGCCTCGATGATCCAGGCCTCCGAAGCCCAGGGTGGCACCGCCGACGCCAACAGCCTCACCCTGCTCACCGGTGCGAACTACGGCTCCAGCTTCATCGGCATGGTGCACATGGTCAACAACGAAATGACCGGCACCGGCCTGGGCGCCGAGCAGGAAGAGGCGGTGCAGGACCAGATGCGCATGGGGGGCTGGCTCAAGGCCGCGACCGGGGGTTTTGGCGTGGACGAATCGGTGCTGGACAACGTGCGCAAGCTGCTCAGCACACAAAACGTGTCCACCCACGTCAACCTCATCGTGCTGGGCAGCGTGCCCTCGCTGGCCTCGTCGCAGTTGCGCATGGGGGTGGCGAGCTTGCTCGACGACCCGCAGCGCACCGGCGCCAGCGTGCCTGGCCGGTCCTACGACTCACACCAGACCGCAAGCTCCATGGCCGAGGGTTCGCTCAAGGGCGGCCAGCAGGTGGCCCTGCAGAGTGGACTGATGCAAAGTGTCATCCAGGGGCTGGGCAGCATCGACCACGGCAGCAACAAGGTCGTTGACCTCAACACCTTGATGAACTCGTTCGACAACTACATCACCCAGGTCTCGGACGTCAAATCGGTGGGCATTCCGATCAGCTTTTTCTTCAAGAAGATCTCCAAGGCCCACATCGCGCGCCTGTGGCTCGACAAGTACTTCGCCCTGGCCAAGACCAAGGGCGATCCCAGCGCCGCGAAGAACGCCGCTGCGAAGTGAACAGGCGCGCCCGGCCGGGCAGGGCGCGCCCGTAAAATCGGGAGTTTGCGTGGCCGTGCCCGGCGCGCTCCTTCTTTCTTCTGCGCGGCCCACGCGCCAGCCCCATGTTGACCTTCCAGCAAATCATCCTGACCTTGCAGTCCTACTGGGACAAGCAAGGCTGCGCCCTGCTCCAGCCCTACGACATGGAGGTGGGCGCCGGCACCAGCCACACCGCCACCTTCCTGCGCGCGCTCGGCCCCGAGCCCTGGAAAGCCGCCTACGTGCAGCCCAGCCGCCGCCCCAAGGACGGCCGCTATGGCGAAAACCCCAACCGCCTGCAGCACTACTACCAATACCAGGTGGTCCTGAAGCCCGCGCCGAGCAACATCCTGGAGCTCTACCTCGGCAGCCTGGAAGCGCTGGGCTTCGATCTGAAAAAGAACGACATCCGCTTCGTGGAAGACGACTGGGAGAACCCCACGCTCGGCGCCTGGGGCCTGGGCTGGGAGGTCTGGCTCAACGGCATGGAGGTCACGCAGTTCACCTACTTCCAGCAGGTGGGCGGCATCGACTGCAAGCCCATCACCGGCGAGATCACCTACGGCCTGGAGCGACTGGCCATGTACCTGCAGGGCGTGGACAACGTCTACAACCTCCAATGGACCAACACCTTGAGCTACGGAGATGTGTACCTGCAGAACGAGAAGGAGCAGTCGGCCTACAACTTCGAACACAGCGACGCCGACTTTCTGTTCACCGCCTTCACCGCGCACGAGAAGCAGGCCAAACACCTGATGGAGCAGCAGCTCGCACTGCCTGCATATGAGCAGGTCTTGAAGTGCGCACACAGCTTCAACCTGCTGGACGCGCGCGGCGCCATCAGCGTGACCGAACGCGCCGCTTACATCGGCCGCATCCGCAACCTCGCGCGTGGCGTGGCCCAGAGCTACTACGAGAGCCGCGAGCGCCTGGGTTTCCCCATGGCGCCGCGCGAGTGGGTGGACCAGATGGTGAAGAAGGCCGCGTGAGCGCCCGGAGAAAGAACAAGAATGACCGCACAGAACCTGCTCGTTGAACTGTTTGTTGAAGAGCTGCCCCCCAAGGCTTTGAAGAAACTTGGCGACGCCTTCGCCACCGTGCTGGCCGACCAGCTCAAGGCCCAGGGCCTGGCATCGGCCGATGCGGTGGTGACGGCGTTTGCCTCCCCGCGCCGCCTGGCCGCGCACGTCACGGGCTTGCTGGGCCGTGCAGCCGACAAGGCCGTGTCGCAAAAGCTCATGCCGGTGAGTGTGGGCCTGGACGCCAGCGGCCAGCCCACGCCCGCGTTGCTCAAACGCCTGGGCGCGCTCGGTGCCGACGCAACCGCCGTGGCCGGCCTCAAGCGCGCACCCGACGGCAAGGCCGAGGCGCTGTTCTTCGAGAGCGTGGCGCCCGGCGTCGAGTTGGCTGCGGGCCTGCAGAAAGCGCTGGACGAATCGCTCGCCAAGCTGCCCATCCCCAAGGTCATGAGCTACCAGCTGGAGACCGATTGCGAACTGCCCGGCTGGAGCAGCGTGAACTTTGTGCGGCCGGCACACGGGCTGGTCGCTTTGCACGGCAGCAGCGTGGTGCCGGTGAAGGCGCTGGGGCTCACCTCGGGCAACAGCACACAAGGCCACCGCTTTGAAGCTGCGGTGTCGCCGGTGGTGTTGAAAGACGCCGACAGCTATGCGGCCACGCTGCTGAAGGACGGCGCCGTGATCGCCTCGTTCGCCGAGCGCAGGGCCGAGATCGTGCGCCAGCTCGCTGCCGCCGCCGCGAAAGTGGGCGGGGGCTGCAAGCCCATTGAAGACGACGCGCTGCTCGACGAAGTGACCGCGCTGGTCGAGCGGCCCAACGTGCTCATCTGCGCGTTCGAGCCGCAGTTCCTCGGCGTGCCGCAGGAATGCCTGATCCTCACGATGAAGGCGAACCAGAAATACTTTCCGCTGCTCGACGCCGCCGGCAAGCTCACCAACCAGTTCCTGGTGGTCAGCAACATCAGCCCGAGCGATGCGAGCGCGGTCATCGGCGGCAACGAACGCGTGGTGCGCCCGCGCCTGGCCGACGCCAAGTTTTTCTTCGACCAGGACCGCAAGAAGACGCTGGCTTCGCGCGTCGAGGGTCTGGGCAAGGTGGTCTACCACAACAAGCTGGGCACGCAGGGTGAGCGCACAGAGCGTGTGCGGGCAATTGCCGAATGGGTAGCGGCGAAAATTGGCGCCGATGTCGAGCAAGCGGGAAGAGCAGCAACGCTGGCCAAGGCCGATTTGCTGACCGACATGGTGGGTGAGTTCCCCGAGCTTCAGGGCATCATGGGTGGCTACTACGCCCGCCATGACGGTGAACATGCGGATGTTGCCGCTGCTATTGCTGATCAATACCAGTTGCAGCGTGACCATACCAACGCAGCGAACTTGATCTCGATGACATTGGATATCGCAGACCGCGTTGAGACTCTCGTTGGAATCTGGGGCATTGGCCTCAAGCCAACGGGTGAGAAAGATCCCTTTGCGCTGCGGCGCCACGCTCTGACGTTGATCAATCGCTTCGAATTGCTTGGACTGGCGTCGAGTCTCGGAGCTGGCCACATGCAACTACAACTGTCGAGCCTGCTTGACTTTGCTAAGCAGCAGTTCAAGCCTGGACTCATCAGTGCCGAGGTGTGCACTGAGTTGACAGAGTTCATCTACGACCGTTGTCAAAACCGCTTGGTGGCAACTTTCAAGCAACGTGTCGAGGTTGCCGATGCAGTCGTTTCAATGCGCCCACCTTTGCATGACATCTCAGCTCGCATTCAAGCAGTAGAGAAATTCTCAAAGCTGCCCGAAGCCCCCGCCCTCGCCGCCGCCAACAAACGCATCGGCAACATCCTCAAGAAATCCGAAGGCGACGTGGCGGCCACGGTGAACGAAGCCGTCCTGATCGAGCCAGCCGAGAAAGACCTGTTTGCCGCCATGCAAACCACCGTGCCCGCCGCCAACGCGAAGTTCGACGCCGGCGACTACACCGCCAGCCTGCAGTCCCTTGCCGCGCTGCGCGCCCCGGTCGATGCCTTCTTCGACGGCGTCATGGTCAACGCCGACGACCCAGCCCTCAAAGCCAACCGCCTCGGCTTGCTCAAGCAACTGCACGACGCCATGAACCGCGTGGCCGACCTCTCGCGCCTGGTGGCATGAGGACCCCCACGCTCCACCGCTTCGCGGGTCGCTGCCCCCCATGGGGGTGCGGCCTTGCTTGGGGCGGCCCTGCGCTGCGCCCCTCCTTCGGAAGCCCGCCATGAAACTCCTCATCCTCGACCGCGACGGCACGCTCAACCGGAGCCGCGACGACTACGTCGCTTCGCCGGACGAGTGGGAGGCGCTGCCGGGTGCGTTGGAGGCGGTGGCGCGGCTCAACCAGGGGGGCTGGCGTGTGGTGCTGGCCACCAACCAGTCCGGCATCGGGCGGGGTCTGTTCGACATGGCGTCGCTCAACGCCATCCACGCCAAGATGCACCGCCAGCTGGCCGCGGTCGGCGCGCGGGTGGACGCGGTGTTTTTCTGCCCGCACGCGCCCGATGAAGCTTGTGCGTGCCGCAAGCCCTTGCCCGGCCTGTTCACCCAGATCGGCGAGCGTTTCGGCGTCTCGCCGGCATCGGTGCCGGCGGCCGGCAATGCCTTGCGCCATGTGAAGGCTGCCGCCGCCGCGGGCTGCCCGCCCCACCTGCTGCTCACCGGGCAGTCCGAGCACCTGCGCGGCCGCGTGGGTCACGGCACGAACACCGATCTCGCCGCGCTCGCGCCCGACCTGCCACCGGGCACCCACACCCACGACGACCTCGGCGCCTTTGCCGACTGGCTGCTCGCGCAGCCCACGACCTGAACGCCTTCCATGTACCTCCTCAATTTCCTGCGCTCGGTCCTGCACACGCTCTTCATGGTGGTGACGGTGATCCCTTGGGGGCTGGCGGTGCTGATTGCTGCGCCCTTTCTCAACAGCACGCAGATCTACTGGATGTGCGCCGGCTGGCTCAAGCTGGCGGTCAGCGGCGGCACGGTCATCCTCGGCATCAAGAACCACGTGATCGGGTTCGAGAACCTGCCGGTGGGCAGCACCGCACCGGCGGTGTTGCTGGTCAAGCACCAGTCCACCTGGGAGACCTTCAGCATGCCCGCGCTCATGCCGCACCCGCTGGCCTATGTGTTCAAGAAAGAGCTGCTGTACGTGCCGTTCTTCGGCTGGGCCATGGGTCGCATGGACATGATCCACATCGACCGCAGCAAACGCGCCCAGGCCTTCAACAAGGTGGTGGAACAAGGCCAGCGCCTGCTCAACCAGGGCACCTGGGTGATCATGTTTCCCGAAGGCACACGCATCCCGCGCGGCCAGAAGGGCACCTACAAAAGCGGCGGCACGCGCCTGGCGGTGGAGACCGGCGCGCCGGTGATCCCGATCGCCGTGACCTCGGCCAAGTGCTGGCCGCGCAAGGCTTTCGTGAAGAAGCCGGGCACGGTGGAGTTTTCCATCGGCAAACCGATCCCCAGCCAGGGCCGTCAGCCCGACGAGCTGATGCGCGAAGTCGAGGACTGGATCGAAGCCGAAATGCGCCGCCTCGACCCCACGGCCTATCCACAGGGCTGAGCCAGGCCATGCAGCGCTTTCTTCAGCTGGCGCTCGACTTCCTCGGTGGCCCCGACCCCGAGCCGCTGCGACCTGCGCCAACGCCGCGGGCCGACGTGGCCGCCGCACCCGCGCTGCCGATGGCCCAGGTGTTCCAGCCAGCGACCTGGCACCACCCGCGTGCCAACCGAACGCTGCGCCTGGGCTCGTGCGACGTGGCTTACGAATTCAAGCGCGGCAAACGCCGCACCATCGGCCTGTCGGTGAGCCCGGACGGCCTGAGCGTGAGCGCGCCGCGCTGGACGCCGGTGGGCGAGGTCGAAGCGCTGCTGCACGACAAGTCGGCCTGGGTGCTGGAGAAACTGCAGAGTGCGCGCGAACGCGCAGGCGACCTGGCGCAGGCCCGCATCACCTGGGCCGACGGCGCCGAGTTCGACTACCTGGGTGAACGCCTGCGCCTGGTGCTCGACCCGGCGCACGGCTTCACGCAGGTGGGTGCGGTCTTTGAAGCGGCCACCGGCCCCGGCGCGCTCGCCACGCTGCGGCTGGGGCTGGCGGGCAACGCGAACGAAGCCCAGATCCGCGACGCCGCGCAGGCCTGGTTGATGAAGCGGGCCAAGGCCTTGTTCGCCCAGCGGCTGGACCACTTTGCGCCGCAACTGGGGGTGAGCTATTCCAGGCTGCGCCTCTCCAGCGCGGGCACACGCTGGGGCAGCGCCAGCGCCGACGGCACCATCCGCCTGAACTGGCGCCTGATCCACCTCAAGCTGGAGATGGTGGACTACGTGGTGGTGCACGAGCTCAGCCATCTGCACCACATGGACCACAGCCCGCAGTTCTGGGACGTGGTGGCCAGCGTCATGCCCGACCACGCGTCAAGGCGCAAGGCGCTGCGCAGCGCGGCCGTGCCGCTGGGCGAGTGAGGGTTGTGCCCCCACGCTCCACCGCTGCGCGGGTCGCTGCCCCCCGAGGGGGCTAAGCCTGCCTTGGGGCGGCCCGGCGGCTGGCTCGTTGAGCCCCCACGCTCCGCCGCTGCGCGGGTCGCTGCCCCCCGAGGGGGCTAAGCCTGCCTTGGGGCGGCCCGGCGGCTGGCTGGGCTGAAGCGCCAGACGCCGGCAGCGTCCTGCTCGCGCAGCAGCTCGCCCGCCATCCACAACCAGTGCAGATGCGCCACGGCCTCGCCCATGGCGAAGGTGGTCTGGTGCAGGTCGAGCGTGCGGGGAAACAGCACCGGCAGGATGTCGGCACCACTGCAAGGTTTTTCCCGGCAGGCCACGCGCACCTCGTCGAGCCGGTCGCGGTGGTGGTCCTGCAGCTGCTGGATGCGTTCGTGCAGACCCGTGAAAGGTTTGCCGTGCGAGGGCAGCACCAGGGTGTCTTCGGGCAGCGGCAGGTACTTCGTGAGCGAGTCCAGAAACAGCGTGAGCGAATCGGCCTCGGGCTCCTGGTCGTAGACGCTGACGTTGGTGGAGATGCGTGGCAGCACCATGTCGCCGCTGATCAGCACACCGAGCGCCTCGCAGTGCAACGCCATGTGTTCAGGTGCGTGACCGTAGCCGCTGATGCAGCGCCACAGGCGCCCGCCGACGGGCACTTGCAGACCTTCGTACAGCCGGCGGTACTGCGCCGGCACGGAGGGCACGAGGTTGGGGTAGTAGCTGGCGCGGCCGCGGATCTTCTCCAGGCTCTCGGGGTCGCTCAGGCCTTGCGAGGCGAAGAAGGCGGCCGCGGCTTCGCCACCGAAGCCGGTGGTGCTTTGTGAGCCGATGCGCGCCATGGTGAAGTCTGTGGCGCTGATCCAGAGCCTGCAGACTGGTGCCCCCACGCTTGCGGCTTCGCCGTTTCGCTGCCCCCCAAGGGGGCTGGCCTCGCCTTGGGGCGGCCCGGCGGCGCGTCCGCCCCATCGCGTGCACAGCCAGTCGGCCAGCCCGATGTGATCGGGGTGCATGTGCGTCACGATCACACGCAGCACGGGCAGGCCGTCGAGTTCGTTGGCAAAGATCGTTTCCCACTGTGCCTTGGCCGCGTCGTGCGAAATGCAGCAGTCCACCACGGTCCAGCCCTCACTGCCGTCGAGGTGGTCGCGCAGCAGCCAGAGGTTGATGTGGTCCAGCGCAAAGGGCAGGGCCATGCGGATCCACTTCACGCCGGGCGCCACTTCCAGCGTGTGGCCGGGCTCGGGCAGCGTCGCGCCCAGGGGGTAGTGCAGGCGTGCTTCGAGCTGTTCGCGGGTGGGGTTCATGCGGGCGGGATTCCGTTAAGATGCCGAGGTGACGTTGACGTAAACGTCAACCAACAGGGCATTCTACGGAGCGGCACCGCCGCGCACTGTCTGCAACCCGACACGGCCTGAAACGACAGCTCTGATCCCATGGCGACGAACCCGACCTACACCATCAGCGATCTGGCGCGCGAGTTCGACCTCACCACCCGCGCCATCCGTTTCTACGAAGACATGGGGCTGCTGGAGCCTCAGCGCGAAGGCCCGGGCGGGCGCAACCGGGTGTATTCGGCGCGCGATCGCACGCGACTCAAGCTCACCCTGCGCGCCAAGCGCCTGGGCTTGTCGCTGACCGAAGCCAAGGACATCATCGACACCTACGACAGTCCGCGCGACACCGGTCCGCAGCTGCGCAAGTTCCTCACCGTGCTGGCCGACCACCGCCGCCAGCTCGAAGAGCAGATGGCCGATCTGGTGGCCAACCTCGACGAGGTGAAGGTGCACGAAAAAGAGGCCCGCGCGTTGTTGGCCAAGCTGGACAAGAAGTCCTGAGTTCATTTTGTGGGAGGGGTCGCCATGTCCTTGATTGCCGGCGTTGTTGTGGCGCTCGTCGCGCTGCTGCATTTCTACTTTCTCGTGCTCGAGATGTTCCTGTGGGACAAGCCGGCGGGTCTCAAGGCCTTCGGCCAGACGCCTGCGTCGGCCGCGGCCACGAAGGTGCTCGCCGCCAACCAGGGCCTGTACAACGGCTTTCTGGCGGCCGGCTTGCTCTGGGGTTTGTGGTTGGGGCCCGAGGGCTTCGGCGTGAAGGTGTTCTTTCTGCTGTGTGTGCTGATCGCCGGCCTGTATGGCGCGGCCACGGCCAGCCGCAAGATTCTTTACGTGCAGGCGCTGCCGGCGGCGGTGGGTCTGGTGCTCGTCGTCCTGAGCCGCGGGGCCTGACGCCTCAGTCGGGTTCTGCGTTGCGCCACAGCACCCGACCTTGCCCGGCATCGTTGATGCGCGCCACCAGCGCTGCCGCGCGCGATTCCGGCACACGCAGCGTGGCGTCCACCCCGTCACCGTGCTGCACCTCGGCCAGCGTGGCGCCAAAGCCGTCGAGTTCTCGCCGCAGCCAGCCTTCCAGCGCATAGGGCAACACACAGCGCAGCCGCTGCCAGCGAATCACCGGCACCTTGTCCGCGGTCAACAGGGCCTGGGCCACGCTGTCGGTGTAGGCGCGCACCAGCCCACCTGCGCCCAGCGGCGTGCCGCCGTAGTAGCGCACCACCGTGGCCAGCACACCTTCCAGGTCCTGGTGGCGCAGCACCTCCAGCATGGGGCGCCCGGCCGTCCCGCCGGGTTCGCCGTCGTCGTTGGCGGCCGAGTGCCCGCCAGCCATGAGCGCCCAGCACACATGCGTGGCGCCGGGGTGCTCCGCGCGCAACCCGGCCACGCGCGCCAGCGCTGCGGCGCGGTCGGCCACCGGCTCCACGCAGCCGATGAAGCGGCTTTTCTTGAGGGTCTGGTCGCTGTGGACCGGGGCGTTGAGGGTGAAGGGCATGGCGGGTCGAGCATAGCCCTGCGTCCAGGCGCTTGAAATTGACGTTTACGTAAACGTCAACGTAGAATCCAGGGCTGCCCCCACGCACCGAGAACGCTGTGAACCCACCCACCTTCGAACCCCGCAACCCCGACTTTGACGCCCGCGTGCGCGAGAGCTTTGCCCGCCAGGCCGCCATGCGCACCCTGGGTGCCACGCTCGCGGTGGTGAAACCCGGGCAGGTGGAGATCACGCTGCCCTGGGCCGAGCCGCTGACGCAGCAACACGGCTTTCTGCATGCCGGCATGGTGGCCACCGCACTCGATTCGGCCTGCGGCTACGCCGGGTTCTCACTGATGGCATCCGACGCGGCGGTGCTCACGATCGAGTTCAAGATCAACCTGCTGGCGCCCGCGCAGGGCCAGCACTTCCGCATGGTCGGCACCGTCATCAAACCCGGGCGCACCGTCACGGTGTGCGAGGGACAGGCCTGGGCCATCGACGGCGGACAGGAGAAACTGGTGGCCACCATGGGCTGCACGCTCATGGCCGTCGTCGGCCGCGACAACATCCAGGGCTGAAGCCCGCTTTCATCTTCTTTGGAGACACGCCCCATGACCAACCTGCCCGGCCTCAATTTCCAGCTCGGTGAAGACATCGATGCGTTGCGCGACGCGGTGCGCGATTTTGCGCAGGCCGAGATCGCCCCGCGTGCGGCCGAGATCGACCAGAGCGACCAGTTCCCCATGGACCTGTGGCGCAAGATGGGCGACCTCGGCGTGCTCGGCATCACCGTGGGCGAGGAGTACGGCGGCGCCGGCATGGGCTACCTGGCCCACATGATCGCCATGGAGGAAATCTCGCGCGCCTCGGCCAGCGTGGGTCTGAGCTACGGGGCGCACAGCAACCTGTGTGTGAACCAGATCAAGCGCAACGGCAGCGAGGCGCAGCGCGCCAGGTACCTGCCCAGGCTCATCAGCGGTGAACACGTGGGCGCACTTGCCATGAGCGAGCCGGGCGCCGGTTCGGACGTGATCAGCATGAAGCTGAAAGCCGAAGACAAGGGGGGCTACTACCTGCTCAATGGCAGCAAGATGTGGATCACCAACGGGCCTGATGCCGACACCATGGTGGTCTACGCCAAGTCCGAACCCGAGATGGGTGCGCGTGGCGTCACCGCTTTCATCGTCGAGAAGGGCATGAAGGGTTTCAGCACCGCACAAAAGCTCGACAAGCTCGGCATGCGCGGCAGCCACACCGGCGAGATGGTGTTCAACAACGTCGAGGTGCCGGTCGAGAACATCCTGGGCGGCCTGAACAACGGCGCCAAGGTGCTCATGAGCGGGCTGGACTACGAGCGCGCCGTGCTCACCGGCGGGCCGCTGGGCATCATGCAGGCGGTGATGGACAACATCGTTCCCTACATCCACGACCGCAAGCAGTTCGGCCAGAGCATCGGCGAGTTCCAGCTCATCCAGGGCAAGGTGGCCGACATGTACACCGTGCTGCAGGCCGGCCGCTCGTTCGCCTACACCGTGGCGAAAAACCTCGACCTGCTCGGCGCCGAACACGTGCGCCAGGTGCGCAAGGACTGCGCCTCCGTCATCCTGTGGTGTGCCGAAGAAGCCACCAAGATGGCGGGCAACGGCATCCAGATCTTCGGGGGCAACGGCTACATCAACGAATATCCCCTGGGCCGACTGTGGCGCGACGCCAAGCTGTACGAAATCGGCGCCGGCACGAGCGAGATCCGCCGCATGCTGATCGGCCGTGAACTGTTCGCCGAGACCTGCTGACGCACGACCGACGCTCTAAGATCGCGCCATGACTTCCGAACTCAAAGACCTTTTCGAGCGCAACCGCGTCTGGGCCGCCGACATGGTGGCCGCGCGCCCCGGCTTCTTCACCGACCTGCTGGCCCAGCAGAGCCCGCAATACATGTGGATCGGCTGCTCCGACAGCCGCGTGCCTGCGAACCAGATCACCGGTCTGGACCCGGGCGAGGTGTTCGTGCACCGCAACGTGGCCAACGTGGTCGTGCCCACCGACCTCAACTGCCTCTCGACCATCCAGTACGCGGTGGACATGCTCAAGGTGCAACACCTCATGGTGGTGGGCCACTACGGTTGCGGTGGTGTGCAGGCCGCACTGCGCGATGTGCGCGTGGGCCTGGCGGACAACTGGCTGCGCCACATCAAGGACGTGCGCGACCGGCATTCGGCCTTGCTGGACGCCACGCCCGAGCAGCACCGCGCCGACGTGTTGTGTGAACTCAATGCCATCGAGCAGGTGATGAACGTGGCACAAACCACGGTGGTGCAGGACGCCTGGGCGCGGGGTCAATCGCTCACGCTGCACGGCTGGGTGTACGGCCTGCGCGACGGCCTGCTGCACGACATGCACATGACGGTGGACAACAAAGACCAGATCGACGCCGCCTACCGCAAGGCCGTGGCCGGCGTGGGCTCGGTGCGCCAGAGCTGAGCGGCGGCACCTCCCGTTTCACCCCCGACGGGACACGCCATGTTCCCCCAGCGCCTCGACTCGACCCTGGCCTACGCGATCGCCAAGGCCATGATGGACGGCTTCAACCGGCACTACCGGCTGTTCCGCACCGAGTCGTCGCGCGCCCAGCACCGGTTCGAGACGCGCGACTGGCTGGGCCAGCAGCGCGCCCAGCGCGAGCGCATCGAGTTCTACGACCTGCGGGTCAAGGAATGTGTGATGCGGCTCATGAAGGAGTTTGGCGCCGACACACAGCCCATGGACGTGTGGGAGCAGGTCAAGCTGCATTACATCGGGCTGCTGGTGAACCACCACCAGCCCGAGCTGGCCGAGACCTTCTTCAACTCGGTCACCACCAAGATCCTGCGCCGCGCCTACTTTCAGAACGACTTCATCTTCGTGCGCCCGGCGGTCTCCACCGAGTACATCGAGAACGACGAACCCAGCGCGAAGCCCACCTACCGCTGCTACTACCCCACGGCAGAGACGATGCAGGCCGAGGTGTTGCGCATCCTCCAGGACTTTGACCTGCGCGTGCCGTTTGAAGACCTGGAGCGCGATGCCGCTCTGGTGCTGGCTGCGATGAAGCGGCATTTCGACCACGTGAAGCTGCGCGCGAATTTCCAGTTTCAGGTGCTCTCGGGCCTGTTCTTCCGCAACAAGGGCGCCTACGTGGTCGGCAAGATCATCAACGGCTTTCAGGACGTGCCGTTCGCCCTGCCCATCCTGCACAACACCGACGGGAAACTGGTGGTGGATGCGGCGCTGTTTGGTGAAGACGACCTGCTGATCCTGTTCAGCTTCGCGCGTGCTTACTTCATGGTCGACATGGAGATACCGAGCGCCTACGTGCAGTTCCTGCGCAGCCTGATGCCGCGCAAACCGCGCGCCGAGTTCTACAACGCGCTCGGCCTGGCCAAACAGGGCAAGACGCTGTTCTACCGCGACTTCCTCTCCCACATGCGGCACAGCACCGACAAGTTCAGGATTGCGCCCGGCATCAAGGGCATGGTCATGCTGGTGTTCGACCTGCCGAGTTTCCCGTTTGTGTTCAAGGTCATCAAGGACTTTTACCCGCCGCAGAAGGACACCACGCGCGAGCAGATCCGCAACAAATACCTGCTGGTGAAACAGCACGACCGGGTGGGTCGCATGGCCGACACGCTGGAGTTCTCCGAGGTGGGTTTTCCGCGCGACCGTTTCACCGACGAGCTCATCGCCGAGATCCAGAAGTTCGCGCCCAGCCAGCTCGAGATCAGCGACCGCGATGGTGATGGAACGACCGAGGTGATCCTCAAGCACTGCTACATCGAGCGCCGCATGATCCCGCTCAACATCCACCTGCAGGAAGCCTTCGACGCGGGCGCGCGCGCGCAGATCGAGCACACGGTCATCGAATACGGCAACGCCATCAAGGACCTCGTGGCCGCCAACATCTTCCCGGGCGACATGCTGTGGAAGAACTTCGGCATCACGCGCCACGGCAAGGTGGTGTTCTACGACTACGACGAGATCGAGTACATCACCGACTGCAATTTCCGACGCGTGCCGGCGCCGCGCACCGAGGAAGACGAAATGTCGGGCGAGGTCTGGTACACGGTGCGCAAGCACGACGTGTTTCCCGAGACCTTCGGCCCGTTTCTGCTCGGCAACCCGGTGGTGCGCGAGGTCTTCATGCAGCACCACGCCGACCTGCTGGATGCCGCCTTCTGGCAATCGCATAAGGAACGCATCGCCGCCGGGCATGTGTTCGATGTTTTTCCCTACGAGCGCGAACGGCGTTTTCTGTCGCACGCGCTCGCCTGAACTTTTTCCACCCCTTCAAGGAGATCCACCATGTCCCAAGACCCCATCGTCATCGTCGGCGCCGCCCGCACCCCCATGGGCTCGTTCCAGAGCGACTTCGCCAGCCTCTCCGCCCACGACCTGGGTGGCGCCGCCATCAAGGCAGCGGTCGAGCGCGCCGGCGTGAAGCCCGAGCAGGTGGACGAAGTGCTGTTCGGCAACTGCCTGATGGCCGGCCAGGGCCAGGCACCCGCGCGCCAGGCCGCTTTCAAGGGCGGTCTGCCGAAATCGGCCGGCGCCGTGACGCTGTCCAAGATGTGCGGCTCGGGCATGAAGGCCACCATGCTCGCGCACGACATGATCCTTGCCGGCAGCGCCAGCGTGATGGTGGCCGGCGGCATGGAGAGCATGACCAACGCGCCCTACCTGATGCTCAAGGGTCGCGGCGGCTACCGCATGGGGCACGACAAGATTTACGACCACATGATGCTGGACGGCCTGGAAGACGCCTACGAGGCCGGCCGCTCGATGGGCACCTTCGGCGAAGACTGCGCGGCCAAGTACAGCTTCACCCGCGAGCAGCAGGACGCCTTTGCCATTGCCTCGGTCACGCGCGCCAAGGCCGCCACCGAGAACGGCGCCTTTGCCGCCGAGATCACGCCCGTGACGGTGAAGGACCGCAGTGGCGAGCGCGTGGTGTCCACCGACGAAGGCCCGGGCAAGGTCAAGCTCGACAAGGTCACCAGCCTCAAGCCCGCGTTCAAGAAAGACGGCACCATCACCGCCGCGTCGAGCTCGTCCATCAACGACGGTGCTGCCGCGCTGGTGCTCATGCGCGAATCCACCGCGAAGGCTCAGGGCCTGAAGCCACTGGCGCGCATCGTGGCGCACAGCACCCACGCCCAGGAACCCAACTGGTTCGCCACCGCCCCGGTGGGCGCCACGCAGAAGCTGCTGGCCAAAACCGGCTGGAGCGTGAATGAGGTGGACCTGTGGGAGATCAACGAAGCCTTCGCCGTGGTGCCCATGGCGCTCATGACCGAGCTGAACATCCCGCACGAGAAGGTCAACGTCAACGGCGGCGCCTGCGCGCTGGGTCACCCCATCGGCGCCAGCGGTGCGCGCATTCTGGTGACGCTGCTGCACGCGCTGCAGGCGCGTGGCGGCAAGAAGGGCGTGGCCACGCTGTGCATCGGCGGCGGTGAAGCCACGGCGATGGCGATTGAGCTGGCTTGACCCGGACACGACCTGGCCATGCTGAACCAAGACCAACTCATGATCCGCGACGCGGTGCGCAGCTTTGCCCAGGAGCAGCTCTGGCCGCACGCGGCGAAGTGGGACAAGGAACACCACTTTCCGACCGACGTGCACAAGGGCCTGGCCGAGCTCGGCGCCTACGGCATCTGCGTGCCCGAGGCGCTGGGCGGCGCGGGGCTGGACTATGTGACGCTGGCCGTGGTGCTCGAAGAAATCGCGGCCGGTGACGGCGGCACCAGCACCGCGATCTCGGTCACCAACTGTCCGGTCAATGCGATCCTGATGCGCTACGGCAATGCGCAACAACAAGAGCAATGGCTGCGCCCGCTGGCCGCCGGCCAGATGCTCGGTGTGTTCTGCCTGACCGAGCCGCACGTGGGATCGGATGCGTCTGCCCTGCGCACCACGGCGACGAAGGAGGGCGATGAATACGTGCTCAACGGTGTGAAGCAGTTCATCACGAGCGGCAAGAACGGGCATCTCGCGATCGTGATTGCGGTCACCGACAAGGGCGCAGGCAAGAAGGGCATGAGCGCGTTTGTCGTGCCCACGAGCACACCGGGTTATGTGGTCGCGCGGCTGGAGGACAAGCTCGGCCAGCACAGCAGCGACACCGCACAGATCAATTTCGACAACTGCCGCATTCCGGCCGGGAACCTGATCGGCGCCGAGGGCGAGGGCTACAAGATCGCGCTGTCTGCCCTGGAAGGCGGTCGCATCGGCATTGCAGCGCAGAGCATCGGCATGGCGCGCAGCGCGTTCGACTGTGCGCTGGCCTATTCCAAGGACCGCTCCAGTTTTGGCCAGCCCATCTTCAACCACCAGGCGGTGGGGTTTCGCCTGGCGGACATGGCGACACAGATCGAAGCGGCGCGCGCGCTCACGCACCACGCGGCGGCCCTGCGCGACGCGGGTCAGCCGTGTTTGAAGGAAGCGGCCATGGCCAAGCTCTTTGCCAGCGAAATGGCCGAGGCGGTGTGCACGGCGGCCATCCAGGTGTTTGGCGGTTATGGCTATGTGAGCGACTTCCCGGTGGAGCGCATTTACCGGGATGTGCGGGTGTGCCAGATTTACGAAGGCACGTCGGACATTCAGAAGATCATTATTCAAAGAGCGCTGGCCTGACCTCCGGCGCGAGGTGTCTGCGTTCCAGGATGCCGTGGAACCGGCTTTGCCGGGCCACAGGCATCGCCCCCTGGGGGGTGACGCCGCAGGCGGCGCGGGGGGTACCATCCATCACCATGAACATCATCATCCTGGGTGCCGGCCGAGTCGGCGAAAGCGTTGCCGAGAGCCTGGTCTCCGAACAGAACGACATCACCGTCATCGACATGGACCCCGCCCGGCTGCGCAGCCTGGAAGAACGCATCGACCTGCGCGGGGTGGTGGGCAACGGCATCCAGCCCTCGGTGTTGCGGGAGGCGGGCGCCAAAGATGCCGACATGGTGATCGCCTGCGCCGCCAACGACGAGACCAACCTCGTGGTCTGCAAGGTGGCGCACGACATCTTCAACGTGCCCAGCACCATCGCACGGCTGCGCTCGCCCGAGTTCATTGAAGGCGACGAACTGCTCGGCAAGAACGGCTTTGCGGTGGACCACGTGATCTGCCCCGAAGAGTCGGTCATGCGCTACCTGCACCAGCTCATCAGCTACCCCGAAGCGCTGCAGGTGCTCGAGTTCGCCGACGGCCGTGCCAGCCTGATCGCGATCCGTGCCACCCACGGCGGTGCGCTGGTGGGCCACACCATCGGTGAGTTCCGCGAGCGCTTTCCCCATGCCGAGATGCGTGTGGTTGCGCTGTACCGGCTCGACACCGAGATGGAGGCCACCAAGACCACGCGCATCCTGGCGGGGGATGAGGTGTTCGTGCTGGCGGACACGAAAAAGATCCGCTATGTGCTGGGCGCCATCCACAACATCGACGAACCGGTCAAACGCATCATGATCGCGGGCGGCGGCAAGGTGGGTCTGCGCCTGGCGCGCTCGCTGCAAGGCCAATGCCAGGTGAAGATCATCGAGCGCTACAAGGCGCGCTGCGAATACCTGGCCAGCCAGTTGCCCTCCAGCATGCTCATCCTCAACGGCGATGGCGCCGACGAAGACCTCTTGCTCGAAGAAAGCGTGGGCGAGATGGACATGTTCCTCGCGCTCACCAGCGACGACGAGGACAACATCATGTCGGCCATGCTGGCCAAACGCATGGGCGCCAACCGCGTCATGGCGCTCATCAACCGCCGCGCCTACGCCGACATGATGCAGGGCAGCACCATCGACATTGCGATCTCCCCGTCGCAGACCGTGATCGGCGAACTGCTCACCCACCTGCGGCGCGGCGACGTGGCTGCGGTGCACAGCCTGCGCCGTGGCGCGGCCGAAGCGCTCGAGGGCATTGCGCGCGGTGACGTGAAAACCAGCAAGCTGGTGGGGCGCAAGGTCGAAGAGCTCAAGCTGCCCAAGGGCGTGCGCATCGGTGCCATCGTGCGCGGCGAAGGCAACAAGTCGGAAGTGCTCATGCCCCACCACGACATCGTGATCGAAACCGACGACCACATCATCATGTTCATCCCGAACAAGCGCCTGGTGCGCGAGGTCGAAAAGCTGTTCCAGGTTGGCGCCACCTTTTTCGGCTGACGCCGGGACCTGTCTTCATGCCGCTGCTGCGTGTCTTCCCGGTGCTGGGCGCCATCGTGATGGTGTTCTCGCTCACCCTGCTGGTTCCCTGGCTGGTGTCTTGGCGGTACCAGGACGGTGCCCAGGCTGCCTATCTGCCGGCGATCGCCGTCACGTTCCTGGCGGGGCTGCTTCTGCGCAGCGCCGTGTTCAAGGTGGGCCGCAAGGTGGAACTGCAGACGCGCGACGGCATCTTGCTGGTGGGGCTGGTCTGGACCCTGTTGCCCTTGTTTGCCAGCATGCCCCTGCTGCTGTATTTCGGCCAGACGGCCACCCCGATCAGCGCGACAGACGCCTACTTCGAGGCCATGTCGGGCCTGACCACCACCGGTGCCACCGTGATCACCGGTCTGGATGCCTTGCCGGGTTCGATCAACCTCTGGCGCTGTTTCCTGCAGTGGCTCGGCGGCATGGGCATCCTGGTGCTCGCGGTGGCCATCCTGCCCATGCTGGGGGTGGGCGGCAGCCAGCTGTTTCGCGCCGAGGCCACCGGCCCCATGAAGGACGCCAAGCTCACGCCGCGCATCACCGAAACCGCCAAGGGCCTGTGGACGGTCTACTGCCTGCTGTCGGTGGCGTGTGTGCTGGCTTACTGGGTAGGGGGCATGACACCGCTGGACGCCTGGGCCCACATGTTCACCACCATGAGCCTGGGTGGGCTGTCGACGCACGACAGCAGCTTCGGCTTTTTCCAGTCACCTGCGCTGGAGTGGGTCGCCATCCTGTTCATGCTGGTGGCCAGTTGCAATTTCGCGCTGTATTTCGTGGCCCTGGCCAAGCGCCAGCCCGGGCGCATCTGGCGCGACGCCGAATGGCGCGGCACCATGTTCCTGCTGCTGGGTGCCAGCGTGTTCGTGGCCGGGCTGCTGCTGGCCAAGGGCACCATGACCGATCCGCTGGAGAGCCTGCGGGTGGCGCTGTTCAACGTGATCTCCATCGGCTCGACCACCGGTTATGCGACGGCGGACTACACCACCTGGCCGGTTTTTGCGCCGCTGTTCATGATCATGTTGTCGGGCATTGCCACCAGCGCGGGTTCCACCGGCGCCGGCATCAAGATGGCACGGGTGCTGATCCTGCTCAAGCAGGCGAAACGGGAGATTTCGCGCATCATCCATCCGCGCGCCGTGTACCCCGTGCACCTCGGCGGGCGTGTGGTGGAGACCGGAACGCTGCTGTCGGTGCTGGGTTTCATGCTGGTTTACGGTGGAACGATCATCGGTCTGACCATGCTGTTGCTGCTCTCCGACCTCCCGTTCGACACCGCGTTCTCGGCGGTGGTGGCCAGTGTGAACAACATGGGTCCCGGCCTCAACGAGGTCGGGCCGGCGGGCAACTTCCAGGGGTTGACCGACTTCCAGACCTGGGTGTGCACGCTGGCCATGCTGCTGGGCCGCCTGGAAATGCTGTCTTTCCTCGTTCTGTTCACCCCTGGCTTCTGGCGCAAATAGACTGACTGCATGCTCTTTACCTTGCTGCCCGTCCTCTCGGTGTTCTCGCGCATCCTGCTGGCATTCGCGCCCGCGTTTCTGGTGCCGCTGGCCTGGGCCTGGTTTCTGGATGCACAGCACCATGCTCTGGTCTGGGCCTACGGCTTTGCCTTCACCACCGTGTGTGGTCTCGTGCTGTGGCGCAGTACCCACCGGTTTCGGCGCGAACTCCAGGCCAAGGACGGCTTCTTGCTCGTCAACATGGTGTGGACGCTGTTGCCCGCTTTCGCCGCGGCGCCGCTCATGTTCACCGTGCCCGACATCAGCTGGACGAAAGCGTATTTCGAGGCCATGAGCGCGCTCACGGCCACCGGCGCCACCGCGCTGTCGGGGCTGGACGAGTTGCCGGTATCGGTCAACGTCTGGCGCTGCTTTTTGCAACTGCTGGGTGGGCTGGGCATCATGCTGCTGGTGGTGGCGGTGCTGCCGCTGCTCGGCCTGGGTGGGGTGCAGCTCTACCGCGCGGAGACACCGGGACCCATGAAAGACACCAAGTTCACGCCCCGCATTTCCGAGACGGCGCGGGGTCTGTGGGGCGTGTATGTGCTGTTTTCGGTGGCCTGCATGGGGGCCTACCGCTGGGCCGGCATGAGCTGGGCCGACGCCTTCATGCACATGTGCACCACCATGGGCCTGGGCGGATTTTCGTCGCACGACGCGAGCTTTGGTTACTGGGATTCGCCGACGATAGAAGCCGTGGCCACGGTGTTCATGGTGCTGGCCGGGGTGAGCTTCATGCGTTACTTCATCGTGCTGCGCCAGCGCTCGCTGCGGCCTTTGACGCGCGACCGCGAGATCCGCACCTATGTGAGCGTGCTGGTGGTGTCGGTGTTGTTGGTGGCTGTGCTGCTCACGGCGCAGGGTGTGATCCCCGACTTTCCCGAGGCTTTGCGCACCAGCGCGTTTCACGTGGTGTCGGTGGCCACCACCACCGGTTACGCGTCCACCGACTACGCGCAGTGGCCGGTGTTCGCACCGGTGCTGCTCATGTTCCTGGGGTGTTTTGTGTCGTGCGCCGGCTCCACCGGCGGTGGCATCAAGCTGGTGCGCATGGTGCTGCTCATCAAGCAGGCGCGGCGCGAACTGGTTCGCATCGTGCATCCGCGCGTGGTCAACCCGGTCACGCTGGGCGGGGCCATCATGCCCAACGCGGTCATGACCGCCGTGTTCGGCTACATGCTGATTTACGGTGCTGCCACCATGGGCTTGACCATGCTGCTGCTGTTCACCGGACTGGACATCGTGACCTCGTTTTCGGCTGTGGTGGCCACGGTCAACAACATCGGCCCCGGTCTGGGCCTGGTGGGCCCGGCGAGCAACTTCGGCGTGCTCAACGATTTCCAGATCTGGGTGCTGACGTTCGCGATGTTGCTCGGCCGGCTCGAACTGCTGACCGTGCTCGTTCTGTTCACCGGCCACTTCTGGAGGAAGTAGGTCCACCCCCGCGCCGCGCTTTCAGCGCGTCACCCCCTCAAGGAGGCGATGCCTGCGGCCTGGCAAAGCCAGTTCTGCGGCATCCTTGGTTGGTGGTACCTCTCTCGTTGCGCTTCAGCTTCTGGCGGGGATGCTCAGGCCGCGTTGCACCGCGGGTCGTTGTTCGAAGGCCGCGAGCACGCGCGGCAGTTCGGCAAAGTCGCTGAAGCCCACCAGATCGCCCGCGCCGTAGAAGCCCACCAGGTTGCGCACCCAGGGCCAGATGGCGATGTCGGCAATCGTGTAGTCCTGTCCCATGATCCAGTCGCGCCCGGTCATGCGCTGGTTCAGCACGCCGAGCAGGCGCCTGGTCTCGGCGGCATAACGGTCGCGCGGGCGCTTGTCCTCGAAGTCCTTGCCGGCGAATTTGTGGAAGAAGCCGAGCTGGCCCAACATCGGGCCCACGCCTCCCATCTGGAACATGAGCCACTGCAGGGTCTCGTAGCGGGCCGCGGGGTCCTTGGGCAGGAACTGCCCGGTCTTCTCGGCCAGGTAGACCAGGATGGCGCCCGACTCGAACAGCGCCAGCGGCTTCCCACCCGGCCCGTCGGGGTCGAGGATGGCAGGAATCTTGTTGTTCGGATTGAGCGAGAGAAAGGCCGGCGACATCTGGTCGTTGGTCTCGAAGCTCACCAGGTGCGGCTCGTAGGGCAGGCCGGTCTCTTCCAGCAAGATGGAGACCTTCACGCCGTTGGGCGTGGGCAGCGAATACAGCTGCAGGCGGTCGGCAAACCGGGCCGGCCATTGTTTCGTGATGGGGAAGCTGTCCAGTGCGTTCATGCGGGTTCTCTCGGGTCTGGCAAAAGCCGCATTGAACACCCGCAGCGCAAGACCCGGCCGCTGCAAGGGCATCGATAATTCCGTACCCAACGGAGACACAACATGCCCATCACCAAAGGATCCCAGGCGCTCGTGGCCGAGGCCAGCGCACAGATCACCACCCACAGCGTGGCCGAGATCCAGGCGCGGCTGGCGGCTGGCGATGCCCGCCTGCAGTTGGTGGACATCCGCGATGTGCGCGAACTCGAACGTGAAGGCACGGCGGTCGGTGCCTTGCACGCGCCGCGCGGCATGCTCGAGTTCTGGGTCGACCCGGCCTCACCGTACTTCAAGCCGGTGTTCGCCGACGAGAACAAGGAGTTCGTGCTGTTCTGCGGCGCCGGCTGGCGCAGCGCCCTGGCCACCAAGGCCCTGCAGGACATGGGTATGACCAACGTGGCCCACATCGGTGGCGGCTTCGCCGACTGGGTGAAGCAAGGCGCGCCGGTCGAGACGCTCGAGCAGCGCAAGGCCAGGAAGGCCGGATGAAGGATCCGTGCCCGTGCGGTCGAAATGCGACCTTCGAGGCCTGCTGCGGCCGCTACATCGGCACCGGTGTGCCCGCGCCCGACGCCGAATCGCTCATGCGCTCGCGCTACACCGCCTTTGTGCGCGGCAACGCGGCGCACCTGCTGGCCACCTGGCACACGAGCACGCGCCCGCCATCGCTTGATTTCGATGCGGGCGTGAAATGGCTGGGGCTGGAGGTGAAGCGGCACACGCCTGTCGACGCCGCCCACGCCGAAGTGGAGTTTGTCGCCCGCTCGCGCCTGCAGGGCAGAGGGCAACGCCTGCACGAGCGCAGCCGCTTCGTGCGCGAAGACGGGCATTGGTTGTATGTGGATGGAGACCTGTTGTGACGCGATTCGAGGGCGTTCTGTTTGATTGCGACGGTGTGCTCGTGGACAGCGAGCCCATCACCAACGGCGTGCTGCGCGAGGTGCTCAACGAGAGCGGCTGGGCGCTCACGCAGGCCGAGTGCATGCAGATCTTCATTGGCAAGGCGGTTCGCGACGAACGCGAGCGCATCGAGGCCGAAACCGGGCAGCCGCTGACCGAGGCATGGATGCGCGCGTTTTACGCACGGCGCGACGCACGTCTGCGCGCGGAGCTGCAGCCGGTGGTGGGTGCGATCGACGTGGTGATGGCTGCGCACCGCCACGCGGGTGGGCGCATCGCCTGCGCCTCGGGTGCGGACCGGCCGAAGGTCGTGATGCAGATCGAGATGGCGGGCATGGAGCCCTACTTTGGCGACCGCATCTTCAGCGGGCACGACCAGCCCCGCTCCAAGCCCGCGCCCGACGTGTACCTGGCCGCAGCGGCGCACCTGGGCGTCGACCCGGCGCGTTGTCTTGTGATCGAAGACACCGGCACCGGCGCGCAGGCCGGCCTGGCGGCGGGCGCCACGGTGTGGGGCTATTGCCCCGAGGGCCATGGCCGCGCCTTTGCCGGACTGCCCGTACACCGTGTGTTCCACCGCATGCACGACCTGCTCGATTCACTGGCTCCGGAAATCGCCCGGTGACTTGCCGGTCCAGCCCTTGAAGGCACGGATGAAACTTTTCTCGTTCAGAAAGCCCGCCGCCTCGGCCACCTGCTTGATGGGTTTGTGACTCCGCAACAGCAGCTCGGTGGCGAGTTGCCTGCGCACCTCGTCTTTCAGGCGCTGCAAGGACGCGCCTTCGTCTTTCAGTTGCCGGTGCAGCGTGCGCGGTGAGGTGTTGAGCAGCGCGGCCAGGTCGTTGGCGTTGTGGGCGTCTTGCGCGCGGCTGGCCAGCAACTGACGCACGCGCTGCACCAGCAGGCGGTCGCGCCGGTAGGAACGCACCGTCAGGGGCAGGGCGCGCTGCAGCAGCTGGTTCATGGCCACCTCATCGCGGCGCACCGGCAGGCTCAGGTAGCGCGCGTCGAAGCGGATGGCCGCGTGCTCCGCGTCAAACCGTATCGGTCCGTCGAACAGCACGGCGTAGGCCTCGGCGTGGCGCGGCGCGGCGTAAGGGAACTGCGCGCCGAGCAAGGCGACGCGTGAATCCACATACCAGCTCGCCAGACCATGGATGTTGCGCAGCAGCGAGACCGCACAGAGTTCTGCCATGGGCCCCGGGTCGCGCTGCAGGTGCAGCGCGATGCTGGTCACCTCGCCGTCCACTTCCACCGCCAGAGATGCATCGGGTGCCAGCAGGCGATGGTGGCGACACCAGCGTTTGAGCGCCACGCCCAGCGTGGGGCTGGAGAGCGACGCGCGCGCGAGCATGCCGTAGCTGCCCCAGGGCAGGGGCCGGGAAAAACAGCCCAGGGCTTCGTCATCGAGTTCGCGCATGGCCGCCCCCGAGATGACCTCCATCTGGGTGGCGGTGATGCTGGCACCCGGTTTCCTGAGTTGTGCTGGCGTTATTTGTGCCTGCTCCAGCGCGTCTGACGGGTCCATGCCGCGCGCCTGGTAGGCCAGCACCATGCCCCGAACCAGGGCCATCGGCGTGAGAGCCGGGCCTCCGATCAACCGGGCAGCGTCGGTTGGTTGGGCGGGGCGTCGGTGGGTGGCTTGGGACATACCCGGATTTTCAAGCCCGTTGGCAGCATTTGCAACCCATGTGACCGCCACGGCACCGCCGCTATCCGACAAAATGACCCGATCCCCCACAAGACAACCTGACAGGACCGCACCATGTCGACCCTGGAGACACAACTCAACGCCCGCTCTGCCGACTTTCAGGCCAATGCCGCCGCCATGCGCGCGGTGGTGGACGACCTCAGGGCGCAGGTGGCCAAGTCCACCTTCGGCGGCGGCGAGGCCGCACGCGCCAAGCACACCAAACGCGGCAAGTTGCTGCCGCGTGATCGCGTGCAGATGCTGCTGGACCCGGGCACGCCGTTTCTGGAACTGAGTCCGCTGGCCGCGCTCAACATGTACCCCGACCGCGACGGCACCGACAGTGCGCCCTGCGCCGGCGTGATCACCGGCATCGGCCGCGTGAGCGGGGTTGACTGCCTCATCGTCTGCAACGACGCCACGGTCAAGGGCGGCACCTACTACCCCATGACCGTGAAGAAGCACCTGCGGGCGCAAGAGGTGGCGATGCAGAACAACCTCACCTGCATCTACCTGGTGGACTCGGGCGGTGCCAATCTGCCGAACCAGGACGACGTGTTCCCCGACCGCGACCACTTCGGGCGCATCTTCTACAACCAGGCCAACATGAGCGCCAACGGCATCGCGCAGATCGCGGTGGTCATGGGCTCGTGCACGGCCGGCGGGGCGTATGTGCCCGCCATGAGCGACGAGACCATCATTGTCAAGAACCAGGGCACCATCTTTCTCGGTGGCCCACCGCTGGTGAAGGCGGCCATTGGCGAGATCGTGAGCGCCGAAGACCTGGGTGGTGGCGATGTGCACACGCGCCTCTCGGGTGTGGCCGATCACCTGGCGCAGAACGATGCACACGCGCTCGCCCTGGCGCGCCAGGCCGTGGCCACGCTCAACAAACGCAAGATCGCCACGCAGGCCCTGCGCGAGCCGCGCGCACCGCTCTACCCCACCGAAGACATCTACGGCGTGATCCCCACCGACACGCGCAAGCCATACGACGTGCGCGAAATCATTGCCCGCATCGTCGACGGCAGCGAGTTCCATGAATTCAAGGCGCGCTTCGGCGCCACGCTGGTCTGCGGCTTCGCGCACATCGAGGGCATGCCGATCGGCATCGTCGCCAACAACGGCGTGTTGTTCTCCGAGAGCGCGCAGAAGGGCGCGCACTTCATCGAACTCTGCTGCCAACGCAAGGTGCCGCTCTTGTTCCTGCAGAACATCACCGGCTTCATGGTCGGCAAGAAGTACGAGAGCGAAGGCATTGCGCGCCACGGTGCCAAGATGGTCACCGCCGTGGCCACCGCCAGTGTTCCGAAGTTCACCGTGATCATCGGCGGCAGCTACGGCGCCGGCAACTACGGCATGTGCGGCCGTGCCTACAGCCCGCGTTTCCTCTGGATGTGGCCCAACGCGCGCATCTGCGTCATGGGCGGCGAGCAGGCCGCCGGCGTGCTGGCCACCGTCAAGCGCGACGGCATCGAAGCCCGCGGCGGCACCTGGAGCGCCGAGGAAGAGGCCGCCTTCAAACAGCCGGTGCTCGACCAGTTCGCCCACCAGTCGCACCCTTATTACTCCAGCGCGCGCCTGTGGGACGACGGTGTGATCGACCCGGCCGACACTCGGCGTGTGCTGGGCCTGGCCTTGTCCGCCGCGCTCAACACGCCGATCGGCGAGCCGAAGTTTGGTGTTTTCCGGATGTGACGCCATGGACGCGCACCAGCACTTCACCCAGCTCGCCCGCTACAACGTGTGGGCCACCGAGCGGTTGATCGCAGCCATCGAGCCCGTCAACGAATTCGATTACCGGCGCGACCTGCGCCTGTTCTTCAAAAGCATCCACGGCACGCTCAACCACCTGCTGGTGGGCGAGCACATGCTCTGGCAGCGGCGCTTTGCTCGGGGCGAGAGCCCGAAAGTCGAACTTGAAATGGAGGTCGAACCCGAGCGCGACCGCCTGGCGCAGGCCCTCAAAGGCGGCGCCAAGGTGTGGGAGCCGCTGATCACCAGCTGGCCCGCCGAGCGCTTCGATGGAAAGCTGGCGTACACCAACATGCGCGGCCAGGCGATGAGCCTGCCCTTCGCCGCCACGCTGGCGCACGTGTTCAACCACGGCACGCACCACCGGGGCCAGATCAGCGCGGCGCTCACCGTGCTCGGCCAGCCCGCACCCGAGCTGGACCTGGTGTATTTCCTGCAGCAGACCGCCTGACGACGACAAACACAACGAACGAGACACACCCATGACCGCCACCATCTACGACAACCCCGACCACGAACTGTTGCGCGACCAGGTGGCGCGTTTTCTCGAGCGCGAGGTGGAACCCCATGCAGCAGCATGGGAAGAAACCGGCATGGTGCCGCGCGACGTGTTGCGCCGCATGGGGCAGGCCGGTTTGCTCGGCATCGCGTTTGAGGAGGCTTACGGCGGCGCCGACGCCGACGCCATGACCAACCTGGTGTTCGCCGAAGCGCTCTCGCAGAGCACCTTTGCCGGTTTCATCATCACCGTGCTCGTGCACACCGACATGGCCGGCCCGCACCTGCACCACGCCGGCACACCCGCCCAGAAAGCGAAATACCTGCCCAAGGTCACCGCGGGTGAGCTCATCACCGCGGTGGGCATCAGCGAACCCGGCGCGGGCTCGGACGTGGCGGGCATGCGCACGACGGCCCGCCGTGAGGGCGACGAGTGGGTCATCAACGGCACCAAGATGTTCATCACCAACGGCGTGCACGGCGACCTGTATTTCGTGGCCGCCAAGACCGGCACCGCGCGGCACGACATGTCGATGTTCATCGTCGAAAAAGGCACGCCGGGGTTCACGGTGGGCCGCGCGCTCAAGAAGACCGGCTGGCTCTCCAGCGACACGGCCGAACTCGTGTTCGACAACGTGCGCATTCCTGCGGGCAACCTGCTGGGCGAGGAGGGCAAGGGCTTCTACTCGGTGATGAAGAACTTCCAGACCGAGCGCATCGCCCTGGGCGCCATGGCCATCGGCCATTGCACGCAGGCGCTCAAGATCACGCTGGACCACGTGCGCCAGCGCCAGGCCTTCGGTGCCACGCTGTGGGACCAGCAGACCATCCGCCAGCGCCTCTCGATGCTCGACGCAAAAGTGCGCGCGGCGCGCCAGTTCATGTACCACTGCGCCTGGAGCGTGACGCAGGGCCACGACATCGTGCAGGAGGTCTCCATGCTCAAGGCGCTCACCGGCGAGCTGGTCAACGAGGTGGTGCAGACCTGCCAGCAGTTCCACGGCGGCATGGGCTTCATCCGCGAGACGGCGATCGAACGCCTGTGGCGCGATGCGCGGGTGCTCGCCATCGGCGGCGGTGCCACCGAGGTGATGCTCGAAGAAGTGGCGAAGAGGTATTGAACATGACCAACGTGCTGGATGTGACCCGCCCCGGCGCCCATGTGGCGCATGTGTGGCTCAACCGCCCCGATGTGCGCAACGCGTTCAACGACGACGTGATCGCTGCGTTGACCGCCACCTTTGAAACCCTGTCCAAAGACGACGACCTGCGCGTGGTCGTGCTCGGTGCCCACGGCAAGGCCTTCTGCGCCGGCGCCGACCTCAACTGGATGAAGGCCATGGCCGGCTACAGCTGGGACGAGAACCGCGCCGACGCGCAGAAGCTCGCCGACATGCTGTGGACGCTGGACCAGTGCCCGGTGCCGGTGGTGGGCCGGGTGCAGGGCGACTGTTACGCTGGCGGCATGGGGCTGGCCGCCATTTGCGACGTGCTGGTGGCGGTGGAGGGGGCGACCTTCTGCCTCTCCGAGGCGCGCCTGGGCCTGCTGCCCGCGACCATCAGCCCCTACGTGGCGCGAGCCTTGGGCGTGCAGGCTTCGCGCCGCTACATGCTCACAGCCGAACGCTTCAGCGCGGTGCGCGCGCACGCGCTGGGCATGGTGCACGAGCTGGCCACGCCCGAGACGCTGGATGCGAAGGTCGACGAGATCGTGGCCACGCTGGTGGCCAACGGTCCCAAGGCTTCGCGCGAGTGCAAACGCCTGGTGCGCGACGTGAGCGGCGTGCCCATCACGGCCGAGCTGCGCAGCGAGACCGCGCGCCGCATCGCCGACGTGCGCGCCAGCGATGAAGGCCGCGAAGGCCTGCAGTCGTTTCTGGGCAAACGCCCGCCCGGCTGGTTGCCCCAGAGCTGATCGTTCATGACGGAAGCCCTCGCGTCCCTGGGAACGCCCGAGCTGATGGCTCTGGCGGGCGCGCTCGGCTGGGCCAGTGGTTTCCGTCTGTACGCGGTGGTGTTCCTGGTCGGCATGGCAGGTGCGGCGGGCTGGATGGAGCTGCCCGCCGGCCTGCAGGTGCTGCAGCACCCGGCACTGCTCGGGGCCAGCGGCTTCATGCTGTTCGTCGAGTTCTTCGCCGACAAGATTCCAGTGGTCGATTCGCTGTGGGACATGGTCAACAGCGTGGTGCGCATTCCTGCCGGCGCCGCGCTGGCGGCCGGCGTGTTCGGCGCCGACAGCGGTGCCATGGCCCTGGCCGCCGCGCTGCTGGGCGGCTCGCTCGCCGCCACCAGCCAGGCCGCCAAGACCACCACGCGCGCGGCCATCAACGCCTCGCCCGAACCGTTTTCCAACATCGCCATGAGCCTGGTGGAAGACGGCCTGGTGGTCGGTGCCATCTGGCTGGCCACGAACCACCCCGTGGCCTTCGGTGTGCTGCTGCTCATCACCGTGGTGCTGATGTGGATCGTCACCTGGATGCTTTTCAAATTCCTGCGCGCGGTGTTTCGCCGTGCGCAGCGTTTCTTCTCCGGACCTGTCAAGGAAGCCTGATGTTCACCAAGATCCTGATCGCCAACCGAGGCGAGATTGCCTGCCGTGTGGCCGCCACCGCCCGCCGCCTGGGCGTGCGCACCGTGGCCGTGTATTCCGACGCCGACGCCAGCGCCAAGTTTGTTGCGGCGTGCGACGAGGCGGTGCACATCGGCGGCAGCGCGCCCAAGGACAGCTACCTGCAGTGGGAACGCATCATCGAGGCCGCCCAGGCCACCGGCGCGCAGGCCATCCACCCGGGCTACGGTTTCCTCAGCGAGAACGATGCGTTTGCCAACGCGTGTGCCAACGCCGGCATCGCCTTCATCGGCCCGCCCGCGTCCGCCATCCTGGCCATGGGCCTGAAGGCCGAATCCAAGCAGCTCATGGAAAAGGCCGGTGTGCCGCTGGTGCCCGGTTACCACGAGGCCGACCAGGACCCGGCCATGCTGCAGCACGAGGCCAACCGCATCGGTTACCCGGTGCTCATCAAGGCCAGCGCCGGTGGCGGTGGCAAGGGCATGCGCGCGGTGGACAAGGCCGAGGACTTCGCGGCCGCGCTCGCCAGTTGCCAGCGCGAGGCGCGCAACAGCTTCGGCAGCGACGCGGTGCTGATCGAAAAATACGTGCAGCGCCCGCGCCACATCGAGATCCAGGTGTTCGGCGACACGCACGGCAACTGCGTGTACCTGTTCGAGCGTGACTGCTCGGTGCAACGACGCCACCAGAAGGTGCTGGAAGAGGCGCCCGCGCCGGGCATGACGCCCGAGTTCCGCCAGCAGATGGGGCTGGCCGCGGTGGCGGCGGCCAAGGCGGTGAACTACGTGGGCGCCGGCACGGTGGAGTTCATCGTCGAGCAGCCACCCGAAGGCGGCATGCGCTTCTTTTTCATGGAGATGAACACGCGCCTGCAGGTGGAGCATCCCGTCACCGAAGCCATCACCGGACTCGATCTGGTGGAGTGGCAGCTGCGTGTGGCCAGCGGCGAGCCGCTGCCGCTGAAGCAGGACGAGTTGCGCATCCATGGCCACGCGATCGAGGCGCGCATTTGCGCCGAAACGCCCGACAACAACTTCCTGCCGGCCACCGGCACGCTGGCGGTCTACCGCAAGCCCGCTTGCACCGCCTTCGAACGCGGCGTGGTGCGTGTGGACGACGGCGTTCGCGAAGGCGACACCATCAGCCCGTTCTACGACTCCATGGTCGCCAAGCTCATCGTGCATGGCGCGACCCGCCAGGAAGCACTGGCCCGCATGGACGCGGCGCTGGCCGAGACACGCATCGTCGGCCTGTCGACCAACGTGCAGTTCCTGCGCCATGTGGTCAACAGCGCGTCGTTTTCGCAGGCGAACCTGGACACCGCACTGATCCCGCGCGAGGCGGCGGTGCTGTTTCACCAGGACAAGGTGGGCCTGGCGCTCGCGGTGGCTTCGGCCGTGGCACAAACGCTGGTGGCCGAACGCGCGCAGGCATCCACCGACCCCTTCTCGTGCCGCGATGGCTGGCGCCCGCACGGTCTGACCGTGCGCCGTTTCGACTTCGAGTACATGGGCGAACCCCTGCTCGCGCACCTGACCTACCTGCACGACGGCGCCTTGCAGCTCGCTTTCGGCGAGGTGAGCGGGGGGCTCCAGTTCGAGACCTTGCCCACCGAGGGCGGCGCCCGCATGGACCTGCAGTTCCAGGGCCAGCGGCAGACCGTGCAGACCTGGCAACAGGGCGAGATCGTGCACATCTTCTGCGCGCTCGGCGCCACGCAGATCACCGAAATCGACGCGCTGGCCCACGCCGGTGTGGCCGCGGCCGACGGTGGGCGGCTCACCGCGCCCATGCCGGGCAAGGTGCTGTCGTTCGCGGTGAAGGCCGGCGACGTGATCAAGAAGGGCCAGGCGCTGGCCGTGATGGAAGCCATGAAGATGGAACACACCATCGCCGCGCCGGCCGACGGCACCGTGGCCGAGCTGCTGTACGCGCCCGGCGACCAGGTGAACGAAGGCGCCGAGCTGCTCAAGATCACCGCCGTGTGATGGGGGTGACTGCGCGCCTGGGCCGCTTCTCTTAAGCTCGGCGCATGAACATCACCATCTGCGTTGCCCAAACCAAAGCCGCCCCCTGGGAAGAGGGCTTTCGCGCCCTGCTGCCCGATGCCCGAGTCAGCACCTGGAAAGCCGGCGACCCGCAGGCCGACTACGCCATCGTGTGGTCGCCGCCCCAGGAGTTCCTCGACGAACAAGCGGGCCTCAAGGCCATGTTCAACATCGGCGCCGGGGTGGACGCGATCATGAAACTGCGCCTGCCGCCGCAGACCCAGGTGGTGCGGCTGGACGACGCCGGCATGTCGGTGCAGATGGCCGAGTACGTGTGCCACGCCGTCATCCGGCACTTCCGCGAGTTCGACGGCTACGAGGCCGACATCGCGGCCGGCCAGTGGTCCTACCGCAAGCCGCGCAGCCGTGCCGACTTCTCCGTGGGCGTGATGGGCATGGGCGTGCTGGGCGAGCGTGTGGCGCGTGCCTTGCGCGTGTTTGAATTTCCGGTGCACGGCTGGAGCCGCACGCCCAAGGCGGTGGAAGGCGTGGTCTGCCACGCAGGCACCGACCGTTTCGACACCTTCCTGTCGTCTTGCCGCGTGCTGGTCAACCTGCTGCCGCTCACGCCCGACACGCAGGACATCCTCAACCGCAAGACGCTCTCGCGCCTGCAGCCCGGCGGCTATGTGATCAACGTCGCGCGCGGCGCGCACCTGGTTGAAGACGACCTGATCCACCTGCTCGACAGCGGCCACCTGAGCGGCGCCACGCTCGACGTGTTCCGCACCGAACCGCTGCCCGCCGACCACCCCTTCTGGCAACACCCCAAGGTCACCGTGACCCCGCACACCTCGGCCCGTACCCTGCGCGACGAAAGCATCGCGCAGATCGCCGGCAAGATCGTGGCGCTGTCGCGCGGCGAGCCGATTGCGGGCGTGGTGCACCGCGACCGCGGCTACTGAAAGCGAGTCCCCCATGAACATTCCTTCCCGCGTCCACCTCATCGACGTCGGACCGCGCGACGGCCTGCAGAACGAAAAGCAGCCGGTGCCCGCGGCCACCAAGATCGAACTGGTGCACCGCCTGCAGGCCGCTGGCCTCAGAGAGATCGAGGTCACAAGTTATGTGAGCCCCAAGTGGGTGCCGCAGATGGCGGACAACCACGAGGTGATGGCGGGTCTGTCGCGCCAGGGCGGTGTGCGTTACTCGGTGCTCACCCCCAACCTCAAGGGATTCGAGGCGGCCGTGCTCGACCGGCCTGACGAGATCGTGGTGTTCGCCGCGGCCAGCGAGGCCTTCAGCCAGAAGAACATCAACTGCTCGATCGCCGAGAGCATCGAACGTTTTGCGCCGGTGGTGGAAGCCGCGCGCGCGGCCGGCATTGCGGTGCGCGGCGCCATGAGCTGCACCGTGGGCTGCCCGTATGAAGGTGACATTGCGCCCGAGCGGGTGGCGTATCTCGCCGGGCTCATGAAGGGCATCGGCGTGCAGCGCGTGGACGTGGCCGACACCATCGGTGTGGGCACGCCGCGCAAGGTGCAGGCCGCACTGGAAGCCACCTTGCAGCATTACGGCATCGACGAGGTGTCGGGCCACTTCCACGACACCTACGGCCAGGCCTTGTCGAACACGCTCGCCGCGCTGGAGCTGGGCGTGTGGAACTTCCAGTCGTCCGTGTCCGGTCTGGGCGGCTGCCCGTACGCCAAGGGCGCCACCGGCAACGTGGCCACCGAAGACGTGGTCTACCTGCTGCATGGCATGGGGATCGAGACCGGCATCGATCTGGATGCGCTGGTCGACGCCGGCGCCTACATCAGCGAACAACTGGGCAGGCCGAGCGGCTCGCGCGTGGCGCGTGCCCTGTTGGCCAAACGGGCGGGCTGAAGGGCGAACGAATATGGAACTGCAAGTCTGGCTGGCGTATTTCCTGGCCTCCTGGGCCATTGCCCTGTCGCCGGGATCGGGCGCGGTGCTGTCCATGACGCACGGCCTGGCCTACGGTGTGCAAAAGACCAGCGCCACCATCGCGGGCCTGCAGCTGGGGCTGGCGGTGATCCTGCTGGTGGCCGGGGTGGGCGTGGGCGCGCTGCTGCTGGCGTCGGCCACGGCCTTCACGGTGGTCAAGTTCGCCGGGGCGGGCTACCTGATCTGGCTGGGTTTGAAGCAGTGGCGCTCGTCGGTGAGCGCCACCGTTGTCAGCGGTGGGCATGTGACGGCGCAGGCGGGTGTGCCGTCCGCGCGGGAACGCTTTGTCACCGGCTTCTTCACCAACGTGACCAATCCCAAGGGCATCGTGTTCATGGTGGCGGTGCTGCCGCAATTCATCGATCCGCAGCGCTCCTTGTGGCTGCAGTTGCTGGTGTTGTTGGTCACGACCATCGGGGTTGATCTCGTGGTCATGCACGGTTACGCCTTCCTCGCCTCGCGTGCGCAGCGCTGGCTCGCCACGGCCCGGGCCCGGCGGGCGCAGAACCGCGTGTTCGGCGGTGTGCTCATGGCCATGGGGGCCAGCTTGTTGCTGGTCAAGCGCGCGGCCTGAGCGCGCGCGGTGCTGGGCGTCGTGAGCTCACCTGGCCTGGGGCACGTGCAACACCAGGCAGGGAATGTAGGTGTCGAACCAGTCGGCGGTGTTCATCGCCGCCAACGGCTCGGTGCTGAGCGCCGGCGGTGTGGTGCACCCGGCCCTGCGGCGCCACAGGTGCACTGACACATCGAACAGGTATTTGCTCTCGCTGCTGGCGGTCACATACAGCGCCAGCGCCTGGTCTTCGCGCAAGGAAAGCCTGGTTGTGCTGTCCTGCCACAGGGTGTGCGATGGTGCCAGGCGCTTGCCGTGCAGGCGCTGGACAACATCACCCCATTCGACCGGTTGAAGCGGGAAGGCAATCTCGCCGCCATGGCGTTTGCCCAGCACGATCGGGTTGCGCTTCAGGGCGGTGAGCAGGGCGTCTTGAAAGCGCTGCAACCGGCTGTCCAGTGTCCGGGCGTGGCCAACGCTGACACGCAGCGCGTCAAGTGCGCTCTCGGCGCGGGCCAGCAGGTCCCTTGCAGCGGTTTCCGACGGGGTGGTGGGGTCGGTGGCCAGCGCCTTCAGATCGGCCAGCAGCGCCTGGCAGGGCCGCACTGTTTTGTCGGGAATCTGGAGCCGTTTCGCTGCGGTCACGAGATCGCGGCAATCCCCCAGGAAAAACTCGGCCGTGGCGGCCAGACCGTTCTGGATCAGGTGGTCCACCTCTGCCAGCGTCTCCGGGTCTTCGGGTGCTTCTTCCGCAGCCTGCGATGGCGGCTGGGCAGGGCCTGCCGGCACTGCGCGCGAACGTCTGGCGGCCTGGGCCACCCGCCGCCGGTCCAGCGCCACGGCGCGGTTGGCGGGCTGGGCCAGCGGGCCTTCGATCCAGGCCAGCAGGCGGTCCACCGACCATGAAGACACGGCGTCGGCCGTGGCCTGGTCAGCCGTTCGCTCGACGAGTGCGACCACCATGTCGGCTGGCCGTGCATCCTGCAACCAGGCCGCCTGCAGCGCTGCCATGCGGTGGTCGTTCTGCGCGTCGATCTCGCGCATCCGGGTCAAGGCCTGGCGGCTCTCGGTGGTCTTGGGTTCGCCCAGGGATTGGCCCGCGTCGACCGTCTGCACCGCGCGGCGCAGTGTCTCGTCCACGTTCAGCTGTTCGATTTCGGCAAGCCAGTCCACAGCGGTGTTGGCCACCTGGGTCAGTGGCGTCATGCTGTCCATTGCCGCGTCTTTAATGCCCTGGGCCACCACGTCGTGCAGGTTGACCCACGGCAGGCTGGCAGGCAGGCGGCGGCGCTCCTCCACCACCGCCTGCACGATCCCGAGCCGGTGGGTTTTGATCAGCTGATCGATGTGCCGCCAGGTGTCGGGCAGTGCCACCACCGGGCGGGTCAGCACCACGCGCCGGACTTCTTCCAGGACCGAATCTGCTGCCGGAACTTTTTGAGAAACCAGCGCGTTGCCGAGTCTGTCGAATGAGCTCGCCCAGGTCTTGAACGGCGCTTCTTTGGGGTGCTGCTCGTACAACGACTGGCGCAACTGCAGCAGCGGGCCACGCGTGCACTGGCGCAGGTATTGGGGCGGCAGCAGGCAGGCCAGCTGCCGCCAGGCTTTCAGCGCTGTGGCGTGGGGTGCAGCCAGTGACCCGAGAAGTGTGATCTCCTGGTCAATCTGGCTGTTGACGATGGCGATGCGATCGCTGCGGGTTTCCGCCCGGTGGTGGGCGAGGTAGGCGTTCAGGGCGAACGACAGGTGCTCGTCGGGGACGAACGGCAGCAAGCTCTTCAGGCCGAGGAAAGCTTCACCTTTGGCCGTGGTTTCGGCGGGCCGGTCCTTGTAGGCGAGGGTCAGGAATTCCATCATTTCCCGGTTGCGCTCTGTCGTGCGCTGCGGAGTGAAGTCCGGTGGCGACAGGAAGGTCCAGTCGGGCCACCGGGCCTGCAGCTCGGCGCCGCTGGCGTCCTCCATCAATTCCAGCCATGTCAGCATCGTGTGTCCTTTCGGAATGGGGTGGTTGTCCGTTCAGTGGGTGGACGGGATGTGCAGCACGCAGCAGGTCACGTAGGTGTCGAACCAGTCCTCGGTGTTCATGGGGGGATAGACGCCCTGGTCGTCGCTGGGCAGGCTGGTCTTGCCGAGCCGGCGGCGCCACAGGTGCACCGACACATCGAAGGCGTACTGGCTCAGGCTGCTGCCCGTGACATACAGGGCCAGGGCCTCGTTCACATCGAGCCGCACCCATTGACCCGCGATGCGCAACGCCTTCGCACTCGACAACCACCGCTGGTGGTACTGCTGGGCAACCCAGCCCCAGGCGTCGGCTTGCATCGGACAGGCGATCACGCCGCCTTCACGGCGGCCCGGCGACAGCGGTTCCATGGCCAGTGCGGCGCCGAGCGCCTGGTCAAACCGCGCCCGCAGATCGGCCGTGGCTTGCGCGATCCGGATGCTCGCCCGCAGCGCCTGTATCCGTTGCTCGGTTTCGGTCAGCAGTACCTGTGCGTGCTCCACATCCACGCCGCCATGCGCCTGGGCGAGCTTCTGAAGATCGCCCACGATGGCCTGGCAGGCGTTCTGCGGCCCTTCAGGCGCCCTCAGCTGCACTCCCAGCGCCAGCAGGTCGTGGATGTCGCCGAGGAAAAACACCGCAGCGGCCGTGTAGGCCTCGGCCTCGATGCGCCCGACATCGTCTTCGGTCAGGGGAGGGTCCTCGTCGGGCGCCGCGAGGGAAGGCGCGCCCGGCCGCGGGGGACGCTGCACGGGTTTCCGGGCGGGCGTGGATTGGGCGACCACCTGCCGGCGGTCGACCGCACGACCGCGCCGGGCGCCGACCAGCGGACCGTCGATCCAGCGCACCAGCTGCTCGACGGACCACGACTGCAGGATGTCGCGGCTCGGCAGCGTCGGGTCCGGGCGCGCGCCAGCCTGGCGCAATTGCCGCTGCAAGGCGTTTGTCTGGCGCCGCTGGCTGGCGGACGCGGCCTCACGCAGTTGCCGCAGCACCGCGCGGCTGCTGTCGGTGTGTTCGCCGAGCATCACACCGGCGTCCACCGCGGCCACGGTGGTGCGCGCGAGCACTTCGTTTTCCAGCTGGTTGTGGGCGGTGATGTTGGCGAACGCCGTGAGTGCGATGTCGGCGGCAGAGCGCTCGGGCTGGGCCTGTGCGTCCAGCAGGCCCTGGCGCAAGCCGCGGTCGCGCCAGCAGCGCAGCAAGGTGTCTTCGTCGGCACTGTGGCGCTCCGCCAGGTGCTGAAACACGTCGATCCGCCGTGCTTTCAACAAGGCCGTGATGGCCTGCGTCAAGGGCGCCAGCCCGGCCTTCGGGCTGGAGACCAGGGCCAGGTGGATGGTGGTCCAGACCGCGTGGCGCATTTCGACGGCAACCACCAGCTTGACCTGATCGGCCAGTTGTGTGGCCGACGCGCGCAGCGCCATCAGGCCGCGGCTGTGGGGTGTGCAGAAGACGTCGTTGCGGCGCTCGGTGCAGAAGGTGTTGACCATGAGGGGGCGGCTGATGTCGGGCAGCAGGAAGCCCACCGCCTTGAGGCGCTGCACCATCTGCCCGATGCCAGGGCTTGCGTCGGGCGGCTCCCCGCCCAGTTCGGCATCCACGGTGGCGGCTATCACGCCCTGCGCCTGCACATGGTCGGCGCGGTGCACCTGGTAGAACGCGATGCCCATGGCGATGGCGTACGAGAGGTACTCGTCGGGGATGTGCGGGCAGGCCGCGAGCAGTGCTGCGCGCGCCGCCTGTTTCAACGCCAGGTCCGCCGGGGCCGGCCACGCCGCCTCCAGGGCGGCCGACACCTGCTGCAAGCGCGCCGCCGTGTCGAGGGTGGCCGGATCCGGCGCCACGGCGAAGTTCCATTCCGGAAAGTTGATTTCCAGGACGCCTGTGTCGCTCAAGGTCAGCCAGCCGTACATGGGAGCTCCGCAAAGTGTTGTGCTGCAAGGAACGGGCAGTCTTGCACCGGTGGCGCCGCACGGGATCACGCAGCGGTCAAGGATTCATGACCTGCATCCCTAGGGATTGCTGCCGCGGTTCTGTCAGGTCCGCGGAGGACCGATACCATCGGAGCGCATGAACGACGTGTCCTTCTCCACCACCCTGGCGGTTCAACGCGTGACCGATCACCTGCGCGCACTGAACCACCCGCACCCGCCCCGCATGCTGGAAGACGCCGCGCGCACCGCGCAGCAGGCGGCCGACGCATTGGGGGTGGCGCTGGGGCAGATTGCCAAGAGCATCGTGTTTCGCCGCAAGAGCGACGGGGTGGCGGTGCTGGTCGTCACCTCGGGTGACCTGCGTGTGGACGAAAAAAAGGTGCAGGCCATCGTGTGTGCCGACGGTGGCAAGCTTGGCCGGGCCGATGCCGATTTCGTCAAGAGCAGCACCGGCTTTTCCATCGGCGGGGTGTCGCCACTGGCGCACGCCACGGCGGTCGTGACCTTGATCGACGCGCAGCTGTTCCGCTTCGACACCGTGTGGGCCGCTGCCGGCCATCCGCACGCGGTGTTTCCCCTCACGCCCCAACAACTCCAGGCCCTGACCGGTGCGCCCGTGCACGACGTCACCGTGGTCTGAAACACCGATTCAACATGTCCCTGCCCATCCGCCCTCCCGTCACACTGCAAGCCGCCCGCGCCAAGGCGGGCATCGCCCCCGGTGTGCCCTCACCCTGCATCTCGGTGTGCGAGATGGACGAAGCCCGATTTGCCTGCAAGGGCTGCTTTCGCACGATTCCCGAAATCTCGCAGTGGAGCCGCATGGCCGACGCCGAGAAGCTGGCGGTGTGGCAACTGATCGAAGCCCGGCAGGTGCCGGTGGCCGCACCATGACCGCCTTGCGCGAGATCGTCTTCCACTACGACCCGATCTCGCCCTACGCGCATCTGGCCTTCGAGCGCCTGCCCCAGGCGCTGATGGGCCACAGCGTGGCGGTTCGCTGCAAGCCGGTGCTGTTTGCCGCGCTGCTCAAGGCCCACGGCCAGCTGGGGCCCGCCGAGATCCCCGCCAAACGCGACTGGACCTACCGCCAGGTGGCTTGGCTCGCGCACCAGCACGGCGTGGTGCTCGATCTGCCGGCGGCGCACCCGTTCAACCCGTTGCCACTGCTGCGCCTGGGCCTGGCCTGCGCCACCGACGACGCGCCGGGCGACACCAACCGCTTTGTGACCGAGCAGCTGTTCCACCACGTGTGGCACGGCGGGCTGGACGCCACCGACCCGGCCCGCCTGGCCGATCTGCAAGCCCGTTTGCAGGACCACATGGCCCAGCGTGGGAAGCCCTGGAGCCCGCCCGAGGGCGAGGTGGTGAAACAGCGACTGCGTGCCAACAGCGACGAGGCGCTTGCTCTCGGTCTGTTCGGCGTGCCGGCCATGGTGGTGGACGGGCGCGTGTTCTGGGGGCTGGACGCGCTGCCCATGCTGCGCGCCTACCTCGACGGTGACGCCTGGTTCGAGACCCAGTGGGCCGCCGCGGCCGACCGGCCCGTGGGCGTGCGGCGCCCGAGCTGATTCAGCCCTCCAGCGACTTCGCCCAGCCGGTCCAGGCCTTGGGCGGCGGCGGGGCGTAATCGCCGTGTTTGCTGGTTCGCAGGCCCAGCGCGACCAGCGACTCGGCCATCTTCACCGCCACGCTCACACCGTCGATCACCGGCACGCCCAGGCGCTCGCTCAAGGTGGCGCACAAAGGCGCCATGCCCGCGCAGCCCAGCACGATGGCGCCGCTGCGGTCGCGCGCCAGCGCTTCGCGCGCGGCCGCCTCGATGCGCGCCACCAGGGCCTCCCCCGCGCGCTCCAGCTCCAGCACCGGAATGTCGGTGCCGTGCACGCCGCGGCAACGCCGCTCCAGCCCATAACGGTGCAGCAGGTGCTCGGCGGTGATGCAGGTGCGCGTCATGGTGGTCACCACCGAAAAGCCGGTGCACAGGAACGAGGCGGCGTGAAAGGCGGCTTCCGCGATGCCGATCACCGGTGCGTCGGTGGCTTCGCGCGCCGCGTCCAGCCCCGGGTCGCCAAAACAGGCGATCACCACCGCATCGGGCCGCGGGTTCGCCAGGCGCACCTGCTCGGCCACGCCGGCTGCGGCAATGGTTTCCTCGAAGTGGCTCTCGATGGATTCGGGCCCGAAGCCGGGCTGCACCGCGTGGATGCGTGTGCCGGGCGCGGCCACCGCCCGCGCGGCCTCGGCAATGGCCTGTGTCATGGCGGTGGAGGTGTTCGGGTTGATCAGGAGTAGGTTCATGTGGTGTGGCTTTTGGGGCCCCATTGCGGTGAATATTGCATACAAAAAATTCAAAGTGCTGCCACATCCTGGGGCGAAACCGGTTGTGTCTGCGCCAAGCTGGTGCAAGAATAAATCACGAAAAAGCCCAAAACCAGCTGTTTTTCCCATGAAAACAGGGGGTTGAGCGGGAAGTTTCGCTTTCGTCGAATCGGTGGTGGCACGCAGGTTGCATACAAAAATCTTGCCAGGCCATTCTTCGGCTGCGCACCTGCCTGGGGCAGGAGGCGCACCGTGATGAGCGTGCCCACCCAAGGTCTTGCCCTTTGTTCCACCCGAAACCGCTGGAGTCACGATGAACCGGAAATCCACCTCGCCCCGCTTTGCAGCCCGACCCTTGGGCTTCGCTCTGGCCGCCGGCCTGATCGCCACCCTGGCCTCGCCGACCGTGATGGCGCAAGAAAAGGTCTTGCGCATCGCCATGACCGCGGCCGACATTCCGCGCACGCTCGGCCAGCCCGACCAGGGCTTCGAAGGCAACCGCTTCACCGGCATCCCGATGTACGACGCGCTCACGCACTGGGACCTGTCCAAGGGTGATGCGGCCAGCGTGCTGATCCCCGGCCTGGCCACCTCGTGGACCACCGACGCCGCCGACAAGACCAAGTGGGTTTTCAAGCTGCGCCCCGGTGTGAAGTTCCACGATGGCTCCGACCTCACCGCCGACTCGGTGGTGTGGAACGTGCAGAAGGTGCTCGACAAGGACGCCCTGCATTTCGACGCCAGCCAGGTCGGTGTGACCGCCTCGCGCATGCCCACGCTGCGCAGCGCCCGCAAAATCGACAACCTCACGGTGGAGCTCACCACCAGCGAGCCCGACGCGTTTCTGCCGTTGAACCTGACCAACCTGTTCATGGCCTCACCGGCCCACTGGCAGAAGAAGTTTGAAGCCGCCGCCGGCGCCACGCCCGCGGAGAAGTCCAAGAACGCCTGGGTCGCGTTTGCCGCCGATGCGTCGGGCAGCGGCCCCTTCAAGATGGCCCGCTTCCTGCCGCGCGAGCGCCTGGAGATGGTGGCCAACAAGACCTACTGGGACCCCAAGCGCACGCCCAAGATCGACCGTGTGGTGATGGTGCCCATGCCCGAAGCCAACGCCCGCACGGCCGCGCTGCTGTCCGGCCAGGTCGACTGGATCGAAGCGCCCGCGCCCGACGCCATGCCGCAGATCACGCAGCGCGGCTTCAAGATCTACAGCAACGCCCAGCCGCACGTGTGGCCGTGGCAGCTGTCGTTTGCCGAGGGCTCGCCCTGGCTCGACAAGCGCGTGCGCCACGCGGCCAACCTGTGCGTGGACCGCGAAGGCCTCAAGACCTTCCTGGGCGGCATGATGGCCGTGCCCAAGGGCACCGTGCCGCCGGGCCACCCCTGGTGGGGCAACCCCAAGTTCGACATCAAGTACGACGTGAAGGCCGCTCAGGCGCTCATGACGCAGGCCGGCTTCTCGGCCGCCAAACCCATGAAGGCCAAGGTGCAGATCTCCGCCTCGGGTTCGGGCCAGATGCAGCCGCTGCCCATGAACGAGTTCGTGCAGCAGTCGCTGAAAGCATGCTTCATCGACATCGAATTCGACGTCATCGAATGGAACACGCTGTTCACCAACTGGCGCAAGGGTGCCAAGGACCCGTCGGCCAACGGCAGCCACGCCACGAACGTGAGCTTCGCCGCCATGGACCCGTTCTTCGCCATGGTGCGTTTCACCAGCACCAAGACCTTCCCGCCGGTGTCCAACAACTGGGGCTACTTCGGCAACCCCGAGTTCGACAAGCTGATCGCCGATGCACGCACCAGCTTTGACGACAAGGAGCGCGACGCCGCATTGGCCAAGCTGCACGCCCGCATCGTGGAAGAGGCGCCGTTTGTGTGGATCGCGCACGACGTGGGTCCACGCGCCATGAGCGCCAAGGTCAAGGGCGTGGTGCAGCCGCGCAGCTGGTTCATCGACATCGCCCCGATGTCGGTGGACTGATCCGCCTCCACCCCGTGGCCCGTGTGGGCCGCGGGGTCTGACAGGTTGTTGACCGGAGGTTCGCGCGATGCTGACGTTTCTCTTCCGGCGTGTGATCTACACGCTGCCCATCATGCTGGGCGTGGCACTGGTGTGTTTTGCCCTGGTGCACCTCTCGCCGGGCGACCCGCTGGTCTCCATCCTGCCGCCGGACGCGTCGGTCGAGCTGCAGCAGCAGCTGATCGAGCTCTACGGCTTCAACCGCTCGTACCCCGAGCAATTCGTCAGCTGGGTCTGGCGCGCGTTGCAGGGTGACCTGGGCACCTCCATTGCCTCGGGCCGGGCCGTCACCGAAGAGGTGATGCGCGCGGTGGTCAACACCTTGCGCCTGGCCGTGCTGGCCACGCTGATCGGATTCATCTTCGGCTGCCTGTTCGGTTTTGTGGCGGGTTACTTCCAGAATTCCTGGCTCGACAAGGCCGCCTCGCTCACCTCGGTGCTGGGCGTGAGCGTGCCGCACTACTGGCTGGGCATGGTGTTGGTCATCGTCTTCTCCAGCATCCTCATGTGGCTGCCGCCCGGCGGCGCCGGCCCGGGTGGCTCCAGCGAATGGATCTGGGACTGGGAGCATGTCAAACACATGATCCTGCCGGCCGTGACCATGAGCGTGATTCCCATGGGCATCATCGCGCGCACCGTGCGCGCGCTGGTGGCCGACATCCTGGCGCAGGAATTCATCGTCGGACTGCGCGCCAAGGGCCTCACCGATGTGGGCGTGTTCACCCACGTGGTGAAGAACGCCGCGCCCACCGCACTGGCCGTCATGGGCCTGCAGCTGGGCTACCTGCTGGGTGGCTCCATCCTCATCGAGACCGTGTTCTCGTGGCCGGGCACCGGCTTCCTGTTGAACTCGGCCATCTTCCAGCGCGACCTGCCGCTGCTGCAGGGAACCATCCTCGTGCTGGCCATGTTCTTCGTGGTGCTCAACCTCGTGGTGGATGTGATCCAGACGCTGCTCGATCCCCGCATTGCCCGCTGAACCGAAAGACACACCCATGCTTCAAGTTGCAGTGGATCCGGGCAAGGTGCCCGCTCTCGTGTTCGAACGGTCACCGGGTTACTGGCAGACCGTGGGTCGGCGTTTCATGCGCGACCGCGTGGCCATCGGCGCGGCGGTGGTGGTGCTGATCCTGCTCATCCTGGCGGTGTTCGGCCCCTGGCTGGTGCCGTCCGATCCGTACGCCTCGTCGATGATGAAGCGCTTGAAGCCCATCGGCTTCGAAGGCCACCCGCTGGGCACCGACGAACTCGGGCGCGACATGCTCTCGCGCCTCATGGTGGGCGCGCGGCTCTCGCTGTTCATGGGCATCACGCCGGTGGTCCTGGCGTTTGTGGTGGGCTCGCTGATCGGCATCACCGCGGGCTACGCCGGCGGCACGCTCAACACCGTGATGATGCGCACCATCGACGTGTTTTATGCCTTCCCCTCGGTGCTGCTGGCCATTGCGCTCTCGGGCGCACTCGGCGCAGGCATCACCAATTCGCTGATCTCGCTGACCATCGTGTTCATACCGCCGATTGCGCGGGTGGCCGAGAGCGTGACCACGCAGATACGCGGACGCGACTTTGTGGACGCGGCGCGCGCCTCGGGCGCCAACGCCTTCACCATCGTGCGGGTGCACGTGCTGGGCAATGTGCTCGGGCCGATCTTTGTGTACGCCACCAGCCTGATCGCGGTGGCCATGATCCTGGCCTCGGGCCTGAGTTTTCTGGGCCTCGGTGTGAAGCCGCCTGAGCCCGAGTGGGGCCTGATGCTCAACACCTTGCGCACCGCCATCTACGTGCAACCGTGGATCGCGGCTTTGCCCGGCGTGATGATCTTCATCACCTCGATCGCCTTCAACCTCCTGGCCGACGGCCTGCGTTCAGCGATGGAGATCAAACAATGAGCCTGAGCACCCCCGACATCGGCGGCCCGGCACAACCCCTCATGGGTGTGCGCGGCCTGGTCAAACATTTCCCGCTCAAGAAAGACGTGTTCGGTCGCGGTGGCGGCGTGGTGCGTGCGGTCGACGGCATCGACTTCGACGTCTTCAAGGGCGAGACCCTGGGCGTGGTGGGCGAGTCGGGCTGCGGCAAGTCCACCACCGCGCGCCTGCTCATGCAGCTGATCCGGCCCGACCGCGGCGAGATCGTGTTCGATGGCCAGACCGTGGGCGGCGCCGCGCTCAGCCTCAAGCAATTCCACCGCCAGACGCAGATGGTGTTCCAGGACAGCTACGCCTCGCTCAACCCGCGCCTGACGATGGAGGACTCGATCGCCTTTGCACCGCAGGTGCACGGGCTGCCGCGTCAGGAGGCGGTGGAGCGCGCGCGCGACCTGCTCGCGCGCGTGGGCCTGGAGCCGCGGCGGTTCGCCGAGCGCTACCCGCACGAGCTGTCGGGCGGTCAACGCCAGCGCGTGAACATCGCGCGTGCGCTGGCCCTGCAGTCGCGCCTGATCATCCTGGACGAAGCCGTCTCGGCGCTGGACAAGTCGGTCGAAGCACAGGTGCTCAACCTGCTGCTCGACCTCAAGGACGAGTTCGGCCTGACCTACATCTTCATCAGCCACGACCTCAACGTGGTGCGCTACATGAGCGACCGCGTGATGGTGATGTACCTCGGCCAGGTGG